>Ga0185299_10000681_pt1 | contig 83009 bp, 73 predicted proteins | sample PaiPotPPA55metaG_FD_128002 | JGI IMG/M metagenome (GOLD analysis project Ga0185299, IMG submission 128002) | Iron sulfur acid spring bacterial and archeal communities from Banff, Canada, to study Microbial Dark Matter (Phase II) - Paint Pots PPA... ...
CCCACCGCTCCTTTGGGAGAGCTCACGCCAAAACAACTCTCCTTTTCCTGGAACTGAAATTCCGCTCATTTTTCCACTTTCCTTCCTCTTCCCTCCGAGAACCTCAACCAATTTCGTAACACCCTCCAACGGGGCAATAGGACTCAGCCTGGGGTTTTAACCCCAGGTACCAGTTAAAAAACGCGCCCGCCCCGAAGGGGCGGTAGATCGGCTTTGCCAACGCGAACCTAGGCGATGCAAAGATGTCCGCCCCAAACATCTTCGGCCCTTTCAGCATCCTCAACCCCGCGGACGCAGGGTGCAATTCGGACTTGGCGCAGTACTCCTACACTCCAATACTCCATCACTCCGCGTGGCCGGATTCGAGGACGAGGACGAGTACGAAGCGCCTTGTGAGGGCGGATCATCGTATGACGTCTTCCTGGGGTTAAAACCCCAGGCTGAGTTCCATATGGAACAAACGCAAAAATACGATGTTATATTCGCGATTCAAAAAACAGAACTTGCCAATGTTCTGATAATGCAACACTATTGCGTCCTGTTATGGCATCAAAGGTCTTTTCTGCTGCGGTGGTGGGAGTCGATGCCTTTGAAATCGAGGTCGAAGTGCACGCCGGTTGGGGTGAAGAAGGTAAAGTAACGGTTGTTGGATTACCGGATACTGCTGTTCGTGAGAGCAAGGATCGGGTGCGCTCAGCCATTACCAATACCGCACTGCGCTGGCCACGCGGTCAGATCATCGTCAATCTTGCCCCGGCGACGGTTCGCAAAGCGGGTCCTAGCTTCGACCTGCCAATTGCGTTGGGCCTGCTCAAACTAACCGATGAGAATCGGATCCCGGACCTCAGTCCGTATTGTCTAGCTGGCGAACTCGCGCTCTCCGGTGAACTCCGGCCAGTGCGCGGTGTGCTGGCTATCGCCCTTGAGGCCAAAAAACGCGGCCGCCAGATTCTCATTGTGCCGAAGTTAAACGCCCACGAAGCGGCTCCGGTACACGGGTTAGCAGCTTACGGAGCCAACAGTCTAAGCGAGGTCGTAAATTTCTTGCGAGGAGAAGCGCCGCTGGAACCGGTCGCCGATCAACTTGTTTTTACTCCGACCAAAAGTGATGATGACTTTGCAGAGGTTCACGGTCAGCAACATGTGAAACGCGCAGTTGAAGTCGCCGCGGCTGGCGCCCACAACCTGCTGATGATTGGTCCGCCCGGTTCCGGCAAATCGATGATCGCAAAACGGTTGCCCACGATTCTGCCTCCCATCACGATGGCCGAAGCGATCGAAACCACGAAGATCCATAGCATCTGCGGATTGCTAAATGGATCGCGTCAATTCGTGACTGAACGCCCCTTTCGGAGCCCCCATCATACGGTCTCAGACGCCGGTTTGCTGGGAGGATCGGCCCAACCGAACCCGGGCGAAGTGAGCTTGGCCCATAATGGTGTCCTTTTTCTGGATGAGCTCCCAGAGTTTCATCGGTCCACGTTGGAAGTCCTGCGCCAACCATTGGAGGATGGCAAAGTCACGATTTCTCGCGCGGCCGGTTCGATGACATTTCCCGCCACTTTTATGTTGGTTGCCGCCATGAACCCTTGCCCGTGCGGCCACTATGGCAATCCTCGGCGAGAATGCCGATGCTCGCCGAGCCAGGTTCAACGATACCGGAGTAGATTGTCCGGCCCGTTGCTGGACCGCATTGATATCCACGTTGAAGTGCCGGCCATCGAGATGAACGAACTGACTTCAACCAACGGAGCCGAAGGATCTGCCGCCATCCGGGATCGGGTAAGACGAGCGCGCTTGATACAGCAAAGACGATTCGCCCGAGAAGGGATGATTCGTAGCAACGGCCAAATGACCACTCGTTTATTGAAGAAACATTGTCGTCTCGATGACGATGGGATCGAGCTGATTCGCAAAGCGGTTAGTAACCTGAACCTGAGCGCGCGAGCCTATGACCGGATTTTGAAGGTCGCTCGCTCCATCGCAGACTTGGCCGGCGCGGACCAGATCACGGCCGATCATCTCGGTGAAGCTGTCCAATATCGGACCCTTGACCGCGGCCTGTGGTGATCTCGATTTTTGGTTCTGGCCGAAAAAGCAGGAACGTTGTAAGAGCGAGCTATGAAGAGACTATTCGCCCTGGGGTTGTTCACCCTGCTTTCTATCAACCCCTCGTTCACTGCGCCGGCAGAGGAGAAGATTGACAACCCGTTGGCTAATGCGCCCACCCAATATAGCGCTGATTTGGTGGTTAGCCGAAAGGTCGGGACCCCAGTCACCCTGCGAGTCTACTCTGATGGAAATAAGCGGCGCACGGAACAGCCACAAGGGCCGAATGGTGGGACCATTATGATTCTTCGAGGAGACTTAGGTAAGCGGTACATCTTAAATCCCGGTGCCAAGACTTACGTAGAACTGCCTTTGGACCCTAAGATGTTGGAGTCTACCGCTGACTGGAGCAAACGCCTCGGGATTGTCCACGAAAAGGTTGGTACCGAAGACCTTAACGGAGAGACTTGCGATAAGTACCATTTTAGCGTCGACCAGAAATCTCAGGACGCGCAGAAGCAGCCGCAAATGCCAAGACCGCAAGGCGGGGTCTCCGGTTTTATTTGGGTTAGCCAGTCGACGCACATGCTGCTGAAGTCGGAAAATTCGGTCACCATCGCCGAATGGAAAAACGTCAAGGTCGGATCCCCGGACTCGTCGCTGTTCGAACTACCGGCCGACTATAAAAAACAAGAGACTCCCAATGGGGTCGGGGCGCAGAAACCCGAAAGCGAGAAGTCTCCAAGTGAAAAATCCGGCGAGCAAAAATCGCCTGAGCAGAAGCCCAATGAGGAAAACTCAAATGGGCAAAAGTCCGATGGAAACAAATCCAACGGGGACAACGGCAAATAGGAATAGCGGCGACTGAAGGAGTTCAAGGAGGGCAGCCGTGACGGCGTGCGCCAAAGCCGGTGGAACATCTTTGTCTCCAAAGTAACTTTTAAATCGGCACTGATCGCACGCCCTGTGTCTCCTGAACTCCTGACTCCTTGAACTCCTCGAACTCCTCGAACTCCTTTAGTATTCGTCGGCTTACGCCGAGCGATGCCGGTGTTTTTCGTTCGGTCCGATTGGAAGCGCTCCAAAATGCGCCGGAGGCGTTTGGCTCGACCTTTGAAAAGGAATCCGCTGAACCTGTGGAGTATTTCGTAGATCGTCTAGCTCGAAACGTCGTGTTTGGAGGTTTCTTTGACCAATCGTTGGTTGGTGTAGCCGGGTTTTATAAGCAGGAAGGGACCAAAATGAACCATAAAGGTGTCCTCTGGGGTATGTATGTGAAACCGGAAGCGCGTGGCTCCGGAGTTGCCGCTGCCTTGGTTGAGGCGCTTCTTGAACACGCGAGCAAAGAAGTCGAGCAGGTGCAATTAACGGTCGTGGTGAATAACCTTCGAGCCAGGCGGTTCTATGAACGCATGGGCTTTGTGAAGTATGGCCTCGAAAAAGAATCGCTTAAGTACCGCGGCGCCTATTTCGACGAGGCCTTGATGGTGAAATTTCTAAGGAAGACGGAATAGCCGCAAAAGAGCGCAAGGAACGCAAAAAACGTGTTTCTGTGCCATGACTCGTCTGAGCTGAAGAATCTCATAGCTGAACATTGTGTCATCGAAAATGCATTTGGCTTTTTCAGCCATTTGCTTATTCGGTGGCGATGCGCACAGCAGCTCCCAGCATGCCGGCGCCACAGACACGACTTGTGATCCGGGCTGCCCGGCGATTGGCTAAAAACCCGCGCGCGCGTGACGCGAACATCGCGAGCAGCAGATAAATAAACGTATCGGACGCTATAAAAGTTCCACCCAGAATAGCGAATTGCGGCGCCAGCGGCTGGGTCGTATCAACGAATTGAGGGACCAAGGCAGCCAGAAACAACAACAATTTTGGATTGGCGAGCTGCACCGTTAAAGCGGTTGTCAAAGCGCGCCGTCCGGAAACACTGCGCCCGTTGGAATCGACGAGACTATCCGTTGGAAACAAGAGTGAGCGCAAGCCGAGGTAAGCCAAGTACACAATCCCAAGCCATTTAATGACCGTAAAAGTCCAGAACGAGGTTGCCAATATCGAGCCTAGCCCAATCGCGGTCAGACCGAAATAAACGCTGTCGCCAATTACGATTCCCGTTGTCGCGTAAGCACCGCCCTTGAACCCGCGGCGCAGCGAGGATGAAAGCACCATGATAAAGGCCGGGCCGGGGATCAGGGTGACCACTAGCGCAACGAGCGCGAAGTTAAGCCACGTGTTTAGGGAAAGCATGGGGTTTAGTAATCAGTAATCAGTAATCAGTAATCAGTAATCAGTGAAAGGTGAAAGGTGAAAGGTCGTGGCGGGGATTCTCCTATAGAGCGGTCCATAGTGGGGGTCAACCATCGCGATTTCGAGTTGACGCAGGTCGATACCGGCGGTTTCAGCCGTGTGCCGGCAGCTTTTTTCCGACACTGATTACTGACCTATTGATTACTGATTACTAGTTCAGCGAGGCGGTCAAGAAGCGGCAGTTCCGAGGCCAAAATCTTCTGTCTGGCTGCGGCGAGATCGTAGAACTTGGCACGATCGATCTCAGGAAACTCCTGTATACGTCCTGACTTCGGCGGCCATTCCAGCTCAAAAGTATTGCTCCTGATTTCAGCCGGATCGCAGTCACCCTGAAAAGCCCAAGCATGAACTATTTTGCCCGATTTGTGTTTTATCTCTCCGAGCGGAACGAATGGTGGAGCGGGTGTCAGTGCTGTCTCCTCGGTAAACTCGCGAATTGCGGCCATTAGCAAGTCTTCCCCTGGCGTTACTTCTCCTTTCGGGATCGTCCAGGCGCCGTCGTCTTTGTTCTTCCAGAAAGGGCCTCCCGGGTGAGCCAGCAGAATTTCGACAGAGTTACTGTGTTCCGTTCCACCACGATACATCAATAACCCGGAGCTAATCTTTGGCATAGGACATTGCCGTTTTGGCTAACCCGAGCCGCAAAGGCAGAACCACCGATAGTAGGGCGATGAGAATGATCACTAAGTACGAGATAAAAGCCAGGTGGGAACGGGAGGTTAGCGGAATGATCGCAGAGCATTTTAGTGCGATGGTCACAGTCACGACATAGATCCAAAGAGAAGCCGGGCGAGGTTTGACCAGGGCGCAATATGAAGCGAACAGCAATGCCGGGATGGCTAAATAGGTTCCAAAAACTGCGAAGGTGATAGCCAGCCGATATTCTTCAAAGACCAAAAGGGCCCACGCAACCACGATGATGGTGTACACTAAGAAACTAAATGCTGCCGCTGCTGAGAATACCCGGAAGTCTCGGCCACGCGGCAATCCCGATAGGCTGAGCCATACGACGACAACGAGGCTAAGTTGCACCATACCCTCGATGAGAAACATGCCTGGCCAAAACCTTTGTTCGAAGATGGCCGTGTAGTCTAGTCGATCCACCACCCAGAACCGGAAAGCGAGTGCGGTCGCAGCGTTGAGCCAGATCCAGAGTTGGCAAACCCCAGCAAAGAACCACGCTTGTTCTTTTCCTTGGCTCTCCCGCTTAAGATGGGTGACTAACGGGTCCGCTGACATAACAGCCCTCAGGTATAGCCGAATCTGAAGTCTGAACGAAGCGCAAAACTGGCTCTATTGAAAAGCGGGCCTAGCTTGGTATTAATCGTCCTCGTCCTCGTGCTCGGGAGATTATTTCCTTCCCAGTGTTATCTAGCTCCGAACAGGCGGCTGCCGAAAAAGATAAGCTACATAAAGCCCCGTCATGCCAGTTCGAGCACGAGCACGAGGACGATTGAGTTACACCAAGGCATCCGCCAAGATCTCAACAGGGTGCCGCGCAATGCGGCCGGTGGCGTCCTTGATTTGGTGACGACAACTGGTGCCGGGCGCGGCGATGATGGTTTCGCTTGGCGCCGATCGCACAGCCGGGAAAAGAACCAGCTCGCCGATCTGTTGGGATACGGTCCAGTGCTCTTTTTCGTAACCGAAAGAACCGGCCATACCGCAACAACCCGATGGAATCACTTCTACTTGATGATTCACCGGTAACTTCAGGGATTTAATCGTAGGAGCTAGTGAGCTCAGCGCCTTTTGATGGCAGTGGCCATGCAACTTGATCCTGCGCGGCTCTTGGGTGAATGCGTCGCTTAGAATCCGACCGCGCTCCGCTTCCCGCGCAATAAATTCATCGATCAGAAATGTGTGCTTGCCGATTTCAACGGCTGATCCGATCAAGCTATCAGGTACTAGGTCTGGTATCTCATCTCGGAACCCCAAAATTGCGGATGGTTCGATCCCGATCAACGGTGTGTCAGTGGAGACTACGTCCTTGAGCAATTCGACGTTACGAATTGCGAGACGTTGGGCGTCCCGGAGCAATCCTTTTGAGATTTGGGCGCGTCCGCTGTCTACGTGTTTGGGAATGACGACTTCGTATCCGAGGCGGTTCAACAATTGGATGGCTTTAATCCCGATCTCAGCGTCGTTGAAATTGGTGAATTCGTCGCAAAACAGATACGCGCGTCCGTTCGGGAACGAGCCAGCCTGATTTGAGTTCCGATCATGCCAGCGGCGGACGGTGATCTTATTGAGCTCGGGCAAAGAACGAGCGGGAGCGAAACCAGCTAACTGTTTGATCAACGTTCCCGTAACGCGGTTATCCGTTAGAAAGCGATATACGGCCGGCGCAACGGAAGCGATTTTCATCGCCATAGAGAAGTTAGCGATCAATCGGGAACGCAGTGGAACACCATTGGTGTCATGGATCTGTTGCAACCATTCTGCTTTGAGCCGGGCGACGTCGACGTTGGACGGGCATTCGGACTTACACCCTTTGCAAGAAAGACAAAGATCCATGGCCGCAGCCACTTCTTCGCTATCGAACGGGTTAGTCTTGTTGGAACGAGTAAGAACTTCGCGTAAAATGTTGGCCCGAGCCCGGGTTGTATCCTGTTCGTTCCGGGTAGCCATAAAACTCGGGCACATGGTGCCTCCCATTAGATGAGTTTTCCGGCAATCGCCTGAGCCGTTACACTGTTCGGCGGCTCGCAAGATTCCGCCGGCCGCAGAGAAATTGAGCACCGTCCGCAATTCGCGAGTTGGTTGGCCTGGATCGAATCGGAGACCGGTGTCCATTGGCGGCGTGTCCGTGATCTTGCCCGGATTAAAGACTTTTTCCGAATCCCAGCATTGTTTGACCGAGCGAAAGAGGGAGTAGTTCTGTTTGCCAACCATGAACGACAAGAATTCGCCTCGAAGCCGGCCATCCCCGTGTTCACCACTTAGTGAACCATGATAACGTTTAACCAATTGGGCGACTTCTGTAGCGACTACTCGGAACAGGTGTCGATCGTCCGGTTTCTTTAGGTTAAGAATGGGACGAAGATGTAATTCACCGGAAGCAGCATGACCATAGTGAACGGCGGAGAGTTGGTGATGTTCCAGGATCTCATCAAACTCACGCACAAAGGCGGGTAGATCCTCTGGGTCAACGGCCGTATCCTCGATGACTGCGACCGGTTTAGCGTCGCCCGGTATGTTTGAAAGGAGGCCGAGAGCAGCTTTACGAAGGTTCCAGACCCGGCTCTGGTCTACGCCCCAAACCACCGGGTAATGATAGCCGATACCGGCAGCACGCCATTCCGCTTCAAGCTGGGCGATGGACTCGGACACGTTTTCCTTGCTGGAATCGGCTAACTCGACCGCCAGGATGGCCCCAGGGTCGCCCTGGACAAAGAAACGGTTCTGGCGTTGCTCCAGGTTCAACTTCGTACATTCCAAGATGCGGTCATCGATCAGCTCGCACGAACGCGGTTTGAATTTGAGAGCGGTGAGATTTGCTCTCAGCGCTTCATCGATGGTGGTGCAGTGCAGGCAGACCAAAGCAGCCACTGGCGGCGGCAACGGTTCACAAGCCAGCGTGATTTCTACCAAGAACGCGAGCGTGCCTTCAGACCCGGCTAGGAGCCGGCAAAGATTGAATGGAGCACCATCCGGATTAAACGGAGCGCAATCTGCCAGCGCATCCAGAGCGTACCCGGTGTTACGCCGATGAACGGACGATTTAGGGAATTCACGTGTGATTTCTTCTCGATTCTCTTTACTGCCGAGCAAGCTCACCATCTTCCGGAGGACCTCCGCCTCGAGGTTATTGCCGGCGCACTTTGCCTTTAGCTCCTCAGGAGATAGAGGGCCGAAATCGGCGATAGAGCCGTCGCTCAATACCGCCCGTACCGAAACCAAATGATCACGGGTACTGCCGTAAATAACGGAGTTGGCGCCACAAGAATTGTTGCCCACCATCCCACCGATCATGGCCCGATTCTGCGTCGACGTCTCAGGCGCAAAAAAGAGCTTATGCGGAGCCAGCGCGAGATTGAGCTCGTTACGAATAACGCCTGGCTGAACCCGAACCCGGCGTCGGTCCGGATCGATTTCCAGGGTACGATTCAAATGCCGGGACACATCGACCACGATGCCCGGACCGACCACTTGTCCGGCTAACGAAGTGCCTGCGGTTCGAGGGATCAAGGAGGTTCGATGTTGGCGGGCAAAGCGGACCAGTTTGCAGATATCCTCTTCATTCTTTGGAAGAGCGACCGCCTGCGGCATTTCGCGATACACCGAAGCGTCGGTCGCATAGAGCGTCCGCATCAAATCATCGAAATAAAGCTCGCCTTCGAGGTGGCAGGCGAGTTGTTTCCAGTCGGGGGCCGGCGTCACAATAAAGCAAGCCACAGTTTGGACGTGATTGCATCCGGGAAGGTTGAGCGCGTACGAAGACTCTGAGAGGAGGCCGCTTTGCCCGGTAGAACGTAAACGAATGCCATTTGTTATCTCGCGACATGCTTCCTCATCGTTGGTCAGCAGGCGGCTCCCGAGAACTACCCCTGATGTGTTATTTCCTTGATGCGCTATGGTCGGGAACGGTTTCGACAAACCGCTCGAATAAGACCGAGACCGCCTGGGACAAATCGGTACGCTGGGTCGTTTCCGGGAGCCGCCTGCTGACTCGGGGTGTGGACGAGCACCGCCTAAGATAGAACCGCATTGGTTTTACGTTCCATCAGCCAAAGCGGCTCCCCTCCAGGCGCTTTTTCCCTTCGTTGTTTTCTCTCCGCATTCCGAAGAACCCGTGATACGTTTAAACAGAACCTTCGAAAGCGATGACCAGGTTAGCAGGTGTAGCGGCCCTGTTGTGGCTGGGCCTTGTTCCGGCTCCAGCTGCCAGCGAGACTGTGTCCGTTATCACCGTTGATGGCGCTATCGGTCCGGCTACGGCCAGTTATGTTTCGCGCGCTGTCGATGAAGCGGCGCTCCGAAATAGCCAGTGTCTAATCATTCGTCTCAATACTCCGGGCGGGCTTCTCGATTCGATGGAAAAGATCGTGCAAAAGCTCTTGGGATCACCCATCCCAGTAGTGGTGTACGTTTCTCCAACTGGAGGGACTGCAGCCAGCGCCGGCTGTTTTATTACCTTGGCGGCGGATATTGCGGCGATGGCGCCGGCTACTACGATCGGCGCGGCACATCCCGTGTCGTTAGGGCTTACTGGCAGCCAGGATGATAAGTCAGATTCCACCATGACAAAAAAGGTAGAAAACTTTGCTGTCAGTTATATCCAGGCCATTGCCGCGAAGCGCAGCCGAAACATCGAATGGGCGGGAACGGCCGTGCGCGATAGCGCTTCTATCTCCTCGGAAAAAGCACGTGAGCTGAAAGTAATCGAGATTATCGCTCCCAACCTGGAGGACCTGCTGCAGCAACTCGATGGACGGATGGTAAATGGTAAACCGCTGAAAACAGCCGGCGCCCAGATTGTTGAAAATAAGATGTCCGTCGCGGAGTCAATCTTTCAGGCCGCCTGGCGTCCGGAGGTCATGTTTCTACTGTTGTTAGTCGCGATGTATGGAATTGTTGGAGAGGTCACTACCCCGGGGGCGATTCTGCCCGGTGTGGCCGGCGTTATTGCGCTGTTGCTTGCTCTTTATATGGCAGCAATTCTGCCTGTGAATGTCACCGGGTTGCTCCTGATCGCTACCGCGGTTGCGCTGTTTATCGTCGATGTGTACGCGCCCACCCATGGCGTCTTAACCGCCGGCGGCATTGTTGCATTCTTCATCGGTTCCTTGATGTTGTTTGATCCCAGAGATCCCGTTTTTCGGCTTTCATTGCAATACATCATTCCGGCAGTGGCGCTGACCGCTGCCTTTTTTGTGCTGGTGGTGGGCAAAGGAGTTAGGGCGCAGCGGTTACCGGTAAAGGTTGGAAAGGAAACTATGATAGGAAAGACTGGCAGCGCTTTAACCACGATTGACGCTTCGAGCGGCAAAATTCTTTTTGAAGGAGAATATTGGAACGCGGTCAGCGACGTCCCTGTGCAGACCGGACAAGCCGTTCTGATCAAATCCATCGAAGGACTAACGGCAAAGGTCGATCCGAAGGTTTAGCTATGTTTGAGGCATTTACTTTCGTGTTTGCGTGGTTAGTCGCACTGATTGTCATCGTCTTAATTCTGCTGCCGCAGATGGTCCGGATCTTGCGCGAGTATGAGCGGGGCGTGATCTTTCGGTTAGGCAAACTCTTGGGAACAAAGGGACCGGGTTTGATTCTGCTGATCCCGATCGTGGATCGGATGGTAAAAATAGATCTCAGGGTCGTCACGATTGATGTCGCCAGGCAAGAAGTGATGACTCGGGATAACGTTCCGATAACGGTTGATGCCGTCGTTTATTTCCGAGTGGTTGTTCCGGAAGCAGCTGTGGTTCGGGTGGAGAACTATCTCAGAACCACATCCCTGATTTCTCAAACCACTTTGCGGAGTGTTCTAGGTCAAGCAGAACTGGATGAACTCTTGGCACAACGAGATAAGATCAATCTAACCTTGCAGGAGATAATTGATCGGCATACCGATCCCTGGGGTATCAAAGTCACGGGCGTAGAAGTCAAAGACGTCGTTTTGCCAGACGGAATGAAACGCGCTATGGCTCGCCAAGCCGAGACCGAACGAGAACGCCGGGCCAAGATCATTAGCGCAGAAGGAGAATTTCAAGCAGCAGAGAAATTAGTCCAGGCCGCGGCCATGATTTCCGCTCAACCGATCGCGTTGCAACTCCGTTTCCTGCAAACCATGAAAGAGATCTCCAGCGAGCACAACACGACCACTTTTCTGCCCATCCCAATCGACTTGTTTGCACCGTATATTAAGAAGGCGGAGGGAGGGAACGAGCGAATGTGACCGGTAGCGGGCGTGCCTTTCAGACGCGCTAGCCTCGGCTCATCTTCCGGCGGGGGATCAACCGATCTTTTTCTCGATTCTCGGTGATCTCTGTGTCTCTGTGGTGAACCTCCTCTCCACACCGCCAATCCGGTTTCCAGATGCGAACATGTTCGTAATGAAAGCTCTGGATTCATTTAGTGAGCGCGAAGCTCGCGGTTTGATCGGTTTGACGGTGTTGGATGAGCAAGGAGAAAAAATTGGTTCTCTGGCAGGTATTTGGGTGGATCCGAGTACGCGTCGTGTCGAATTTATGGCACTCAGAAGCAGTTGGCTCTTCCGCAGTACGCATTTGATACCGGCTCGCAACGTCGAGGTTGATCAGAAACCTGGCCTGGTGCGGGTCCAACTACCGGGCGAATTTCTGAAAAACGCCCCTCGGTATAACCCGAAAGCTGAGCTGGCCGAAGTCGAGAAACAGGACATCAACGCTTACTACGGTCATTTTGTCCCGCTGCGGCGTGTCAGTTCGATCGAAGAACTTCGTCCCGAAGAAGCGTTGTCTCCCAGCGCTGGAAGCACTACTAAAGCGTCTAGACAAGATCGACAAGAGATCGAGCGCCAGGAACAAGCCTTCTTTAACCAAGAAGGTTTTGTGACCGATGCCATGCCTTCGGCAAACTCCGGCGAAGAATTGGATCGCACTATTAAAGAGGCTAAGCCCCGAGAAAAGGAATACAATCGACGCGAAGGCGAGTGGGTGGAGGATGAGGGGGAGAAGGCGGACGGTGAGAGGTGATTGGTCGCGTGGCGGTGGCGGCTTAGTTTGGTCATATAAGTCCCATGAGTCGCATAGGTCCAGAGATTCCGGAGCCCCTATCTCTTGCCGCGCCACGTCGGAGAGATGCCCAACGACCGGAGAACGGAAGATTCGGTGTATTCTGCGAGATCTCCAGATAAAGTCGTTCTGTGGCGGCGACGCAATTACGGGTGTTAGTGACGCATAACCAGGTTCATCCGGTAGTGACGGACCGATTGACCGGTATCGGCGCCCGGGTGGATTTGATGGAGGGCCCGATCACGGAGGAGGTTTTGGTGCGCGAACTTCGACGGGCGCCGACTCACGCCATTTTGATGCGCGGCAATCCGCCGTTAACGAGCAAGGTCATTGAAGCAGGATCGACCCTTAAAGTCATCGCGAAGCAAGGCGTGGGCGTGGACACACTCGATCTCGCCGCCGCGGCTAAACAGGGCGTAGTAGTCACTACCGCCGGCGACGCAAATTCAGGCGCAGTGGCGGAATTGACGATGGCTTTCTTGCTCGCGCTCCGGCGCGAGGTGGTGCAGCTGAATAAGCGAATGCGGGCCGGTTATTGGGACCGCCCAGCCTACCAAGGTCAAGAGCTGCTCGGACAGACGCTCGGGGTGATTGGTCTGGGCCGCATCGGACGCCGGGTTGCGCACCTGGCTCAATGTTTTGGTATGCGGGTGATCACTCTCGCTCGTTCTAACCTTGATACCAGCCCTGGAATCGACGCTGTAAGTTTACCTCAGTTATTGTCCGAGGCAGATGTAGTAAGTCTTCATTGTCCGCTAACCTCGGAGAACCGCGGCTTCATGAATCGGGACGCTTTTGCATTGATGAAGCTGGGCGCTCTGTTGATCAACACAGCCAGAGGCGCCCTCATCAATGAAAAGGATCTAGCGGTTGCACTTTCCGAGGGCAAACTGGCGGGAGCCGCTCTGGATGTCATTTCGGTCGAGCCCGCTAGCCCAGATAATCCGTTGTTTTCGGCGCCGAATGTGATTTTCACCCCACACATCGGATCCGAGACCGCCGCCTCCATCGAACGAACAGCCAGGCGCGCTGCGGAGAATATTGTCGCTGTCCTGACCGGAACCGCGGTTGAAGCTGACTGCCTTTTGGTAGCGCGAAGCTACACTACGAGCTAGCGATTGGTCAGAATCAACAAGTTGTTTAACGTCGAGAGTCGCCCCTTCAGCACCTCCAACCCCGCGGACGCAGGGTGCAATTCGGGCTTGGCGCTTCTAATTGGGTTGACACGCCTTTTCTGCAAGCAACAACGTTTGAGCACGAGCACGAGCACGAGCATGAGCACCGAACGCCGAACGCCGAACGCGAAGCGCCTTGTGAGGGCGGCCATCGCCCCGAAGGGGCAAAAGGACTCAGCCTGGGGTTTTAACCCCAGGGACACGTCCACGCGACGCCCCGCCCTGAAAGGGCGGAAGATGCTTGGGATGGACTTTTCGTTTCTTTATCTCTGTTGGTCTTCACAAAACATATCTACCGCCCTTCGGGGCGGTCTGGTTTTTAAATCGATACCTGGGGTTGAAACCCCAGGCTGAGTCCTATTGCCCCTTCGGGGCAGAAACCGAATGCTTAACGAGCCTCTTAAGTTAGCCGCTTATCGGCTATTTTGTTTTGCCACTTCGTGGCAGGCGGCCGCCACCTTTGCACTCCATCGACACATCTCTCCGCTCCCGGCGTTCCAGGCGATCACGTCGCTCCCGGCGTTGTTCAGGGTTGTATCCCGCGCTCAAAATGAGTCGATAGTACAATCGTTGTAAGTGTCCGTTGCACGCCGGGCAGCTTTTTCATCTCCAGTAGAAGGTCGCTCAAAGCCGCTGCGTCCGGTGTTCTAACTTTGACTAAAATACAATCTTCTCCCGCGATAGAATGGCATTCTTCAACTTCGCGATATGCGGTTAAGAGCTCGGCGACTTCTTCGGAGGTCGCATCATCAAGCAGCCGAATCTGTACGAATGCGCACAAGGTTAGCAGTAGCTTTTTCGGGTCCAGATCGACCGTGTACCGAAGGATCGTCCCTGCCTTTTCAAGTTTCTTGACTCGTTCGAATACGGCCGGCGGCGACAAATGAACTTCTCGGCCCAAGTCGGCGTACTTGGATCGAGCATCCTTACGGAGCAAACTTAATAGCTTTCGGCTAAGATCATCTGTCGGCATACATTCTCGAGGGTGCGCGTCGAATCGGATTCGCTTCAAACCAGGTTCATATTTTGATAGTGGACTTTAACTGCATTCGGCTATCTATTCAATTCGCAGAATGTAGTTTTGATGATTAGCTGTCCGAATGTAGCCGGACAGCCAGGTACTCTGAGAGGACGCTATCGAGCATGAACGCCACCAAATCAGTCTCACCCGCGGAAACGGTGAGCCCCAATCCCCTCCTAATGTTGGGCGCGCTTCTAACGGTTTATGTGATCTGGGGTTCGACCTTTCTCGGGATTCGGCTCGCCATCGCGTCAATTCCGCCTTTTTTTATGGCTGGAACCCGGTATCTGGCGGCTGGGGGCGCGATGTTCTTGTTCGCTTGGGTTCGTGGCGCAAAAATGCCGTCGTTGATCCAGTGGCGTGACGCGGTGATCGTGGGCGGTTGTCTACTGTTGGTAGGGAATGGTGGAGTTACGTTTGCGGAGCAATATGTGCCCTCGGGAACGGCCGCTCTTTTGATAGCTACCGTACCGGTTTTTCTTACCGTTTTCGCCTGGCTCAGCGGACTAGGGCCTCGTCCTGGCAGGGGGGTCTGCTTGGCTTTGCTTCTTGGATTGCTGGGCGTGTCGATCTTGGCTCGACCCCGTGTGAACTCGAGCCTTTCTGACCAAAACAACTGGTACGTCGGAATCGTTGTTCTGCTGATCGCTTCGGCAGTTTGGGCTGGCGGTTCGCTCTATTCGCGAAAGGCGGCGCGTCCTTCCTCAGCCATCGTCGGAGTCGGCATTCAAATGATCTCCGGAGGAGCGTTGCTTTTGCTAGTTAGTCTCTCAACCGGTGAAGCCGCTCGGTTCGATTGGAGGCGGGTAACGGCGCCGTCCGCCTTTGCGTGGTTATACCTGGTAGTCTTCGGCGCCATCATTGCATTTACCGCTTACATCTGGCTGGTTCGCGTTTGTTCGCCTGCATTAGTTGGCACCCACGCTTTCGTAAATCCGGTTGTGGCTGTGCTACTTGGTTGGGCTTTCGCTGGGGAAAATCTGGATGGACGGACCATCTGCGGCGCCGCGGTTATCGTCGTTGCCGTACTGATGATTGTTTTGTTCTCGAATCGGTTGAAGCGCACTGCCGTTGTTCAATCGAGCGGTAAGATGATGGCGACGAGTGAGGGGTGAGAAGCCTGCCCTGAGCAAGCGTTAAGCGCGTCGAAGGGTGAGAGGTGAGAGGTGAAAGGTCCCCAGGGGGCGTCGCTCCGCAGCGTTGTCGGGCTAGAGTGTTACCCATGCCCTAGCATCGTCTTGTCCTTTAAGTGGGACGGTCCGTGCCAATTCCGGCACGAATTACCGGAGTTAGTTCCTCGATTCAACTAACCGATTTACTCGATCGGAAGATATTTCTCCCTCGTAGAACCTGATCACGCAGTCACAAAGCGTCAGGGTTCAGCTCATCCGGCATCGCGGCTGCTAAAGGGATGACACATCGAATCTGATTGATTGCGATGGTTCGATCCAAACTAACCAAATTAGAAATTCATCTAGTCCGCTGTCTAACCAAATCCTTCTCAGGCACGAAATATTACAAACGGCTGAAGCTGACCCCGCTAAGACTGGCTGTCTGTAACCGTGCAGCGTAACCAAAAGGTTAACTAGACATCCGGGTGTTCTTACCCAACCAATATGAAATCTTCGTTCAAAGCGGACCCTGACCAGGGTCTCGCCTTTATTCGCCGGCGCCGGCGAATCCCGGGTGTCGTTCTGCCCGCCTTTTTGGGGTCACTACTTTTTGCCGAGTTGATGATCGGAGCCGCCGACGCGCAAACTCGGTATAAGATAATACACATCCCGACGCCTGATGGCTGCAATAGCACCGCATTGGGTCTAAACGAGCAAGGTTTTGTGGTCGGTTTTTGCTATCAGAACGACGAGTCTAATGCGTTCTTGTATAGTTATGCCGATGGCAGCATCCACGACCTGGGCTCGCTGGGAGGAAATGCCACCGCCGCAACCGCGATTAACAATACCAACCAGGTGGTTGGGTACAGCGCAGATACCAGCGGTAATGTTTTGGCTTTCTTGTATACGCAGAATCAAGGAATTGCCTCCTTAGGAACTCTGGTCGGTGGGAATAATAGTGAAGCATTTGCTATCAACGCTTCCGGCCAAATCGTGGGCGACAGCCAGGCAGATGGTGATACTCATCGCCCGGCGTTTTTTACAGGCGATCGGGTACAAGACTTGGGCGTTTCCGGTAGAAACTCTGACACCCTGAAAACCGCTTATGGAATCAACGTCGGCGGTCAAATTGTTGGGCGGTACGAAATCGACAACGGATCGACACACGCGTTTCGAATTGTTTCGGGACGAATCACGGATCTGGGCACGTTGGGGGGCGGCAACAGCGAAGCGCTGGGTATCAACCAGAGCGGGGTGATTGTTGGTGACAGCGAAACTAACAATGGCTTGACGCGCGCTTTTGTTTTCAGTGGCGGTTCCATACGAGACCTGGGAACACTGAACGGATTTGACAAGGCCAGCTATGCCAGAGCGGTGAATGATGGCGGGCAGATCGTAGGCGAGAGCGATAGCGACACGCAAAAGCGAGCGTTCGTCTATAGCAATGGCCAGCTATTCGATCTGACACAAGCCGCGATCAACCTGAGAAAAGCCGGTTTTTCTGCGTTGGATGTTGCCGATGGTATTAACGATCAGGGATGGATTGTGGGGTTTGGTACTACTTTGGACGGACGTTTAGCTGCCTTTTTAGCCATTCCGGTTGGAGTGACTGCTGATCCTCCGGGCGGACCTGACGCTCCCGTCTTTAGTTCGGGCGATGTTGCCGGGTTCGCTTGGACGGGGATAGGCTGGTTTTGCCCGCCGAACCTGTGGCCGCCGTGGCACCATCATCCGCATCCTTGGCCGACACCACCTCCTCGGCCGCACCCGACGCCGACACCACGTTGGCCCACGCCACCGCGCCCCGGAGGAACTCCAACGCCGCGGCCGACCCCGACACCCCGAACCACGCCGACCCCGACGCCGCGCCCATCGCCGACGCCAAATCCGACACCAAAACCTACGCCTATACCGACGCCAACTCCTAGACCGACCCCGACGCCTAAGCCGACGCCAACACCGATTCAGATCCAACTACGCCATCACCCGAGTCCAACGCCGACGCATCATAAGCCGGAAGGGCATCACGAAGGAACGACAACGTCTACGCACATCTACGAACCACGGAAGGGCAGCGAGGAAAGCACCGGCCACAAGTCGACTCGTTCCAGCGATCACCGGCCGACGCCTCTGGGACCGTCGAAAGCGCGACCGACCCCGCCTCATACCCTAAAGCGGCGAGAGAATAGCCGGTAAGCGGGTTCCAGCGAAGCTATAGTTCCATCGATCAGCCAGGGGGCGCTCGAAAACGGGCGCCCTTTTCGCGTTTGTCGGCGTATTTAGCTATTTGCTATTTTCACACGGCTGCGGCTTCGACAAAATGGTCCCTTGCCTTACCAGTCCCTGTTTCCGTCTATGAAAACGTGTTGTTTGATTTGCTTGCTCTTCCTTAGCCTTCTAATGGCTGCGCCCGCAGTTGAAATATTGCAGGTACCGTCGCCGGATAACGCTAACTCACTCATGATCGATAAGTCCGGGCGGCGTGACGTGCTCCAACTGCGAGCCGGAGTTAAAGTAATCCGGCTTTTTTATGATGACATCGATGCCCTGAAACCGTACCTGGCGAAAGCGTACGGGGTGTCGGCGGCGAAATTGGGCAAAATAACCCAGCCCACCTACAAATCGGCCAAATGGCTCTCTGCGGTCCAACTGCAGGTCGAATGCGCCAGCGCCGTGACCATGACCGATGGAGATCGGGAATTCGATTTTACCGCCGTCGTCGACACGACTGGGAAACTGGTAAACGCCAGCATCGTTAAAGGAGCGTTGATAGCGAAACCGACCCCGAAAAAGAAAGCGACGCCGCCGAAGACAAAGACCAAGGGTAGAAAAGAGGACTGAGCGGCTGCGAATGGGCGACGCGGCGATACGGCGATACGGCGAACGATTTTGCTAAACCCACGACCGGTAGGGCGAAAAACTCGGCGCGCCGAGGACTTCGATTCGCTTTGTGATTTGCTCGCGCCGGTTTTGAGCCGCGCCGTGCGCGTGGCATCCCTACCAACTATACGGAACCCGGGTGCCGCGAACGATGGATTGCGGATCCCTTGGCGCGAGGCCTCACGCATGGAACGGCTCAAAACCGGCGCGGATGGGTCACAGAGCTATCAAAATCTTCGGCGCGCCGAGTTTTTCGCCGTACCGGGCGTCGGTATCATCACCCGTTCGCCGAGTCGCCGTACACCCCATCCCTCAGGACATAAACAGCCCACCATCCACGTTAATCGTCTGGCCCGTGATATAGCCGGCGTCATCCGAAGCCAGGAACGTCACGAGGCCGGCGACATCTTCTGGTTGGCCGACCCGCTTCATGGGGATATTGTTAACCCACTCCTGCATCAGTTCACCCGGACGATAATTCCCCAGCAATTTCCCCCAGGCTTGGTCATTGTAGGCCCACATATCGGTATCAATGATGCCGGGACAGAACGCGTTCACGGTGATTCCGGTCGGGGCGAGCTCTTTGGCCAGGCTTTGAGTGATACCGACCACGCCGAATTTGCTCGCGGCATAGTGAGGGGTGTAAATAAAACCCTGTCTCGCTTGTCCGGAAGCCGTATTGATAATCCGGCCGCTCTGGCGGGGTCGCATGTGGCGAGCTGCCTCCTGGCAGCAGAGAAAAACGCCCTTGGTGTTTACCGCCATGACTCTGTCCCATTCTGCCTCCGTGAGGTCCTCGATCTTGGCGATGGTGATCACCCCCGCATTTTGAATGGAGACGTCGACAGCGCCGAAGCGTTTGATCGCGGCGGCGAATAGACTCTCCACCTCGGCTTTTGAAGTCACATCACAAATGACGGCTATGACGTTGGCGCCGGACTTTTCGAGCTGGGAAGCGACTTCTTCTACGCGTGATTCATTAGCCGAGAGCACGAGGTTAGCGCCTTCTTGAGCGAAGCGCTGGGCGAGGCCGGCGCCGATGCCACGGCTAGCGCCGGTGATGAGGACAGTTTTGTTTTGGAAACGCTGAAAAGGAATCATAGGGAGAAGAAGAGATAGGGGTTGACACGAAAGAACCTAGATAACAATATTCGGTTGTCGATGAATAAAAATTCATAGCTGTGTAAAAATTCTAATCCAACCCTTTTTTAACTTTCGCCCGGTTTAGTTCCTGCCTTCTTCCCCCCCAATCTGTTTTTCCTTACCAGGGCATTCTCCAAACGTTTTTCCCGAGCAATGAGCGATACCAAGAACGCCATCGTTGATACGTCTGCCTCTATCGCCACACCTAAAACTGCCTCCTGGACCAACTGGGTCGTCGGCGTCCAGGGGCCGCTCCTCGGTTTGATCCTTTTGTGCGTAGTTTTCACGCTCACCACCAACGTCTTTTTCTCGGTACGCAATGCCCTGAACGTACTCGATCAGGTCACCGTTCTCGGGATCCTGGCCGTTGGGATGACCCTGGTCATCATCATCGGCGGCATCGACCTCTCGGTTGGATCGATCCTGGCTTTTGTGATGATGGTGATGGGCTGGTTGAAAGAAACGTTCAACGTTCCCGTACCTTTAGCGATCCTGATGGCGTTGCTCTGTGGCGCTCTTTGCGGTCTGAGCAATGGATTACTGGTTACCAAAGCCAGACTACCGGCGTTCATTGCGACGTTGGCCATGATGTCCATCGCGCGGGGATTGGCCAATATTGTTACCGATGGCCGCCAAGTAGTCGGATTTCCTGATTGGTTCACCAGTCTTTCGACCGTGCGACACTTTGGATTTCTGTCGATCACCGTTGCTCTTTTTCTGATTCTGGTCGCGGTTACCTGGATCTTTTTGCGTTACCGCAGCGCCGGGCGCAGTCTCTATGCGATCGGCGGGAGCACCGAAGTCGCCCGGTTGGCGGGGATTAAGGTCCAGTCCCTGACTATCTGGGTTTATATTGCCGCCGGAACTTTGGCGGGCATTGCCGGGATCGCTCAAGCCAGCCGCCTCGATTCTTCTGAACCAAGTGCCGGGCTTGGGTATGAACTCGACACCATTGCTGCCGTAGTGATTGGCGGAGCCAGTCTAAGCGGTGGTATCGGCGGCATCGGCGGCACCATCGTTGGCGTCCTGATTATCGGCGTCCTTCATAACGGTCTTAATTTGATTGGCGTATCTCCCTTTATCCAACAGGTCATCATCGGCGCCGTAATCGCTGTGGCGGTGATGGCTGACACCTTACGGAGAAAGGACAGATGAAGGAGTACGAGGAGTTCAAGGAAGGGGAGCCTTTCGGCCGGATGAGTGCCGACTCCGCCGGCCATGCTGGAGGGATGAATCCTTCGACCCTGTTCGGCAAAATTTTACAACCGGTTCTTCTGGCGGGTTGCCGGAAGGGACGGCCGCAGTCAAACCCCACCCCAAAATAGAATGATAAGATCCATGTTCCTCCGCTGCAATTGGCTGATCGCGGTGATAGTTACTATGTCCTTCGCGTTTGGCAGTACGTCTCACGCGGTTGCCCAACAAAACGCGACTATCGGATTAGCCGTCGCCAACCTGCAAGCCGACTTCTTTAACCAGATCAAGCAATCGGTTGAAGCGGAAGCTAAGGCGAAAGGAGTCACCGTAATCACGGTCGATGCCAAGGGCGATTCAGCCACGCAGGTTAGCCAAGTCCAGGATCTGATCACGCGAGGAGTCAAGGCATTGATTTATATTCCTGCGGGCGCCACTGCTGCGGGTGTCCCGGTTAAGACGGCAAAGGCGGCCGGTATCCCCGTCGTTTGTGTGGACCGAACGCCGCCTGACAATCCCGGGGACACTTTTATTGCCACGGATAGCGTTTCCGCTGCGCGCACGTTGGGTGAGTACGTCGGCAAGATCACTGATGGAAAAGGCAAGATCGGGATCTTGCAAGGCCAGCTCGGAACAACCCCTGAGCAAGATCGTGACAAAGGCTTCAACGACGCGCTCTCAAAATTCCCCGGACTGCAAGTGGTGGCCAAGCAACCAAGCAAGGCCTGGATGCAAGACGAAGGTTTTTCCATCGCCCAAGATATGCTGCAACGGCACCCTGATATTACCGTATTCTTCGGCCGCGCCGATGCGTTAGCGCTGGGGGCTGCTCAAGCTGTTAAGGTGGGAAACCTTGATCACAAAGTGATCGTGGTCGGTTTCGATGGCGACGTCGCCGCCCTAAAGGCCGTACGCGACGGGATCCTAACGGCTACGATGACGCAGCAGACTCAAGGTATGGGCCGGTTGGCATTACAATCCGCCCTCGATCTTATCGCCGGAAAAACCCTCCCAAAAGATCAGTTACAAGACGCGGTTCTGACGACCAAGGAGAACGTCGAACCGTTCATCACCAAACATCCGTAGCCGATGCTGAAAAAGGCTCCGTAGGAGCCAGATCTTTATAGATCGTGCGCAAATGAATGCCCCATCCTCTGAGGAACCCGTTGGTCGTTCCAGAGCCTCGTCCCACCAAGGAATTCGACTTTCGGTACGAGGAATTGGAAAGAGCTTTGCAGGGAACCAGGTCCTCTCCGGGATCAATCTTGATGTGTTTCCAGGAGAGGTGCTGGCGGTCTTGGGTGAGAACGGGGCAGGTAAATCGACTTTATCCTCCATCATCGCGGGACTGCTTTTGCCGGACACCGGCGCCATGTCGTGGGAGGGGCTGCCCTATGAGCCGGCTTCGCCGCGGGATGCGATGGGAGTGGGGATTGGCTTGATCCATCAAGAGATGCGCTTGTTGCCCGCGCTATCGGTTGCCGAAAATGTTTTCGTCGGGCGATTGCCGAACCGGAACGGGTTTGTTGATCGCGAAAACATGCGGCGGAGAGCGGCAGAACAACTTCACCGGTTGGGGTTGGATATTTCGCCGACGACGCCGGTTAAACGGTTATCTGTGGCAGCCCAGCAACAGGTAGAAATAGCCAAAGCACTGACCCTGGACGCGAAGCTATTGATTTTAGATGAACCTACGGCGGCGTTAGGAGGTTCGGAAACCGAGCGGCTATTTTCTCAAATCGATCGACTCAAAAAGGAGGGCGTCTCTTTTGTTTATATCAGTCATCGATTGGACGAGATAGCCCGGATTGCAGACCGGATTGTGGTGTTGCGGGATGGATGTCTAGTAGCCCAGCATTCCTCCGCGGATATCCCCGTCAGTGTTCTTCTAGAAAACATGGTGGGCCGCAGCGTGGACCGCATTTTCCCACCCAGGACCGCCCCAGGTTCCACGGAACTTCTCCGGTGCGAGGGTTTAACTTCCGCTGATGGTCGATTCCGGGAGGTTAATTTCGCGGTTCATAGCGGCGAAGTCGTTGGCGTCGCGGGGATCGTCGGCGCCGGACGGACCGAGTTGGTTCGAGCGATTGTTGGCGTTGACCGTTTGGCGGCCGGCAAAATCTCGTTGGAAGGTAAACCGGTTCAGATTCGCCAGCCGAGCGATGCGATTCGAGCCGGGGTTGTTCTCGTTCCCGAGGACCGCAAGGCTCAAGGTCTCGTGCTGGATCATACCGTTGCGAGCAATTTATCGCTGGGTAACTACGACCGGATCGGAACCCGGGGTTGGCTGTCGCCTGGTGGAATCCGTTCGTTTGCCGGCGAGGCAATTAAGCGTCTCGGGGTTAAGGGAGCTCCGCAGCAGTTGACGCGGCATCTGTCGGGAGGCAACCAACAGAAAGTGATTATCGCGCGGTGGATCTCGCGGGTGCCAAAGGTGTTCATCTTGGATGAACCGACCCGCGGCATCGACATGGGAGCCCGGGCTGCCATCTACGAGACGATTGCAGGGCTGGCGCGCGGCGGAATGGGCGTGATCGTGGTTAGCTCAGATCTGGAGGAAGTGCTGGGACTTTCCCATCGGATTGTTGTACTCAGCCGCGGCCGCCAGAAAGGGATCTTGAATGCCAGCGAAGCGAATCAGGTCGCGATAATGGAACTAGCGACGTCTTAAGAGGAGTACAAGGAGTACAAGGAGTACGAGGAGTTCAAGGAGATGTAGAGCTCCTACGACCGCCTGTCGTCCTTGAACTCCTTGAACTCCTTGAACTCCTTGAACTCCTTGAACTCCTTGTACTCCTTGTACTCCTTTAAGAATGAATCTATTTAGTTTGGAAGGAAAAGTCGCGATCGTTACCGGCGCCGGGAGCGGTATTGGTCAACGAATCGCGGTTGGTTTAGCTGAGGCCGGAGCTTCAGTTGCGTGTTTCGATTTAGAAACCAGTAGCGGTTTAGTTAACACCGTTGAACGCATTCAGAGCGTAGGTCGGAAAGCGGTGGCGCTACGCGGCGATGTGACCCGCGCGGAGGATCTAACTAACGCGGTCGAGTCAGCGGAGAAAAGTCTCGGACCCCTTTCGTTAGCAGTGAACTGCGCCGGCATCGCCAACGCCGCTGCTGCCGAAGAGATGCCGCTTTCCCAATGGCAAAAGATGTTAGATATCAATCTCACAGGAATTTTTCTATCATGCCAGGCTGAAGCCAAGGCCATGTTGCCACGCCGGCAGGGATCGATCGTCAATATCGCTTCGATGTCCGGCTCCATCGTCAATCGTGGGATCCAACAGATACATTATAACACCTCGAAAGCTGGGGTGATTCACTTAAGCAAAAGCTTGGCGATGGAATGGTGCGATCGAGGGATCCGGGTTAACGCGATCAGTCCCGGTTATACGTTAACTCCGATGAATGCTCGCCCTGAGGTCGCCGAACAACGCAAACAATTCGAGGCGGATACTCCGCTTGGACGGATGGCCACGGTTGACGAATTGGTCGGCCCCGCTGTTTTCTTGCTCAGCCCAGCCGCTTCCTTTTGCACCGGCGTCGACTTAATAGTCGATGGCGGTTTCGTATGCTGGTGAACGGGTTAGCCAGTTGGCAGTTGGCGGTTGGCAGTTGATGGTTGGCGCTCGGTAGTTTGGTGGCCCGGATTGCAGGCCACGAAGGGGACCTATGCGACTTATGTGACTGGCAGGTCTAAACCGCTAACCGCTAACCGCTAACTGCTAACTGCTAACTGCTAACTGCTAACTGCTAACTGCTAACTGCTAACTGCTAACTGCTAACTGCTAACTGCTAACTGCTAACTGCTAACTGCTAACCGTTTCGCTCGAATCGATAATGGAACGGAACCTGGTCGAGGCGATCGACCCGGACACCGAGATCATTGATCAGGCCATTTTTTAAGCCGTAGATCCAGCCATGGATGGCCAGCTTTTGTCCGCCGAACCAGGCGTCTTGGACAATGGCGGTGCGGCTCAATGCTTCCACTTGTTCCACCACATTCAGTTCACAGAGGCGGTCGGATCTCGTCTCTAGGTCGGCCAGAGAGTCGAGACTCTTATAGTTGCGGACGTATAAATCTTTAATTTTAGAGAGCCAACTATCGATAAGACCGTGATGCTGGGTGGACATGGCTGCTTTGACTCCGCCGCAACCGTAGTGGCCGCAAACGATGATGTGTTCGACCTTAAGAACCGATACCGCAAATTGAACGACCGAGAGGCAATTGAGATCGGATGGGTAAACCAGGTTCGCGACGTTTCGATGCACAAATAGTTCGCCGGGCATTAAACCAACTACCTCGTTAGCTGGAACTCGGCTGTCGGCGCATCCGATCCAAAGGAACTTGGGAGCTTGTTGTTTCGCCAATTGACGAAAATAGTCGGGCCTGCCTGAAGTCATGTTCTCGGACCAAGCGCGATTGTTTTGCAGCAACAATTCGATGGAGCTCATGTGGTAGGGGCGAGCGTAGCTTGCTTCATGGGTCGATGCTACTGCGGATGGACATTGGTGGGGCGAGGCTCCTGAAAGACGGTTGGTTTTCGCGGAGCGTGTTGGCGTCGTAAGACCGATTGAGTGCGAGGCCGAAGAGCTGCCGAGCCGTTGGTCTACAGTGGATCAGGGCGTAAAAGGGTGGCACATCAGGGGAACGGCTCGGCGCGTCTGTCGGCCTGGTATCCCTAATGGCATCGAAATATGCTAAGCCCTGATAAGATTCTCAGGTCCTTCAGGAGCCTCGTCCCAGCAATGTCCACCAAATCAGGCCGCCTCACCCGTTCGGAGCATTGGCCCAGCGTTCCAGTTGCGCTATCTTCCCTATGTCATGGAAGACAAACCTGGAACTTATCGTCGCCAATTCTTAGCGAGATCATTCAAGATGATCGCGCTGGTCGCCCTTGGATCCGTTTCCACTGTGCGGCGAGCCTTGGCGCAGGGAAGCACTATGAAACAACCTGAGACTGCCGTTTTCAAAGATGACGGCATGATTCCGAACAACCGGCTCCATCTGCTTCTATATCACAGAGTCTTGCCGATTGGAGGTAACGATTCGGCAGGGAAAGTCGAGCAACAGTTCGCCGCCAACAATTGGACCAATTCGTGGCGTAACGGCATTTTTCCGTTTCATCATTATCACAGCACCAGTCACGAAGTATTGGGCATCTATAGTGGTTCTGCGACGGTGCGACTCGGGGGAGAACAGGGGAAAGATTTTACCGTGGGCGCAGGCGACGTGATTGTGATTCCTGCCGGCGTCGGACACAAGAATCTCGGCTCTAGCGCAGACTTTGGTGTGGTCGGCGCCTATCCGGATGGCCGGGAGTGGGATTTGTTGAGAGGCAAACCAGGCGAACGGCCCCAGGCCGACCGCAATATTGCGTCCCTTCCGATCCCGGATAATGACCCCGTGTACGGCCCGGATGGGCCGCTGCGAGGTATCTGGAAGGCGTAGCGAGGCGAATGGGCGAAACGGCGAAATTCAACACATAAGTCCCATGAGTCCCATCCGTCCATCAGCCCCTGATGTCCCAAACGCCTCGCCCACTCGCCTCCTCGCCCATTCGCCGTATCGCCCACTCGCCCGACGTAGCCTCCCGGAGTTTCAGACGGGGCGAAGTCGGGGGTCGGAATTGTCCGGTTTTTCTACGCTTCAATAAGGTTGTGACTCCGGTTTTGGCTGGCGTAAACTGAGCTCATGCGTCCCCCGGCATTACGTTCTCCCTGGTTGTATACTGCCGCGGGGATCGTTATCACGGTGGTTTTGCTCTCACCGCTTTACTGGGTATTGGCCGGCAGTTTCATGACCCAACGAGAATTGTTCAGCCCGCATTTCTCTATTTGGCCTCGAGAGTTTGTTTTTCAGAATTGGTCAAATGCCGTCGTCAGACTCTGGCCGCATTTTGCTACCAGCGCGATCGTCAGCGTTTGCACTTCTGCTTTGACACTGCTCATCACCGCTCCCGCTGCCTACGCGATGGTCTGGCTGAAGGTTCGCGGCCGCGGAGCCGTTCTTTCGTTCATGGTGACCAGCCAGATGCTGCCGGCGATTGTCTTCGTCATTCCGTTGTTCATGCTTTTTTCACAGATGGGCCTGGTCAACACCTTACCGGGCCTGATCCTTGGGGACATGACCTTTACCGTTCCGTTTGCGCTCATCATGCTCGGCGCTTATCTCCGCGAGTTTCCTTATCAGTTGGTTGAAGCCGCGCTGGTCGACGGCGCCGGGCAATGGCGGGCATTTGTCTCGATTGTTCTACCGGTCACTAAGACGGGCATGATTACGGTCGCGATCTTTAGCTTCTTAATGCCTTGGGGGGACCTGATTTTCGCCTTGAGTTTGATCACAGAATCGGGACTACAGCCGCTCACGCTGGAACTGTACAAGGCTGTCGGGGTGTACGGCATCGATTGGAGTTTTCTATTGCCGGGCAGTTTGTTGACGGCTCTTCCGGCGGTCTTTTTTGTCATAGCCGCGAGTCGGTTCATTGTGGCAGGATTCACGCGGGGTGCATTGCACTAGGTGAGCCGATGAAACAATTGGAGGCAATTCCAGAGCACCCGACTACGGTTCCCGAGGCTCAAGGTCGAGTAGTTCCGCGGCGCAAAAGGGCGTGGCGGACCGCGTTGACCTCCTACTCATTCATCCTGCCGATCGCAATTTTTGGTCTGTTGCTTCTCGTTTATCCGGTCCTGTATAGCTTAGCGCTCAGTTTTCGCGACGCCACCGTAGAAACCTATGTTAGTGGCGACATGCCGTTCGCCGGCCTGAGCAATTATGCGCAGAGCCTGGCGGACACCACCTTTTGGCAAGCGCTGGAGAACACCGTCATTTTCACGTTTTGCAGCATCCTGTTTCAATTCGCGATCGGGTTCCTGCTGACCCTCTTTTTTCAGAATCGTTTCCCGCTCAAGAATGTATTGATTGCCTTGCTCTTGATTCCTTGGATCGCTCCGGTTCTGACGGCGGCCAATATTTTCAAGGGTTTGTTCAATGATGTTGGCCCGATTAACCAAATCTCGCATTTGCTGGGAATCCCCACCGTCCCCTGGCTGGCGTCACCCGGGTTCGCGTTAGCGGCTACGATTGTGGCAAATATTTGGATCGGGTTTCCGTTCAACTTTATCTTGCTGTACTCAGGGGTCAGCAATATTCCGGCTGAGATCTACGAAGCAGCTCGCATTGACGGTGCGAGTTACTGGCGACGGGTCGGCCACATCACCTTACCGATCTTGAAACCGGTGACGGTGGCGGTGCTGATGTTAGGGACCATCTACACCGTTAAGGTGTTTGACCTGGTCTTCATTATGACTGGCGGTGGGCCGGCCAACACGAGCCATCTGCTTTCCACCTATGCCTATCAGGTCGGTTTTTCGATTTTGAACTACGGACAAGCCGCTGCTATTGCCACCGTGATCGTTGCCTTGATCCTTAGCTTAAACCTGTTCCAGCTCTTCCTGCAGCGAAGGTAAGCACCTTCTCCAAACCATTTCCCCCCAAACACCAAAAACAACCCGACAAAATGCCCCTAAAACCACCCTCTGGAACATTTCCGCTCTGGCGGAGATTACTTGTTTGTAGCTCCATCCTCGTCTGCCTTGGTGCCGCTCGAGCGGAAACCACGGTCGAAATTGTCCATTACTTCAATGTCCCGGGTCAGCTCGACGGGCTAGCCGCTATCCAAAAGGATTTCGAGGCAGCCAACCCTGATATCAAAATCAAGTTCACGTACATACCATTTGCTGACCTGGTCAAAACCACACTGCAGATGGCCGCAGTGCATAAGCCGCCGGGAATTTCTTGTATTGATAACCCAGATGTACGGCACGTTGCCAAATCCGGTGTCCTGAAAGATATCAGCGCAAGTGTCGCGAAGTTCCCGACCTGGCAAGATACTTATCCCGGGCCGAAACATGCCGTTACAGAAGGGGAGAAGGTTTTCGGGGTGCCAATCGGCAGCAACAGCTTGGCTATCTTTTCCAATAAGAAGATGTTGAGCGATGCGGGAATTACCGACCCTCCCAAAACCTGGGACGAGCTGACTGCGGACGCGGCCAAGCTGACCAAGAGCCCCGTTTATGGCCTGGTATTTTCGGCCACGAACACGGAAGAATCCACGTGGCAATTCGAACCATTTCTCTGGACCGGTGGCGGTAGTCTTCTCGACTTGACCGCAGCGCCGGCTAAGGAGGCGCTACAGCTTTGGGTCGATCTCATTCAAAAAGGATCGGTGTCCAAAGATGCGGTCAATTGGAACCAAGGAGATGTGGCAAACCAGTTCATTAGTGGACAGGCTGCGATGATGGTGATGGGGCCGTGGATGCTGGGCCAGGTGCACAAAAGCGGTCTGGATTTTGAGGTTACTCCGATCCCGGTCCCTAAAGAGGGCGGGAAACCAGTGGTTCCGCTGGGTGGCGAAGTCTGGTGCGTTATGAAAGGGGACCCGAAAGTGGAAGCTGCGGCCCTGAAGTTTATCGAGTTTGTTCAGGATGCTGATCGGCTGGAAAAATTGTGTAATACATTCAATTACATCTCCTCCGTGCGCAGCGTGGCCAAAAAACAGGGTGAGGCGAACCCCGAGTTGCAGCCTTTTGTTCTTCAAATGGACACAGCTCGGGCCCGACCGGAAGAGGGAGGGGCGAATTATACCGAAGTTTCTCTTGCTGCACGAAACGCGATCCAACAAGCGATTACCGGCCAAGCCACCGTTGATGCTGCCCTGGCAGGTGCCGCCGCAAAGATTAAGCCACTTGCAGCGAAGAAGTAATTACTGTCTTCGTTAAGTCTTGGGAACCGGTGGTGATGCTGTTTTTGGGGGAGTCTGATCATCGCCGGTTCCCGCTGTTAGTCATGGGTTGGAGGTTTTAAGTTGTAAGTTTTAGGTTGCGCGAGCCGGCGTGCTCGCCGCCAACCTCAAGCCTCCGCAGTCCTCCCCTGTCTTCGAACCTAAAACCTAAAACCTAAAACTTAGAACCTAGAACCTAGAACCGTATGCGAGCTATTATGGTTGGTTGCGGGGCGATGAGCCCCAATTGGCTTCGTCCTGCGGCTGAATTGGGCGTCCAGATCGTCGCCTTGGTCGATCTCGATGAGAAAAACGCCCAGCTGCGTGCCCAAGAATTCAACCTGGATGTGCCGATCTTCAGCGACGTCAGAACGGCGGTCGATAAAGTCCGCGCCGATGTCTTGTTCGACTGTACGATTCCGGCGGCACATAAGAAGGTCTCCTCAGCTGCGATGGAGGCGGGACTACATGTCCTCGAAGAAAAACCTCTGGCGTTGACCTATCAAGATGCCGCGGATCTGGTCGGCTTGTCTAAATCGACTGGGCGGCTGCATGTGGTTTTACAAAATCGCCGATTCAATCGAGGGATCAGATTGCTCCGCGAGATGCTGGTCCAGGGGGTGATAGGAGAAATTACCACCGTCCATGTTGATTTTTTTGTCGCTCCCCATTTCGGCGGATTCAGGGAAGTGATGCCACACGTTTTACTGGCAGATATGGCGATCCACGCTTTTGACGCAGCCCGATTTGTCACCGGGCTAAATGCGCAGGCTGTATTTTGCGAGGAATGGATTCCGAAAAACTCCTGGTATGCCAGCGGACCTTCGGCAGTTGCAGTGTTTCGGATGGCGGAGGAAGTCCGTTTTTCCTATCGGGCTAGCTGGTGTGCGGACGGTTTTCGTACCCCGTGGGACGCAGTGTGGCGGGTTATCGGTACTAAAGGAACGTTGATTTGGGATGGTGAAAACGAGGTCAAAGCCGAGCGCTTGCCGGCCGATCATCTCACTGCACAACCGAACGCATTTCTTAAAGAGATGGAAACGGTGCTTCCGAGTACGGAACCTGATCCGATGCAGATCCGAGGTCATTTCAGTGTCATGCATCAGTTTCTATCCGCTCTGAATGGCGGCCCGCTGCCGGAGACCTGTTCGTCGGATAATATTCACAGCCTCGCCATGGTCCTCGCCGCGATCGAAAGCGCAGAGGAGGGGAAGCGGGTGGAGGTGAGAGGTGACTAGTGATTGGTGATTGGCGACTGGTGATTGGTGATTGGTGGCGGCGTCGCGGAGCCGAGTCGGTTCGGGTCAGGAATCCGATGGATTAAAAGTTTCCGAGGGTTGTCGCAGAGCCGCGTCGGCCTGTCGCGCCGTAGGCCTTGCGAAGGCGGAAGGGGCGTTGCATTCCCCGTGTGTAGGTCTACCGGGTGTCGAGCCTCGAAGTCGTTTACGGATGAGGCGTTAGGATAGACGCGACGCCCGGGCCCAGAGTGTGTTCAAGACACTAAACGTTGCGAAACTCCACGTGCTGTCACAGTTGTCGTCCCAGCGTTTCTGGCGGATCAGCAAGTGAAACATCACTTAGTCTTTCTGGCCGTAATGTGTTGAACGTACGCTGGGACGCTGGGCGTCGCGTCTATTTAAATGCGGTAGCCGCCACCATCTGCAGGCGTCGACACCCGGTAGACCTGCGAACGCCGAATGCAACGCCCCTTCCGCCTTCGCAAGGCCTACGGCGCGACAGACCGACGCGGCTCTGCGACCCCCCCTGGTACCCTTTCACCAATCACCAATCACCAATCACCAATCACGCTGCGTTCGTATGCTGCCGCGGATGCAGTGACCGGAACTGGTTCGGTTGCATATCGAAAAAGCGACGGAACATTCGGCGAAAGTAATCCGGGTTGCTGTAGCCGCAGGCATCGGAGATCTCTTTCACGTTTAACGAACTGAGCAACAGCAGGTTCTTAGCGTGATGCATCCTCGCTTGATGGATGCCGGTCGTAAGACTGTGCCCGAATGTTTCCCGATAGACGCGTCCGAGATAGTCCGGGTTGCAGTGGAGAGTTCGGGCAATCTCTGAAGTGGTGATCGGCTCGCGAAACCGTTTGCCGATCGCTACTTGAGCGGTAGCGGCTAATTTTCGGGCCGGCGGTTGCAGTCGATTCGCATGCTTGGACTGGTCCTGTAGCACGATCTCAAAAAGCATCAGCTTTACCAACGTTGCTGCATAGTTCGGTTCTAAATCATTGTTTTCCTGATCATCGAGAAAACGCCGGAATAGTTCCACCAACCTTAACGGGCGGGGAACCTCTGCCACTTGATTCACGATGACGCCTGATCCTGATGGCGCGGAGTCGACCTCGAAATGCAACCAATAAAATGATGTCTTGGGCTCGTACGGAGCGCTCGGCCCGTGCCGTCGCCCGGGCCATAAGATTAGAGTTTGTCCCGGCGAAATTTGGAATCGATGCTGATCCTCCCAAAGCCGGAGCACTCCCGAACGAACAAAGATCAGCTCATACGAAGCTAGTTCGCGCTCCGGATGTAAGCCGTACCCTGGCGCGACGAAGAGCCCGGCATTGGAAGCCGACAATGCGCTTTGAGTCGATATGACCAGCTGGTTTGGCGGGATCATGGGAGGGGGGAGGCGGTGAGAGGTGATTAGTGATTGGTGATTGGTGATTGGTGATTGGTGATTGGTGATGGTGCGGCAGGGGTCGATCCGCGTCAACTTTGGGGCATCGCGTGGAAGGAGCTGGAATCTAGGAGCTAGGAGTCGCGTGCCAGGCCTGTCGTAATCGTCCTCGTAGTCGTCCTCGATTCGGTCTGCGCTTTGCTGGGGTGGCTTCGAAAACGTGGACAGCTGTGAATTTATGTCCCGAAGGGACTTTAGGACTGAGCCTGGGGTTTTAACCCCAGGTGGCGACGAAAACCGCGCCGCCCCGAAGGGGCGGTAGAAACCGGTGCCGCGGATGTGTAAGTCCTAACCGAACGAGCCGTCGATCACAACGATCTGCCGCCCCTTCAGCGCGGGGCATTTTTTGGACGTGTTCCCGGGGTTAAAACCCCGGGCTGAGTCCTGTAGTCCCTTCGGGACAAAAACCTCCCTGACAGCTGTCCACGTTTTCGACTCCAGATCTTTGCACCTCAAGACGCCGCGTCGCCTACACGCCTCTCCTAGCTCCGGTTCGACGAGGTCGTCGAACAAGTCGGAATTGTCCCGCCTTTCTACGAACCAGTTAAGTTGTGGTTCGGTCTGCTGCAATGAAAAGTGACTCATGGATGCGAGTTGGTCCCCTGTTCCCCCGGCTAGAGTTGCGATTCTCGATGGCTTCTGGAAACGATGGCGGGATCTTGTCGGCCATACGACCCTGTTTCATCAGTTCCGCCAGTTGCAGGGAGAAGGTCAGATAGACGCATTGGCTCTGGATCAAAAGATGCATCGGGGTCGAGCCGTTGGCGATGACTGGTACTGGGGAGGGAGCATCTTCTGGGATTCAGATCTGGCGAAGTGGTTAGAGGCGGCATCCGCCCGCTTGCAATATGCTCCCGATCCTGAGCTGGAAAAATTGGTGGATGATATCATTGCGCGATTCGAACGTGCGCAACAACCGGATGGGTACGTCAACAGCCATATTCTTACCTGGCGCCCGCGTCATCGATTCAAAAACCTCCGCGATCTGCACGAGCTTTATTGCGCCGGGCACTTGATGGAGGCGGCGGTGGTTCATCATGAAGCAACCGGGAAAGACACTTTGTTGGGCGTCGTCCGCCGGTACGCGGACCTTCTTTTTGAGCGCTTTGGCAAAGGGCCCGGTAAGATCAATGGCTATTGCGGCCATCCGGAGATCGAGCTGGCGCTGATGCGGCTTTACCGCTCGACCGGTGACAGCCGTTACCTCGAATTAAGCCGCTACTTTATCGATGAAAGAGGAGCCTCACCTAATTATTTCGAACGCGAGGCGATCGAGCGGCTCGATACGCGCGAATTCCGGCCGAATCATCCGGGATCTCCTTACGCCTACATGCAAGCCCATGAACCGATTCGACAGCAAACGAAAGTGGTCGGTCATGCGGTAAGGGCGATGTATCTATTATCGGCGGTAGTCGACGTTGGCGTCACCACGCAGGACGCGAGCTTGTTGCAAACAGCGGAACGGCTCTGGCGCGATGTCATTGATACCAAGCTCTACTTGACCGGCGGCATCGGATCAGCTTCTGAGAATGAGGGGTTTACCCGCGATTTCGATCTGCCGAACGAAAAAGCGTATGCTGAGACCTGCGCATCCATTGGGCTTTTCCTTTTCGGGCATCGCTTGCTGCAGACCCGGCTGAATGCGGAGTTCTCCGATATCATGGAGTTGGCGCTCTACAATTGTATCCTTTCCGGGATTGGGCTCGATGGTGAATCCTTTTTCTACGATAACCCGCTGCAGAGCCGCGGGAATCATCGCCGGATAGCTTGGCCCTGGTGGTGCCCGTGCTGTCCTCCGAATCTAGCCAGGCTGATCAGTTCTCTTTCGGGATATCTACTAAGCGAAGGACCAGAGGGAATAGCCATCCATCAGTATGTAAGTTGCGAGACCACGTTCCCCGGCGTCAGGCTCACGTTGAAAAGCGGGTTACCGTTTTCTGGTGATAACTCGATCGAGATCGCCGCGGAAGCCGCTTTCGATAAAACCCTCGCGTTCCGAATTCCCGCCTGGGCCGGCAAAACAACTCTCACTATCAACGGCCAATCGCAGAGCGTTGAAGCTAAGGATGGTTATCTCTATTTGCGAAGGATCTGGAACGACGGGGATAAAATCGAATTGAATTTCGAAATGCCCGTGCGCCAGAAGTTTGCCCGTTTCGGCGTAGAAGCAGATCGTGGCCGTACGGCCTTAACCCGGGGACCGCTCGTTTATTGTATTGAACAAGCGGATAACGGGCCGGATCTCGATCGTTGTGTCCTTTCCAATCAAGCCGAGTTTAGTCCGGTGGAAGTTAAAGATCTGTTGGGAGGCATCACGGTATTGAAAGGCCGCGCGCGACGAGAGACGGATGGTGCGGACCTCCTTTATACCGAGAACGCTCCTACGTCCGAAACCGTGGAACTCCGAGCAATTCCATATTACGCCTGGGCAAATCGTGAACCGGGCGAGATGCAGATCTGGATTCGGCGCTCGGTGTGAGAGGCCTGCGCCCTGAGCAAGCGTTAAGCGCGTCGAAGGGTGAGAAGTGATTGGTCTCGCTGGGTTGAGGGCATCGGTCACACTCTAGCGCGCTTAGGTTAAAGGTTGGCGGCCATTGTCTTGCCCGAGACGGAGGGGCGTTACATTCCGCGTCGTAGCACGTACGACCTCCGCTGCGATCGTGGAGGCTATCATCATTCTGGGCGTAGACACGTCGTGGGTGCCGGGCGTCGCGTCTATTCGAACGTCATACCTGCGAACACTTCCAGGCGTCGGTACCCTTAGATCCGCCTCCGCAAGGCCTACGGCGCGACAAGGCTGCGAAAGCGGAATGCAATGCCCCTCCGTCTCGAGCAAGACAACGCATTGGCCGCTCTTTACCAACACCGACGGACGCACCGTTCAGCTACGGAACCTGAGTTGCAAATAGCTGAACTCGGAATGCAGTTAGCAATCCAGAATCAGCGCAACTTGACGGCCACGACGTTCTGTAAAATTGGTTTGAACAGAGTAAACGGCAGTCTGGATCTCGAAGGAACGGAGTTGAAGCCGACGAGCTTATGATGGAGGAAAACAATCTCGCTGGAGGGCCGAACTTGTCTGTAACCGAGCCAGGAACAGATCTTGCTGAACCGCTAGCAGAGAGCGCCGACGAGGAGGAGATCGCCGTAAACCACGCTAATTCGTGGAGACGGTAGGATCGGCAGGATGCAAATTGTTAAGACTAAAGGAGTAATTCACGGGTTCCATGCGATCGAGCTCGATCAGATAGTTCCTGAGGTAGTAGGCTTGGGCGAACATTGGGAGTCGCCTGGATCACAACAAGAAGGACATCAACATCGTTACTGGGAGCTAGGGTATATAACTGAGGGAACGAGCGAGTTGCATGTCTCCGGGGGAGGCAGGTTCAATCTGAGTGCTGGATCGTTCTGGAGTGTGACGGCCGGGACCGATCATTGGCTCCGGCAAGGCCCAGAGGCGAGACATCATGGTCTCTTTGTCGGCCTGCAATTACCCATCATTGTTGCCAGTCATTCCGAGTGGAATTTGGGCGGTCTTCTGCGTGAGGTCGTGGTTCTTCACGAAGTTTATCAACTTGAGCGGCTGTTCTCCCGCATCATTACTGAGGGTGCTACTCCATCTAACTATCAAGCGGCAGCGCTTCGTCTCGGGGTTGATGCTTTGCTCTTAGAAATTGTCCGAGCCGGTACCGACGGGAAAAGAAGAGCAACAAATGAAGTCATGCATCCAGCGGTCTCGCGCGCTCTAAGCTTGCTCCAGACGCGGTATCGAGAGAACTGGTCCCTGGAACGCTTGGCCAGCGAATCTGGAATTTCGCGCGCTCGACTAGCGCAATTGTTTCGTCGCCAAGTTGGCTCTTCGATTCATAAGGCCTTAATTCAGGTCCGAGTAGAACATGCACAAATTTTGTTGAAAGACTCGGACCTGAGCATTAGCGAGATTGCCGGGGACTGCGGTTTCGCTACGAGCCAGCATTTTGCCAGGATTTTCCGGCAATCCACTGGAGCAACCGCAGCGGAATACCGTCGCGAGCTGACAGTTTAAAGTGGTGGCCCCGGGGCGGTCGGAAGCCGTGGAGCGCTGCTCGTCTTGAGGCCGGTCGAGCGCGAACGCCAAGCGACTTAACCTTCTTAATGAATATTTGCTTAACGAGTATTAATGAGCGTTGATTAATGCTTAGTATCTATTCGTCGGAAAAAAGTATCTATCCCTCTCAAAGCGGCTGGCTACACTCGACATTCTTCACAGTCTAGTTAAGAACGAATCAGCCAGTGTTCGATTAAGTTCGAACGTGGGCTAAGCCTTAACTAACCCCTAAAATGGAGAGACGAAAACTATTCCCCCTCGCGGACGGTTATGCCTACCGGTCGCGGCTGCCCTATTTCTTACCGGTTCGTTTTGCCTGGCTCAGGACAACAACAATCAGGGTCAAAGCAACGCCGGCGGCAGCAACAAAATGTTACCGCTCTACGCATGGTTTGGCCGGGGTGCTACGAATTTCAGCGCCGGACTTCGGCGCGACGAGTTCCGCCTTCGTCCCGCGGACGCGGGACGGATCAGTCAGTCTGGTGGTTTGGGGAAACTGACCGGACTACACAACGGGCGCCTCCGCTTTGAAGGCAAGTGGAGGCGCTCTTTTGCTGAAGACGCTTAAGACGCTCGCGGCCACGGTTCCCCTTTTTCTTCTAAACTAAATTTGGCTCTACGATATGAAAAACGTCCCCAGACATTTTTATCCGGTATCGTTGGATGCGACAAAAAGAAATTCCTCAAAGCGTTCCGGAGCTATTGGCGTTGTGATGGGCTTTTTCTGCATTTGTTCTGCGACCGCTTTTGCTGGTGACGGTGCAAATGAATCAGCGCCTCCGCCTCCTCCTGCAAACACTGTCCCTACTGATCTCGAAGCCCAATTGAGTCCGGAACAGGGGAAAGCGTATTACGACAGATTTGTGACCGGCGACTGGGGCGGATGGCGCACCCAACTGCACAATTGGGGTATCGATCTTAACCTCGACTACTATAGTGAAATGGCCGGCAATGTTTCTGGAGGTAAGGATAATTTCAGCGGCTTCAAAAAAGGGTTTGGCGAGTCATGGGCTTATGCCGATCAGTTCTTGCTAGGCCTGGACTTGGATTTCCAGAAATTGGTTGGTTGGGAAGGTGGCAGTTTCCGAGCCTATTTTACGAAGCGTGACGGAGACAGCCTCAGCGCATACACCAATCCTGCTCCGCTCCAACAGTATCAGCAAATATTTGGACGCGGACAAACCTGGCGCATCAGCGATTTGTGGTTCAAACAGAAGTTTGCCAACGATGTGGTGGAGTGGAAGGTGGGTTTGATCCCGGTCGGTGAGGAGTTCGGCAACTTTTACTCCTATCCGTTTGAGAGTTTGGCGTTCTGTGCAGGGACTCCCGGAAACCTGGCGGGTTTCAGCCAGTTCAATTTTCCAGTGAGCCAATGGGCAACGGACCTCAAGATTAACGTGACCCAAAGTTGGACCTTTAAGATCGGCCTTTTCGCTTTCAATAACTACTGGATCTCGAACAATTATTATCTCAGGATTGATAATCCGGGTGGCACCAGCGGAGCCGTTATCCCCGTGGAAATTGATTGGAGCCCCAAGCTGCATATTTTTGGAAAGGATCTGCCGGGCAACTGGAACTTCACTGCCTGGGGCAACACGAACAACCGGGAAACCACCGGAGCCGCCAAAAGCTTTTTGGGCAGCACGCCGGGCGTGGCGCCTGGTTTAGTCGGTCCCCCTCAGTTTACAGGGGATTACGGCTTCGCTGCCAGTATCTGGCAACAGGTTACTGCTCCCGATCCGAATCGTCCCAAGACAGGGTTGACGCTTTTTGGATCGACTACCTGGATCGATCCCCGCACCTCTCTCCAAAACTTCCAGCTGTTCGGCGGAGCCTATTACTGGGGGCTTTGGTCCAAGCGCCCGTACGACTCCTGCGGTATGGGATTTGCCTATGATCGTGTCTCCGGCAACGTAACGAAGGCCGAGCGAAAATTCATTGCCGCCAATCCCAATTCCGGTTTCGGCGTGCAGACCAATGAGTTCATATATGAAATTTTCTACTCATTCGATGTCTTTCATGGGGCAAACGTTCAGCCGGATCTTCAGTACGTCATCAATCCCGGCGGCTACCGCGCTGCCACCAACCAGGTCGTCCTCGGCGTGCAACTGAGTGTGCCGCTGTAGGAGAAAGGTGATACCAGCGGCCCACAGGGCGGGCGGCAATAATCAGGGTCAAAGCAGAAGTCGGGCTAAAGTAGCTCAAATGGATTACCTCCTAATCGCTAGGACGAGCAATGCGTAAGTACTTGATCTAAAGCTAGACGTGGCGGAAACTCGTTCGCCTGAGTCGAAGACTAAACGTAATTCGACTCAAGTAGGAACCTGAGACGAAGTCCTAACCAAGGAGATCCCCCACGTGAAAAGGAAGTCAGTCGCGTTGCTGCTGTACCGAGCTGTCCCCGTTGCCATTGGATTATGGTATTTTTCTTCCCTCCCCGCTTTTGCGGCTGAGGATTCAAGTCAAACCAACCCTCCCTCGGTCACCAACCCTCCCTCTCCTCCGTCTGCTTCACGTGCGCTTTCTTCCGGCATTTCGCAGCCCAATCCGGTCGCCTTTGATCCCTCAATGCAATTGACCCCAGAGGAAGGAAGGGAGTATTGGGATAGATACGTTAGCGGCGACTGGTGGGGCTTACGTACCCTCCTCCACAATTGGGGTGTCGATTTTAACCTCGATTACTTCAGCGAGATGGCCACCAATCTCAGTGGAGGTAAGGACACTTTCAGCGGTAACGCTAAAAACTCGGGTCAGGCATGGGCTTATACGGATCAGGCCCTTTTCGGCATAGACCTGGACTTCAATAAACTGGTCGGTTGGGAGGGCGGCAGTTTCGAGTTCTATGTCACCAAGCGTACTGGTAACAATCTGGGCAATTTGCAAAATCCCAATACCATCCAACTAATTCAGGAAGTGTGGGGACGAGGCCAAACCTGGCGCATCACCAGCATGTGGTTCAAACAGACCCTTCTGAACGACATGTTCGAATTGAAATTCGGTTTGATGAATATGAGTCAGGAATTCGGAGGCTTTTACGCTATCCCCTTTGAAAACCTGACGTTCACAGCAGGGATTACCGGCAACGTGGCGGGTTATAGCATGTTTACTTGGCCGGTGAGTCAGTGGGGGACGGATTTCCAGTGGAACGCCACCAAGGATTTATCATTCAGAATTGGCCTTTTTGCCTTCAATAACTATTGGATTTCTAACCAATACAACCTCCGGGTCGATAATCCGGGCGGGACCAGCGGAGCCATTATCCCGTTCGAAATCGATTGGAAACCGAAGCTGGATATTTTCGGGCAAGGGCAAAAGCTACCGGGACTCTGGGTCTTGGGAGCCTTCGGCAACACGAACCATACAGAAACCACCGGAGCCGCCAAAAGCGTGCTTGCCGGTGCACCGGGTTCAGCGCCCTTCCTGGGCAACACGTTCACCGGAGACTGGGGTGTTTATGGTAGTATTTGGCAACAGCTTACTGCGCCGGATCCGAGCCGTCCAAAGACCGGTTTGAGTGCCTTTGTATCAACTATTTGGTTAGATCCCCGGACCTCATTTCAGCAAGGCCAAATATCCACCGGACTCTACTACTGGGGCCCTTGGTCGAAGCGACCCTACGATGCCTGCGGTATAGCAACGGGCTGGAACCGCGTTTCCGGCAGTGTACGGAACGCCGAGAGGGCATACATCAACAGTCATCCTGGTTCTGGCTTCGACGTACAAAATAACGAGTGGGTACAGGAAATTTTCTACTCGTTCGACGTCTTCCATGGGGCAACCGTTGAGCCGGATCTTCAGTGGATTATCAATCCCGGCGGCTACCACAATGCTACGAACGAGGTCGTGTTCGGGATGCAGTTGAGCGTTCCGCTGTAAGAGCGACAGCCATTTTACCCAAAATAGCGGTAGCTCTGTAAGAGCGGCATATTGTTGGAACAGGGAGATCCCAGAATCATGATCACCCTCGGCAATCTCGACCAATGTCTGCGAGTATCGCTCCGCATATCAGATGTCGCTCCTACGGAGCTTGCCGCTCTTTACTAATGACGCGGCTATAAAGATTAAACTCCTACGGAGCATTCTGGCGGTGCCGGCGCGCGGTTTCTCTAGGACGCTGCAATCTATAGCAAGAATCGGGTCGTTTTGTGGGTCTGGGAGCCGAGATTGGTCCCATGACTAAGACTGAACCAGTTCATTTTACAGCCCGCGGACTATCGCCGGAACCGTTTCAAGCGCTGTTCAAATTGTCAGACAAAGAATTGGCGACGCTGCGAGCTAAACGAGTCGTCGCCGATAGCAAGCCAGGCTTCCCTTGCCGCGTCTCCTTGCAAGATGCCGAGCCCGGGGACGAAGTGATCTTAACCAATTTTGTTCATCTGCCCTCGGAATCTCCCTATCGTAGCACCCACGCAATCTATATTCGCAGGGCGGCAACCACCGCTGCGTCCTACTCCGATTCGCTCCCGGAAATGTTGCGTACCCGTTTGCTATCGGTCCGGGCCTTCGATGGGAAGGATATGTTGGTTGGGGCCGATGTAGTCGAAGGGGACCGAGTCGAGGAAGTGATCGCCCGGTTTTTCGAAGATCCGGTCGTTCAATTCTTGCACGTGCATTTCGCTAAACCAGGGTGCTATGCGTGCAGGATCGATCGAGGATAAGAAGAGCCACCGATAATCATCCTCGTGTTCGTCGCGAACAAAAACGTCGCATTAGAAGCAAATGAAAACGAGCGAGCACGAGGACGCCGGGTCAATCCACGTCCTGGCCGGAAATGACCAGTTTCTTGAAATCTCGATCATCGTACCGGCGCCGAAAATTGATGGGTGCTTTCCCATTCGTTTCCTTAAAGACTCGGGAAAAATGCTGGATGGTGGCAAATCCGCATTCCAAGGCGATGTCACCGATTGGCAGATCGGAATGGCTCAACAACGATTCCGCATGTCTGACGCGCACTTTTGTAAGAAATTTGTGGATTGAATAGCCTGCCTCGAGATTGAACAGCTCGGCGAGGCGGCTACGGGAGAGTCCGACTTCATCGGCTAGCTCGCTAAGCGTCCAGTTTTTCCGGAATCGGGTTTCGAGAATCCCTAAAGCCTTCGAAATAGCCGGGTGAACGGATATTAGCGATAGAATTTTTCGAGGTTCAGTGAAGGCTCGAACTACCTCTAGGACCAGCGTGTCCAGCGCCAACCGCAGCCCACACCCTTGGTGAAGAAACGGGGTGGTTGCCTCCCGTATCACCTGAAGAAAACTGCGTTCCAAGTTCGCTAAGTCTTGAGCGGAGTGGACTCGATGTAGAGCTTGCGAAAGCTTCCATTCGGGATAGCGGCTCTCGATCGCATCCAACTGAAAGCCGACCCACAGCACATGGTGCTTTGGTTCGGGACCGTATTGTCCCCAGCGACTCAAGTGAGGTGGAAAACAGGCGACAGAACCGGGTTTCAAACTGATCTCCGGCTGTCCTTCGATTTCGAACCGGCCAGTCCCCTCGATCACATACAGGAGAACCCAATGACTGAGCGTCTGAGCTCGACAACGGCAATTCGCTTCCTTCCGATCTTCGCCCAGATCGATAAGTTCCGGAAGAACCCGATCGAGTTCGACGACTTTAAATCCTGGTAACGGGCCTTTCGCCCTAAGAATTTGCATGTCCGTGCAAGCTGACCATCCGATCGAACGAATAGGCCAACTATCTCTGCGGTGGAGCTGACAATCAAGAGACAAGAGATTAATTGACTATTAAAATCTATTCTTTCTTACCGCACTGAACCGCTGAGGCAGCTAATTGCATAATCAGGCGCTGGACGAACAGATAACTAGATCTGACAAACAGATACTAAACTTTGCGGAGATCCGCTTTTTGCAAGGCTTCGCCGCAATTAACACTAAAATAAGCACCGACTTACGAATGGCTAACTCACGGGTTACCTATCGCGAGTCCAGAGCCTTGCTAACTGCAGTTATCAAAAGTTCGGTGTTGGACGAACAGATAAGCGGATCCGACAAATAGATACTAAAAGAGTGGTCTAGCTGGTTCTCTACAACGCGCCGCATGCGTTTAGCATTGGCGGAATGCATAGTGCTCGACGTAATGTAATTCAAGGAATTACAGTACGAATCCGTCATCAGACTAGTAGATAAAACCGTAAGACAAATAGATACTAACGGGGATCGGAGTAGCTGTGGTAGCTGTTCTACGGGGCAGACCCTTCTACTTGGCGAACCGATGCTTTGGGGTAGATCAGGTTCCACTAATCACTACCTATTTATCTAACTATCGGAAAAATTTATCCGTCTTTCCGATTTGGGGCTTTAGCTCTCGACTTTACTAACTGTCGTACCTTAAGACAGCACGCATCGGTGCGGCGTTCAGATTTTATTGGCGCTAACCGGCCTTAACTCTTACTCCAAAAAGGAACAAACGAAGCATGAAGTTACGTCCCCCCACAGGATCCCTGTGTGCGAAGCTAGCTGCCGCTTTCTTGTGCACTGGGTCTGTTTGTCTGGCGCAAGATGGTAGCAGTAATGACGTCTCTGCACTAAAAGCTCAGGTGCAGAGCCTGCAGAAGCAGCAACAGGAATACCAAGACCGCATCACGTCGATGGAATCCGAGATGCAGGCTTTGCAATCCAAAGCTGAATCCGGCTCAATCCTAAACACGAGAGTCCTGACTGACGCCAACGGCGTATCCGAAGGTCCAGCCCCGACTCTTGACGAATCCTTTCTGAAATCGTTGACCCGCAACTTCACTTTCTCGGTGTATGTCCGAGCCGGCTTTCAGTTCAACGGCAATGGAGGCGGCGGCAATTTCAACTTTTCGGTACCAGACTTTCCGGGTGAAGGCCGTCTGCGTCTCGGTAACGAAAACGATACCTACATGGAGTTGACCTGGATGCAGGCGCACATGCTCGGTGATAGTCCCGATGTGATGGATGTTTCCATGACATTCACGCCGGCGATCCGCTATGTGCAAAACCGAAATACGTTTGACGCTCGGAGCAATATAACAAACAGCGGCAACGACTTTGATTTTATTCTCCGGCAGGCGTACGTCGAGGCGAAAAACGTCTTCAAAAGTGCGCCTGATGTGACGTTCTGGGCTGGTGAACGTTTTTATGACCGGTGGAACACGGATCCTGAAGATTACTTCTGGCTGGATACGTCTGGCTATGGAGTAGGCGCCTACAACATCGATGTGGGGGTTGGTAAGCTTTGGCTAGCATGGATCGGCGGTCTGAGTGCTAATGATATCTCCCCGGGTGTCGGTTCGGAATTCAAGCATACTTTCGACGTTCGTTTGAAGGACATTTCGCTTGGGCCGATCCCTGGTACCCTGGCTTTGGTGTTGATCGGTAACTTCGAAAAGGGCGGTACGTTTAACCAAACCTATGATCAAAACGGAAACATCATTCCTCTGACCAATCCGGTACACACGGATTCGGCGTGGGGTATCGGCGGCGGCGCGATTTATCATCTCAACTTTGGCCCAGGCGGCGCGAACAACTCGTTCACCGCTTATGCCCTGTTCGGCAGGGGGATAACCGATTGGTCATCAAGCACCGCGAACGCCGACCTTGGCAATGTTCAAGGAGCGGAAAACTTATTCCTGTTCCGCCATCCTGGATTTAGGGGTCAGGTTAATATTGGCGACGCGCTTAACCATGGCTTCAACTATCGAGCCGGCTTTCAGCTTTATTTTGCCGGGCCGTGGTATCATTCAGAGCCTGCCCCGGTTGCTGGAACCTCTAAAGACGGAAAAAGCGTAGCGGCGGGGCCGGCGCCTGCTCCCAAGCAACCCTGGTTCTCGGTCGCATTCTTCGGTGATTGGCAAGAGTCGTATAGCGGTTTTGCGGTGGGCGGCCAAACCGGCCCTGGGCTCGGCCTAGGAGGCGTTGAAGTGAATCCGAATCAGCCGATCGTAAACAGGGTTATATCGGGTAAGGTGCATGACGTCCAGTTCGGCACTCGTCCGGCTATTTGGTTCTCCGATAACATTGCGCTCCAAGGTCAATTCGGTGCTCAATGGGAGAGCAACACCGGGGCTGTTAGTTCAGGGTTTCCTGGGTTTGGCAAGGAGGGCTGGCTCGGCGTTTTTGACGTTGGTCCCGTGATCAAGCCAAAAGGCGGCTATTACACCAAGCCTGAGATCAGGTTTTTTGCGACCTACGCAGTTTGGTCAGACTCGCTGAAGGGCATGGCAACGCCGGTGGAAGAATTTGGTACCCCGTTTATGCCCCCTTACAATGGCAACACCAACCACGGCTGGCTGTTCGGTACCCAAGTTGAGTGGTTCTTCTAGATGATTGCCGTTCCCGGCGATCCCGGCGATCGCGGCGCTTTTAGTCTGGTGGTTTGGGGAAACTAACCGGACTAGTTGAAGGGCGCCTCCGCTTCGAAGGCAAGCGGAGGCGCTTCTTTTTTGTAAGAAGTGATTGGTGAGAGGTGAAACGTGAAAGGTGAAAGGCGCAATCCGAGCCTGATGGCAACATCCCGAAGGGATTAGAGGACTCAGCCTGGGGTTTAAACCCCAGGTATCGAAAAAGAACGGCCCGCCCTGAAAGGGCGACAGAAAGAGCGTTACCGAAGCGCCGGAGGCCTAACCTAATCTAAACCAATCTCCGCAAAACCCGGGAGGCGTCGGCAATCAGACGAAGATCGCGCTTGTAAAGATCAAGATGGCCTGCCTCGATTTTCTTCTGCCGGCGTATCGGGTCGTCGGTTTCTCCCGACTCGAATAGATCGATTTCGGTTTTCAGACGCAATTGGATCCAATCGAATAAGTCGTCGTCTTGGGTGAAGCCGTAAGCATTCAAAAAAAGGCGAATTCGCCGGGCGACGTGTTCGAGAAACGCCGGAGTGAATCCTTGCTTCGGTGAGTCACATAGAGGCGCGAATCGATAAACGACGAACGCGATATCCCAAATTCTAGGACCAGGTGTGGCTCGTTCGAAATCAATCAGTGCGGCCGGTTGATTGTTTCTGAAGATTATATTGTAAGGGCCAGCATCGCCGTGACAAACCACCTCTCCTTTTGCGGCAATCGTATTGTGCCAGACAATATTTTCCGGAAGCGAAAAGCCTGTGGTCGCGTCATGGAATCGTCGTAGCAAAATGCCGAGCCGCGTCAGGGTCGATTCAGACATCACGTAGGGCTTAAGCGGATAATGGCCGGCGGTTCCGGTGACATAGCTCAACTTCTCGCGCCCTTCCTCATCGAAGCCGAGCCAGCGGGGTGCCGCTGCAAAACCCGTTCCTTCTAAATGACTTAGCAGTGCTTTGACTGCAGGGGTGTTCTGATGAACCGCTCGGCGCACAGTCCGTCCGACTCGAACAACTCGGCTTCTCAGGCCAGTGAATTCGTCCATGGGCTAACCAACTTAAGAATCCGCATGCATTTCGAACGGTTGCAAGCTTCATTGAAATAGGAAACGTGTAAATCTCACTAAGCAAGGCTGCGATGCAGATTCTGAAAACGAGAGGACCGTTGGCGGGGTTTTGGGCCGTTGGCCTGGAGAGAATCCTGTCAGAGGTGATCGACTCAGGGGAACATTGGGAAGGGCCGCGCTATCGAGTGGGTCCTCATTTACATCGACATTGGGAAGTCGGTTATGTAGTCGAGGGGACAACTCGGATGGGGCTTATGGGTGAAAGAGAAGTCTTTTTGAAGGCCGGGTCGCTTTGGTGCTTTCCGCCCAATCTGAATCACTGGGTCGAGCATGGGCCGGAACCAAAACATCACACGATGTGGGTGGGATTTGATTTGCGGGCGATCGAGCATCGTCATCCGGATTGGAACGCGTCCCTAGCGCTTAGGCGGACTTTTTCTTTAGATGGGCAGCCTCAGTTGGAGCGTCATTTCTCTCACGTCATCCGAGAAGGGATCACGACTTCCGCGCATCAGCCTGCCGGGCTGCGCTTGGCAATTGACGCGTTGGTGCTCGAAGTCGTGCGAGCAATAGAATACTTGCACCCGGCACCCTCTCCTGCGGCTATCCACCCGGCGATTTCGAGAGCACGTGGAATTCTCGAAGGCCGTTTTAGAGAGCAGTGGACCCTGAGTAAGCTGGCGGAAGAGGTCGGACTCTCTCGCGGAAGGTTAGCCACGCTTTTCGGCCGTGAAGCGGGTAGTTCGATTCATAAGTTTCTGACCAAAGTACGAGTGGGCAACGCAGAAGCTCTGCTCGAACGTTCCGACCTTCCCATTGGTGACATCGCTCTCGACTGCGGGTTCGCTACCATCCAGCATTTTTCTCGAGTCTTTAAAGAGGTGAGTGGCCACACGCCAATCGAGTTTCGGCGGCGCTCTCTGCCCATCAATCCGGCGGGATAATCTGCGCAGACCTGACGCACGCCACGGCTCAAAACCGCGCGGATAACCGTCTTCAGCAATCGGTGTCCAGTGCGCGCCGAGAGTCCCGCCCGCAACGCTTCGCGTAGCGATGCGGGCGTGGCTTTCGACCTATCATCATTGAGTACGTTTTCCGTCACGGGCTGCGTAGGGTGATCGGGCCGCCATTTATCTAATCGTCATGTAAATTTATCCGAGAGTCATATTTGAGGCCCTCCGCCTCGACTTTCTGTCGCCCTGTTCCTAAGAGAGCCGGCATCGATCTCGCGCCGGTAAGGTGCCGGCTTGGGCTCGAGCCTTAACTCTTACCCCAAAAGGAACATAAAACAGCATGAAGTTCAGTCCCCCCACAGCATCCCTGTGTGCGAAGCTGGCTGTCGCCTTCTTATGGACTGGGTCGGTTTGTCTGGCCCAGGATAATAGCAGTAGTAACAACGACGTTTCTGCTTTGAAGACGCAAATGCAGAAGATGCAGCAGGACTACGACGCGCAGGTGCAGAAAGTTCAGAAGCAGTACGAAGATCGAATTAGCGCCATGGAGGCGGAAATGAAATCTTTGGAATCCAAGGCTGACACCGGCTCAATCCTGAATACCCGCATCCTGACCGATGCCGACGGCAAGGAAGTCGCTGCAGCACCTACGCTCGACGAATCTTTCCTAAAGTCATTGACACGGAACTTTACTTTTTCGGCATATCTTCGTGCCGGGTTCCAGTTCAACGGCAACGGCGGCGGCGGGAATTTCAGCTTTCAACTACCCGATTTTCCTCACGCCGGTCGTATGCGTCTCGGCAATGAAAACGACACCTACATGGAGTTGACCTGGATGCAGGCCCACATGTTGGGTGATAGCCCTGACGTGATGGATGTGTCCATGACGTTCACGCCGGCAATCGTTTACCAGCAGCAACGCGGCACGTTTACCACGAATACTGGCCAAGGAGTGGAGGGCGGTGGTCAAGACTTCAGATTCGTTCTCCGCCAGGCTTTCCTGGAAGCGAAGAACGTCTTTAAGGGCGCACCGGAGATCACATTCTGGGCCGGTGAACGATTCTACGATCGGTTCAACACTGATCCCGAAGATTATTTCTGGTTGGATACGTCCGGTTACGGAGTTGGTGTTTCTAACATCGATGTCGGTGTTGGTAAGCTGGCATTCGCCTGGCTGGGCGGTCTAAACGACTCCTTTTTATCCCCGGGTATCGGCACCTACTTTAAACATACGTTCGATCTCCGGTTGAAGGACATCCAACTTGGACCGATCCCCGGTTCCGTTGCGTTGGTCCTGATCGGTAATGTTGAAAAAGGCGGTACCTTTACTCAGGGTTACTCAAATGGGGGTAACCCGTCGAATGGTTTTGCCAATAACGGTAATCTCATCCCACTGACGAATCCGACTACGGGGTTGGCTCAACCGGTGCACTCCGATAGCGCCTGGGGTATTGGCGGTGGCCTCATCTATACGCTGCATTTTGGTCCTGGCGGCGGCAACAACTCGTTCACCGCCTATGCCCTATTCGGAAGGGGTGCGACGAACTTCAGCTCTGGCGATGATTTTGGCTCAATCCAACAAGCTGAGGCGCTGATACAGGCTTTCCATCCAACAATCAGGGGCACCGTCAATGTCGGCGACGTGATCAACCATTCGTATGAGTATAGAGCCGGCTTCCAGTTCTATCTTGCTGGACCGTGGTACCATTCAGAGCCTGCGGCAGCCCCAGGGATGTCGAAGGACGGCAAGTCGATGGGACCGGCACCGGTTGCTGCACCGGCTCCCCTTCCTTGGTTCTCTGTTGGGCTCTTCGCAGATTGGGAAGACACCTACAGCGGTTCAGCGATTGGCGGAACTGTTGGGCCTGGACTTGGGGCCGGCGGAAACGTAGTCAATTCGGCCGTCGTGCCTTCATCCAAAATCACTTCGGGTCATGTCCACGACGTTCAGTTTGGTATGCGCCCGGCCATCTGGATTACAGACAATATTGCCTTCCAAGGACAATTCTCGGGCCAGTGGGAGAGCAACACCGGTTCTGTTGGTTCAGGCTTTCCGGGCTTTGGTCACTCCGGTTGGTTAGGCATCTTTGACTTTGGCCCGGTGATCAAGCCTAAGGGCGGTTACTATACCAAACCTGAGATCCGCTTCTTTGCGACTTACGCCCTTTGGTCCGACTCGCTTAGGGGCATGACAACGCCGGTGGGAGAATTTGGTACCCCCTTTATGCCGCCTTATAATGGCAATACCACCCATGGGTGGCTGTTTGGTACCCAGGTTGAATGGTTCTTCTAGACCAATCCATCCTTTCTAGAGCTTGCGCCTCCATCCCCGAAAACTGACGGGAGCGCAGGACGAGTGGCGAACAAAGTTTAGTCTGGTGGTTTGGGGAAACTAACCGGGCTAGTTGAAGGGTGCCTCCGCTTCTAAGGCAAGCGGAGGCACTCCTTTTTTGTGAGAAGTGAGAGGTGAGAGGCGCGATCCGAACCCGATTGCAGTATCCCGGACGGATTAAAGGACTCAGCCTGGGGTTTTGACCCCAGGTAACTAAAAAGGAAAGGCCCGCCCTGAAGGGGCGGCAGAGAGAGCGTTGCCGAACCGTCGGAGACGTAATCCAGCCCAAAATCGATTTCCGCAGAAACCCGGAGACGGCGATAGTCAGACGAAGATCGCTTGTAGGGTGAAAACGTCGGCGGGGTGGCGGCATTCACCCTACGGCAGTTGAAATGTTTCCTGGTCGATTTTCTCTTGGAAAGCGCAATGCCAGATGAGTAGTTGCGCTGTTAAATCGAGAACAATATGATTTGGGAAAGGACCCTCCGACAACTCCTGCCCAACATACTGTTGTGGTGTGTTCAACACGATTGAGTTGTCTATCCGCTGAAGCCAACCTCGTCTTTTCAGAAAGGGTTGCTGACCGTAAAGCCGTCCCGACGCCCAGAAGTTGGGTGAGAACTGTTTAAGCAGGTGGCCTGCGGTTAGCTCCTCCGGTCCTATTCCTTGATGGAACGCCGGAGGATGGTGATGTAACACGAGCCAGGGCAGGCCTCTCTTCACTCGCAATTGATCGCCGGCGGCAAGAACGGGGCGTTTTTGGGCTGCGGTCGCGATGAAGCTGAGGCTCGTGATGATGATCTGATCGCGGATCACCGCCGTGTTGCCGTCTACCGTAATAACCGAGTCGAGCTCATTCAGCCATCCAGGCATCGTACCGGAAGATCGTTCAACCGGAAAATCGATGGTATCGTGGTTGCCTGAACAAAGGACCACGCTGGTCTTTTCTGCCAAGGTGCGAAGCCAACTGGATGTCCGCTGGACTTGACGCTTCACGGATTCCTTGTAAAAGACATCCAGCAGATCGCCGCAGATCACAATCGCATCGTAATGAACGGCTTGTGCTTCCAGCCATTTGAACCAAGCTAGGCGGTAGTGTAATTCGGCGGTCAGCAATAATCGCATGATCGAAGGCGGGGCGCAGAAATCTAACGCGGATACAGGGGAACGCTGATTGCAGGCCGAAGAAACATCCCGGAGAACCGGCGAGAGTCAATGCTTCCTGCGAAGGCAGTTAAGTTTGGCGTGGCTCGATCGCAGGCTTGTCCTGGCTATTGGGCTGTTGATCTCCGGGACTTGCCAGGCGGTTACCATAGGTTTGGCTGGTTCATCTGAATTCGGCGAAGCTGGTAGAGTTACTCGGAGACTGGTTGCCGAGTGGGAGAACAAAACCGGGAATCACGTTCAGTATGTATCCAAGCCGAATTCTTACTCAGACGCTTTCGCTGAGTTTCTTATCGACTGGGCTGCGAAGACCCCGGATATAGATGTTTACTCGATCGATACCTCCTGGCAGGGAACCGCCGCCCCTAACGCTGTTGACCTAACCAAATTCTTTCGGGCGGAGGAACTCGGCGTTCATTTTTCTCAAGTTGTTAAGAACAATACCGTCGACGGCAAACTGGTCTCTGTTCCCACTAACGTTGATGTCGGTTTGCTCTATTATCGTACCGACCTGTTGAAAAAGTATGGATTCTCGCATCCTCCCGAGACTTGGGATGAGTTGACCGAGATGGCTCGGATGATTCAAGCGGGGGAACGAGCGACCGGTGATCAGGATTTCTATGGTTATCTTTGGCAAGGAAAAGATGAGAGCGGGACCGTCAATGTGATGGAATGGATCTTTAGTTATGGTGGCGGCAGTGTGATTGAGCCGGACGGCCGCGTTTCTGTAAATAATCCCAGAGCGATTGAAGCCTTGAACCGCGCCCGCGAATGGGTGGGAACGATTTCACCGCCAGCGACTCTGACTTACGCCGAAGAAGAGTGCCGCAATGTTTTTCAAGACGGTCACTCGGCCTTTATGCGGAATTGGCCATACGTTTATGCCTTGGCGGACAAACCGGAGTCTCGGATCAGTGGCAAATTCTCCGTTACCGAATTACCGCAGGGCGGCCCGACCGGGATCCATGTTGGGTCGTTGGGTGGTTGGAGCCTGATGGTGTCCAAGTACTCTAGACATCCCGAGGTAGCCGTCGACTTTGTGCGATACTTTAGCTCGGCGGAGATCGAAAAGAAGGTGGCACTGGAACTGTGCGGCATGCCTTCTCGTCCCGCTTTATATCAGGACCAAGAAATACTGAGTAAGTATCCTTGGTTCGCGAAACTGCCTGCTATTTTTGACCATGCCGTTGCCCGGCCATCGACCTTGTTGGGCCCAAAGTACAACCGGCTATCTCATTTACTAGCACATCAAGTCGACCTCTTTCTACGCCACGACCAAACCGCTGATGAAACCGTTCGCCAAATCGAGGCCGGCGCTAAAAAGCTGACGGAGACCACGAACTAAGATCCAACCGCGAATTGACACGAATAAGACAGGAGAGCGCTAAAACAACCGCAACTGAACGCAGATTTCTTTTCTGACCTTGAAATGAGGCTGGTGAGATAAAGAGCCACTTTCAGGCTGACGATTCCCCTCTCTCCCGTGGCATGGCCTAACTTAAGCCGTAATCTGCGTTCATCTGCGGTTCGATTGTGTCTTCTTCCGTTTATTCGCGTCTATTCGTGTGCATTCGCGGTTTTATTGGTTTTCTCTTCGGGGTGGCATTTATCTGCGGTTCGGGTTCATTGGTGGTTATTGGTTCGTTGGCATGAGTTTTCTTACCGCAGATTACGATTACGTTTTACCTCCTGAATTAATTGCGTCACATCCGGCTCCGGTCCGGGATCAAGCTCGGATGCTGGTGCTGGATCGGAAGAAACAGAGTGTCTCTCACCATTCTTTCCGGGAGATTTCTGAGTTCATAGGCCCGGATGATCTGTTGGTGCTCAATAACACAAAAGTGATCCCGGCACGTATTCGTTTCCGGACCAGGAAAGCAGAGCTGCTGTTACTGGAGCAGCTGGATGCGACCAAATGGCGTTGCTTGGTTCGGCCTGGCCACTGGTTTAAGGATGGGCGGCGGTTTTCAGATGGCCCCGTTTCCGGCACGGTTCTACGGATCGAACCGTCGGGAGAACGGGTGATCGAGTTCGACGTTCCCATTAATTTTGCCCGGACGGGAGAAATGCCGTTGCCGCCTTATATCCAACGAGATATTGAGCCGGAGGATGCGGAGCGGTACCAGACGGTGTTTGCGGCCAAGCCCGGGGCTGTAGCTGCGCCGACCGCGGGCCTGCATTTTACACCCGAACTCTTGGAAAAACTGCCGCACGCGTTCATTACTTTGAGAGTTGGGATCGGCACCTTCCTGCCGGTTAAGACCGAGGATCTTCGCGAACATCAAATGCATCAGGAATGGTTCGAGATTGAGCCAGAAACCGCTGACCGGATCGCGGACGCGAAGAGAGTGATTGCCGTGGGCACGACGACGGTAAGAACGCTCGAGACCGTAATGCAACGAAACGAGCGGATCGTCCCTGGTCTGGGAGCGACTGACATTTTTATCTATCCGCCATTCAAGTTTCAACGAGTAGATAGTTTACTAACAAATTTTCATCTACCGAAATCCACGCTGCTCATGCTAGTCTCGGCGTTCGCCGGCCGCGAGTTTGTTTTAGAAGCTTACCGCCAAGCGGTCGCATCCAAATACCGGTTTTTCAGCTACGGTGACTGCATGCTGATACGGTGAACGGTTTTAAGTTAAAGGTTATAGGTTTTAAGTTTTAGGTTGTGCGTAGTTCACCGCCGGAGACTTATTAGTCACGCGGGGCAAGCCTATGAAGGAGTTCGAGAAGTTCAAGGAGCTAGAAGACCGTGATTGGTGATTGGTGTTAATCTTCCGGCAGCGAGCCGGGCGTCGACACCCGTCGGAGCTAAAACGCGGAATGCAACGCCCCTCCGATTCGGCGTTGCGATGCCCCTCGGCGCCTTCCCTAGAACCTTTAACTTATAACTTATAACTTCCAACCCATCTGCTCTTGTTGCTGAAGTAATCCCTCTCCACACTCTTCTAAAGTTTTGCAATGACAAGAGTCGTGGAACTGGGATAGCCGATGCTGCACCGTCCTGATTTGGTCGATTGATGCTTCGAGCTGGGCCAGCTTTCGTTCGGACAATTTCTGCCAACGGGTCTCTGCTCGCATCCGGGGATTAAAGCCAAAAAGCAATTCTCGGATTTCATCCAAGGTGAAACCGTTTTGTCGTGCGTGGTGTATCAAGACAAGATGAGACAGGATCGTCCGATCGTGATTCCGATTGCCATTTAGACCCAGGCAAAATTCTCGAGAAAAAAGCTTTGCCTTAAAGTCGGCCTGAAGGCGGAGCCTCTGGAGATGAAGAAAGTATTTTGGTCAAAGGCCGCCGTACTGGTGGTCATGGTTGGAGCAGTGCTCAACCCGAAGGCGTTCCGGACCTCTGCACAAACGGCTGATAATTCGCAAACCTTTAAACCGGAGAGTCCGTTTGCTTGCAATGCCTTGGCATTCACCAAGCAAGAAAGGGATCGCCATTTTAATGTGCTTGGTCCGGCTCTAAGATCTCTCAAAAGGAGTGTTCGAGAACTGGGCGACGGATACGAGTTCGAGTTTCCCGGCGATCGGCCAACGATTCAGATGTTGGCTGAGTGGGCAATCCAAGAACGGGAGTGCTGTCCCATTTTTGAAATCAACTTGAGGTTGGAACCGGAAAGAGGCACCGCCTGGTTGCGTTTGACCGGAAGGAAAGGCACTAAAACGTTCATCAAAATAGATGTGGCAGATTGGCTCCGACCGTAGTTGCAGGTCGATAGCGCGACGCGATCGACCATTGTCATCTGTCATTTTAGGTTATATCTGGAGGGCTTCGACGTGCGCCTGCATCGAGCTGGCCGGAATTTTCAGGTTGCTCATGACAGGCGCATTGCCTTTCACTTCTCACTTTTAACCTCTGCACTTCCCAATGTTGGAACTTGTCCCCCTGTGCTTGAGCGCTCTGGTAGCTGGGTTTGTTGATGCGACTGTCGGTGGAGGGGGATTGGTGCAGATCCCGGCGCTGTTCGCAGTTTTGCCCGGGGAAACCCCGGCCGGGTTGCTAGGCACAAACAAATTTGCGGCCATCTTTGGGACGATCAATGCGAGTTATACCTACGCTCGGCGAGTCCGGCTTCCGGTTCGTTTCATGGTGATGGTTTGTGTCCTCGCCGGAATAGCCGCGGTGCTCGGTGCGCAAAGCGCCCGGTTCGTTTCTCCTGGTCTGTTTCGATTGGCGCTACCCATCGTTCTGGCCGTAATCCTCGTTTACACGATCAATCAAAAAACGCTAGGCGCCTCGAATTCTACCGATCTCATCACTGCCGATACTATTTGGAAAGGGTGTCTGATCGGTTGTGTGGTTGGCTGGTACGATGGTTTTCTGGGTGCTGGTACCGGAACTTTCTTCATCTTTTTGTTCATCAAGTTTTTGCGATTCGATTTTCTGCACGCTTCGGCTGCGGCTAAGCTGGTGAACGTCAGCACCAATCTTGGAGCGTTGATTATGTTTATCGTCGGCAACGATGTGTTGTGGCGGCTTGCTATTCCCATGGCCATCGCGAACGCGATCGGCGGAATCATAGGAGCGCGATTTGCTATTCTTAGGGGAAATACGTTTATCCGCAGACTTTTTATTTTGATCGTCGCTTGTCTATTGGTGAAGACAGGGTTCGATGCGGTGAGGACCGCAGTTGGAGGGTAGGGGTTTGCGGTTTTCCCTTGGCCGTTTGCGGTTGGCCGTTAGGCCTCTGGCTTGTGTGCGAGGATCTATATCGACGTAGCGTGCGCGCGACGTCATATTCTTTACCGCGAAGCGGTTATAGACTATAGCCCAGGGTTTTAACCCTGGGTTCGGCGTGTCCAAATGGCCGCCCTGAAAGTGGCGTCCGAAGAGAACGGCCCAGGGCGTTGCTTCGCCCAACGATCGTGATCCTGGTTGCGAAGCCCGGCGTTTTTTCGATCCACGCTGGGGATTAGATCTCTTTGGGTCGTTTCCGGGAGCGGCCTGTTGCCAACATAGAGACCTGCTACGCTATCCCGCGGCCGCGGGACGGCTCCCCTCCCGACGCTGGGTATTCCCGCGGACTATTATCTAACCCATTATTCCACCGCTCTTCGGTCTCGAAAAAAATCCTGGAGAACCTGGCGGCATTCGTCCTCGCGGACGCCTGCGGTAATCAAGCAGCGATGATTCAATTGAGGCATTTGCAAAAGATTGATCATGCTGCCGGCAGCGCCTCCTTTCGGATCCGGGCAACCGAAGATCACTCGGCGTAACCGGACATGTACGATCGCACCGGCGCACATCGGACAAGGCTCTTTCGTAACGTACAGATCACAATGGTTAAGTCGCCAGTCGCCGATAGCGCTCTCGGCTTGGGTAATGGCTAGCATCTCGGCGTGCGCAGTTGCGTCCTTGAGAGTCTCAACCTGGTTCCATGCCCGGGCGATGATGCTACCTTCGAATACGATGACCGCCCCGACCGGCACTTCTTCCGCCGACCATGCTTTTCGGGCTTGGCGCAGGGCTTCGCCCATGAAATAAGTGTCGCTCTCAAAATCCAGCATTTCAGAGATGCTTAACCTACCCTATACAAGAATGCGCCTGCATTTTTGTACACGCCAGGCGTGCTTTCGTGGAGAAAAAACAGTCCAAAAGATTATCTGGACCGTAGCAAGCCGATAGTCGAAGGATAACGAGGCAGAAACGGAAAGCATCCTGATGAGCCGGAAATCAATCATCATCGCGCCCTCAGTCTTAGCGTGCGATTTTTCGAAAATAGGCGAGGAAGTCATTCGGGCGGAAAAAGCCGGAGCCGACTGGTTTCATATCGATATCATGGACGGACACTTCGTAGATAATTTTACGTTCGGCCCAGCCGTAACCGAGGCCATTGCCAAGGCGTCAACCAGGCCTTTGGACGTTCATTTGATGATCGAAAGACCAGATCATTTCTTTCCTCGATTTCAGCCTTTTGTTCGAAACATAACGTTTCATGTGGAGGCTCCTGTCGACACGAGTGCGACGGCGCGGGCCATTCGTGACAGCGGCTGTACGGTAGGAATCGCGATTAGCCCTCCAACTCCTTTCGCGCAAGTCGAGCCGTTCTTAAACCAAATCGATCTGCTGCTGGTGATGACAGTCAATCCCGGGTTTGGGGGACAAGCGTTCATACCGGAAATGATGGAGAAGGTGACTGCGGCCAGAAAAATTCGGGAACAACAGGGACTCGATTTTCACATCCAGGTTGACGGTGGAATTCACTCGGATACTGCCCGGGTGGCGACCAAAGCTGGCGCTAACGTTTTGGTAGCCGGTACCGCCGTATTTCAGTCCAAAGATCCGGCTAAGTCGATTGCAGAGCTGCGAGGGGCAGAATGAATCTCCGACCTTACGGTGTCTTGTTGGCGGCCTTTGGTTTCTTGATGACCGTTGGCGCGGGTGTCGCTCAAACGGCGCAGTACGTTCAGGTCCAGAACTCCGACCAAGTAATTCTGACCCGTTGGGCGTTGCAGCATATTATGGCCCGGCATTGGCCGGACAGCCCTGCTGCTGGGGCAGGTAAATTTCAGGAAGGGACTACCGAGGCGAGTCTCCGTGACCTGATCAATGAGGCTGTTCGCAGCGGACGTGGCCGTCAAAACACGCATGGCCGGCCGGGCACACTCTATGAATATGATTTTCGCCGTCAGATCGGAACGACGATCGATGGAGGACCCGCGACTCGGCTGCGAGTAGTCGTCAATAATCGAAACGAAGTGGTCACCGCATTCCCGTTCTAAGGCTTATGCATCTGGATTATCGGCTCACTGACGATAGGGAAACAGATTGGTCATCCGTGACGGAAGAGGATCTGCGTTACCGGGTGGCGCTGGGCAATCTGATATTTCGCGTCGACGACAAGGATTTCAGCGCGGCTTGGGGCTGGATTCCATTGATTGATCTGGTTGCCAGTTTCGGCGAGATCGTCCGCAAGTTGGAAGGCAGAAGCACGAGCGAGACTTTCGAGTTTACCGAGTCGGATGCCTGGATTCGTTTCGAGAAGAAAGATGGGAAGGTTTTGGTGTCGACCAGTTATGGGGAAGGAGTAGGAGAAATACCGCTGTCACCATTGGCAGAAGCGATAAAGTCGTTTCGGGAGCGGTTGCATTCGGAGATTGTGAGAAAACATCCTCATGCCGCGCATAATGCGGCGGTGAAGAAGTTGTTGGGGGTCGGGTAAGGGACCTCGGTCTTGCCGGTAGATGGACGTATCGGCGAGAGAGACGTAATGATTGGCCAAAGACGAGAGTCTTTGCCATGAGGAGTCCTAAGACCGAACACCCTGTGCGCCCATTGGCTGTGCCGCGAAGCGGCTATAGATCATAGCCCAGGGCTTTAGCCCTGGGTATGGCCACAATGAAGCTCGCCCTGAAAGGGCGACCGATGCGCGTGGGTGACAGGACGGTCGGACCATTCGCCGAGACGCGTGAAGAGATCGATTATGTTGGACAATAACATATATTCATGATGTTGTTAGATCGTGGGTCAATCGCTTTCCCATCTTCTTGTTCACTCTGTCTTTTCCACTAAAGACCGGCGCCCGTTCCTACGTCTCGAGGACATCCGGAATGAGATCTATGCCTACATCGCAGGCATACTGAAGAACTTAGAATGCTATCCAATCAAAATCGGTGGGATGGAAGACCATATCCACATATTGTCCGCCCTATCGAAAAACATTGCGTTCTCAGAATTGATTGGGCGCCTAAAAGGTTCTTCGTCAAAGCGTCTGAAAGAGAAGGGCATCCACGGTTTTAGTTGGCAAAACGGTTACGGCGCATTCTCGGTAAGCGAGTCCAACGTCGAGGCCGTCGTGGCCTACATTAGCAATCAGGCCGAGCATCATAGAAAATTCACCTACCAGGAGGAGGTTCGTGACCTTCTCAAGCGCCATCGCACCGTGTTCGACGAAAGGTACGTATGGGATTAACGAACACGCACGTCGGACGCCCCTTCAGGGCGTTCTTGTGAGGCGCCATACCCAGGGCTAGAGCCCTGGGCTATGATGTATAGCCGCTTCGCGGCAAGGCGAACGACTGCTCTTACCCAATCTCCGCTAATTTCTCCGCCACCCTCAACGACTGAGCCGCGATCGTTAACGCCGGGTTGCAGGCTGCTGAAGATGGGAAGAACGAACTATCAACGACGTAGAGATTTTCGACGTCATGGGTCCGACAGAATGGGTCTAGCACCGACGTGCCGGGATCACGGCCAAACCGTGCGGTACCGCATTGGTGTGAGTTGGTCTCGATGCCCATGGTCTGGGTAAGGACGATCGGGTAGCCGGCGCGCTTCATCATGGTTTTAGATGCTTCGATCAACCGGTAATGCGTCTTTCGGTTGGTCGGCTTCCAATGGACGGTAATCTGGCCACTATTGCTTACGCACACTCGATTCTCCGGTTTCGGCAAATCCTCCGACATCACCCACCAATCCACGCTGCGATCGGCGAATGCTTTTAGCACAGACCGCGGAACCAGTGGTTTGTCAGCGGTTAACATTCCAGCCTGAAGTTTCCCCAACAATTGCAGGTTACCCAACGGAAATTTCCAATCGTTCGGTCCGCGAAAATAGTAATCATTAACCACCATGGTCTTCTGAAACGTGGTCGGATTAATGCGAAAAGGGGCCACCGCCATCAAAGCGGTATTATTGTGAACCATGTAGTTACGTCCAACTAACCCGGACGAGTTCGCCAGGCCATCGGGGTGGGCAGAAGAAGCGGACCGAAGTAATAAAGCAGATGAGTTAACGGCGCCGCAAGAAACGGCAAATTTGTCCGCGTAGATCGGGGTAATGACGCCATTCTGCTCGATTTCGATGGCTTCAACTTTCTTGCCAGTAGATTCAGTCAGGAGACGACGAGCAAAAGTGCGCGTCATCAAGGTCACTTTTTCCGACAGGATAGCGGGTCGAACACAGCAAACATCGGCTTCGCTTTTCGCATGGACCTTACAAGGGAATCCGTCACAAGTCTTACATCGAATGCAGCGGCCGCCTGCTCGCAGATCGACTCCCATTGGCAGAAAAGAAGGGTGCAAGCCTTGGCGCTGAATTCTCGCCTTTAGATCTTCAATGTAAGGTTCATGCGGTACCGGTGGAAACGGGAACGGATTTCGTCTGGGTGGATCGGTAGGATCTTCACCGGATGAGCCGTGAACCGCCAATAGATGTTCTGCTCGCTCATAGTATGGTTCGAGCTCTTCGTAGCTGATGGGCCAGGCGGGCGAGATCCCTTCTTCGTGTTCGAGCTCCGAGAAATCTTCTTTTCTGAGCCGGGGAAGAGCAGCGCCATAAACTTTGGTGTTGCCGCCCACAAAATAGTGAACCCCGGGAGAGAAAGGTTTCCCAGTTTCATCGTACCAGGTCTCGCCCGGTTTGTAGCGTTTCTGATCAAAAACTGCCTCCGGGCTCCAGTTCTCCGTTTCTTGAGGAAGAAAATCTCCGCGTTCGATGAGGAGGATTTTCATCCCGGAATCTTTGAGAGCGTAGGCTAAGACACCTCCTCCCATGCCGGTGCCGATGATGACAAGGTCGTAGTGCGGCGGGCTCATACGCAAGTTGTTCTCGTCCTCGATTTCGAACCAAAGTAATCAGTAATCAGTGTGTCAGTAATCAGTTCTGAAATCAGGAAACACATCTGATCACTGATTTACTGATTACTAATCCGAGGACGATTTGGCCTGCTGATTCATTTAGGGGCATTCAGCGACTCGGAGCCATAAGCCTCACCCCTTAACAGACCCCGCGAGCAGGCCGCGGATAAAGAATCGGCCGAGTAAGATGTAGATCAGGGCTGTCGGCAGCGCCGCGGTGATCGAACCCGCCATCACCACGTTCCAATCCACCGAAAACGATCCGGAAAGGTTGTTTACGGCCACCGTCACCGGCTGTGATTGTGGGTTGGGTAGGATCGTTACGCCGAACAGAAAGTCGTTCCAGATGTTAGTGAACTGAAAGATAGCCACTACGACGAAAGCGGGCATCGAAAGCGGTAACATGACCCGGGTAAAGATTCGGATGAGCCCGGCGCCGTCGATGCGGGCCGCTTCAATCATTTCGTCCGGTATATTGGCGAAGTAATTGCGGAAAATGAGGCTAACGATTGGTAAACCGTAAATTACATGAACGGCGACCAGGCCTGGAATAGTCCCGTATAACTTCAAAATCTCGAGAAATTGAATCAAGGGAATCAGAATACTCTGATAGGGGATGAACATGCCAAACACGAGTAAGGCAAAGAGAATATTCGATCCTCGAAATTTCCATTTCGCAAACAAGTAGCCATTAACCGATCCCCAACAGGCCGAGATGATAGTTGCCGGGATAGCGATCATCAGACTGTTTCCCATGTTCGGTCGGAGCCGTTCGAATGCCTCCATGAATCCGCCAACGCTAAGCCGAGTGGGCAAGTTCCACATGGTCGACAGGCTGACGCTAGTGGCTTCCTTCAAACCGGTAACTACCATCACGTAGATCGGCATGAGAAAGAAAACCAGGCAAACCAGCAGAAAGACCAGAGTGAGATAGTCGCCCCGCTTCGTAGGTAAATTAGCCCGAATCGGAAAAGAGAAAGTGCGACCAGCCATAGTTAGCGTTTCCTAAGATTTGTCCAGAGGTAGGGAACAATGATCATGCTGACGAGCAGTAGCATTACTATTGATGCTGCCGCCCCCAAATTGTAGCGAGTAGCCTTGAAGGTCTGCTCAAAAACGAAGATGCCGGGAACATCCGTGGCGAAACCAGGGCCGACACCGGTCATCGCAAAAATCAGGTCGAAAATCTTAAGGGAGACATGACCGAGGATGATCGCGGTACTAACCGTCACCGGACGCAACTGCGGTATAACGACTTTGGTGTAGACCTGAAATTCTGTGGCTCCATCAATCCTGGCGGCTTCGCGTAATTCGTGAGGGACGGTCGCGAGGCCGGCAATGTACATGGACATCGCAAAACCGGTTAGTTGCCAGGTTGCCGCAATCACGACCGGGATCAGGGCCATCGGAATGCCTAATTGAATGCTGAGACTCTTAACCGGTGGGAAAAGGGCCCCCAGCCAGTTGTTTAGCGGTAGAAGAACCGATGGGTCCGTCGTCCAGCCGGGATGCAGGGCTGGACCTCCTAATCCCGTAATCAATTTGTTAATCCCGAGTGAATCAATAAGGACGTTAATGCCTGTCTCCGGGTTGAAGATCCAGCGCCAGGCGATACCAGTAACAATAAAAGAGAGAGAATAAGGAAACAGAAAGACGTTTCTGAAGATCGTGTATCCAAGGAGTTTGCGATCTAATAACAAGGCGAGCACAAGCCCTAGCCCGAGGGAAAAAGTAAGGAAGAGAGTCGTGAAAATAAAAACGTTCCGCAAGTCAGCATGCCAACGCGGCATTACGAACATCTGTTGATAGGTAGCCCAGATCGGCTGACGCAGACTCATGTCGATCTTCAAAGTGTGCCAATTCGACAGCGAGACCCAAATCGTGATCGCGATGAACACATAGACAAAGAGCACGATCAAAATCATCGCTGGCGACAAGATGGTCGGCGATAAGATCCGATCAGAGAGGCGACGTGTCAGCCGGAGTGGGCGGCCGGTCTCCTGGTTCTGATTTAGCTGGTTGGAGACCGGTTGGGTACCTCCACTATTCGTCGCTGGCAGCGGATTCATGGCTGGATCCCAGAGTAGGGTGTGACCCACAGAGGAGTGGGCAGATGCCCACTCCGTTCGTGAGTGAGGGCGCTACTTCGCCATGTTAGAGTCTTTAGCTGCCTGAACTAAAGCCGAACAAAAGGCATCTACATTCTTGTCGACTACGAACTGCGTGATCGCGTCATTTAACGATTGCTGGAATGCAGCCGGTGCGGCTTCACCATGGACGCAACTGGGAAGCAATGCGTCGGAAGAGAAAGACTTCATCGACCATTGATGGTAAGGCCCGAACTTACTCTTATCGACATCAGTTCGAACCGGAATCGAGCCCTTCAAGGGATTGAATTCCTCCTGCGACTCTTTGCTGCCGATGCTTTTCAGCCAAGCGACTGTCTCGGCCTTGTGTGGCGCATTCTTGGCGAGAGTGAAACCGTCGGCCACGACGATGAATCCGCCGCTGGTGCCAGGATGCGAGACCCAACCGAAATCAACGTTATCTTTAAGCTTAGCTTTGGTGAATTCGCCGTGCGCCCAGTCTCCCATCGACGAAAACGCACAACGGCCTTCCTCAACCGCTTTGATGGCCTGGTCCCAGGTCAGCGCCGAATGATCCGGATTCTGGTATTCCAGAATTTTGGCGTAGCTTTGCGCTGCCTGTTTCACTTTAGGATCATCGAAGGCCATCTTGCCGCTAAACAAATCTTGCCAACCGGTTGGTCCTACCGTTCCGAGAAGGGTATTTTCGAAAAGCTGAGCAGTGGCCCAAATGCCGGAGTCACCGACCGCAATTGGTATAACTCCTGCCGCTTTAAGCTTAGCGCAGTCAGCCAGGAATTCGTCGATCGAAATGGTGTCGCCAATCTTGATGCCGGCCTTATCTAAGACCTTTTTGTTGTACCAGAGGTCGTTACCTCGATGAACCCCGGCCAGGACGCACCACTGCTTCCCATCTTTGCTTAATATCTGAATCAACTGGGCAGGTAAGACTTTGTCCCAATTCTCGCCTTGATAGATGTCGTTAAGCGGTTCGCAGTAACCGGGCTCGACGTACTGTCCCAGGAGTTCCCAACCCGGGTGGGATTGCCAGGTGTCCGGTGGATTGCCGCCGGCCAGTCGGGTTTGCAGCACTGCACGGGCTGCTGAGCCGCCGCCGCCAGCGACTGTCGCATTGACAATTTCGACTCCGGGGTTGGTCTTCTTGTAAACGCCAAAGAGGGCGTCAAGAGCAGCTGCCTCACCTCCGGATGTCCACCAAGAAAAGACTTCTAATTTCTTGGCGCTATCCGCAAACGCGGCAAAAGGTACTAACAGAGCCAGCGCAGTGGCGAGCTTTGTTAAGGGGAGATACATATTTATTTTCATTCTTGGGGGTTTTGCTTTGGGGGCGGTTTTGTTCAAACCGACGAAGAATCGGCATTCTGCAGCAGCTTATCTAAAGCGGCGAGAAAAAAGTAATCACCCCACATCACGCTTTCATCAACACCTAACCTTTTGCGTTGGTGATAGATACCGTGCAGAAGAATCCCTTCCCACTCGGGGCGATCGATCGCCAGGAATTCCTTGCTTAACAGGGTGGTCAAGGTCTGCTTGGCTCGTTCACGATACTGTTGGGCCAGGCTGGAGTCAGGCACTTGCTGAGCCAAATCTAGAAGGACCCCGGCGGCAATAGCTGCAGCGGAACTTTCGTAGGGTACCTGGGGGGCTGGCTGATCCCAATCATTGGGCGGAACACCGTGGGCCGGGGTGCGTTGAATGAAATAGTTAGCTGTCGCGATAGCGGTATCCAGGAACCTCGGATCTTTCGTGTATTTAAATGCTGTGGTGAACCCGCCTATGGCCCAGGCCTGGCCACGTGCCCAACTCGAATCACCCCGCCAGCCTTGATGGGTGCTTTGGCATAAGAACGCGCCGGTGTTCAGATCGAAGATCCCTTCATGGGCCGTGCTGCCATCCCCGCGGACCAAATACCGGCGCGTTGTCAGACAATGTTTCAGAGCGATCTTCTCTAGCCCGTCATCTCCCATTTCCTGGGCTGCATAGAAGATAACTTCGACGTTCATCATGATATCGATGAACAAGCTTTCGGGAGCCACAAACGAGCACAGGTACTCGCCCCTCTCCCGAAATCGGTCGGCTAAAGTTTGACCAGCTTCTAACACCCTTTTTTGGATGTCTTTGTCGCCGGTTAACTCATACCAAACCCTCCAAGTTGGTAAGAACAGAAAACCGAGGTCGTGGACCGTTTGATCAAACCTCCGCTCCTCAATCAGCCGGGAATACTCTTCAGCTTTGGTCCGCCACCAGCTATCGCCCGTTCGCCTGGCTAAGATCCAGAGCATCCCGCCCAGGAAACCTTCACACCAGTTAGTCCAGCTCTCGGCTTCGTGCTTCCATTTCCCTGCCTTGGTAAAAATAGGAAAGTAGCCGGGATGATTTGTGACCAACCGGCGAAGCTGAGTCTCCGCCAGTTCGAAAGCGCGGTTAGCTTGGGAAGTCAGGCCGTCAGAAGTTTCGGTCGTATTCATATAGTTATATAGTTCCCGGCGGTCACGGTCCGGCCGCCGCCGGAGCATTCATTTGGTCCACCATCCCGTCCTTGGACCCAGATGAACTTGGATGGTCTTGAGCTCGGTAAATTCTTCGATCGAGAACCGGCCGAGTTCCCGGCCCAAACCGCTCTGGTTGAATCCGCCGAAGCAGAGCTCCGGGTACCCATCCATAAACGTATTGATCCAAATCGTTCCCGCTCGTATCCCGCGGCTGACAGTGAACGCGGTGTCGATGTCACGGGTCCAAACCCCGGCAGAGAGGCCATAGATCGTGTCGTTAGCGATCCGAATCGCTTCTTCTTTAGTGTCGAAAGTTAAGATCGATAAAACCGGTCCAAAAATCTCTTCTTTAGCGATGGGCATTTCCGGGCGGACTTCATCAAAGATAGTCGCTTCAACGAACCGGCCGTTTTCGTGTGGCAATGGTTTTCCGCCCAGCCTCAGCCGGGCGCCGTCCCGGACGCCAGACTCGATATAGCCAAGAATCTTTTCAAACTGGTTGCCGTCAATGATCGCCCCGATCTTGGTGGTTTCGTCAAGCGGATCGCCCACGGGTACCTTTTTGGCCGTGTCTAGCACTCGATTTGTGAAGTCCTCGGCGATCGATCGTTGAACCAGCAGGCGGCTACCGCTGTTGCAGCACTCGCCCACGTTGAAGTAGACACCGAACACCACAGCATCAAGAGCGGCCTCCAGGTCCGCATCGGCGAAAACGATGTGTGGATTTTTGCCCCCAAGTTCGAGTTCGACTTTTTTGAGGTTGCTCCGCGAAGAGCCAACCACGGCTTTACCGACCTCGGTAGAACCGGTGAAAGAGATCATATCGATGTCCGGATGCTCCGACAGCCGGGCCCCGGCTGGTTCGCCGTAACCGCTGATCATATTGACAACTCCGGCGGGTAAGCCGGCTTCGTCGAGCAGTGATCCAAGTCGCAAGGTAGTGCCGGGAGTGAGTTCGCTAGGTTTGACGACACAAGTGCACCCGGCAGCCAGCGCGAACGGCAGCTTCTGGCTAATGATCAGTAGCGGAAAATTCCAAGGAGTGATCATGCCGACTACGCCGATGGGCTCGCGGATCGTTAACCCCAGGACTTGAGCTCCGAGTGCGTTATAACTGTCTCCGTGAAGCTGCCGGCAAAGCGCCGCAGCGTAATCCCATAGAGCCGCACTCCAATCCATTTCGTCGCGAGCTTGTTTAATCGGTTTGCCGCTTTCGAGGGTTTCAATGAGCGCGAGCTCATCTTTGTTTGCCCGAATGAGTGCGGCGGCGCGCAAGAGCGCCGTGGCCCGGTCCGCGCCGGGCAGATGGGGCCAAGAACCGTTATTGAAAGCACGTCGGGCTGCACTGACCGCAGCATCGACATCGTCCGCGGCCGCCAGCGGGTATTCGCCAACTTTGACGCCATGCGCTGGACTTTCCCGGCTAAACGTCTGACCGCTCTTGGCGGCTACCGACCGGCCGTCTATCCACATCAAGTGAGTAAAATGAGTGTTAGGAAGTAAGGGGTTCATAATAGGAGTACAAGGAGTACAAGGAGTTCGAGGAGTTCGAGGAGTTCGAGGAGTTCGATGTTGCCATTCTTGAACTCCTCGTACTCCTTGAACTCCTTGTACTCCTTTTCATTATCGGCCTTTGAATTCAGGGGGCCGTTTTTCTCTGAAGCTCTTTAAGCCCTCAGCAGCATCCGCGGTAGCGGCGCTGACGGCATCGGCTAAGGATTCCAGCGCAAGTGCGTTCGAGGTTTCGGTATTCAACAGTTGTTTCGCGATCTGAACGGAAATGGGCGCGTTGCGGCAGATTAGATCGGCGAGTTCACCGGCTTTGGCGTTAAGATCTGAGGCGGCTACCACTTCGTTGACGAGCCCCCAACGTTCCGCCCGGTGGGCGTCTATGGGGGCGCCGGAAAAGATCATCTGCTTGGCGCGCGCCCGGCCGATCAACTGCGGCAAACGCGAAGTGCCGGCCCACCCGGGTACGGTAGCGAGTTTAACCTCAGGCATGGCGAAGGTTGCCTGCTCACTGGCAATCCGGATATCGGCGGTAAGAGCCAGTTCGAGCCCGCCGCCAAACGCGAACCCGCGCAGCAACGCGATGAGCGGTTGCCGCAGGTGCGCGAGTCGATCAAACACTTGATGTCCTCGCCGGGTCCAAGAGGACCACATTTCCAGAGGAGAGCAAGCGGTCCAAGCTTGGATGTCGGCGCCGACGCAAAAAGCGCGATCACTAGCGCTATCCAATATCACGACCCGCACTTGGGAACTTGATTCCAGCGTGTCCACCGCGGTTTGGAGTTGTGCCAGCATCTCCAGATCAAGCGCGTTCAACTTTTCCGGCCGGTTCAATATGATCCGGCCGATCATCCCGTCCATTTGTAAAAGGATCTTTTGAGAAGACGTCGTTCGGTTGCTCTCCATAGGGGTTAGCTCAATTCCTAGCTAGTTTCTTAACCAGCTGCTGGGCTGCTCGGCAGCACACCGCCGCCAAGGTCAGGGTCGGATTGATCCCAATACAGGCCGGAAAAGTAGCTCCGCTGAAAACGTAAACCCCGGGGGCATCATGAACCTCCAGGTCGCGGTCTACTACGCTGGTTTCCGGGTTGTCCCCCATGCGGGCGCCACCGAAATCATGGCTGCTGCCGACGCCGGTGAAGCTGGCGCCCCGCCAGGTTTTGGCTGCGCCCATTGCCCGTAAAATCTGCTCGGACTTCCCTTCCATCCAATCCGCCAGCTTGCGTTCGTTTTCCTCAAGGTCATACGTGATCCGTAACACCGGCAATCCGAGCCCGCTCTTGTCTCGATGAACGGGATCAAGGTCGAGACGATTGGTGACATAAGGCAGCGCGTCAGGCTGAATACGGACAACGCCGAAATGTTGCCATTGCTTAAGATGGTCGCGATAAGACTGGCCCCAGGTACTGACGTCGGCCGGGATCGCTTCTCGACTGATCTGAATGGGAAGGAATTGTTGTTCTGCGCCCAAGGTGGCGCCACCAATGAAACCTTCCTTTAGTGAATCAAACTCCGTCGATAAAAAATCATCTAACACGACGCCTTGAGCAGCGGGACCGGTATGGCGGTTAAAAATCGTGTCAGGGAAAAAGCCGTCGACGTGAGCGAACATCTTCGTCATGAAATTGCGACCCAGCTGGTCGCGCCGGTTGCCGATTCCCGTCGGATGTTTGTCGCCGCCGGATAGGAACATGAGCCGGATATTCTCGAAAGTGTAGGCGCCGAGGATAACAGTTCGTGCCCGTTGGATTTGGGGACGGCCCAAGGCGTCGATATACTCGACCCCAGCAGCGTGACCGTTTTCGTCGGTCAAGACCTTGATCACTCGGCAGCCGGTTCGCAGATCGAAATTTCCGGTCGCCAAAGCCTGAGGCACGCAATCAAGCGAAGGATCCCATTTGTCTCCGGTGTACGAGCCAAAACCATTGCTCCAGGCAGTGTAAGTTGTGGCCGAGCGGCCGCGATACGGGATCGTGTTTACGCCGGCGGCTACCGGATGCGGATGTAAACCGAGCGATCGCGTGGTACGGCTGAAGAGTTCGCCTAACCGGAACGGCCGCATCGGCGGCATTGGCAATGGCTGAGAGCGCTTAACGAACGGGTTGGTCTCATCCCCGGCGATCCCAATGGCATGCTCAAGATCGCAATAGAACGGTTCCAGTTCTTCGTAGGAAACCGGCCAATCCGTCAATGAACAGTTACCGGGCAAAGCCTGGGCGCCCCAGCGTTCCTCGATATAGCTGCGCATCCGGAAGTGGTGTGGATGAAATCGTCGCATCCAAGCGCCGTAGTGAATGATCGATCCACCTACACTGTTCATCATCCGGCCCAAAGAAAATGTGGCCTCCCGCGTAGCCTCGGCCTGAGATCGCCGCCAGCGGGGGATCTCAGTGCCGAACTTAGGCCCCATCGTAGCCCGGCAATAGTAGGCCGCCCCTAGCTCATCCGGGAAGTAATCGGCGCTACGCCGGAAAGGCCCGGGCTCGAAACCGATCACTTTTAGGCCGGCTTCAGCAAGTATTGGGGCCGCCATAGAACTCATGGAGCCTACGCCAACGAGAATAACATCGACCTCTTTTGCGGGCGGAGCTTGTCCTTTGAGAGGATCGAACCCGGGCAAGTTGATAATCGGCACCTGCCATCCGGTTCCGAGGTCGGATAGAGATTGATAGCGACCGCCTTTATCGGCCGGGGTTTCCATCAGGTTTTCTTCTGCTGAATTCTCCAGCCAAACCCCCGGATGTTCGATTAGCTTCCAACCTGACTTTTCTTTGTTACCGCCATAGACCGGATCCGAGAACAATCCTTCTTGAAGATGGGTCCGTAAAAGTTCGAAGAAGGCTCGAGCTGGAAAATCGGAACAAGACGGAAGCTCGTTTCTTTCCAAGGCTTTTATGACCTGGTCTTGTTCGGCGGGAGTGGCCGCGGTGAACTGTTTTCCCGTCCGGCTGAGCATTTCGCGGTTGAGCGCGGCTACCCCGTTCCGATAAAAGAGCTGCAGATCAGCGTAGGCTCCGCCGAGAGCTTTATCGACATAGTCGGTGACGCCGATCTCAGCGGCGCCAGGCCCGTCGTTATCGGCAGGAAACATCCGTTCGAAGAGTGCATCCAAAGTCGCGGCGTCGTGGGGATTGAGCGAGATTCGTTCTGGGGAAGATTTGGTCATGTTACGGAATTTGGATGGACCCAGCGTTGGCAGGGCGAAACCCTTCTTGTGGATTCATCCCGAAGGGATTCGAGGACTCAGCCCGGGGTTTTAACCCCGGGGATCGATCAAAAACGGCTCGCCCCAACGGGGCGATAGAGATGGCGGTGCTAACCCAAACACTTCGCGAGCAAACAAGTTTGGAATCCCAGTTCTGCCGCCCTTTCAGGGCGGGTACAATATTTGAATTTATCCCTGGGGTTAAAACCCCAGGCTTAGTCCTATAATCCCTTCGGGATAAGTGCGACAAGTCGGGTTTTCGCCCTACCGACGCTGGGTCGTCTCGGCCGGTATACCGAGACCGGGTTCCTTCCGGATCGACTTGCCTCCGCATTCTCATTTCCTTGCCCTCAACTGCAACCCGAGCTTCTCCGGTTCAAAAAGCCTCGCGTCCATCACCTTCAGGTGAGCGCTAACTCGCAAAGCCGTATCTGCCTGCTTCAAGACGTCCCTCTCCAGATCGATGCCTGGAGCAATTTCAATCACGGTCAGCCCTTCCGGGTCTAACTTCATGACTGCTCTTTCGGTAACGAAGAGAACCTCTTGCTTCTGCTCGCGAGCTCGCCTTCCGCTGAAGGTGACGTGTTCGACTTGTTCGACAAACTTTCGGCTCTTACCCTCTTTCCGAATCCTTAGTTGGCCGGCTGCAATCTCTTGATCCAGGCCACCGGCAGTGAAGTACCCACAGAAAACGATCGATCGAGCTTGGGCGGTTATATCGATAAATCCACCGACGCCGGCAGTCACGTGCGGCCGGGAAGACAAACGCGAAACGTTGACATTGCCTTCGCCGTCGACTTGCAGAAACGAGAGGTAACTCCGATCGAAACCGGCGCCTTGGAAATACGTGAATTGGTCTGGCGACGCCATGATAGCATCCGCGTTTGAGGCGCAACCGAAGGCGAATCCCAGCAATGGCATGCCGCCGACGGCGCCTTGTTCGATCACCCAGGTTACTTCCCCGTGGAGTTGTTCTTCCAACAAAATGCGTGGCACCAGTGCCGAGATGCCGAACCCGAGATTGACGGCGTCGTCCTGGATGAGCTCCATGGCAGCACGGCGGGCAATCACTTTGTCGAGTCCCCAGGCTACTTCTTTGAAGCTGCTCTCCGGGCGAAAAATTTCACCGCTGATCGCCGGGTCGTAAACAGTTTGCGTAGTCTGTTTTTGATCAGGATCGACCACAACATAGTCGACCAAAATGCCTGGAATTCGCACCGATTGCGGCTTGAGAGTCCCTTTCGCAGAAAGGCGTTTGACCTGGGCGATCACGATTCCGCCGGCGTTTCGGGCCGCGATCGCTTGATCCAATGCGCCCAGGTAGGCGCCTTCGCTCTCCATCGAAATATTCCCGCGCTCGTCTGCGGTGGTCCCGCGGACAATGGCTACGTCAGGGGAGATGGCCGGATAAAATAGCCATTCTTCGCGGTGGAACTCCGTGACCTCGACGTAATCTGTGGGGGTCGATTTGTTCATAGCTCCTCCTTGCAGCCGCGGATCGACGAATGTGCCCAGCCCGACTTTGCTGAGTACTCCCGGTCGTTTGGCTGCGCCCTCGCGATGCATGTGAAAGATGATCCCGCTCGGCAGGTTGTACGCCTCAATTCGGTCTTCAATGATCATTTTCCATATCTCCGGTGAGGCCATCGAACTCGGACCACTCGGGAGGGAGCCGGCTATAACCCTTTTTAGAAGACCAGGCTGCGCCAAGTGATCGATCCCGCCGATACCGTACATGTCGCCGGCTGCGATTGGGTGCACCGATGTCAGCAGACGTGGACGGCCGTTTTGCCGATAGTATTCTCCGATCGCCTTCAGGGTTGCATCCGGGCAAGCGAGCCCGCTGGAAGAGCTCACGGACACCAAGGCGTTATCCGGGATCAGGTGGCCTACTTCTTCAAAGGAAATGAAACGCGGGCGCATTGCAAGGAGTTCAAGGAGTACGTGGAGTTCAAGGAGTTCAAGGAGTTCAAGGAGTTCAAGGAGTTCAAGGAGTTCAGGAGTACTTAACTGGCACGCGTTGGCCGGTTTTGGTGGATTCTTGGACGGCTAGGCCTACGGCGAGAGAGCGGATGCCGTCTTCGCCGCTGACGAATGGTTGGCCGCGGCCTCGGACGGCATCATTGAAGTGGCGGACGATGTGGTGGTAAAGGTCTTCTCGCGAGCCGAGGCTAACTTCTGATGTAACCCCGTTCTTCGAGAGATAGATCTCTCCGACCGGGTCCTGGGTCATCACGTTCTTTGCTATCAGTGAACCCTCGGTCCCGTGAACTTCAACGCCCGTCTGTGCATGCTTGATAGTGAAAGCGTCATGGAACATGGCCAGGGTGCCGTTTCGGAAATACATCACCCCCATCACAGCGTCCTCTAGTTCGCCTTGGCCCAGCCCTTGTTGGGCGGACCGCGCGATCACGTCCTGAACGTCATCATCCAAAAGAAAATGTAGGGTGTCAGCATCATGAACCGTGATATCCAAAATCACGCCGCCGCCGGCCTCGGGACGGGTCACGCGCCAGCCCTGCAAGCGCGGCGGTAAATAGACCGCGTGGAAGACTCGAGCCGCCAATGGTTTACCGATAACGCCTTCTTTGATCAACTGCCGCATGGTGCGATGGGTGATCGCATTGCGAAGATGATGATTGGTCCCAAAGACCACGCCTTTGTCATTGGCAGCGCTGACCATCGCTTGAGCGTCGGCTAAGGTCAGTGCCAGCGGTTTGTCCGATAATACATGTTTCCCGGCTTTGGCGGCGGCAATCGCCTGAGACGCATGCAGTTCGTTGGTTGTACTGATATAGACCACGTCGATCTCCGGGTCCTGCAGGAACTCGTCGAGATCATGGTAAGGTTTGGGAATCTGGTTTTCTTTGGCGTAACTCTTCGCGTGTTCAGCGCTACTACTGAGCACGGCGCTAACCCCAGTATCCGGCTGTGAACGTATCGCCGGAATCATGCGAGTCTTCGCGATATCGCTGGCGCCGATCAGGCCCCAGTTGAGGGTAGGGGGAGGCATGGGGAGTGAAAGGTGAAAGGTGAAAGGTGATTGGTGATTGGTGATTGGTGTGCGCCGGGAGGGGAGCCGCTTTATCGGGTGGCCAGGTCTATTGGTTGGCTAGCCACCGAAAGCCTTCGGGGTAGACAGGTGGCTCCCGGGAATGACCGAGGGTTTAGTAATCATTGTTGGTCGTCAGTCGTCAGCGCTCAGTCGCGGGTTAGTGGTTATTTGCTATCTGCTATTTGCTATTCAGTCCCGGCAGGCGCCGGGACTGCGCCTGTCGATTCTCTGATCACCAGGCGCGGGGTTAGGATAACTTGGCGGAGTGGAGAATTGGGTTCTTTAATTCGGTGTAGCAGCAGGTCGGCGGCGGCTTCGCCAATCTTGGCGGGGCTGGTGTCGACCGTGGTCAGATTTCCAAAATGGGCGTCGGCGATATTGTTGAAACCGACAATGGAGAAGTCTTGACCCGGGCGTTTACCGGTGGCGCGAAGTGCTTCGATGGCTCCTAAGGCGACGACATCGTTGAAACAAACTACGGCAGTCGGCGTTGAAGAAAGAGTCAATGCCATCGTCAAACCTTGAAAGCCTCCTTTGCGGGTGGGTGCTTGCTCGATAAAAAGGTCTGGCCGAAATGGTATGCGATTTCTTTCGAGGCCTTGCCGATAGCCGAGAAAACGCTGTTGGGCGGATGAGAGTTGGGTCGGGCCCCCGATAAAGGCGATACGCCGATGCCCTAAAGTGGCAAGATGATCGATTGCGAGTTCAGATCCGGCCACGTTATCGACGCCGGCGAAATCCACGCCGCTTATGGGACGAGTAAACGCGACGACGGGAGGCAAGCGTCCTTCCAAATTGCCGGCACCCTTGTCTGAACCTTGGGTCGCGCAGATCAAGATTCCATCAGCTGGATATTCCGACATCGATCTTAGCAGGCGTTGCTGTTTTTCCGGATTCTCGGAGGTGTTGCCGAGGATAGTGACGAGTCCGGCCGTACCGAGCCGATCCTCAATCGCGACAATAGTCTCCGCAAAGAACGGATTTGTGATGTCGGAGACGATCAACCCGATGGCATGCGAGCGCTGGGTACGCAGATTGGCCGCGCCGCGGTGATACACGTACCCGAGGCGGCTGATGGATTGGAGAACTCGTTTTCTGGTAGAAGGTGCGACCGACGGGACATTGCGAAGCACGAGAGAGACGGTGGCGCGGGAGACACCGGCATCGGAGGCGATATGCAGCAAAGTGACACGAGACTGGGGGACAGATGCGGCCATTCTAGATCGATCTAACCAGCTTAGTGTCCTGCGATTTTGATCTCTTAGGGCGCAAGGCAATTAGATCGATCTAATGCTAGCGCACGAATTCTTTGTGTCAAATCGTGCAAATTATCTTGACGAACCCGCTTCGCTACCGGCTGAGTCTGGTATCGAATTTTCCTACTGCTTTGGTCGCCATGGACGCATCTATTAAAAAAGTAGCCCGCTATTTCTTGATCGAGCTCGGCATCTACGCCGTTCTGGCCGTCATTTATTTCCTGGCTGTCCTGCAATTCTTAGGTTCGTGGCTGAATTGGCTGTTTCACGAACAGCGAACCTACTACGTCGTCGCTTCAGTTTTGATTATGGTCGGACAAGCCGTTGGCCTTGAAAGATTGCTCACCGCGTTGAGCTATTTGATTCGGCGCGGAAAGAAATAAAACATGTTCTTTCCGATATCGGGCGTTCATATCAATCCGGTTTTATTGGGTCTGCTTGGACTCGTAATCGGGATACTAGGCGGATTCTTCGGAGTCGGCGGCAGCTTCTTATCCGGTCCGTCGTTATTCAGTTTGGGGATGCCGTATCATTTTGTCGTTGGCACCGACTTGATCCACATCGTGGGTAAATCAATCGTTGCCGCCCGCCAGCACCGCATACTTGGGAACATTGACCTGAAACTAGCTATGGTGATGATGATCGGAACCTTAGTCGGCTCCGAAACCGGAGTAGACGCGATCGAAGCGCTCAAGCACTCCGGCGAGGTCAATCTGGTGGTTGGGGTGACAGCGATCGTGGTCTTTACCGGAATCTCATTTTTCGGGGGCTGGGAGAGTTGGCAAGCGTTGAGAAAATCCCGGGCGAGTTCGGATAAAGGCGATGATCCGAAAAAAGACGTCTTGGTATTCGATCGTCTAGCGAAGGCTTTTCAAGGGCTGCCATTAGCGCCAAGAATTAGTTTGCGGCAGTCCGGCATCGCGAGGGTTTCGATCTGGTCGATCGTGTTAGTCTCGTTTGTTGGAGGCTTCTTCAGTGGTTTTCTGGGAGGCGGGGCCGGGTATATCCGGATGCCGGCTATGGTTTACCTTCTTGGCATTCCCACCCATATTGCGGTGGGTACGGATCTGTTTGAGATCATCATCTCGGCAGGTTACGGCGCCATTCGGCATGCGATGAACGGAAATGTGGATATTCTGGTGGCTCTAGTGATGCATACCGGAGCAGCGGTAGGCGCCCAAATTGGGGCCAAATTGACCCAATATTTCAGCGGGCCGTGGATTCGGCTGGCGTTCGCGCCGTTGCCACTGATCGGGGCAATCATGGTAGCGGCGGCGCTAATCAGCGGGCACCATGGGGGATAGGGAGACCTTCAGAATAGCGAATAGAAAATGGCAGATAGAAAATTGGGTAGTGGCTCCTCAATAATTTCATGATCCGAAAGATCTGCTATTTGCTATCTGCTATTTGCTATTCTGGATGGATGCCCATCCAGACTGAACGGATTCGATGAGAATTCTCCTGTGCTCTGAAGGAACTGAGCGATCCGGAAACGCGATTCAGCTCTGTTTGCGGATCGCTACCGCCAGCAAAGCTGAAGTGACGATCTTTGGTATCAGTGAGGTTGAATCCGATGACGTTCCACTATTGGAGGCGCTGCGGCAGACCCAGCGCGCCTTCCTGGCAGAAGGAATAAACGTCGAGATTCTGTCGAAGCACGGAGAACCGATTTCCGAAATTGCGAAACGTGCCGTTGACGGGAATTACGATTTGATTGTGATAGGCGGTGAGGCTAAGCCGGGCGGCCAGATCTCGGTCCTTTCGCAAAAGGCGTACGAGATTATTGAGCTGCTGGTTCGCCCGGTGCTCGTAGTTCCGGTCCCGCGCCCGGGCATCCGCCGGATCCTGATTTGTAGCGGCGGCGCGACCTATATCGAGGCCGCCATAAAATTGGTGATCGGCCTCGCGCGTGATTTAAACGCTTCTGTGACTCTTTTTACGGTGCTGCCGGAGGCGCCGGTCATGATTGCCGATCGGGTAGAACCGCAAGTGGATGTAGCGACTTTGCTCGCCTCGAATTCAGTTCTAGGGCACAACCTTCGCTCCGAAAAAGAGATGATCGAAGCGGCTGGAATTCCGACGGAGGTCAGAGTTGGGTCGGGATTAGTGGATGCAGAAATCGCCGCGGAAATCGAGTCTGGTGACTACGATCTGCTGGTACTGGGATCAAAGCCAAGCCGAGACGTTTTTAGTGAATACCTGCTTGGCAATATGACGCGCAGGCTCGTGAATTGGGTTTCGCGTCCGGTCTTAGTGGTGGCGTCTGAGATACCCAACCGGCGACCTCGATCTTGGTTGGAACGGATTACCGGCCGGGCCGGTCAGGACTGAGTAAGGTGAGAAGTGATTAGTGATTGGCGAGAGGTGATTAGTGGAGGGAAGCGCCAGACGCATCGAGAGTTGCAACCCGGGGGCGAGGCACGCTCCAGGCGATGGTGAATTTGCAATTCATAGTTAGAGATCGAGAATTCAGCCTGTGAGCCAAACTATTCGCCCGACCGGAACAGTGAGCGCCGCGCCGGCTAGTTTGGAAGAGCCGATTACGGGTTCGCTGATTGCGTCATGGGTACTAGCCGGTTTAGCGCTCGTGGCGATCGTTGTCTTCCATTTAGTTTCTGCCTTACTGGGAGCTTTTTTGGTGTACGAACTAGTCGGGCTCATTGCCCCGGTGATCGAGCGCCATTTGATCAATCGTTGGTCGCGAGGGTTCGCGGCGGTGAGTCTAGCTATATTGATCATCGCGCTATTGACCGGCGCCGTTGCGGGAACCATCGCTTTTTTGAAAAGTGACGCCGGCAGCCCGCAGGTTTTTACTGACCGGCTTCAACACATCTTAGTCGATGCTCGAACGAAATTGCCGCCTGCGGTCCAAGACTATCTGCCCGGCACGGTCGATGATCTTAAGACCTACGTTTCCAGTTTGCTAAGCCAACACGCTCACGAAGTGCAAACTTTTGGCCGTGACACTTTGCACCTTTTTGTGCGCGGATTCATCGGGATGGTGATTGGAGCGTTAGTCTCAGTGTTTCAAATCGCTCCCGGCAAACTTCAACGGCCGTTGGCGGGCGCGGTGATCGAGAGAGTTTCACGATTTGCCGCCGCCTTTCGTCACATTGTTTTTGCCCAGCTCCGAATTTCCGCCATTAATTCGGTGCTGACGGCGATCTATCTGTTGATCTTGCTGCCGGCCCTAGGGATCAATTTGCCTCTGTCGAAGATCCTGGTGGTGATCACTTTCTTTTGCGGCCTGCTCCCGATATTCGGCAATATCGTCTCTAATTCACTCATTGTTATCGCCAGCCTATCGGTTTCACCTTTAGCAGCGGTGATGTCTACGGTGTTTCTCGTCTTAATCCATAAGCTCGAGTATTTCTTGAATGCTAAAATTGTCGCCTCGGAGATAAAAGCCCGGCCGTGGGAAGTGATGATCGCTATTGTCTGCATGGAGGCCGCTTTCGGTTTTAGCGGCCTGGCGGTCGCGCCGATCTACTACGCGTATCTGAAGCAAGAGTTGGCCGATCGAGGGTTGGTGTAGTTCAAGGAGAGGGTGGGAAGATTCTAGATTTCTCGAGTTGATAACGATTTCATTGAATTTACTCCTTTAGAAGATTACTCGATTGTCCGTCCCTCCATTCTCGTACTCCTTGGACTCCTCGTACTCCTTGAACTCCTATGATTATGACTTCCGGGCTGCGTAACGACTTTGAAATTTACGACGAACGTTTTCTGTATCTGACCTTACCTAATGCTTGGGTTGAGCGTCTTTACCAGGGGTGTCTTTGGGCGGAAGGGCCGGTTTACTTCGCTGACGGGGATTTTCTGCTTTGGAGCGATATACCCAATAACCGGATGCTGCGGTGGGCCGGCGAACACGTGAGCGTGTTCCGTTTGCCCTCTAACAATAGCAATGGCAATACGCGAGATCGGCAAGGTCGTCTCATTACGTGTGAACATGGCGCCAGGCGAGTCACGCGGACGGAACTTGACGGCAGTATCACGGTTCTGGTGGACCGATTCGGCGACCATCGTTTGAATTCACCGAACGACGCGGTGGTTAAATCGGACGATTCCATTTGGTTCACGGATCCGCCCTACGGCATTCTCAGTGATTATGAGGGACACGCGGAAGAGAGCGAATACGGCGCCGCGCATGTGTTCCGGTTAGACCCGAAGACCAGAGAGCTGACCGTCGTCGCGGACGATTTCAACAAGCCGAATGGGATCGCCTTTTCTCCCGATGAATCGGTGGTTTATATCGCGGATACCGGGATTTCTCACAAAATTGGCGGGGAACGTCATATCCGGGTTTTTCCGGTCAATACAGATGGTAAAGGTCTAGGCTCAGGAAGGGTTTTTGCGGAGGTGTCCCCGGGTTGCGCGGACGGATTCCGAATCGATACCAAAGGCAACGTATGGACGAGCGCCGGCGATGGTGTGCATTGTTTTGATCCAAACGGGGTTCTTTTGGGAAAAATCAAAGTGTCGGAGACGGTTTCGAATGTGGCCTTCGGAGGGCCGAAACGGAATCGGTTGTTTATCACAGGTACAACGTCGTTGTATGCCGTGTATGTCGGCGCTACGGGGGCGCAGGTGCCTTAGTTACGAAGCGGCGAGTGGGCGAATGGGCGACACGGTGGCACGTACCACATAGGTCCCATGTGTCCCATAGGTCCCATTCGAGGTTGTCTTCTGCTCTTCCCTCACTCGCCCACTCGCAGAACCGTGTTAGAGTCGTAAAGCTATGAATGAAGAACCTCGGGTTATCCGGTTGCACGCAGCGGACGACGTGGTCATTGCGATTAACCCAATCGAGTCAGGGACCTGGTTAGAGAGTGTTGGGGCACGAGCAACGACTACGATCCCCGCCGGACATAAGATGGCGGTGCGAGCGATCGAGCCGGGAGACCCGGTTAAAAGATACAATCAAGTGATTGGTTTTGCGGCCAAGCCCATTGGCGTCGGCGATCATGTTCACGTCCATAACTTGACCCTGCACGACTTTGCCAGGGACTACGCATTCTGTGCCGATCGCAAACCTCCGACGGTCGAAAAGGAAGCTTTTTTCAAGGGAATCGTGCGGGCGCCGGGGCGAGTCGCCACCCGGAACTACGTGGGGATTGTTTCAACGGTCAATTGCTCTGCGACCGTCTCGAAGAAGATTGCAGAGATTCTAAACCGTGAGGTTCTGCCAGCTTATCCCAACGTGGATGGAGCAGTAGCGTTAACCCACACGACCGGCTGCGGAATGGCTGAGGAAGGGGAAGGGATGACCATCTTACAGCGCACGCTGGCCGGCTACGCCCGCCACGTTAATTTCGGCGGGGTCCTGGTTATTGGTCTGGGTTGTGAGGTAAACCAGGTGGGTGCGTTGTTGCACGACCAACAATTAGCGCGTGGGCCGCGATTGGCAGCGATGACGATCCAGGAGAGTGGCGGGACGGTGAAAGCGGTTCAACGGGGCGTCGAGCTGATTAAAGAGATGTTGCCGGAAATCAATGCGGTGGTGCGAGAACCAGTTTCAACGCGTCATTTGATGGTTGCTTTGCAGTGCGGAGGTTCTGATGGCTATTCCGGTATCAGCGCTAACCCCGCGCTCGGAGCCGCCGTTGATCTGCTAGTGGAAGCCGGGGGAACGGCAATTCTTTCTGAGACGCCGGAAATTTACGGGGCCGAACATCTCCTGACCCGGAGGGCAATTTCACGGGAGGTCGGAGAAAAACTAGTTGCCAGGATAAAGTGGTGGGAGGAATACACTGCGCGCAACCATGGGGAAATGAACAATAATCCTTCTCCCGGGAACAAGTTGGGCGGACTCACCACGATCTTGGAGAAATCACTGGGAGCGGTGGCGAAGGGCGGGACCACGAACCTCGTCGATGTGTATGAGTATGCGGAACCGGTAACTGCTAATGGGTTGGTGTTTATGGACACGCCCGGTCACGATCCCGTAGCGGCAACCGGACAAGTTGCGGGGGGAGCGAATCTCATCTGTTTCACGACCGGACGCGGATCCGTATATGGCTGTAAACCGACACCCTCATTGAAATTGGCCACGAACACCTCGCTGTACTATCGGATGTCGGATGATATGGACATTAACTGCGGGGAGATTCTGGACGGAACCGCTTCATTGCAAGAGATCGGAACCCGAATTTTTCAACGGATGCTTGAGATTGCGTCCGGCGAAAAATCGCATTCGGAAGAACATGGATTTGGTGATGAGGAGTTTGCGCCCTGGATGCTCGGGGCGGTAATGTGAAGAAGAATATAGGAGCTAGGATCTAGGAGCTAGGAGGGCGCTGGCTGCGGGTGGCACGGTTGTTGGTGCGATGGCGTGAATTCTTCCTGGATTCTAGATCCTAGCTCCTGAATTCTATCGTTATGAACTTGGTTCAATTCAAAGATGCCCGGGGCGATCGTCGCGTCGGCATCCCCAGCAAGGACGGAAGCGAGCTTCGAATATTGAATGGATTCAGCTCGGTTTATGATTTGGCGTTTGCCGCTCTTAAAGCCGGTCGCACATTGGCTGAGCTGGCCGAAGCCCAGCTTTCTGAACGGACTGAGGCGTATGACTCGGTTGTAGATGAGCACCGGTTGCTGGTGCCATTGGATCATCCCGAGCCCAGCCGATCCTGGGTTTCATTGACTGGGTTGACCCATCTGGGGAGCGCTAAGTCTCGGGACGCGATGCACGCCAAGTTGGCTTCCGATCCGGATCAGCTTACCGATTCCATGAAGATGTTTCGCCTGGGATATGAAGGCGGCAGACCGGCACCCGGCAAAGTCGGGGTGGCGCCGGAATGGGCGTTCAAAGGGGATGGTCAATGTTTGATCGCACCGGAACAACCGATCTCATCTCCGGCTTTCGCAGGCGATGGTGGCGAAGAGGCGGAAATTGCCGGTCTGTACATCATCGACCTAGAAGGTGTGCCTGTGCGGGTGGGGTTCGCGTTAGGGAATGAGTTTTCCGATCATGTCACCGAGCGTCAGAATTATCTTTATCTCGCCCACTCGAAATTAAGGGAATGTTCTGTGGGGCCAGAGCTTTATTTAGGCGAGCTGCCGCCCAGCCTGACGGGAACGGTAAAGATCCTGCGAAACGGCAAAACTGTCTGGAGCGGTAACCTGCTAAGCGGCGAAGAGAATATGTGCCACTCCATCGCGAACTTGGAGCATCATCATTTCAAGTATTCCATGTTCCGCCGGCCTGGTGATGTCCATATCCACTTCTTCGGAGCGAGCCTGTTGAGTTGTCAGGACGGGTTCCGCGCCGAGGCAAACGATGTCGTTGAAATCGAGAGCGAACCTTTCGGTCGCCCGCTGCGTAACCCGCTAGTCTCGGCGAAAGAAGAAGGGTTGGTCACGGTACGGAAGATTTGAATAGCCGCAAAAGACCGCAAAGATCGCAAAAAAAGACCGGAGTAAAAAGCTTGTTCACACCCTTAGTGAATTGAGACTCTTCGCGTATTTGCGGATCTGGAACTTGTAGCTGCCGAAATTTATTAGAAGGCCGTGCTCCCTGCGCGCTGAACGGAGGTAACCTAATACTTGCGCCTCGTGCTCACTGATCAGCGTGCGGCATGCTTTGAGCTCCGTAATCAACGTTTCTTCTACAAGTAAATCCGCGAAGTATTCGCCGATGCGGGTTCCATCTTCGTCGAAGACTTCAATCGGGAATTGTTGATGAACATTGAGGCCGGCCTTCCTCAAGCGATGCGCCAAGGCGTTCTCGTAGACCTTCTCGAGGTGACCATGCCCGTGGTAACAATGGATGGCGAACGCAGTCTCTCGCACAAGATCACACAGTTCGTTTATCGAGCTCATAACTCCATTTCTCCGCAATTGGTTTCCAGAATGTGGTCATCTTCTAAAAACACGTTAATAAAAGAAACAGTAAAATTATATGTTATTTTGTCTCGCCAGTGTGTTCCCATTCCGAGCACTTGAATCAGAGAAGGGCGATCGACGGAAAGTCTTGGCGCGTCCAAGTATGGTCTCTCTTTTGCGTTCTTTGCGATCTTTCGCGGCTATTCAGATCTTCTCCTCTTTTGCGGCTGCTCCCTTCTTGGCTAGTTTAGATTTATCTATGGATCAGAAAGCGATGACGACCGAGTTGGATACGCTGTTGGCGGCGGCAGTGGATTATCAGGTGCCGCCGGCGGGTGAACGAGCGGCGTTCTTGAGGAAGATTGGGGAAGAGATCGATGGGTTGGGTGAAGAGCTTTTGACGGTTTGCGCGGAGGAAACCGGGTTGGGGCGTGATCGTTTGGCTGGGGAACGAGCTCGGACGGTCAATCAGTTGCGGATGTTCGCGAGTCTGATCGACGAAGGGTCCTGGCTTGATGCTCGCATCGATACGGCGCAGCCGGATCGTAAGCCCGTACCGAGACCGGATGTTCGGCGGATGTTAACGCCGCTGGGACCGGTTGGGGTCTTTGCGGCGAGCAACTTTCCATTCGCGTTTTCGGTAGCCGGCGGCGATACAGCTTCGGCCTTGGCGGCGGGATGCCCCGTAGTAGTTAAGGCGCACCCTGGCCATCCGCGGACCTCGGCGCTCGTTGGGGATGCGATCAAACGAGCCATCAACGCGTCCGGAATTCACCGGGGTGTTTTTGGTCTTCTGAGTGAGCAAAGTATCGAGATCGGTGTGGCTTTGGTTCGACATCCTTCGGTTAAGGCAATCGGGTTCACTGGTTCGTTTGCCGGCGGGAAAGCATTGCTCGACGCAGCCTCTGCCAGAGAAGAGCCGATCCCGGTTTTTGCTGAGATGGGGAGTCTAAACCCTCTTTTCATACTTCCGCACGCACTGGCGAACCGAGGCGATAAAATTGCTCAGGGTTTGGCGGATTCGGTAACGCTGGGCGTCGGTCAATTTTGTACCAAGCCTGGATTTGTTGCCGGCGTGGCTGGCGATAATCTCGACACTTTGGCCGTCCAAGTTGGCGAACTGTTGTCCAAGAAGCCGGCTGGACGCATGTTAACCGAGGGGATCGCTGGGCGTTTCAAAAAGCTCATTGACGAACGGCGCGGTTTTGTTTCGGCAGAAGGTGGAGGGATTTTTCTGGTGACCGATCTTAGCACCTTCAAACGAGCGCCAGAGCTTCACGAAGAACTGTTCGGGCCGGCTACTTTGCTCGTGAAATGCTCGGGTGAAGCCGATCTCATGGCGTTTGCCCGACAATTGAACGGTCAACTGACTGCCACCTTGCACGCCGATGAGGAAGATATGGCTCTGGCCGGTAAACTGGCTGAGATCCTGCGCGAGAAAGCCGGACGCGTCATCTGGAACGGATATCCGACCGGAGTCGAAGTCTGCCCGGCCATGCATCATGGTGGACCTTACCCGGCGACCAGTGATGCTCGATTTACCTCCGTTGGGACGGCTTCCATTCAACGATTCGTGCGTCCAGCTTGTTACCAGAATTTTCCGGAGGCATTATTGCCGATAGAGCTACGGAACGAGAATACCCGAAAGATCTGGCGCACGGTCAATGGAGAGATGACGAGGGAAAATGTGGGCTGAGGCTGGCGGGCAAAGCGGTGGGGCTGCGTTATCAGCAGGCTAGTAATCAGCAAGGGTTCTTCCGGGTTTTGCGTGGCAGGCAGTCGGGCTTCTAACCATGAAATGGTTTAAGAGAACAGGAGCCTGTCGGATTTTGCCGCGGAGCGGCTATAGATCATAGCCCAGGTGCTTTAGCCCTGGGTTAGTCCGTTAAAGACACGTGCCCTGAAAGTGGCACCCGATAGCGCGGCTGGCCTAATCAACGCGCCATCGCCCTGCACGATCCTCGGTCGCCACT
>Ga0185299_10000682_pt1 | contig 82994 bp, 73 predicted proteins | sample PaiPotPPA55metaG_FD_128002 | JGI IMG/M metagenome (GOLD analysis project Ga0185299, IMG submission 128002) | Iron sulfur acid spring bacterial and archeal communities from Banff, Canada, to study Microbial Dark Matter (Phase II) - Paint Pots PPA... ...
ATTTCATACAGGGGGGAGAGTTCGCGCAGTTTCGTGACGACCTGCACCATCTTGTCGATGACGTAGTCGACTTCCTCCTGGGTATTGAAGCGGCCGAGGCCAAAGCGGATCGACGTATGGGCTAGGTCTTCGCCGACCCCTAATGCTTTGAGTACATAGCTGGGCTCGAGGGTTGCCGAAGTGCAGGCCGAACCGCTCGAAACGGCTATATCGTTGATGCCCATGAGCAAAGATTCGCCCTCTACATAGGCAAAGCTCATATTGAGATTGTTGGGCAGGCGGTGCTCCATGGAACCATTGACGAAGACTTCGTCGAGCTTGGCTTCCAGGCCGGCTTTCAGGCGGTCGCGCAAGCCGCGCATGCGCACGGATTCCTGAGCCATTCCCTGTTGACAAATCTCGCAAGCTTTGCCGAGGCCCACGATGCCTGGGACGTTTAATGTGCCGGAACGCATGCCGCGTTCGTGGCCGCCGCCATCAGCGATGGCAGAAAGCTGCACGCGGGGGTTGCGACGGCGGACGTACAGCGCGCCTACCCCCTTGGGTCCGTAAATTTTGTGGCCGGTGATGGCCAAAAGATCTATGTTGTCCTTCTGTACGTCTACGGGAATTTTGCCGACAGCTTGCACGCCGTCGACGGCGAAGAAGATGCCATGTTCCTTGGCGATTTTGCCGATTTCGGCGATGGGGTTGATGATTCCAATTTCGTTGTTGGCGTACATGATGGTGATCAAAATTGTTTTTGGCGTAATCGCTTTGCGGACGTCTTCAGGATCAACGCGGCCGTCTTTTCCAACCGACAAATAGGTCACTTCGTAGCCGTATTTCTCGAGGCGCTTACAGGTGTCCAGCACGGCCTTGTGCTCAATGGACTGAGTGATGATGTGATTGCCCTTTTCGCGGTACATTTCCGCGATGCCCTTGATCATCAGGTTGTCGGATTCGGTCGCGCCGCTGGTGAAAATAATTTCTTTGGGCGTGGCGTTAATGAGCGAAGCGATCTGTTGGCGCGCAGTTTCCACGGCTTCTTCGCCGGCCCAGCCGAAGGCGTGGTTGCGGCTTGCGGCGTTGCCGAATTTCTGGGTGAAGTAGGGCAGCATCGCCTCGAGCACGCGAGGGTCGACTGGGGTGGTCGCGTGATTGTCCATGTAGATTGGTAAATTCACAGCCATAATTCTGTCTCCTAAGTTTGCAATTCCACCAGCAGGGGTTCGTGCTGCTCTTCGCTCATGTGAGAAATCGTAACGGTGCTGAGTACGCTCAAAATACTTTCATTGACGCGGCGCAATGGTTCGCGAACGGAGCATTTGTCGGCGGCGCCGCAATTTCCGTGATTGGTGACGCACGACGTAATCAATACCGGGCCATCGATGGCGGAAATCACGTCCAGCGCGGTAATCTGCGAAGGCTCCTTGGCCAGCAGATAGCCGCCGCTGGCGCCATGTTTTGCGGAGACGATGCGCTGGCGTGCCAGCTTCTGGAGTACCTTGGCCATGAGCATCGTGGAGATGCCATATTCTTCGGCGATCTCTGTGGCGCTACAGGCGTGTTGGTCCCGGTGCATGGCCAGATGCTTGACCGCGATCAAACCGTAATCCGCTTTTTTAGACAACTTGAACATATGATGTTGAAAGCGACTTGAAAGCTATAGCATATAAGACTAATTCGGTCGCCGGCAAAAGCCCCGATATCAGACCGATTCAGTCGCAAATGAAGTTTAGTGCGGTTTGGCTGGGTTGTCAATCACTGGTTTCTACAGCTTATAGTCAAGTATATTATTTTCAATTACTTACAGGCATGCAAACTAAATGAAAAAGAGCGGCCGGACCCTAGGCGTCAGAAGCTCAGCTTTAGTCCGGCTAAAACGCTCCGTGGGACAGAAACAGCCGTGCCAGAAAACAAGCTTGCAAAATTGATGACGTTGACACGATCGGTGACGTTCGAAACCTGAACCTGCAAAGCGACACTGCGCAGTTCTTTGCGGTAGAGCTGCACGCCAGCGGCAATGTCCAGCGAGAAGTTTGGACGTGTGCGTTGACGCTCAAAATCAATGCGATCCAGGATTGCGGAGCCATATTGGGCAAGGAGAAAAGCCTGGTCTTCAGTGGAACTTAGACTAGCGGGAAGCCCACTACCGTACTGGGCGCTGGTGGCCAGCCAGACGCGCCGCTCGGCTTGAAACCTGATGCGCGCTCGGGCGGTGTTGCGCTGGTCCTGGGAGACCGCAAACGGACTTGTGTTGGTAAGTACACCAGCGGCATCACTGCCTAAAAACAATCCGCCGGTGATGGGCCCGCTACCAATGCCGGACTGATTCGAATAGCTGAGATAGCCGGAGAAGCGCCACCAATCGGGGACTTCCAGACGCAATTCTTCGCCGAAAATGCGCGCGTGAGAAAAGGCGATCGGAAAGCTGACGCCAGTGTCCAGCAAGGTGTCATCGTCGGGGTAATTATGAAAATCGCGGCGAAAAATATTGGCTTCAATGCGCAGTTTACCAGAGACAGATTTGGTGGCACCTACCTCATAGTAATTTGCACGCGCTGGGCGAACCGGCAGCCGTAACACGACGGGAACAACGGAGTTCAGCTGAGCAGAGCTGGCGAGCAGCAAATTTTCCATGGCCGGGGTCTGAAAAACGCGATCGTAGGAAGCGTGCAGCAACAAATTTAATGAGGGTAGGTAACGGGAAACGCCGAGGCGAGGGCTCCAGGCGGATTCGTGCACGACGAATGCGTAATGATCGAAACGCAAGCCGGCGGAGATGTTCCAGTCGCCAAGGTGCACCTCGTCCTGCACGTATGCGGAGGGTTCGATATCCCACTTATGGTCGGCGAATTGAAATTGCTGCTGAGTACCGGGGTCGAATTGCGAGGGGTCGGTAATGGTGTAGGCGAGCGCCTCGTGCACGGGAGAAAAAAAACTGTCGACGCCTGTTTTCCAGTTGTGATGACCCTTATGACCGGATAAATCGGCACGCGCGTATCCCTCGCGGTAGCCTCGCGATTGCGAAATGATGACCGGGGTGGATGACGGATTCGAAGTGAGATCGGCGCTGGCATCGCGTACGCTTCCAGACAAGCTGAGAAACAGATCGGGAGAGATGGTGTGCTGGAAGAAAATCTGGCCGCTGGTTTCTTGATTGGCGATGTCCTGGCGTTGGCCGGGTTGCTGTTGCACTAACTCATTTGGCACCTGGAAACGTATGGCGTTGTGAATAATGGTGAAACGCAGGCGATCACTGCCGGAAAAATCCCGCTCGTAGGAAGTTGAGAAGCCACCGGCGTTTCCAGTATTGGTGAAATTTTCGAGCACCGGTGGGTCGAGATAATGATCGGTATGAAAACCGTTGCCAGTGATCGAAAAACGATTTTCTCCAAACGCGTAGGAAAGTGCTGCGGAGCTGCTGATGCTGGAAAAACTGCCGCCATTTATGTCGAATTGCCCGTGGAGGCCGTCAGGCACGTCTTTCACGGTGGTAACTTCGACCACGCCGCCGAGCTTGCGGCCGTATTCGGCGGGAAATGTGGCGGTAAGGACGCGCATGGATTCCACGTCGTCGGCGTCGAACTCCGGCGCAAAAGCTGGAGAACGATTCTGTGTCAGCGGCAATCCATCGAAAACATATTGCACATCGTATTCCGAGCCGCGGGGATGAAGGACCCCATTGGCTTCATAGAGCCAGCCAGGTTGTTGATTGACGAGATCGCTGAGATTGCGGCCGGGCTGTGCGGCGATTTGCTGATCGATGGTTTGTCTGCCGACGGAATATATGGTACCGGTGCGGCTGGGATCGACCAGCGTCGCGGAGTCGGTGACTTGAATTTGGGTGGCTACCGGAGCGACCCCGAGAGTGACGGGGATGCGGAGAGGAACTTCGGAACGGACGTCGAGGAGTTTAGTCCAGGGGGCGAAGCCTTCGGCGTTGATCTTGAGGCGATAGATTCCGAAGGGAAGATCTTGCGCGGTGTAGTGGCCGTCCTGGGCGATCTTGAAGGTGCGGTGTAGTTGATTTGCTTCGCTGAGCAGCTCGGCATCGGCGGCAATGGTGGCGCCAGCTGAATCGTGAACTTCGATGCGCAATTCACCGCGGACGCGCTGGGCGTGAAGGGGCCTCGCGGCAAGCAAAAGAATGGCCAGGGCAGCGAAGAGCAGGTAATGGAGTGGTGCGCGCATCTTTGCCGTTAACTTCAATGGTTATTGAAAATGCTTTCATATTCTTTTTTGCTGATCGGGGAAGGCCCGTTTTCGAAATACCAGATTTTCTGCGGGGGGCCGGCCTGAAACTTCACGTAAATGGTCAAAGGACTTTCGTAATCGCCCGAAGAGATGTAGGTGACTTGCCGATGATTCAGAGTTAGCGGATACGTAACATGGCCAAGAGCAAGGCCGTCTTTGCGCATAGACCAGCCCTCGACATTGTCGAATTGAAACCCACGTGCTGCTATTGCTAACGGATCAAATCCACGCAGTTCCTCTTGTGTGGCGGGCTCGAATCGCGAGCTATCCCATCTGTAAAGCTGGCGTACACCCAGAAGACCGGCGTAAATCTGATTTTTAAAAAGCACATGATAATCGTAGCAATAGCCCGGCGTTTCATAGCGTTGAAAGCCTTTATCGGTTATCCGTAACACAAAGCTTTCGACGCATCGATGGTCATCCGGAGGCCGGACGTCACCCAATGAAACGAGAAAAGGCTCGAGTGCGTACCGGGCAGAACTCAGACGGACGCCAGAGGTTCCGACCTGTATGAATAATAACGCTTTATCCTCGTTCCAATACAGAGTGTCGCTAGCCCCTGATCGAACTACGTACACCTTACTCAACACAAGGAACAGTACGATTGGTACGATGACCGCAACAGGTATCCAAAGTCGCTTGACCATTCGTTTGTTCCCGTCAAGACCGAGCAGACATCGTTGAGGAATAACCCCATTCCTCCGCGGCGACTGCGGGCAGCTGTAACTAACTTCGACACACTTTTTACGTTAGCACGAAGGGCACCTCGCTATGGGAGTCACGGGACACGCGGCAACTAAAGAGCAACAATTAAAGCGCGTGGCCGTTTGCTAATATTTGAACTTTCGAGGCTCGGTCGGGCTTCGAATTCGTTGGGGATTATGCGTCGCCTGCTATGCACCATTGGCTTTACTGGGAAGACTGCGGAGGAGTTTTTTGACTTGCTTCGCCGCGCAGGGGTGCGAAGTGTCATTGATGTACGGCAGAATCGCACCGGGCAGCTTTCGGCGTTTGCGAAACATCCGGACCTGGAGTTTTTCCTGCGACAAATCGGGAACATCGGGTACCGGCACGAACCGTTGCTGGCACCAACGCCAGAGCTACGAAAGTCTTACCAGGAACATAAGGACTGGGCTGTTTACGAGGCGGGCTTTTTAAAATTATTGAAGCAGCGTGGTGTGCCGAAGAGTCTCGTTGCATCCAGCTGGGCGGCTAACGTCGCGTTGCTGTGCACCGAACCGGGGCCGGAGAAGTGTCACCGCCGGTTGGTGGCTGAATTGTTGGCGAAGCACTGGAGCGCGGCGGGCGACGATGTGGATGTGCGACATTTGGTTTCTAGTACGAAACGTGGGAAACATGGGAAACAGCAGCAGCACGGGATTGCGTCATGAGTTCCTATTCGAATTTATCTACCGAGAAAAAAGCACCAGGTTCGGTGCGTGATGGTGTGGCGATTACGGGCTGGGCAGCGACACTAGGGGCACGGCGGGTGCTATCGGAAGAAGTGGACCGCGCTTTTGGTATGAGTATTGGGAAATTGCGCAGCCGCGCAGGAATTGAATCTGTGTCGTATGCCGCTGAGGGCGAGACCGAACTGACACTTGGCTCGCAGGCAATGGAACGGGCGCTTGGTGTTGCGGGATGCCAGGCCAAGGAAATTGACTGGATCATCGCAAGCAGCGAGACGCACGTGGCGTATCCCTCGCTGGCGGCACAACTGCATAAACGAGCAAATGTTCGCGAAAGATGCGGGGTATTGGATGCTGGCGGCGCTTGTTTGGGCCTACTGAACGCGCTCGCGGTAGCGCAATCTTTCCTGGAGAGTGGCCGGGCGCGGAATGTCGCGGTGATCACGGCAGATGTTCACAGCCGCACTCTGGTTCCGGGCAAGGTTGTAGGAGAATTTGGGGGTTTGTTTGGCGATGGGGCCAGCGCATTTATTCTGCGCAACGACGGCAATGTTGAAGAACCAGCTGGTTACCTTTTGGGAAGATTCTTCTTTGGATGCGCCAACCAGTACGCGGAAGCAATTTGCGTGGCCGGCGTTGAGAATGGAGGGTTGGCAGTGCGATTCGATGGGGAGGCATTGTCGCGGGCCGCGATTACCCGGATGGAACGGACGCTGACGGAGGTGGAAAAGGCGAGCGGGATTTGTCGGCAGGAGGTGGGGGCATTCGCGACACACCAGCCCAATCCGCGGCTGGTCGCGCTTCTGGCCAAACAATGCGACGTACCAGCATCTGTTTTTCCGGAGGTAGCGCGCAAGTCTGGGAATCTGGGATCTTCTACCTGCGGCGTTGCGCTGTATGTTGGGCTTGAGGCAGCTGCGAAAATGCCGGTGTCGGCACGCAAGCCGATTTTTCTCGCGTCGTTGGGCCCGGGACTTTTATACGGAGGGGGCTGGCTGACGCCCGGCGGCGTTGCAGACATTGCGGCCTAAACTTCATCGGTGTTTTGAATCTTCTGAAGACGATAGCGAACAGTGAATTATTCAGTGCGTTGAAGTTCCAAGGGCGGACGAGTGGCGAGTTTCTCCGCCACCATACGCATTTCGTCGTGGATTAGACCGTTCGTGGCCAGGATGACCGGTCCACCGAGGCGATAGGGCTGGCCGGAGAAGTCGGTGACTTTGCCGCCGGCTTCTTCGACCAACAAAACACCCGCGGCGGTATCCCAAGGCTTCAATCCAAATTCCCAAAAACCTTCGAAGCGGCCGGCGGCGACGCAGGCTAAATCAAGCGCCGCGGAACCGTCTCGCCGCACCCCGTGCGAGCGCATGGTGAAATCGCCGTAGTAACGGAGATTAGGGCTGGCGGTGCGCTGGTGAGTGGGGAAACCGGTACAAAGCAGACCGGTGGAGAGCGTGGGGATTTTCGAGACGTGGATTTTATTGCCGTTGAGGGTGGCGCCTTGACCGCGAGCGGCAGCAAAGAGTTCTTCGGAGATGGGGTTGAAAACCGCGGCTGCGAGAAGCGAGTCATGTTGGGCTAGAGCCAGAGAGACGCAAAAGCAGGGATAGCCGTGCGCGAAATTGGTGGTGCCATCGAGCGGATCGACGTGCCAACGGTAGCCGGAGGTTGCTGCGGATTCGTGACCTCCGCCTTCTTCGGCGGCGATGGCGTGGTCGGGAAATAATTTTGTGATACGCGCGACGACGGCAGCTTCGGAGCGCTTGTCGGCTTGGGTAACCAAGTCGACTTCGTCGCCTTTATAGGAAATTTTCGCGGGGCGCGCAAATTCTTCGCGGAGGATTTGGCCTGCTTCGCGGGCAATTTCGATAGCTGCTTGTAAATAAGTTTCAGGCATCAAGAATCGAAACAAATCTCGGCGGCAATTTCCGCATTGCTAGTCTATCAGGCGCTTCTGTACCAGCCGAAACGTTACCAGCCGCTGCCCTCACACCCACTATTTCGGACCGGTAAGGTAGGTTTTTCGGTGGCGTACCTTGTAATTATCCAGCACTTTGACCTGAATGCTGCGGTAAGTGTTGACGGGGCCGGGCGGATTCGGGTAGTAGCCGAGGCGATATTGGGTGCGCAACTCGCGATCGATGCGATCGAAAATAATGTCGAGGTCCTGAGCGGTATCGGGGAAGAAAATAGCGCCGCCGGTAGTGTCAGTGATGGTTTCGATGGCGTGCTCGCCGGCCGTGTTGCGGCCGCTTTCGTTCTTCACCGGACGCACGATGATGGAATAAAGCAAAGTATTGGCGCGCACGGCGGCTTTGCGGGCGGCCTCGAAATCCCACTGGCTGGTAGTTTCGCCACCATCGGTGACCAAAATAATGACGCGGCGGCGGTCTTCCTTGCGATGTTCGAGTGCCTTGGAGCCGAGCACCAGAGCGTCGTAGATCGAAGTGCCGGAGCCGTCGGGAATTTTTTGCACTGCGTTTTGCAGGGCTTTTACGTTATCGGAAAAGCCTGCGATCTGCCTGACGTTTTCATCGAACGCAAAAACAGAAAGATGATCTTCTGGGCGCAGCACCTGAGCGATGAAGTGTGCCGCGGCCTGTTGCTCGAAGGAGATTTCCTTGTGAGCGCTAAGGCTAGCGTCAATCATCAAGGCGATGTCCAGGGGTAGCTTGGTCTCTGATTCGAAGACTTCGATTTTCTGTTGCACGCCCTCTTCAAATATCTGAAAGGCCTCGACGGGCAGGTCTGGAGCGGGCCGGTTGTTATCGTCGAGGACGCTGACGAGCACATTAACGAGGTTTACGTTGACGCGAATGCGGCCTTGTTGCGCGGGCTCATCGTTGGAATTGCTATCGCGGTTGTCTTTGTTGACGGGCTCAGGCGGGCTGGTGTTCTCCGGCGTGGAAGTGGTGGAGCTGGTGGTGCTCGAGGTGGTGGTTTTGGATTTAGGCTTTCGCGCCCAAGGAGGGCGGTCGGAACTGTCCTGGGAAGCCGCACTGGCGGCCAGAAATAGCGCCGCAGCGGCCAGGATAGCAAGTTGTCTTACGTTAAGGCGGCGGGTCCACATCCTCCGATTAAGATGCAGGTTTCACCGCGGATGTCGCCGAAGGGACAGGCGGCAATTCTCCATCGGCCCAAACGGAGCCGTCTTCGAAGTATTCTTTTTTCCAGATGGGCACGGTGCGTTTGAGAGTGTCGATGGCGTAGCGGCAGGCGTCGAAGGCGGCGGCGCGATGGGCGGCGCTTACCGCGATGTACACGCTGGTTTCTCCAATTTCGAGCCGGCCGAGACGGTGAACCACGGCGACGCGATGGATGGGAAAGTGATTGTGGAGGTGCGCGGCGATCTCCTGAATTTTGGCTAGAGCCATGGACTCGTACGCTTCGTACTCGAGGTAGAGGGTGCGGCGGTTTCTGGAATGGTCGCGGACGAATCCGTCAAAGATGACAATGGCGCCATCTTCATTGCCGCGAACATAGGTTGCGAGAATGACCGGGTCTATGGGTTCGTGAACAAGCGAAGTGATATCAGTGGATGGCGTCACCATGGGTATACTTCAGCCGCCGCTTACGGGCGGCAAGAAGGCAACTTCGTCGCCAGCGTGAAGGGCGGTGTTCCACGGTGCGAACTCCCGATTGCAGGAGGCGACCAGAGAAGAGCGGTACTGCTGAAGTTCGGGGTAACTGCTGACATAGCGGGCAAAAAGGGATTCGATATTGGACTCGACCGCAAGGTCTATGGATTCCTGGGTGCGCCCGAGGATTTCTTTCAGTCGCCCGAAAAACAGGACCTTGACGCGGATGGATTGGGAAACGGAAGGCACCAGACGATTGTAACCTGCGTGGTCGAGATGGGACTAGTGGACAAGGCGGTTGGCGTAGGGTCTTGTTAGTGCGTAGTTGCCAGGTAAGGGCTCAGGTACAAAGCAAACTAATTCCTTGAGGACACGATGAACATCTTGATGACGGGGGCGACCGGGCTGGTAGGAACGGCGTTAGTAAAGAAGGTTACGGCCCCAGGACACACGGTCTACCGGTTGATGCGAGTGGAAAACCCGAAGTCCAGCGCAAAAGAGGCCGGGGTTTTTGATCTGCCATGGAATCCGAGTAGCGGCGGAATTGGCGGTTCTGGTGGTTCGAGCTCGCTTCAAGTTCCAGCTAGTGTGGATGCGGTCATCAATTTGGCTGGCGCGCCTGTTGGTGGTGGGCGATGGACCAAGAAGCGCAAAGCGCTATTGCGGTCAAGTCGCGTTGATACGACGCGTGGACTGGTGAGCGCGATTGCAAAAATGGAGAAAAGGCCGCGAGTGTTGATTTCGGCTTCGGCCGTTGGTTATTACGGCAACCGCGGCGAGGAATTGGCAACGGAGAACAGCGCGCCGGGAACGGATTTTCTGGCGGAGCTCGCAAAGGAATGGGAAAACGAAGCGGTCAAGGCCGAAAAATTCGGTGTGCGCGTGGTGTTGCTGCGGTTTGGAATTATTTTGGCCAAACAGGGTGGCGCGCTGCCGAAGATGATGCTCCCATTTAAATTTGGATTGGGCGGGAAGCTGGGATCGGGACGGCAGTGGACATCGTGGATAACGTTGCAAGACGTTGTGGCAATTGTCGAAGAAGCGCTTCGAAATGATAGTTGGAAGGGGCCGATAAACCTAGCGGCGCCACAAGCGGTGCGCAATTCTGATTTCACAAAATCGCTAGCGAAGGTTATGCATCGCCCGGCAATATTTGCGGTGCCGGCGTTCGTGCTCCGGATCGCGATGGGCGAAATGGCAAAGGCATTGTTGGGAGGGGTGCGCGTGGCGCCCCAGGTGTTGGAACAGAGCGGTTATCGGTTTTTTCATGCGAATCTGGATGAAGCGTTGAAGGCGATTCTTGGGTGATGCCCGCGGGGTAAGGTGGGGGAGGGGTTGAGGCGTACATTTTCAAATTAGTACGATTTCCACCGGAGCGGTTCCGAATCGGTGCGACCGTGATCTGTGACGGAAGCCAGAAAAAAAAGCAGCCGCGGGATTTGTGTGCGGGCTCAACGTAAGCCCTTGATTGTAAAAATTTAAATCGAAACGGCACGGGAGTTTTGAGTGCAGGCCTAGAATTTCGTTGCGCGGCCTAAATTACGTGATGCGTTACTGGAACTTTTGAGTATAGTTGCCAATCGAACATGCTTCATTTCCCGTAAAATTTACTACACAAGCTGTCGAAGTTCTCAAGCCGCCTCGTTCAACGGAAAAAAGAGGGAGATATAGGTCTATGAATAAAGTCATTCCCGTCCTTGGAGTGGCGCTGTTTTTCTTTACGCCCGCGGTCAATTCACAGAATCCCTGCGATCGCAGCGATCCTAACTGCATACCTCCGAATCCGGAGATGCGTCGCCAGGAAGTGGTCAATCTGGAGCGCGAGACGGCGCGGGCTATCATGCTGAATAACGGAACATTTTTCAGGCGGGTGTACAGCGATGACTTCGCAGGAACTTTGTCGCACGGGCAAATGGTGGACAAGAATAATTTGATCAATGAAGTGCAAAATAGCGGGGCGAAATACCAGTCCTTCAATGCGTCGGATATTCAGGTGCGTTTCTTTCAGGAAACCGCGGTAGCCACTTGTTTGTGGACCTTGCGAGCTATCTTCAACGGTCAGCAAATCGAGACCCAGATGCGGGTCATACATGTGTACATTAATGGTCCTCGTGGCTGGCATGTAGTGGCCGGGCAAAATACGCCGATGCCTCCTTACACCCCGCACCCGCTATAGACATTTGTTCAGGGCGCGAAGGCGATCGCGAGATGACTTGGCGCCCTCGGCCACCCATCTACTTTGCTCAAACCGGACATTCTCACTTTGCAGCGACACCGTAGCTTGGCGCGTTGACCTGCGAATGGCTGGATGTTACGCTCCCGCGACCTATCCAACTGCATGCGCGCTGTCGACCTGATCCGAAAAAAACGCGACTCCGGCGAACATACCCGCGAAGAAATCGAGTTTTTGATTTCGGGGTACACGTGTGGAGAAATTCCCGATTATCAGATGGCGGCGTGGTTGATGTCGGCTTGGATTCGCGGTCTGAGCCGCACTGAAACGACCGCGCTTACGCAAGCCATGTTGCATTCCGGGGAGGTGTTGGATCTCTCCAGTTTGCCCGGCAAAAAGGTGGACAAACATTCCACTGGCGGCGTGGGCGACAAGACCTCGTTAATCCTCGCGCCTATTGTGGCGGCGGGTGGGCTGATCGTGCCGATGCTTAGCGGTCGCGGCCTCGGGCATACCGGGGGCACGCTGGATAAACTCGAATCTATTCCGGGATTCAACACGAATTTGTCATTGAAGGATTTTCGCCGGGTGCTGGGCGAGTGTGGCATGGCGTTGATCGGGCAGACCGCGGAAATCGCTCCGGCGGATAAAAAGATTTATGCGTTGCGAGATACAACTTCGACAGTGGAGAACACCGGGCTGATTTGCGCTTCCATCATGAGCAAGAAACTTGCTGAGGGATTGGACGCGCTGGTTTTGGATGTTAAGACCGGTTCGGGTGCGTTTATGAAGAGGGAAGAAGATGCCGTGGGCCTAGCGGAAGTGATGGTTGATGCTGGGAAAAGTATGGGTAAAAAAATGGTGGCCTTGATTACGGATATGGATCAACCATTGGGGCGCGCGGCGGGGCACGCTAACGAAATTATTGAATGCATCGAGGTGCTGAACGGCAAGGGGCCTGCCGATGTTCGCGACCTTAGCGTGGAGCTTGCCGCGTGGATGTTTTATCTGGGGGAGAGGACAAAAAGCGTTGAGGAAGGACGCAAGCTTGCTGCACAGATGATTTCGAGCGGTGAGGCTCGAGAGAAATTCAGGCAGTGCATCCGGCTGCAAGGCGGAGACGAGCGTGTCATCGATTCGCCTGATTTGTTGCCTACGGCAGCTTCCGAAGTAGATGTGACCAGCAACGCAGGCGGAGTGCTGGTGGCCACGGACTGCCAACAATTTGGCGTCGCACTGGCGGTGCTGGGCGGCGGCCGCGAAACTAAGGAAGACCGGATCGATCACGCCGTGGGCCTGGAATTCCACAAACGCATCGGCGAGCGGATAGAAAAAGGCGAACCTCTGGCTACAATTCACTACAATTGCGACGCCAAGCTGGCAGAAGCCAGGGATTTGGTGGCGGAAAGCTTTGTGATCGATCAGCACAGTGGTGAGCAAGCGCCTCGACCATTGATACGAAGAATCATTGGGGCGTAAACTCGGGCGCGTAAACCCCACGGCGCGTAAAGTTCGAACGCATCAAGTCTCGAGCAAGTAGTAGCATTTTCGAAGCGATCGTGAGAATTCCTTGTCGATCGCAGCACGGGAAACAGGTGTAAAGGATGGGAAGATTTGCGGGGATTTTGGGGCTGGCCACCATGTTGGGGCTGGCCTATATTTTTTCCACCGATCGAAAAGCAATCCGCCTAAAAACCGTGCTGTGGGGATTTGGATTGCAATTATGTTTTGCCATTTTTGTTTTACGCTTTGAAGCGGGACGCAAAATCTTCCAGTTTCTGGGGTACTACGTCAATTTGCTATTGAGTTACGCTTTTGTCGGTTCGCAATTTGTTTTTGGCGAGCTAGGAATGAAAGATTCACCGGAACATTTTATTTTTGCCTTCCAGGTGTTGCCTACCATCATTTTTATCGCCGCGTTTTTTGCTTTGCTGTATCACATTGGAGTGATGCAGTTGCTGATTCGCGGAGCGGCGTGGGTCATGACGCGGATAATGGGCGCGAGCGGGGCGGAGTCCTTGAATGTGGCGGCGAGTATTTTCATGGGGCAAACGGAAGCGCCGCTTACCATTCGTCCATTTCTGAACCGGCTGACCAAGTCGGAATTAATGACCGTGATGACCAGCGGGATGGCGCACGTCTCCGGCGGAATTATGGCTGCGTATATCGCGTTTGGGATTAAAGCGGAGCATCTGCTGGCTGCGGTGATCATGACCGCTCCGGGAACTTTGCTGATGGCCAAAATGCTGGTGCCGGAAACGGAAGTGCCGCTCACCGCGGGGCGCGTCGAAATGCCAGAAATGGAAAAAGAACCAAATTTTCTGGGCGCGATTTCGCGTGGCACGGTGGACGGGCTGCATCTGGCGCTGAATGTGGGCGCCATGTTGATTTCCTTTTTGGCTATGCTGGCGCTGGTCAACGCCATCATGGGCGGCGCACACAATTGGCTGGCGGCGCACCATGTGGGCTGGTTTCCGTCCAGCCTGCAGCAAGTCTTTGGCTGGATTTTCGCCCCGGTGGCGTGGGTGATCGGAGTTCCCTGGCGCGATTGCGCGACCATTGGCAACCTGCTGGGCACGCGCATGGTAATCAATGAGGTGGTGGCCTTCCAGCAACTCGGCACCATGCAGAGTACACTCGATCCGCGGTCGTTTACGATTGCAACGTTTGCGTTGTGCGGCTTCGCGAATTTTAGCTCGGTGGGAATTCAGATTGGTGGAATTGGGGCGTTGGCTCCCGATCAGCGCGGGAATCTTGCCAGGCTGGGTATACGCGCAATGTTAGCGGGTACCATGGCGAACCTGATGTCTGCATCGTTTGTGGGAATACTTACGTGACACAGGGCGAAGGTCTGAGCTCTAGCGCCATCGGGTCCGGAGAATACGAGCGCGCTGAGGCTGCGGCGCAATTTATTTTCTCGCGCACTAAGTTGCGCCCCAAGATCGCTCTGGTGCTGGGGTCGGGGCTGGGGCCGTTCGCGGATGAGTTTGCCAATGCCACGAAAATTCCTTTCGCGGAGATTCCGCACTTTCCGCAATCAACAGCGATCGGTCACGCCGGACAATGGGTGGTTGGAAACGTGGACGGTATCGCCGTCGCGGGCATGCAAGGTCGCGTGCATTTGTATGAAGGCTACTCGGTCAAGGAGGTAGTGTTCCCAATTCGGGTGTTTGCGCGCATGGGAATGAAAGCCGTGATTCTTACTAATGCGGCAGGCGGAATCAAGTTTACTCAAGGGCGTTTGGTGGTAATTAGCGACCATATTAATTTGCAGGGCGTGAATCCCTTGACGGGACTAAACGATGAACGTTTCGGACCGCGATTTCCCGACATGTCCACGGCGTACGATAAAAGCTTTCGAGAAATGGCGGTGGGGCAAGGCAACCGCCTGGCGATTGGCATCGATGAAGGAGTTTATGCCGCGCTCGCCGGACCAAGTTATGAAACGCCGGGGGAAATTAGATATTTGCGCACGATTGGCGCCGACCTTGTGGGCATGTCTACAGTGCCTGAAGTGATCGCCGCCCGACACTCCGAACTTCGTGTGCTGGGAATTTCGTGTGTTACCAATGCCGCGGCGGGGATTCTTGATCAGCCGTTGAATCACCGGGAAGTTCTGGAGACGGCGGCGCGCGTAAAGGGCGATTTTGTGGCTCTGTTGAAAGCGGTGTTGCCGAAAATCGCGGAAGCGATCGGCTGACTTTTTTGCGGAATGAGTGCGGGAGTTTAAGCGTGCCGGAAAAAGATTTGCTGATTGAGACCGCCAAGCAGGCGAGAGAGAACGCCCATGCGCCGTACTCTAATTTTCGCGTGGGCGCGGCTTTGCGCAGCATTTCAGGAAGAATTTTCGGAGGCTGTAATGTGGAAAACGCCACATACGGGCTTACGATATGCGCCGAGCGCGTAGCGATTTTCAAAGCGATCAGCGAAGGGGAACGCGGATTTAGAGCCATCGCCGTGGTTACTGATACCGAGGTGCTTACTCCACCCTGCGGCGCGTGTCGCCAACTAATATGGGAATTTTGCGGCGACATTCCCGTCAGCATGGCAAACCTAAAGGGCAAAATGGAAGTGATCCAGATGCGAGAACTATTTCCGAGACCGTTCGACGATTCGAATTTGTGAACCGGGTTTGAAAGACATTCCCGCAATTCCGGGGCAGAACAATGCGACAACCAACACTGAACCTTTGTCTGGCGCTCCTGCTTTTGTTGGGAGCATCTGTCTTCGTTGAGAAAAGCCTGGCACAGGCCACCAGCACCATCAATAAAGAAAAGGTGGACCTGCTCATCAACGGCGGCACGGTCGTTACGATGGATGGCGACCGGCTGATACTGGAGGATGGCGCGGTGGTGGTGAAAGGCGATTTAATCAGCGCCATCGGTTTCAGAACCGACCTGGAAAAGAAATATATTGCCGATCAAACCATCGATGCGCGCGGGAAGCTGGTGCTTCCGGGATTTATCAATGGGCACACGCATGTACCCATGACGCTTTTCCGGGGCCTCCACGACGACGTGACGCTGGACGAGTGGTTACACGAATATATTTTCCCGGCGGAAGCCAAAAACGTAACCGAAGAATTTGTGCGCTGGGGCACGCGTCTGGCAGCGGCAGAGCAAATTCGCGGTGGTATCACCACTTTTGCGGACATGTACTACTTCGAAGACGCCGTTGCGGAGGAGACTAAAAAAGCAGGAATGCGCGGAGTATTGGGCGAGACGTTTATCGATTTTCCCGCGCCGGATAATAAGGACGAAGCGGAGACGCTGGCATATACCGAAAAATTTCTGAAGCGCTGGCAGAATGATCCGCTCATCCACGCGGCTCCCGCGCCTCATTCCATCTACACCTGTTCGCAGAAAACTTTGCAGGACGCCGCCGCGCTGGCGCGAAAATACCACGCCCCAATTCTGATTCACGTAGCGGAAATGAAAAAAGAACTGGACGATAGCCGCGCGCAAAACGGCACAACCCCGGTGCAATATCTGAATAAAATCGGAGTACTTGGCCCGGATGTGGTGGCCGCGCATTGCATTTTCGTGGATGACACAGACCGTAAGCTGCTGGCAGAGAAGCAAGTCGGCTGCGTACACAATCCTTCGAGCAACATGATGCTTGCCAGCGGAGTTTCACCGGTGCCAGAGCTGCGCGCTGCAGGAGTAGCCGTGGGACTAGGCACGGATGGGCCCGCCGGCAGCAACAACGATCTCGACTTGATGGAAGAAATGGACCTGGCCGCGAAGCTTCAGAAGATTACGAAGATGAATCCGCTGGCTTTGGGAGCGAAGGCGGTTGTGGAAATGGCTACGACAGAAGGCGCCAAAGCGCTGCACCTGGAAAAGGAAATAGGTTCGCTGGAAGCAGGGAAAAAAGCGGACGTGATTGTGATCAGCTTGAACGAACCCAACGCCGTTCCCATGTACGATGTGTACGCGCAGTTGGCCTATGCGTTGAAGGGAAACGATGTGGAAACCGTGGTTATCGGCGGGCGCGTAGTGATGCGCGAACATCAATTGCTGACCGTAAAAGAAGATGAGGCTATTGCGAAGGCTCGCGAGTATCAGAAAAAAGTTGCGGCGTCGCTGAGATAGGCAGACTGAGGTGTCACGATATCCGCGGCTGCAATCGAAAAAGCGGCGCTTCGAGGCTGGATTCATGTGATTCCACGTTACAAGACCCCACCCTCAGAAAATCCGAGGGTGGGCACCCGCCGGAAACACATTAATATCCCGATAGAAAAACACTAGAGAAAAATGTAGGGTACCTTCGAGCCCGGGCGAACATAATCCCGCTGCTGCAAGCTGGATTTCAGGAGGGCTTATGCAAGATGGATCAACGCAGGTTGTGGAGCTCGCGGTTGAATGTCCGAAATGCCTGCAGGAAAGTATGGTTCGGGTGGCAACGGGGAGCGACATCGATAGCCTGCGCAAGTCTATTGTGTGCGCTTATTGCCAGAATCCGTGGACGGAATTTCTTCCCGGACAGATCATTGCCGGGCCATTCATACATCCCAAGCCGAAGTCGCGGGCGACCGAATAGGTCAGGGGCGCGAGGTCGCGCTAGTCTGCTCGTGAAATGGGATGAAAAAGCCAGGTGGGTTCGATTTTGTGTACGTGAAGCAAACTGGCCTTGGAATCGATTGTTCCGGTAACGAGCACAGCCTTTCCGGAAAATTTTCCAGCTTCCTTTTGATCATCGAGTGAATAAACAATCCCGCGGTGATCTTCCCGAAAAATAAATTTTCCTGCCTTGTGAGAGCGAAAGATCTTCCCGGGTAAGGTGCGTACATCGAGATGCAATTCACTCTGAAGGAGTTCCGGAACGTTGTTGGAAACCGTGTGTGGATGGTCCACGATCACGAGAACAGCGCCGACCACCGGCAGCGCGGAGGCGAGTAGCACGGTCCCCAGCGTGGTTAGTTGTATGCTTCGCATTCGTCCACCAAAAAAACAGTTGTTGCGGTCACCTGAAGTCCCGTTCTGGGGAGACGTTACCGGGCGGCTGCTGGAACAGGGAGCATGCAGAACGCCAAAAAGAACGATGGAGTTAACGCACACAGTTAAAGAGGCTTACGTTAACGTGTTGGCGCTTTGGTGACCCTGCTGGTAGGAAAAATTTACCGCTTTCTGGTGATGTTTGTAGCGGACCCAGTTCACTGAAGTTGGGCGTAGGTGTCGTAACTGCTGGCGATAGCGCGAACTTCGGCCAGCGTTTGATCGCGCAGCACCACTCCATCCTCGAGCACGGTTTCGAGCGCGTTCGAACCGAAGGCAGGGCTTTCGGGCAGCGATTCGCCTTCGAGGACCTCCACGGTGGCAAACTCCTTAGCATCCTGGATCAGGTTAAAGCGGCCGCCCTTGCTGGCCTTGCTGGGATCTGTTTTTGGATTTTTATATACGTTCTGCCATTTGCCATTGCGATCGATGGCAGAACACTTGAGCGCGAACTTTAAAGTGTCGCGATTCACTTGCTGGAGGAGTGCGCCACCCATTCCATAACTCCAGATGTCTTGGGACCAGCCGCGGCGCGTCAATTGCGCCGTAATATTTTGTATGGTGTAAAAATTTACGCCATCGCCCTGAATAAATCGCACGCAGGGCACGGTGGTTTTCCAGCCTTTGCTGTTCACTTCGTAGCCAAATACTTCGCTGACGATTTTGAACAGCTCTTCGAGAACGGTCACCGCATCGCCGGAATCGGGTCGAATAATCAGCGTTCCGTTGCGGTGCAGGATTTTTTCTCGCAGCGCGCCGCCCCACAAATTTCGTACCGCGTTATAAATATCATAGGAATCACTGACGCAAGCGACCAAGCCTTCGGGGCAGTTTTCAAGGATGTTCGCGTACGCGTCCAGTTCATGCTCTTCGCCCCAGGAAGTGATGGTGGAATGTTCGGATGCGGGAATGCTGTAACCTGCGCAGTCGAGTGGTTTGTCGCACATCAGGTCCGCGGAATAGAACTGATTTAACAACTGTATGGCCGCCAAAGTGTCCGTGCCAAAAAAATTCAGCAGATGCGCTGCGCCGCCGATGGCTGCGGACTCCTTGGACGAAACGCCGCGAAAGCCGAAATCATGGAGTTTGAAAGGAAGAAGCGCAGGATCGCCAGTGCGTACCAGGGCCTTACCGATCACTTGTTTAATCGCTCGTGAAAGGGTTGCGACGGTAATTGGATACCAGACCTGCAGCAGCATGGTTTCCGCCCAATTAGTAAGCCAATAAAAATCCGGATCGGTATTTTCTATGGTGATCAGGGCGTTATGGCTTTTGACCACCGTGCCTTCTTTAACTGCACGAATGCGCAAGGGCAGGCGACCGCCATGCTTGGCGTAAAGAGATTTGAAGCCGTCATAGTTGAATGATTTGGGATGCCCTTGAAAATGCGCGTGCGCGATGCGGCGGGCCTCTTCGACATCGGCCAAGGTAAAAACCTGCCCGGCAAAATTGGATTTCACGATGTATTGCAGCATGGCCATTATGGTTTCATCGAACATGCCGCCGCGAGATTCTACATAAGAATAAATGTGGCGTGTGTCCGGCGGGTACTGCCACCAGTGGGTCAGTTTGTAGGAATCGGTGTTGAGAATGGGATTCAGGCGCAGGGACTGCATCGAAACTCCTCGCCGGAAGTAAATAGAAAGCGGAGACAAGCCAAGCTAAGCTTTGCTTGAGGGGCGCGCAGGCGCTGTTCGGATGAAGGGTTGATTGGCACTGAATATGAGAATAGCAAAGAACATGATCAAAGCGGCTGTGCTGGCTGGGCTGCTGTTGCCCGCGAGCGCGCGATGCGCGGCGGTGAATGCTCATTGTACCGGTGGGTTGGAATTAAAACTTAGTGCGCCGCAAGCTAGTCAGGGCAGCCTAATTCTCGCGGTAGTTCGCAGCCAAAAATCGTTGCGCGAAGTTACGGGGAAGTGGAATGAGCGGGACGTGTATTTCTGGGAAGGTGGTTCAACAGCCGCGGCGCACCGCAGTACTCACAACTATGTGAATGAGGCTTTGCTAGGCGTGGATTTGGAGAAGGCTCCCGGGGATTACGAATTTTCGCTGTCAGCTACGATGGAAAATGGCGCGCATGCTGAATGCACGGCTGCATTAACCGTAAGGGCGGGCAAATTCGCGACGGAAAGCCTCACGGTACAAAAGCAATTCGTAGAGCCGAACGAGCAACAGGCACAACGGGCCGTCGCGGAACAAGAAAAACTACGGCAGATTTTTGATCACATTACTCCCGAAAAATTGTGGCACGGACCATTCCGCCTGCCCCTAAGCGGAGGGGTGCGCGGAACAAATTTCGGGAAGCGGCGGATCCTGAATGGACAGCCGCGTTCACCGCACACCGGGGCAGATTTCCCGGCTCCGACCGGAACGCCGATTCGCGCGACGCAAAGTGGCCGCGTCGTTCTGGCCGAGGAGCTCTATTTTTCGGGAAACACCGTCATTATCGATCACGGGTTAGGGATTTATTCGCTATATGGCCATTTATCGGCGACTGACGTGGCGGCTGGAGATAGCCTGAAATCGGGCGCAATCATAGGAAAAGTAGGCGTAACCGGGCGGGTTACCGGACCGCACTTGCATTGGGGGGTGACGGTGAATAAAGCGCGAGTCAACCCAATCCAACTGGTCAGTCAGACAGTTATCCGATAAGTGCTGTTCGCCTTGAAAATTCGGGGTGTCCAAGCACCGCTTTGATATGTTTATGGTACGGATTGGCTATTGTTACTAGCGAACTCCTGCATCAAAGTGAGAAGTTGCTAGGAGGAGTTGAGGGTCTGGCAGTTGTGCGTCAAGTTGCCGCGGTCGTTGGTCGGCTCCCCGCCCTGACAAACGAAGCGCTAGGCAAGCAAACGATTTTTGAACAATACACAGGTTTCGCTGAAACGACGATCTAGGCTAAATATGTCCCTGCTGCACTTTCGATTTAAAGAGCGCCGTCGCACGGTGCGCGTCGCCGTCACCATCGGGCTAACGGTGCGATGGGAAGCTCCGTCGGGTGACGTATTTTCAATCAAAACTCAATCGCAGTCTGTGAGCCAGGGGGGTGGGCTCTGTGTTTTGGAGGAGCCGATCGTTGTTGGGCAGCCGTTACAAATGGTGAATCAAAACAGCGGCGAGGCCATCGAGGCCAGAGTGGTGACCGTTCGCAAAGCTCGCGACGGTAAAACCTACGTGGGCTTTGAATTCGTCGAGAACAGCACGAACTTCTGGCGAATGCATTTTCCGGCTCCGGGAGCGCGGCCGCTCCGCAGACCAGCGCAGTCAAAAGTCTTGGTCTAGAGTTTCCTGCCGAGTCTTCAGTAACAGTCTGCGGCTTATGTTAAATTCCCGGCAGTACCTTTTTCTCCTTGAATGATCCTCGGTTTAATTTCCGATACTCACGGTTTGCTTCGTGACAGTGCCCTGCGCGCGATGCAAAACACTGGAATAATTATTCATGCGGGCGATGTGGGCGACCCAAAGATTCTAGGAGCTTTGGAGAACCTTGGTCCGCTAGTTGCCGTGCGCGGCAACGTCGATACCGAGGAGTGGGCCGTCAAGTTGCCGCAAACCGCGGTGGTCAAGCTGGACGCAGTGCGGATTTATGTTTTACACGATGTTAAAGAGCTAAAGCCGCAATCGATTCCTGCCAGAGTGTCCATCGTAGTGAGCGGACACTCCCACAAACCTCTGCAAGTTACACGCGATGGCATTCTGTATATAAATCCGGGAAGCGCTGGGCCTCGGAGATTCAACTTGCCAATCACGGTGGCGCGCCTCGATTTGGACCGGAAGCCGTGGGAAGCAGAGTTCATCGACGTAAGCCAGTCGTGACGCAACAACGGATTCTGCGGCATGCAAAATGAAATAGCGGTGGTGCTGAGAGCCGCCAGGATGAATCGCGCCGGGCCACAATGATAGACTTGAGGGATGGCCACCAGAAAGAAAACCAAGAAGAATAACTCTCGCAAGAAAGTCGCTGCGCGCAAAAATTCCAAACCCGCCGTTTCCGGCAGTTCGCGCAAACTTTCGGCGAAGCCGAAAGGCGCAAAGTCAAAAACAACGAAAGCAAAACCGAAGACGCGAAGTTCTCAAGCGAAAGCCACAAAGAATGCCAAGCCGCGTGGTGCGACGGCCGGAAGAGCAGTGCCGCGAAATAATACACGGATTATTCGGTCCACCCTGGCGTCGCGAGGGGAAGGGCAGAGCATTGAAACCATAAACCTGGATCCTAAGGGCTTGGGTTCGAAATCCGGCGGACAATCGGGAGCCTTGCAGGGATTGTCTGATATTGAGAGCGCCGATTCGGAAAGCGTTGACGAATTGCTTGAGGAAGGCAACGCTTTTGAGGCTGAAGTGGTGAAGGGTGTCGAGGATGCGCTGGATGCCGACGAAGGAGAAGTGCGAACCCATCAGCGTCCCCAAGAAGAGGATCTGCCCGAGGATTTCAGGGAAAACTGAGAGCGCGGTATCTTTTGCTAACCTTCCTCAGTGTCACGCACATTTTGTTCAAAAGTTCTTGTGTTCCTGCAACCCCCGTTCGCTTAGTCAAATCACACAATTAATGTTTTGAGTTCCCGCTCTAAAAAACGCTGCGGAGCGCGATACAACCACGTTCATTCGCTAATACAAGGTTCACCTGATTGGTCGGTGCGCTTCCCACAGGTAGCTTGTATCGGGGCGGTTTGAATTTTGACCGGAGGGACGCCATGTTTTCGTGGAACGGAATTTCGACGACGTTAAATGAATTTTCGTTGAAGCAGTTTTTGGAGACCAAGACTGGAAAAGCGATCTATGTAGCTTGCGTGACGGTCACGCTGTCGGCGGTTGGCAGCTGGGCGGTGCTAGCGCATCAGGATAGTCCGTCAGCGGTGAACCGTACGACGACCACAAAGAGCAGGTCGGCAATGAGCGACGCGCACTTCGCCAAAGAAGCGGCGCAAGGCGGCATGGCAGAAGTGAAGCTTGGCCAACTCGCCGCGGAAAAGGGATCCAACGATTCGGTAAAAAGCTTCGGCAAGCGCATGGTGGACGATCACTCCAAAGCGGGAGACAAATTGAAAGAAGTGGCTTCGCGTGAGAGCATCACGCTGCCAACGGATATGTCCGCAAAAGATCAGGCGACGTATGACCGGCTTGCGAAGCTGAACGGGGCCGCTTTCGATCGCGCTTACGCGAGAGACATGGTGAAAGATCACGAGACAGACGTGGCGGCGTTTCAGAAAGAGGCGAATGCGGGAAGGGAGGATTCGCTGAAGAGCTTTGCGTCAGAAACGTTGCCGATTCTTCAAGACCACCTGAAGCAGGCCAAGGAAATGATGAAAACCGTGGGTGGCACAACCGCCGCCAAAGGATCAAAGACCAAGGCCAACAGCAGCGGCCGTTAACTGATTCCACCCTCTCGGAAAAAAACCATCCCTGGCGAAAAGGGATGGTTTTTTGTTTATGAGGCCGAGAAATGCTGAAATCAGGGGCTCGAGTTACAACGTCGGCCGCAGGGCTGAAGCTGACCGGTTGGTTGAATCGGGAACATCGCTGCGTGGCGTCATGGAAACGACGATGTACTCGCGTTCTTTGCCATCCGCTTCGGGTACGCGCAACAAAAGCCGGTCTTTGTGCAGCCGGAATTGGGCTGTCTCGCCGATGGGAAGCAAGGCAGGATGTTTTTCATTTTTTGCCCTGATGCGAAAAATCAGGCGGTCGGTCTGAAGAGTGTATTCCTGGCACAACAATTCCTGAGTTTTCTTATGCTGAGCGTCGGTGCCGAGGATGTCTCCGGCGACGGTGCTTCCGCCTTTTTCTTCTGACCCACAGGATGCGGAATCCATCTTGGTCAGTACGCCATTCTGGTAGGCGGGCTTGTCTTTTGCTTGCAAGGCACACGATGCAACGAGTATCAGGGCAGGTACCAAAATGCGTTTCATGAGTGCGATTCTCCTTGGGCGGGCAATACCGCTGTTGCAATTATCCCAAAGATGAATCGAACCTATGGGCGACCGCGTCGCGATTGTTTCGAGGGGATCACCGGTCTTTCGTACAGTGGCCGCTCGTACAGGGCGCAGAATCAGCAGTCTCTATTCTTGTTCGACAGTTTGAGCACGATGGCTGCCGGCAAACAAAAACGTGGCAGTAATGAGGGGCGTTGTGGAATTATCAGAAGATTGAAACCATTTAAAACGGCAAATTCGGCCGCGCGGGAAAGATCAGATCATGCGAAATGGGTAAGATACTTTCAGGGGTGAGTATGAAAGCTTTCGGCGGGTATGGATTGGCGGCAATCGTTTTAGCGGTGGGAATTTCAGCGGTGGCGCTATGCGTGCCTGCAAATCGTTCGACTACCGTCGCGCAAACGAATTCCGGCGCCGGGGAAAAGGGCGAGGTCGAGCGCGGCCGCTACCTTGTGGAAGAAGTCGCGAAATGTGCCGAATGCCACACGCCGCGCGACGCGCGAGGTGAATTGAGAGCCGATGCGTGGCTGCGGGGCGCACCGATATGGATCAAGCCGGTCGCACCTATCTCGAACTGGGCGGACCATGCTCCGCAGCTGGCCGGGTTTCCGAGTTTTACCGAGGAGCAAGGGGAACGAATTCTGGAAAAGGGAACTGGCCCAGAAGGCGAAGAGCTGCGGCCACCGATGCACATCTATCACATGAATCACGCCGACGCCAAAGCGATCATCGCGTATCTCAAATCATTGCCGCGGGGCGATCGAAGCAATTAGATTCGCGGCGGCACCTTACTATTTTGTCCTGCGTTCATTTAGCGCGCTTTGTTGCCGGTGTTAACAGGCACCCACGCGAGCCCATCCACGCCAGCGGTAAGAACGATGGGTTGCTGTAGCTGCCAGGCGCGCAAATCCAGCATCGCGATTTTTCCTGCGCTTACGCAGGAAACGAAAGCAACAGCGCCATCAGGAGTTACCAGAATTTCCGAAGGAGACTCAGGAAGATCGAAAGTTTTGGCGACCTTCATCGTAGTCATATCGATGGCCAGCAGTTGATGGTTTGCCATGCACGCGACCAGCAGCCACTTTCCATTAGGCGTGGGCGTAGAGGCATAGGCGACGCAGGGAAGATCAATCCAGCGCGATACTGCGTAGAATGCATCCGTACTTTTGTGGTCTTGAATATCAATGACCGCGAGCCTCGGGGCGCTTTGATCGTGGGTGAATAAGCGAGTGCCATCTGGGGACATCGAAATTCGTTGGATGGTTTTGGCTACAGGGATGACGGTGATCAAACGGCGCGCCGGAATGTCCAGCACACTGATGTTTCCGGTGCCTACGTTTGAGGTATAGGCGCGCTGTCCATCGGGAGAAACCACGATCATGTGCGATTGCGGGGCGCCGGTGGGAATCTCGCCGATAACGTGTTGTTTAGTGGGATCGACAATTTTCACTGTGTTGCTTACTTCGGCGGTGACGTAAAGCAGGTCATCGGGACCAAATTCAGCGCGGTGCGGACGAACGGGTCCTACTTGAATAGAGCCAGAAACCTTGCGCTCACCAATGTCAATTACGTCAATGGAGGAGCCATTGGTACCTGGTTTGCCCACGCCGGAATTTCCATAAATTGGAACGTAGATGAAGCGCGAGTCGGGAGAGACGGCGGCTTCGTGACCGTTCACGCCGACGGAGATGGTCGCGAAGGTACGACGTAAGTCAGGTTCCACCAGCAAAACTTTGTGTTCCGCCTGATTGACAACCACCAGCGTTCCTTTTTCGCTGGGCGCCCCAGCACCGCCGCCGGTCTGTAATGTGAAAAGCATTAAGGAAAATACAACCGCGAGCATTAAAGAAAAACTCATGTCATTCCTCGAAAAATTCCTGAGCCGTGCTTGAAGTCGAAGGGGTCCGTTGCCAAGAATCCTGCTCACATTTCTTTTCACATGCAAACGACCCGCATCGTATAACATTTTTCATGCTTCTGCTGAATGCCGAGGGTTGCAGTGATGTATTGACCGCCTTCGAAGCGGGAAGTACGATGACGCAGTTTTAGTCAGTGCATTCTTCAAATGTTGGGGTGCGATAAATGGCCGGAAGTGTTTACTGTTCAAAGTGTGGAAGCCTGATTGAAAGTGGCGCGGCTTTTTGTCCCACGTGCGGGCAAGCGGTACAACCCTCTGCAGTTACTGACGCGGGCCTGCCGGTGGGAGCAAGCGCTGGCGCCGTGCTTCCGTCTGGCTATGGTGGCAATGCGTACCCGGCTGCACTCCCAACGGCGCCGCCGGTGGTGTTTGCGCAACCCAGCGTGCAATACGCGGGATTCTGGCTACGCCTGGTTGCGTATCTGATCGATTCAATTATCGTCAGCGTCGGGTTTATGGCGCTGTTCATTCCGTTTGCGATCATGACGGGGCTGACGGCGGTACTCGGCAATATTCATCCCGGCGAAGACCCCAGAGATATAGGCGCGGTTCTCGGCGGCACATTTTTCCTGGGACTTTTTACGGTTGTCTCGCTGGCATTTTTGGGAGGATGGCTCTATCACGCCAAGATGGAAAGTTCCGCCTGGCAAGCGACCCTGGGTAAGAAGGCTTTGAACCTGCGCGTGACTGATATGTACGGTGCACGCATAAGTTTCGCTCGCGCCAGCGGACGTCATTTCGCCAAATTAATAACCGGGATGATTCCCTTGGGAATAGGATTCATACTGGCGGGAGTCACGGAGAGAAGGCAGGCTCTACACGACATGATAGCCAGTTGCCTGGTGTTGCGAGACGGCTGATCAATCGCGTATGTGAACTTAGCGCCATCGAGATCTGAGTTTTCGAGTTTCAAATTGCCGCCACAAAATTCCTGCGCGTAGCAGATGAGATATCGTCGCGGGTCATCTGGCACCGAAGAAACAAAAATTTAGCACAACTGCTATTTCAGTGCTTGGCGAGTGCGGATAAGTTTTGTCGCGCTGGTGCGCAGCGTCTCGGGAACATTTTTGTTATTCGACAATTTTTTGAGGTCGACGGCATTCAGGGACGGCAACATGTGCAGAGTAACGTCCAGGGGGGTTTTAGAGTTGTTCATGAGATTGCGAATAATGGTGTAGTTTTTGCGAAAAGCGCGATTGCCGGCAATGAGCCGCAGGATTTCATCGGTAAGGCTGGACATCCCGGCGAACGATTCCACTTCCTGGCCGGTAAGACGCGGGGATTGCAGCACCGCGCGTTGCACCACTTTGTTGGAATCGCGAATGAGCGTGCGGCGAGCTTCCGAACCACCTTTGAACGCGAATTGTACGCGTTCGGAAACCGACATTTTGGCGAGCCGCTGGAGCAGGGTCTGACGTTTGCCGGCGTCCGACTCCACGTCCATCAGTACTTCCATGAGTGCTTTTTCGTCGACGGGAGGTTCCGGTGCAAGCAGTTCTTGCAGTACGCGTTTGTTGTCCGCGGTGGCCGATGACGATTTTAATAGGGCAGCGGCGAGTTCGGAAGAATCGCTAACGCGATCGAGGGAGTCCATCAGCGCCTGGACACTCATGGAGGAAAGCTGTGGCACGTGCGGGGTAATGAATCTGGACGGGCAATTTCTATTTTGCACCATGGCTTCGGCCACCGCAGGCTTGCCGACAAGGCGCTGCGAGGCGTATTCAAAAATAGCGGGGAGCGCTTCGCTGCGCTTCAGAGCTTCGACAAAGGCTTCTACTGGTTGGGAGCGTAACGCTTCCGAGGCTTGCTGCGCGACGACTTCATCGGCATCGGTGGAAAGTAGCACCAAAATCTCTGCGCGGTCAGCGGGAGAAAGATTTCCTTGGCTGGTACAAACCGCGAGTTTGCGCTCGCGGGAGGTGAGGTCACGCAAAAGTTCAGGGACGAGCTGTTCCATCGTGTGAGGGCCTCAAGTCTTTATATCCAAGCACAATTGTATTCGCTCTGCGGGAGGAATTTCCGAGTGCTGCGCGAGAGGTAATAGGCCGGCCATTCAGCTCGAGGTGCACAGCGGCACCGTCAGCGGCGATGATCTGAAATTGTTGCGCGGCGGTGAAATGATGAATGTCGCCGGGCACGACGTCGGCATCGAGGAGGGTTTGATCGTCGGCGAGAACGCGCACGTGAGAGCGCACGGAGGTGGAAACGGTGAGTTCGAGTTTGTCGGGTGCTTTAGTAAGGACTGCGGAATCGGAAGAGGACTGTTGCGGCGTGGAATCCGTGGATGGATGGGTGGCGCGATACGCGGCGTAGTGCTGCCATGCGTAGGAGCCGCCACGGAAGAATCCGTAGGCTACCAACACGAGAGCGAGTAAGGCTAAAGCTGGAATCCACCTGGGAGGCGAGGGGAGTTGATTTTGATACGGCGCGGGCGCATCGGCTTTCTGGACGCCGCGCGCCAAATCGTATTCCGAGAGTAGATCCTCTTCGTCCAGACCGAGATATTGGGCGATGGAACGGACGAATCCGCGAGTGAAGCTGCCGCCTGGGAGCTTTTCCCACTCTTCGTTTTCGATGGCCTCGAGGAATCGCGGACCGATGCGAGTGCCAGCGGTCAGCTCCGCCAGCGTCACTTCGCGCATGTCGCGTTCGCGTTTTAGATGTTCGCCGAAATTACCCTTGGCCATGGGAGGCTACCTGCCCCATACGATACCAAAGGGCGGAGCAATCGTCGCGCCGAAGAGAGGGATTTTGGGCCGTCGCGAGCGAAAATCTGTGAATAACTTGGAAAGGGGACGGAGCGGGGTACCGCGGTGGCTAGCGGTATTGATCCTCTAGTGAGGTTGCACTTCTACGGGTTCTGGCAGGTGCACAATGTTGGTCATTAACTCGCCGATGGTAAGGGTTTGCCCGTGCTGCAGATAGCGGTTTAGCACATCGGGCTGCTGCCATTGAAAGCCCCAGGCATCCTCGACAGCTATCAGGGTATAGGTTCCGGGAATTACGGCCGGCAGTGTGAAACTGCCGTCGGAGTCGCTTTGGTCTCTGCGAAACATTTCCAAATGGGCTTGGGGGTCTTTCGGCACTAACGCCACCATGACGCCAGAGCAGGGCTTGTGCCCGCGAAAGGCGAAGCCTTCGACGTTGACGAGGCCGACGGCCAGAAATACAGTCATAGAAAGAGACGAGCCGGGGGCGAAAGTTAGATCGTGTCCAAGAGTTTCGACTCCGCCAGATACTATTCGAGCCACGGAGTACCTGTTGTTTCGAGAAAAGACGAGGATGCTGTATTTGCCCGCGGGAATGTTTTCGAATTCGACTTCACCAGTGGCATTGATTGCTTGGAAGCCCGCCACCTGCCTACGGGAATCCAGTAGTGCGATATTGACCTGCTGCGTGGGTGTCTCTTGTCGAGGCATTTTGAATGAGAGTTTGACGGAAGCACTCGGCTGGGCTTGCGAAAGGTCCAATTCTTGTCCATCTGAAGTGAGGTTCATCTCAGTGGATTGCTGGGCTTGTCCGGACTTTGGATCCATAAATCGGACGGTGTATTTCCCCGCAGGTATTCCGGCCATCTCGTAAACACCGGGGCTGGAAGATTGCATGCCCTCGACCTGGACATATTCGCGTGAATCGAATACGCGTGTTTCAAATGCGGGCATGGAAACGCCTTGCTGTTCGGCCTGCGGGATTCGAAAAATCAAGTGCAGGACTGGAACGGGACTCAGATGCATATCCACTTGCACATGGTCTCCCGCTTGAATGGAGATCGGGGTGGCCGACTGGCTGTCGGTAGTGCCGTTATTGTAGGTGGTTGGATAGGCAACATCCAAAGATGAAGACAAGTTTGGTGAGGAAAGGTATCGATTCCTCCGGGACGAAAAAGAAGGAATGGCGTACCAAGGTTTGGCCGAAACGGCAATAAAGTAATTTGCGGGCGCAAGTCCGCTGAACTCATAGTATCCCTGGTCATCCGTTGTATCCGCGCCGACCGGCACGGTGCGCCTCCTGCCGCCTTGTTGGTTGTCAATAAAGAGCCGGACATTTGCTTTGCGAACGGGCTCTCCGCTTTCATCAAGAACTTTGCCGCCGAGCAGAGCCAGGGGTGTCAGCCGGAGGACTAAATTTTCGGTATTGAAGTCACCGCCGGTCACGATGGCAGTTGAAAACTCTTCGTGCTGCTCATAACCGGCAGAAATAAATCCACGTTTGGCGCCTTCCAAGGAATACTTGCCGCGGTTGAGAGAATAAAACTCAAAATGACCATTATCAGCTGTGATGACGGAAAGAAAATTGGCGCGATTTGCCGCGTCCATCAGGGTAATGCGAGCCTTGCCGAGGGGTGCGCCAGTGACGGAATTCACTACGGTGCCGGCGATTTTGAAGCCGCCGTTTGCGGACGCTTGATTCGCGGAGCTGGCGTGCGGGACGAGAAATGTACAGAAGCACAAGAGGAGTAACGCCAAGCTCAAGAGCGTATGCCACGTTGGTTGCACGAATGCGCGCATATTCACTCGCTAGCCTTAACCAAGGACAGAGGCATATGCTCCTTTTGTCCTGCGACCAAGCGCACGACTTGGACCTTCGACTCGTGCTGCTTCAACCATTCCTCGCTGACCGGTTGCATCACTTGATTCTCGACGGCAAAAACGTGATAAGTGCCGGGAGCAATTTGTGAAATTGTAAAAGATCCGTCCGGATTAAAGCCGGCTACCCTGGTCCGGGAATCCATTCCCTCGGTGGGCACCACATAAACGATAGCTTGTGGCTCGCCAAAGTGGCTCTGTGGAACCGGGGCGGCCGCGCTGGCCTTAGAAGAATCGAGTGAGCCGTCCAGTTCGGCTCCGTCATCGCGCACGGTAATTTCCAAGGCCGGTATGGTCCCACCGGCGCCAACGACCAGGGGTTTTTGCAAAAAGTCGGTGCTTCCGGAGGTAATTGCGGAGACATATCCAAGGCCGGTGGTTACATTCACGCGGTAACGGCCGGGGAGAACATTCTCAATGACCAGCGACTCGTCATTCTCATCGACAGGGGGACGCAGTGAAACTTGAGAGGCGAGACTAAACTCTTCATCTGGAATCAAGGTCACTTGTAAGTAATTGGGACGCCGGGTGTTTTGAGGCGCAGCAGCGGGGCCGCTGATGAGAATACCAGACCCGGGTGATTGTCCCGCTTGGGTATGTTGAAATTCTTCTCGTACGCTCACAGCAACAGAAGTTCCTTGCAGTAACGTCACGGCTGGGCCGGCGACGGGAGCTCCTCTGACCGTGAAATTTGTACTGCCCGCCATCATAGCCGGGCCGTAGACCTTGGCCTGGACGGTGTAAGTGCCATCTGGCATAGAACCCTGAATGGCTGCTTCCTGCGGGTTGTAGCCAAGCGAGTATCCAGGGCCGGGATGACCTTCTGGCCAAACGGTTACGGCGACTCCGTTGGCCGAAAGACTCGTAAGCCCTAAATTCACGGGGTAATATGCTTTTTTCGCGGGGGACATGGTGGCCTGGAAAGTCTCCCCCGGCGCCAACTTAATTACGGCGGCACTGGCGAAATCGGAAGCGTTTGGATAATAGAGCGGGGGATAGCCGACCAATTGTCCACGCGGAAAGGCTACGAGAGGGTCGCGATCGAGTTGTTCGAGAGTTAAAAGTTTGTAGTCGCCTGGGGAAAGTTCGGCTAGACGAAATTGCCCATCTGCCCGGGTCGTCGCATTTGCCGCTGAGTCCCACTGTTCCCGGCCGTCCCGCATCGCACGCCGGTAAAGCGCGACCTGGATTTCGTCGGAACCATCGGAGCCCGGAATAATCACGTGTCCAACGACGCGAGCTTCCGGCAGAAGCGAAATAACAACCTCCTGTTGGTCGGGAGCGACCGGAGAAAACGCATTTACGTTCATAGGCTGACCAAAGTTAGGACCGACAAAACCAACTTTTCGGGCCATTAGTGCGGTAGGTCGAGTGGACGAGACATTTCGCACGGGCCGGCCTAAGCTCTGCACAACGAACGGCGAGGTTTGCTCAGGTTCTGTGGGTTCTAGGGCGATTTCGAAACGACCGCGATCGTCGGTCATGGCGGCGAAACTGTTATCCGGGGAAAAGACGAGCGCATGACTAACAGGTTCGTGCGTCACGGAATTTATGACTACCCCGCGAATGTGCTCGATGGCGTCGGTGTGAGTTGCGTTTTGTGCTGCGACCAGCGGTAGAGCGCTACCAGAAAGCGCTATAGACAAGGCCATAGCTGCCAGGGAGCCGAGGCGCGAAACGGAAGCGTTTCTTAGCAAAAATTTTCCGGAACGGTCCTGCATCGTTCAAACTTCCGCCGCGCAGTATGACATGTTTACGTGAATTAGTGATAATGCGAAGGCAATTCATCCCGCCAGCGAAACTCGTTGAGCAGTGAACGAAATGAGGCAGGTAGTTGCTTAGTGCACGACCGGCGGAAAATATTTTTTGCCGCGCAGTAACATTTCGATGGCTTCAATGATGCACTCGGCTTCGCTTTTCGGGCAGAAACCTTGGATTCCAGCCTTTTTGGCCTCGTCGGCCAATTGTTGTGACGCGAAGACGCTCACCATCAGGATGGGCGCGTCGGGTTTCTTGCGAAGAATTTCGCGGGAAGCGTTCAATCCATCCAGGCCGGGCATGTTAAAATCCATGATGGTTAGGTGGGGATTGGCGGTGCGGTGCTTCTCGACGGCCTCGTTGCCGTCGGCAGCTTCACAGCAAACTTCCCAGTCGGCTTGTGTCTCAATCAAACAGCGGAGCCGTTTCCGAAAGTGGGCGTGGTCATCGACTAGGAGGATGCGCATCTTTTTCACAGAATTGCGATTCCCGGAAGAAGCCAACCTCCGACTTAACCAGCGAAAGATAACATTCGCGCACCGCTAACAGCCATACACACGTGCGTGTACAGCTTGATATGTAAATCCCTATTGTCCCCTATTGTTTTTGGTTCGAGTAAAGGAGTGCGCGATTAGCTCAGGCCCTGGAACTGACGACGGACGAAGGAATGTCTGAGGGATGGTCTCGTTGGTCAGTTGCACCTTGGATGATGATGCGCTCTCCCGTCCGCTGATTGAGAATCAGGTAGTCGGCGGGTGCGGCGATGACCAGAATTTTAACGACATAGGCCTTTGCGCGTTCGAGGTCGGCTATGGCACGTAGCCACCTGACACTGCCATTGTGCTCCACTTTAAAGATATCAAAGGGATCAAACATTTAGGTCACTCTCCCATCCGGGCCATGTAGGCAGAGGTTACTCGTTGCCATCTGTAAGTTAATTTCTACTTCACCACGCTGAACCCGTCATGGTGACGACCGTCTCTTACGCGGTCCGCGTCATTTCCTTCGCACGCTGGGTAGCGATTCTTGCCGAAGTGTTTTTTGGGTTATCGATGCATGCGCATGATGTCACTCAGTCAGAGCAAATAATGTTCAATGCGGCACAGGACGGCTCGTTGAAAATATTCGCTATTGGTTCGTTCTGAGAGCGCTGTGCGGCGAGTCGGCGGCCTGAAAATGCATCGTCTCGGCCACGATTTACTGTCTGGACACATGTTCCATTTTGGATAGTTGACCGTGTCACATGGGTACACAGTGTGGCCAGCATGAATATGACAAATATGCGGACTTTGCTGCTCATCGACAACGACGCTGCGCACGTCGACGTTTTTACCGACGCGTTGCTGCACGCGACTGACGGTCCATTCCAGGGTGAGTGCGTAAAGACTCTTGCGGAAGGCATCAGACGTTTGAGAGGGAAGGAATTCTGGGCGATTTTCCTAAATCTGTCACTCCGCGACAGCCAGGGTCTGGAAACTTTCGACAAGTTGGCGCTGGCGGTGCCTGGGGTACCTACGTTAATCATAGCCGGCGAGAAGGATGTAGATGTTGCGTTGGAAGCGTTGCGGCACGGGGCCAAAGATTATCTGCTGGAGGACCGTCTCGACCGGGACTCATTCGTTCGCGCGGTAAGGAATATGGCGGAGCGGAAGACCGCGGAAGAGATGTTGTTCATCGAAAAAGAGCGTGCCCAGGTAACACTCGACTCCATAGGTGACGCCGTACTGAGCACTGACCTTGAAGGCAAAGTTACCTACCTTAATGCTGTAGCGGAAAAGATCACCGGTTGGACCCGAGAAGAAGCCGCCAGCAAGGATATCGATGAGGTATTTGTAATCATCGACGGCACCACGCGGGAGCCTTGTGTGAATCCCTTGAGAACCGCAATGGGGAAAAACAGAACTGTTGCGCTCACTCCCAACTGCATTCTGATACGACGCGATGGAGCCGAATTTGCAATCGATGATTCCGCCGCACCGATCCATGACCGGCACGGCGTGACGACCGGAGCGGTGATCGTTTTCCATGACGTGTCGGTGGCGAGGGCCATGGGAGCGGGAATTTCCCATCTGGCACAACACGACAATCTGACAAATTTGCCCAACCGGACGTTGCTGCAGGATCGCCTCACCCAAGCAATTGCGACTGCCAGCCGCAACGATTCCCGAATCGCGGTGCTGTTTCTGGATCTGGATGGATTCAAGAACATCAATGATTCGTTGAGTCATGCGACAGGTGACAGGCTACTTCAGTTGGTAGCGAAGCGTTTGCTGGCTGCGGTGCGCACTTCGGATACAGTGTGCCGCATGGGTGGAGATGAATTTGTGATCCTGCTTTCGGAGGTGGCCCACGCAGGTGACGCAGGTGTTAAAGCAGGCAAAATACTGAGTGCGCTAAGCGCGCCGTTCGAGATGGAACAAAATACAGTGCGAATTACGGGGAGCATAGGGGTGAGCACCTACCCGGACGACGGCCGCAGTGCGGAATTGCTGATCAGAAATGCAGACCTGGCCATGTACCAAGCTAAAGAAAAAGGCCGGAGCAATTACCAATTCTTTGAGAAGGGCATGAATGTTCGAGTGGTGGAACGGCAGTCGATCGAAAGCGACTTGCGGTTCGCGCTGGAACGAGATGAGTTAGTCATGCACTACCAGCCCAAAGTTGATCTTAAAACTGGAGAGACTACCGGGGTCGAGGCGCTACTGCGTTGGCAACACCCCGAGAGAGGACTGGTGGGTCCGCTACAATTCATCTCCATCGCCGAGGATTGTGGCTTGATGCTCCCTATCGGCCAATGGGTACTGCGCGAATCTTGCAGGCAAGCGAAGGCATGGCAAGAGGCCGGTTTGCTGTCGGTCGAAATGGCGGTTAACGTTTCTTCTGTAGAGTTTCGCAACGATAAATTTCTGGAAGGCATCAGCACGATTTTGAAGGAGACAGGTCTGGAACCTCGCTACCTCGAATTAGAACTGACGGAAAGCGTCCTGATGCAGCATGCCGAGTTCAGCGTCCCAGTGTTGCAGAAGTTGAAAGCGATGGGGGTGCGCTTGGCCATCGATGACTTTGGGACGGGCTACTCGAGCTTAAGTTATCTGAGGCAGTTTCCGATTGATACATTGAAAGTAGATCAGTCTTTTATTCACGAGATCAATGCTGACACAGACGAGGCCACGATCATCAGTGCGGTGATCAATATGGGCTGTCACCTGAAGCACCGGGTGATTGCGGAAGGAGTAGAGACAGCCGAACAGTTGGCCTTCCTGCGGGCGCATGGGTGTGATGAAGGCCAGGGATACTATTTTGGCAGACCGATGCCTGCTTTAGAGACCTCGAAATTGCTTAACCTAGATACAGCACCGACCGTCATTGACGAGGGGTTTCAAGAACTTGGTTTTCTGAGGACCGCTAGTCGGCAAATAGTGAATTAATCGATTCAACGATATTGGTCATTCCGTCGGGCTTGGAAAGCACGGCGTCAACGCCAATTGCTGAACTCAGGAATTTCCCTATTCTTTCCGTGTACATTGTAAACAGGATGATACGGATATTCGGCATCTTGTTCTTCAGTATAGAGGCCACCTCCGCACCGTTAATTTCGGGCATCACGAGGTCCAGTAGGACCAAGTCTGGTTTCAGACGCTGGGCCTTTTCGACAGCTTCCAATCCATCGACCGCCTCGCCACAAATTTCTATATCCTCCTGATCACGCAAGAACGTCCGAATAACATCTCGCACACTAGAACTATCGTCGGCAATCAACACGCGTTTATGCATAAACGTCAGATTGTGCCTTCTCGTTGCAGGCGGTTCAATACAAGGAACCCCGTATGTAGGATAAAGCACAATTTGAGCCGAGCAATTATAGGAGGTTAAGGCGGAACGCTCGCGGCTCCTGACGATCCTTATAATTCGCTGAATCCAAATGAGATCGCGGGCTTAACCCCGAAAAACTTAGTCTGGTGTCATACAGATCGCCAATTACCATCCGGGGATTCCGGCCGTGTACCTTGGTCGCCAAAACCCCGGCCATCGGTATCTGACTGTAGTTTAATCTGAGTTAACAAAAGCAATTTTCTCGTCAACATAGAAAATTGTTGTGAAAGATGCAGACGTTTATAAAACGTCGCAGTGCTGGTGATTGCCTGAGGGTACAGCCAGAGCCAGGGGTATAATCCGCGTGTCTATGGCGTTGGCGGCAGGCACGAAACTGGATGGCTATGAGGTTCTTAGCCTGTTGGGCGAGGGCGGGATGGGAGAGGTATACCGCGCTCGTGACCCAGTTTTAAAACGCGACGTTGCCATCAAAGTTTTGCCTCAATTTGTTTCGCAAGATCCCGACCGCATGCGGCGATTCCAGCAAGAAGCGCAGGCCGCCGCGGCCCTCAACCATCCAAATATTTTGGCGGTGTATCAACTCGGTAATTTCGAAGGCACGACGTATCTAGTCTCGGAGTTGCTGGAAGGGAGCACCCTTCGTGAGGAATTGACGCACGGTCCGCTGCCCACGCGCAAAGCCATTGATTACGGAGTGCAGGTTGCACACGGATTGGCGGCGGCACACCACAAAGGGATCGTGCACCGCGATCTGAAACCAGAAAATATTTTTATCACTGGAGACGCGCGGGCGAAAATCCTCGATTTTGGTTTGGCGAAGTTGATACTTCCCGAAGACAGCGACACGATGACGGCGCACGATCAAACAACGCCGGGACAGGTGATGGGTACGGCAGGTTACATGGCGCCGGAGCAGGTGCGCGGCGAAGCGGTTGACCATCGCGCGGATATTTTTTCATTTGGGGCGATCTTGTACGAATTGGTGACGCGCCAGAGAGCATTTAAGAAGCCAACGTCGGCGGAGACGATGACGGCCATTCTGCACGAGGATCCCCCCGCAATTTTGCCGTCTATTGAACGCCTTTCACCAGGACTATTGCGAATCGTGCAGCGGTGCCTCGAGAAAAAGCCCGAGAGGCGATTTCAGTCGGCATCGGACCTAGCATTCGCGCTGGAGGCGCTGTCGGACTTCACTCAGGCCGCGTCGGCAGCTTCCGGGCATACTGCGGTTGAACAAGTCGTTGTCGGGCGAGCCGCGGTGTCGTCGGGAACGTGGAAATGGATGGCTGCGGCAGTGTTTTTTGCGGCGCTTGTTGCAGGCGCGATTGCCTGGTTGAGGATGGCTCCCGCGGTTCCAGTGGTGGAGTCCGTTACGCAACTCACAGATGACGGCGAGCCGAAGACCGGCCAACTGGTTAGCGATGGATCGCGAATCTATTTCAACGAAGGACCGAACGGGAGCTGGAAAATCGCGCAAGTCTCCACGACGGGCGGGCGGACATCGTTGGTGGATACCCGGGTTGGGAATCCATGGGTTGCTGGGGTTGCACCGGATAATTCGTCGTTGCTTGTTTCTGCTGGCGGATATGAAGATGGTCTTTATCCTTTATGGTTGGTTCCTGTTCCAGCCGGCGAGCCTCGGCGCCTGGGCACCACTACGGCAAGTGATGAGGCTTTCTTGCCCGACGGTCGCATTCTGTTCGCTAGCTATAAAGACCTGTATGCGGCCGACAAGGACGGTTCGAACCCGCGCCTGCTGACCTCCATGGATGGCTATATTCAGGACCCCAGCGTGTCTCCTGACGGGAAGAACGTCACGGCCACTTTATATACCCGGGGGTGGGCTTCCTCGAAATTAGTGGAAATTGGAGCCGATGGCGCCGGTTTCCGGACGATCCTAAGCTCAGGCAAGGATGGGCGGCCCTGCTGTAGCACGTGGACTCGCGACGGAAAATATTTGGTGTATGAAACTGAGCATCGACAAGGCTCGGATCTTTGGGCGCTCCCGATGCAAACGGGATTTTTCGGCCGGGGAAAAATGCCCATTCGGCTCACTGCCGGGCCGCTTGAATATTCCAACGCCAGCCTAAGCCATGACGGGAATCAAATCTTTGCTATCGGCACCAAGCGCCGAGGTGAACTTGTTCACTATGATATGCAGACGCGGCAATTCTTACCGTTCATGGGGGAAATTTCCGCGATCGATCCTACGTTTTCCAAGGATGGCAAATGGGTGACGTACACTTCTTACCCGGACCATAACTTGTGGCGCAGTCAGACGGATGGAACGGAGCGCACGCAGCTTACTTATCCCCCCATCAAGGTGCAAGGCCCATCCATTTCTCCAGACGGAAACAGGGTGGCTTTCACCAGCGCTCAATACGACATCTATGTGGTGGGAGCAGATGGCGGGGCGCCACAAAGAGTAGTGGAGCATTCCCTGGCCCCTAATTGGTCGCCGGACGGAAACGTGCTGCTATTTACGTCTTTCTATGGATACGACCGGCCAGCGGCAGAGAGACACCAAAGTTATTTGCAGACTTTCGATTTACGCACCAAGGAATTGAGGGTAGTACCGTCTTCCGAAGGCAAAGGCGGAGGAATATGGGTCGGGCAAGATGGACTGATAGCGGGAGGGGAAGCGTTCACAAAATTACTGTATTTTGATTTCAAGTCACAAAAGTGGTCGGAACTACTTTCTGGCAACTTTGTGACGTGGTCCGCTTCGCTCGACGGAAAGTACCTCTACTTTACGACCGGTGGCGCGGAGACGCAGGCGAAACGCATCCGTTTGTCGGAAGGGAAGGTCGAAACTATCGCAAATTTGAGTAGTCTTCGGCGAGTGGTGGACGCAATCGAGGGGATTTCACAGATTGCCGCAGCGCCAGACGGTTCAATAGTATTTACCCGTGATATCGGCACGCAGGAAATTTACGCACTGAATATGAAATGGCCGTGAGTCCTTTCTTGCTTGGCAGAGGACCTTGTACCTTGGCCGCCAGAGCGAATTTCACGTCGAGGATTTTCGCCCACAAACTCCTGACGCGCAGCGATAACCAACCTGTTGTCACCGTCCATGACCTCGCAATGCGACTCTTCATGAAGGTATGACCGGAGGTGTTGGCTGTTTCGCACTCGGTAGAGGATGGCGAAATGGTGACGCCTGTCCCACGAGAGTGTTGCGGGGGTTTTTGCGAGACGCCTATACTGGCACGAAGTCGCTTTTTCGGCGTAGGACTGTCTCTGGAATCGCCGGGGAAGTCGACGATTACGGATAGCCATACCTATAAAGGATCAAGGTTCAACACGCGTGGAGGAAGTGAAGCAGTTTCCAGCCATCGAACGGCGCCGCAACGCGTCTGTTTCATATGAACAGCGCGAAGCCGGGGAAGTCGCGATCTTCCAGGAGTTAGGGAAGGCGCTGACGTCGTCGTTGCAGCTCGATCAGGTTCTCCGCACCATCATGGAGAAGATCGACGAATTTTTGCGCCCGGACAACTGGTCGCTGCTGCTGCTGGACGAGGCCAAACAGGAATTGTATTTCGAGTTGGTGGTGGGCAAGGCGTCGCCGTCGCTGAAAGATGTGCGTATCAAAATCGGGCAGGGAATTGCCGGCTGGGTGGCGCAGAACGGTGAGACCGTAGTGGTGCCCGATACCGCGAAAGACACACGATTCTTTGGTCAGGTGGACGAGAAGACCAAAACGGAAACGCAATCTATTGTGGCCGTACCGGTAAAGTTTCGCGACACTTGCCTGGGCGTGATTGAACTGATCAATTGCATGGGGCCGGATGGATTCGACAATCGGGATTTGAAATTGCTGGAAGCGCTGGCGGACTTTGCCGCGATTGCTCTGGAAAACGCACGGCACGTAAAACGAATTCATGAGCTGACCATTACCGATGACTGCACGACGCTTTATAACGCGCGGCACATGGGTTTTATTCTGGATACGGAGATTTACCGCTCACAGCGGTATAACTACGAATTCTCCTTGGTGTTCATCGACCTGGATCACTTCAAGCAGGTGAACGATACGCATGGGCACCTGGTGGGTTCCCGGCTGCTGGCGGAAATCGGAAACGCGCTGAAGAACAAGTGTCGATTGATCGACTTTGCGTTTCGTTATGGGGGAGATGAATTTGTACTGCTGTTGCCGCAAACGTCTAAAGAGAGTGCGTTGAATGTCGCGCGGCGGTTGCACAAGATGATCCGGGAAAGTAAGTGGCTGGAATCCGAAGGTTTGAATATTAAGGTTACAACGAGTCTGGGCGTGGCTTCCTACCCGGTGGACTCCAGATCGAAGGAAGGGCTGCTGCATCTAGCCGATGAAGCCATGTACCTGGTGAAAAATACCAGCCGCGATAGCGTGGCGGCGGCCAATGTGGGAGTTTTACCGGATACCGTGGCGAAGACTAAATTCGCTGAGCAATAGGGGTTTTCCGCTTTGTACGGAATTCCACAATAATTCCGGATTATACACACCTCGAAAAGTTTGTTTAACTTGATGATATGAAACGAAGCCAAGCGGCGCGTTATGCACGCTGGTCGGCGATGCTGGCGCTAGCACTGGCGCTCGCCACCATCGCCGTGTATCTGCAGCACAAGCTGGTGGCGCGAATGCAAAAAAGAGGAGCGCCTCCGGCTGCGCCGCTGAACGTGGAGCGGCAATCCAACGGTCTGACGTTTTCCAAGGTAGACGGCGACCGCAAGATTTTTACCGTGGAAGCATCCAAATCCACGGAGTTCCGCAACCAGGAAGCCAGCCTGCTGGAAGAAGTAAAGATCACCATTTTTGGGCAGCAAGGCGACCGTCACGACGTTATTCGCACGCACAGTTGCCAATATGCCAAAAGTAATGGCGCGATCAATTGCAGTGGCACAGTGCAGATCGACCTGCAAACAGCCGCAGATGCGGAGTTGGCAAAGAACTGCGGAGCCAAAGAAACTGCGAATCACGTGGGGCATGTTGAGACCCGCAACGTCACGTTCGATCAGGCTAGCGGCACCGCGCATACGGGTGAGCGCGTCACCTTTAGGTTTCCGGAGGGAAGCGGCGAGGCCATGGGAGTGGAATATAACTCCCAACTGGGAACGATGAAATTGCTGCGCGATGTGAAGATGACTTTGGTTCAAAGTGGCGGGCCGGCGGGCACGGCAGGGCAGGAGGTGTATGTCACCGGCACGAGCCTGGACTTCGACCGCGATACACGATTACTACATTTGGAGGGGCCGGCGCACGCGCAAACGCAAACTGCGCAACTGGATGCCGGGGAGATGACGTTGAATCTGGATGAGGATTTTCGCGCGCGAAAGCTTCTCGCGACGGCTGGTCGGCACAGCAACAGGCCACATGCGGTGTCATCAGCGGCATCCGGACCGATGGACTTGACAGCGAATGTTTTGACGGCGTGGTTCGATCAGGACGGAGGGCTTCGGAAACTTGATGCCTCTGGCAAAGTGGAAGGTTCACGAAAATCAGGCGCGGAAGACGAGACGTTTACGGCCGCGAATTCTTCCGTGGAACTATGGCCGGAAATCAGCCAGCCGGAGCTGATAAATGTGGATGGCGGCGTAATACTTAAAACAAACGCCAAGACAGGGCAGATACGAATACTGGAAACCGATAAAGCTCGCATGGAGTTTACCCAGGGCAGCGACGATCAGCCCAGCCAACCAAAGAGGGCAGAGACACTGGCGCCAGGCACGATTCAATGGACGAATGCTCAGGCAAACGGGCCGGCGGCTGATGGTGTGGATGCCGGGAAAGATCACGCGACGCGGACAAAGTTAAGTGCTGACAAATTTGTGCTGGATTTTACCGGTGGCAAAGCAACACAGTTGGCGGCGAATGGAAATGTGCAGGCGCAGCGAGACATGCCTGACGCTCCGGCCCAGATCACTACGGCGAGGCGTGGTGTGGCGCACTTGCTGGCCAGCGGCGGCTGGTCGCAAATCGAACTGAACGAAAATGTGAAGTTCAAAGAAGGAGAGCGAAGCGGACAGGCAGATCATGCGGTAGCAGTGAGTGCCAGCCAGATCACCACCCTGACCGGACAGGCCGTGGTGCGGGATGCTTCGACGGAAACTCGCGCCGCCAACATTATTTTCATGCAGGCTACTGGCGATATTCGCGCCGAGGACGGGGTGCGCTCCCGAACGTTTGCAGCGCGCGCGGCCGGTTCGCAGGCTTCCGGGACGACACCGCAGTTTTCCAACGGGCCCGCGAACATCACCGCCGAGAAAATGCAGGCGAACGCCAAAAGTGGGCGCGCACTTTACAGCGGGCACGCGCGACTTTGGCAGGGCGATTCCGTGTTGGAGGCCGATTCCATAGAACTGCTGCAGAAGAGCAGGCAACTGAATGCTATGGGCAAGGTCCGCTCGGTCTTTCCTCAGGCGGCCGGACACGACACCATCGGGGCATCTGCGACGACCAAGTCCTCGAAGAAAGCGAGTTTGTGGCACATCGCTTCGGATACCTTCACCTATTTGGATTTGGAAAATCGGGCGCACCTGGAGGGCAACGTAGTTGTGCAATCGGATGTGCAGCGGATGCGCAGCGATTTGCTTGATTTGTATTTTACCCGCGCGAATGTGGCAGGCAGCGCGGAGAAGAGTTCAAATGGTGCTACCGGTGCGCAACAAATCAGCCGCGCGGTGGGGACCGGCAGAGTTGTCGTAGAGGAGCAGACCCGCAAGGCCACCGCGGAGCGCGCGGAGTACACCGCGGCGGACGGAAAATTTGTGATGAGCGGCGGGAATCCGACGCTCTTTGACGGCGCGCAAGGCACCACCACGGGGCGTCAATTGACCTTCTTTTTAGCGGATGATACGATCATCGTCGATTCAGAAAAAGGCTCGCGAACATTGACGAAACATCAAGTCCAGAAATGAAGAGGTATGCTGAATCTCCAGGCTGTTGAGTTAAGCAAGACGTACCGCGGCCGCAAGGTCGTCGACGATGTGGAGCTGGAGATTGGTCAAGGCGAAGTTGTGGGGCTGCTCGGCCCCAATGGTGCTGGAAAAACCACAACATTTTATATAATGGTGGGGCTGACGCGACCCGATTCCGGGCGTGTGTTGTTAAACGGCGAAGAGATTACAGATTTACCAATGTATTTGCGGGCCCGCAGCGGAATTAGCTATCTCCCTCAGGAACCTTCCGTTTTTCGTCAACTCACCAGTGAAGAAAATCTTCTGGCGGTGCTTGAGACGCTGCCCCTTACGCCCGAGCAACAGCGCGATCGCCTTGAGGAATTGATCGTACAGATGGGCCTGGAGACGGTGCGCAGCAGCAAGGCGTATGTGCTCTCCGGGGGAGAGCGGCGGCGACTAGAAATCGCGCGATCGTTGACACTGTCGCCTTCGTTTATTTTGTTGGATGAGCCGTTCTCGGGGATCGATCCACTGACGGTGAAAGATCTGCAGGAAACCATTCGCGATCTTAGCCGGTCGGGAATCGGTATTTTGATTACCGATCATAACGTGAGGGAAACACTGAACGTAACGGATCGCGCGTATATCGTGAATCATGGGAAAATAATGGCGCAGGGCACACCCGAGGTCTTGAGCAACGATGCGGAAGTTCGACGGGTTTATCTGGGCGATCATTTTCGATTGAACTAGCGGGCCAGAAACAGAGGATGGAAACGGAATGGCGTGGCAAGGACTAAAACTGAATCTCAGGGTGTCACAGAAGCAGATTTTGACGCCCGGTTTGGTGCAGATGGTCAGCGTGCTGGCGCTGAATCGTCTGGAACTGCGCGAAATGATTAACCAGGAAATGATCGCCAATCCGGTGCTGGAAGAGTTAAGTGAAGAACCCACCCAAACCGATAATTATAGCGACGAAAATTTCCTGAAAGCGGAAACAGAAAAGGTTCCAGAAAAGCCGGAAGCCAATCCGTTTGATGAGTTCGACGTGGGGAGTTTTTTTAACCAGTATCTCGATACGGGTGGCGATGGCGGAAAATCGCAGGAGCGAGAAGTCTCCGAGCGACCCTCATTTGAAAAATTTTTATCTTCGCCGACTGGTTTGAGCGAACACCTCGCGTGGCAGCTTAGCGTGACGATTTGCTCAGAGACGGTACAAGAACTGGCGGAAAGTATCATCGGAAATCTGGACGAGAATGGCTATTTGACGGCGTCCGTTGAAGAGTTGCTGCAAGGCGGGAAATATTCTCAAGACGATTTGGACGATGCGTTGGCGGTGGTGCAGGATTTCGATCCCATAGGGGTGGGTGCGCGAGATTTGCGGGAATGTTTGTTATTGCAAATCAAGGCGTTTGATCCGACGAATACTTTGGCGCAGCAAATTGTTTCCGATCACTTAAAACAGGTGCAAGGGAATCAATTGAAGGAAGTGGCGCGCGCTTTGAACCGGCCGTTGGAGGTGGTGAAGCGTTCGCTGGATGTGATTCGCAAGCTCGATCCGCGACCGGGATTGCGCTACAACAAAACCGAGCCGCGGTTGGTCGAGCCGGACGTGTATTTTCGCAAAGTGGACGATCAATGGGTTGCTTTTTTGAATGAAGATGATATGCCGCAGCTGCGCTTGAGCCCTACCTACCGGCGATTGCTGGTTAAGGATGCTTCCGACCGCGATGTGAGAAATTATGTAAAAGAGCGGTTCACGGCGGCGATTCAGCTGATGAAGAATATTGAGCAGCGGAAGCACACTATTTTGCGGGTGTGCCAGTCCATCATCGCGCGGCAGGGGGAATTCCTGGATCACGGGCAGGACGCTTTGAAGCCCATGATGATCAAAGAAGTGGCGGAAGAAGTTGGCGTGCATCCCTCCACCGTCAGCCGTGCGGTAGCGAGTAAGTACGCGCACACTCCGCAAGGGGTGCTGGAGCTGCGGTCATTTTTCAGCGAATCGGTGAACGGGCCGGAGGGCGGCGCGATGTCGTTGCTGACCCTGAAGCGCGTAGTAAAAAAGATGATAGAAGAAGAAGATGGCACGAAGCCGCTGACGGATGAGCAAATCGCCAAGAAGCTGGATGACGCGGGCATCCATGTTACGCGCCGCACGGTGGCGAAATACCGCGAAGACATGAGAATTCCCAGCACGCACCAGCGCCGAGTGAAGAGTTAAGGCGCGCGCCCCTGTGAAACGGCCGTCGACGAGACACGATGCGCGGCACCTCGTCGTTCTCACCGGACTTTCCGGCTCCGGAAAAAGCACCGTACTAAAATCCTTCGAAGACATGGGTTTTTATTGCGTCGACAATCTTCCTGTCGAGCTGATGCCCATTTTTGCGGAGCTGCATGGGGCGGGGGATGGCGACTTTGCGCGTGCGGCTTTGATGATTGATGCGCGCGAGGGGCTGCAACTGCAGAAACTGCCTCCTTTGCTAAAGCATTTGCGCAAGGACCACCCCATTTCTCTGGTGTTCATCGAGGCACAGGATGATGCCCTAATGCGCCGCTATAGCGAAACGCGGCGGCCGCACCCGTTGGGCAAGAATTATTCGGTGCGAGAGAGTCTACGCCGCGAGCGCGAATTGATGACACCGATCCGGAAGCTCGCGGACGTGGTGATCGATACGACGCGGTTCAACGTGCATGAACTGCGGCAATTCGTTACGGAGCGTTTCAAAAATCCTGACAAACGGCCCTTGATGGTTTCTGTGGTGAGCTTTGGATATCGCTACGGAGTCCCGACCGACGCCGACCTGGTGTTTGATGTGCGATTTCTGCCGAATCCGCATTTCGTTCCACAACTGCGTGAATTTACCGGAAAAGATCCCAAGGTGCGCCGATACATTCGCTCCTTTCCTCAGACGGGGGAGTTTTTGCGGCGTGTCGAAGGACTGTTGTCGTATTTGATTCCTCACTATGCGCGAGAAGGCAAAAGTTATTTGACGATCGCTTTTGGCTGCACCGGGGGAAGACACCGGTCGGTGATGATGTCTGAAGCGGTGAAAAAATATCTGGAAAAGCGCGGCACTACCGCGAAAGTCGTGCACCGAGATATTGAGAAATAAAAAGTTGAAAGCGCTTTGGTAAGGTTACAGAAATCCGCTGCTGGACGGTGCACTAACTTGACACACCCCTCTAGCGGCGAATAGCGTACCAAGAGAGTCGTTCGGGGAGTCTGAAGCGTGGCAGCGTTGTTCTCACCACAATTAAAGCGGCTGTTGGCGTACGTACGACCGTACTCGCTGCGGCTAACCGCGGGGATCTTGTTGCTCGCATTCGTGGCGCTGGCTGAGGGCGGCGTGGCGCTGATGGTAGCTCCAGCGGTGGACCGGGTGCTGAATCCTGCTGCTGTGGGCTCGCTGTTGGCGTTGGTGAAATTGCCGTGGTCGGGGCGAACGATCTATCTTAACGATTTCTTTCCACCGAGGATTCACAACGTCTGGACGGTGTTCGCGTTTGCTTTGTTGCTCCTTTATTTCTCAAAGGCCGTTGCGGAATATTTAGGGACGACGGAAATTCAATATGTGGGCCAGGCCGCGGTAACCGATCTGCGCAACCAGGTGTATGCGCGATTGATCCGGCAACCCATGGGATTTTTTCAGCACAACTCCACGGGGCGCCTGCACTCGACAGTGATCAATGACGTGGAGCGCACCCGGATCGCGCTTAGTGAATATCTGGCGGACTTGTTTCAAAAAGGATTCACGTTTCTGGTGTTTGTGGGCGTGCTGCTGGTGGTGAATTGGAAGATGGCGTTTGGAGCCGCGCTCCTTTTGCCGCTGGTGATCCTGCCAGTAAATAAATTTGGGCGGAAGATTCGGCGATCTGCGGAAACCAGTCAGTCACGGCTGGGAGACTTAAGCCAAATTTTGCAGGAAACGGTGAGCGGCAACCGGGTTGTAAAAGCATTTGGGATGGAACCGTTTGAAATTCGCAAGTTCCGCGAAGCTTCGAAGCGATTGTTGCGGGAAAACATGAGATGGGTGCGCGCCGGAGTTATTACTTCGCCGCTCATGGATCTGCTTGGGGCTATCGTCATTCCATTGTTGCTGCTCTATGCGCGCGGCGCGATACAGCATCACGTGATGACAACGGGACAATTTTTTACGTTTATTTATGCAATGTTCAACGCCTATATGCCGCTGAAGCGCATGGGCAACGTGTACCAGCAGTTTCAGGCCGCACAAGGGGCCAGCACTCAAGTGTTTGCGTATCTTGATCTCGAGCCGGAAAATATTGAACAGCCGGGTGCCAAGATTCTTTCGGCGTTCGCTCGTGAAATTGAATTTGAGCGTGTGAGTTTCTGCTATAGCCCGGGCTCAACAATGGTTTTGCAAAATGTAACGCTGCAAGCACGAAAAGGCGACGTGATTGCTTTGGTGGGCTCGAGCGGAGCGGGGAAAACCACCTTGGTGAATCTGCTGCCGCGCTTTTATGAAGTGACCGCGGGGACGATAAGAATCGACGGGACGGATATTCGCGAAGTGACGATTCGCTCACTGCGGGACCAGATCGCCATGGTGGCCCAGGAAAATATTCTTTTTTACGATACGGTGTGGAACAACATTTGTTATGGGCTAACCGGCGTGGCTGAAGAGCGAGTGCTGGCAGCCGCGCGAGCCGCGCTAGCGCATGATTTCATCACCGAACTGCCGCTAGGCTACAACACGCTGGTCGGGGAACGAGGAACCAGATTGAGCGGAGGGCAAAGGCAGCGCATCGCTATCGCACGGGCAATCCTGAAAGATTCGCCAATTTTGATTCTCGATGAAGCCACTTCCGAACTGGACGCTGAATCCGAAATGTTCGTGCAGAAAGCACTGGCCAACCTGATGGTGGGCCGCACCACGTTCGTGGTTGCGCACCGATTGGCGACTATTCGACGCGCCGATAAAATTATGGTGTTGGAAGACGGCCAGATACGCGAAAGCGGCACGCATACGGAGTTGATGGCCAAGAGCGGAACGTACGCGCGGTTGCACGATATTCAGTTCGCGGACGATGACATGCTGGCGCCGGCAAGGTTGTCATCCGAGACGAGCGCCAAACCACAACTTCTATGAGCCAAACTCCAGCTGTGATCAGAAAACCCGAATGCCTTTCGATGACCGGATATGCGCAAGCGCGCGCGGAAACCACCGATCTGGCGTTGCGAGTCAGCATCAAGAGCGTCAATCATCGTTTTCTCGATTTGAAAATGAGACTGGCGGAGGGACTGGAGCTTTATGAGCCGCGTCTGCGCCAGATGGTGCGAGAGCGTATCCATCGCGGTCACGTTGAACTGCAAGTCAGCGCCGAGCCGCGCACGGCCGCGACGATTCAGGTGAATCAAGAATTGGTGAGAGCTTATATGCGCGCGGCGGAAGCGTTGCGACAGGAAACTCGTGCAGCCGCGGATGTCGATGTGGTGGCGCTGCTGCGACTGCCAGGCGTGATTTCGGGATTAGGCATCGCCACACCGCAATCGGAAGAGAGTCAGGAAAAACTTGGGCGAGTACTCGAGGAGTGCCTCGGGGAAGCGCTTTCGAAACTAGATGACATGCGCCGCGCGGAAGGCGGTCACCTGATCGCGGAGCTGAACAAACGGCTCACCAAGATCGAGGAAGAAGCGGATGAGGTTCGCGTGCTGGCGGAGACGCTGCGGCCGGCGTTTGCGCGGCGGCTGGAGGCGCGGCTCGCGGAATTGTTGAACGGAGTTTCCCTGGAGCCGGCGCGACTCGCGCAGGAAGCCGCGCTACTTGCGGAGCGCAGTGATATCAGCGAAGAGCTGGAGAGATTGCGAAGTCATGTGGCGCAATTTGCGGGCCTGCTGCGCGGCGCCGGTGAAATGGGAAAGAAGCTCGATTTTCTTTTGCAGGAGATGAATCGCGAAGCCAACACGCTATTGTCAAAGACCCCCGGGGTAGACGCGGAGGCGTTGGCAATTACCGGACTGGCGTTGGCGATTAAAGCGGATATAGAAAAATTGCGAGAACAGGTTCAGAACATCGAATGACCGGGGAGGCCAAGATTGCGCCGTTGGTGATCATCGTGTCGGGCCCGTCGGGTTCGGGAAAATCGACGCTGGTGCAAGAAATATTGGAAATGCCGGGAACGATGCCGTCGGTGTCATGTACTACCAGGGGGCGTCGCGCGACCGAGTCGAGTGGGAAGTGCTATGATTTCGTGACGGACGCTGAGTTCGAAGCGATGATCGGGCGCGGCGAATTCCTCGAATATGCGCGGGTGTTTGGCAGGCACTCGTATGGCACTCCGAAGAAATGGCTGGAAGAATCGCGAAAGTTAGGACTCGATCTCGTATTGGAGATTGATGTGCAAGGGGCTTCGCAGGTGAAGCGGCAGTTGCCGGAGTCGGTGGCGATTTTTATTTTGCCCCCTTCGCGGCAAGAACTGGAAAGGCGGCTGCGGTCGCGAGGACAGAATTCAGACGAGGATATCGCGCGGCGATTGCAGAAAGCGCGCGATGAAATCTCGGAGTTTGGAAAATATTACGATTATTGCGTCGTAAATGAAGATGTGGAACGTGCGGGACGCGAAGTGCAAGCAATTGTAACGGCGCTGCGTTGTTCAAAAGCGCGGCGGCAGGGCCTGGTAGAAAAACTTCTGGCATCGTTTGGGGGGGAATGACTGAGATGACGGTACTGACAAAAGCTCCGGAGAGCCAGTTTGCCTATGTGGTGCTGGCGGCTCGGCGCGCGAGACAGATCATGGCGGGCGCGCCACCACTGGTGGAAAATCCAAGAACACAAAAAGCGACGCGAATCGCAGTAGAAGAGCTCGATCATAGTTTGCTCGAGTACGATTTCGTGGAGCCCGATTCGATCGACGAGGATAAGGACGGAAACAAGCGCCGGAAGTAGCGCGGCGCGGCCAGGGACGCCATGCGAATCACGATGGGTGTGACCGGGGGAGTTGCGGCTTATAAAGCCGCCGAACTAGTGCGCCTGTTGCAACAAGATGGATTTAGCGTGGAAGTAGTGATGACGCTGGCGGGGCGCGAATTTATTACGCCGCTGACTTTTGCGGCTTTGACCGGGCAAAAAGTAATTACCGACCTGTTCGGCAATACTGACAACGAAGCCAATCTAGAGAGCGCCATCGAGCACATTGCGGTGGCGCAGCGTACTGACTTGTTGCTGGTTGCTCCAGCGACTGCCGACATTATTGCTAAATTCGCGCGCGGAATTGCAGATGATTTTCTGAGTACATTGTATCTGGCGTCCACCGCGCCGGTGGTGGTGGCCCCGGCGATGAACGTGAATATGTGGAATCACCCGGCGACCCAGGAAAATATCGCGAAGCTGCGAGAGCGCGGCGTGAATGTTGTGCAGCCTGATGAAGGTTACTTGGCTTGCGGCATGGTAGGGGCTGGAAGACTGGCGGGGCATCAGGAAATTCTGGCGGCCGTGCGCTCGACCTTACATGCGAATAAGGATTTGGTAGGCGAGACAGTGTTGGTTACCGCGGGGCCGACCTGCGAGGACCTTGACCCAGTGCGTTACTTGACAAATCGGTCCTCCGGGAAGATGGGCTACGCGGTGGCTGAAGCCGCCGCACGGCGGGGCGCGAAGGTGATTTTGGTGAGCGGGCCGACGGCGCTGGAAACACCAGCGGGTGTTCGCCGTGTGGACGTGCGAACCGCCGAGGAGATGCATGCGGCGGTGACGAAGGATTTTGCAGGCTGTTCGATTGGGATTTTTGCCGCCGCGGTGGCGGATTACCGGCCCGCGGAAAAGCATCCGGAAAAAATCAAGAAGAGCGATGCGAGTTTAACTGTGCGGTTGGAACCAACCGTGGATATCTTGCAGAACCTGGCCAGCGCGAAGGGCGACAAGTTTATCGTTGGATTCGCGGCTGAGACCGCTGACGTGGCGCAAAATGCGCGCAAGAAATTAGCTGCAAAGAATCTGGATCTACTCGTGGCCAACGATGTTACTGCGGAGGGCGCGGGGTTCGACCATGATACGAACGTGGTTTCGTTGTACTACCGGGATGGACGCGACGTGGCGTTGCCGAAGATGAGCAAGGCCGAAGTAGCGCAGCGTGTGCTGGATGAAATTGTTCGGCTGCGTGGGGCGTTGCGAAGCAAACCTGCCAAGCGTCTGTCGGTGGTTTAATTCCTCTTATGACCGCTCGACTTCCCGAAAACCTTCAAGAAAAACTCTCTTTGCGGCTGCGATATTACCAGGACATCGGCATTCGGGAATTTTTCCGCGACCGAATCGCTCCTGCTGATTTAAAGCCTCCATTCGAACAAGTCGTGTCACAGACCGCGGTCACCATGATTTATGAAGATGCCCAAACTATGAATGAATTGCCCATACCGCTTCCGCTTGTAACCGCGATGCCAAAGATCGGTGAAGGCACTCTTCAGACCATTCGCGAAGACATTGGCGACTGCATACGGTGCAAACTGCACAAGGGGCGTACCAAAATTGTTTTTGGCGATGGGCACCCGCAGGCCAAATTGCTTTTCATCGGGGAAGGGCCCGGACGCGATGAAGATTTGCAGGGGCTGCCGTTCGTGGGGCGCGCCGGAAAACTGCTCACGCAAATGATCGAGGCCATGGGGCTGCGGCGCAGCGATGTGTACATTTGCAACGTGGTGAAATGCCGACCACCGGAGAATCGCGCGCCGGAAAAAGATGAAGTGGCGGCGTGTTCGCCATTTTTGTTTCGGCAAATTGACTTGGTTGCTCCCAAAGTGATCGTTTGTTTGGGCAGCATAGCGGCGCAGACCATACTGGAGACCACGCGGGGGATATCGCAGTTTCGTGGGCAATGGCTGGAGTTTCGTGGGCGAAAGTTAATGGCCACCTATCATCCTGCTTATCTGCTGCGTAATCCCGCGGCGAAGAGTGAAGTGTGGAAAGATCTGCAAAAAGTAATGGCCGAGCTGGGGCTCGAAGTGAAGAAGAAGTCTGCGCAGACGCAGGCGTGATCGTTGAATAGAAATAAAGCCTCTGACAAAAATTCAGCCCGGCATCCTGTTATCCGCCCGGCGATGAGAAACTAACTACATGGGAATTCTGTTGGGCCTGCTCACTGCCGTGACCTGGGGCGGCTCTGATTTTCTTGCGCGATTTGCAACCCACCGCATCGGCACACTCCGGACCATGTTTTATATGCAGGCCACCGGGCTGGTGTTGCTGAGTATTTGTCTGCCGTGGCTGGGCGGTTGGGGGCATCTGAATGACGGCTCGGGATGGCAACCGTGGGCCTGGGGAGTATTCGCAGGATGCATTAATGCGGTTTCGACGCTGACGCTTTATCGCTCGTTCGAGGTTGGGAAACTCTCGGTGGTGGCGCCGCTTTCCGCCAGCTACCCGGCGTTGACGGTGATTCTGTCGCTGCTTACGGGCGAGCATCTGGGTGCCGCGCGAGGAGCGGGAATAATTTGCACCATGCTGGGCGTGGTGTTGGTGGCGCGTGGCGAGCAAGAGCCGCATGCGGATGACGTGGAGGGAAAAGCCCGGAAGGGCAAGGGAGTGGTCTGGGCGCTTTGTTCCGCGTGCGGATTTGGCGTGCTGTTCTGGCTGCTGGGGATTCGGGTTGTGCCGCGAGTGGGCGCGCCGCAGGCGGTATGGATGATTCGTTTGACGTGTGTCTTTCTCACCGCGTTGATTTTGCTGGCGGCGAAGCAATCGGCGAGCCTGCCGCGCGGGCCGGTTCGATGGAATGTGTGGGCCATGGGCTTGCTCGATACCAGCGCCTTTGTGTTAAGTAATCGCGGAATGCAAATGGAACAAGTAGGCATCGTGAGTGTGCTCGGATCGCTCTATGGCGCGGTGACTGTAGGGCTGGCGTCGATTTTTTTGAAAGAACATGTTGCGAAGTGGCAGTGGGCCGGGATTGTCACCATTTTTTTGGGGATATTTTTGATCAGTTTGTAGAGCGCGTTAGCGCTTTACAAATCTCACCGCCTGTTAAACTACACGCCGAGATATGAACAGAACATTTTGTAACGTGGCGCTCGCCGTGCCTTTGCGTACGACGTTTACCTACGAGGTGCCGGAACAGCTGCGTGCCGCCGTGCAGCCCGGGGCGCGCGTACTCGTACCTTTTCGACAAAAGTCTCTGGTCGGGGTTGTGGTGGATCTGCCGGAACGGCCGCCGGAGAAAGCAAAAATCCGCGAGATCAGCAGGTTGCTGGATGTAATTCCGGCTTTGACTCCGGCACTCATCGGACTGGGGCATTGGATTGCAGGATATTACCTAGCCCCGGTCGGAGAAGTTTTTCGCGCGATGTTGCCTCCGGTAACGGAATTGCGAACGCAGCAGCAAATTACGATTACTACTGCCGGCCGGCAGTTTGTTGATTCGACCTCGAGCGCGCTTGGCGAGGAATTTGCCGCCGAGGAATTCGCGTTGCTTTCCAAATCGATCGCGAAGGATGGAATTCTGTCCTCCAGCGCGCTCGAGAAGTCCGGATTAAGTAGCTCGGTATTGCAGCGGCTTGCGCGGCGCGGTTTGCTGGAGATTCGACATAGTCTGCTGGCGAGAAACCAGAAGACGCAGACAATTCTTGCTTGGCGGACGGAAGAGCCTGGAAAGCGCGAAAGCACCACAGATGCGCCGGGAGAAAAGCCTGTCAGACCGTTACGGGGAAAAGCGCTGGGAAAATTTCAGGAGCAAACCAGGCGAGTACGAGAATTGCTGGGAGCCCAACGCGGACCGTTGCCGCTGCCGCAAGTGTTGAACCTGGCTGATCTGTCGCGCGCCGCGGTCGAACGCATGCTGGCCGGCGGTTTGCTTTATAGCTGGGAGGAGCCGGTTGATCCGGCGGAGGATCCTTTTGATGTGGGATACGCGCCGCCAGCGCACGAATTGAACGCTGAACAGGATATGGCGTTGAAGCGCATTCGCGCGCGATTCGAATTGGGAGAATTTGGTGTGCAGTTGTTGTACGGAGTTACCGGCAGCGGAAAAACGGAAGTGTATTTGCGGGCGATCCAAGAAACGCTGGCGCGTCAAAAAACCGCGTTGGTGTTGGTTCCCGAGATCGCGTTGACGTTGTGGATGGGGCGGCAATGCCGCGCGTGGTTTGGCGCGCGCTTCGAAGGAGTGGCCGTGTTGCACTCCGCGCTTACCGATGTGGAACGCGCGCGCGAATGGTGGCGGGTACGAAATGGCGAGGCGCGGGTGGCAGTGGGGACTCGCTCGGCGGTATTTGCGCCGCTCCAGGGGCTGGGGCTGATCATCGTGGATGAGGAGCAGGAGAACAGCTATAAGCAGGAAGAAACGCCGCGCTATCACGGCCGCGATGTGGCCATCGTGCGGGCAAAAATGGAAAACGCGGTGGCGCTGTTGGGGTCGGCGACGCCTTCACTGGAAAGCTATCATCACGCCACTACCGGGAAATATGAGTTGTTGACCCTGGGTTCGCGCGTCGAAAATCGCGAGTTGGCAAAGGTGGAGGTCGTTGATCTGCGTGAAGAGTTTCAACAGACGCATCAAGCCACCTCGATTTCCGCCAAGCTGCGCGCTGGGATTCAGGAATGCCTGGCAAATGGCACACAGGCGCTGGTGCTGATTAACCGGCGCGGATATTCCTGGTCGGTGTTGTGCCGCAGTTGCGGAGCGTCGGTGCAATGCGCGAATTGCAGCATTTCCATGACGTATCACAAGAACAGAAATCGTCTGGAGTGCCACTACTGCGGGTTCGTGGCGCAGACGCCGAAGAATTGTCCGAAGTGCGATTCCAAATATGTATATTTTTTTGGCGAGGGTTCGGAGCATCTGGAAGAACGCCTGCGTAAGGAATTTCCGACAGCGCGTATTGCGCGGCTAGATCGCGACACCACGCGCACCAAGCGGCAATATCAAGAAACGTTAGGAGCGTTTGCGGGCGGGGCGCTGGACATCCTGGTCGGGACGCAGATGCTGGCGAAGGGACACGATTTTCAACGCGTGACGCTGGTGGGCGTGATTTCTGCCGACGGATTACTGAGCATGCCTGATTTTCGCGCGGCGGAGCGGACCTTTCAATTGTTGACGCAGGTTGCTGGGCGTGCCGGGAGAGGCGAACTTCACGGCCGCGTGTTGATTCAAACATATTATCCGGAGCACTACGCGATTCAGGATGCAGTAAAACAGGATTACCTGGCGTTTTATGAGCGCGAAACGAACTTTCGCAGAACCATGGGATATCCGCCGTTTACTTCGCTGGCTAACGTAATCGTGCGCGACACCAATCTGGAGAAAGCGATTCGTTGGTCGCGACAGCTCTCGGAATATTTTTCACCACTCAATTGTAAAGGTGTGCGGATTCTGGGCCCGGCGACGGCACCTTTAGCGCGCCTCAAAAAGGAATACCGGTTTCAATTTTTGCTGAAAGCGCCGAAGCGATCAGTTCTGACCAAACTACTGGCAGGCGCACTCGACCATTGCGAGGCCAACGAAATTCCGGACTCGGCAGTGATTGTGGATATGGACCCATTGAGCCTGATGTGACGACGGAGCTAAGCGGGGGTTATTTCTTGCGCCAGAAATAATAGGCCGGGAGTCCCAGCAAGAAAATGACAATAGCCACTGCCAAGTAGCGAAACTGGTGAGGATCGACGAAGGCCAGAAACACAGCATTGCCGACGATCGCCGCGGCGACAATTACAAAGATTAGCGGCGTCCAAGGATAGCCGGGCACGCGGTAAGGAATTGGCAGGGCTTTTGAAGCCCGGCGAATCGGGAAGATTGCCGCAGCTCCGAGTCCGTAGAAGACCCATCCAATAAAAATCGCGCCAGAAGCGAGCTCCGCGAATTTGCCGGCGCAAGAAAGAATCGCCGACCACACACCGAGGGCCAAGATCGCCCATGTGGGCGTTTGAAAACGCGGATGTACCTCCGCAAGCTTTTTGAAGAAGAGATTATCGTTGGCCATAGCGTAAAAAACGCGCGGCGCGGTAAGGATCACGCTATTTGTGGCGCTGAAGGTGGAGACCAGGATGGCAACGGCTACGATTTTCCCGGCCCACGGCCCGAGTACAAGACTCACGGAGTTGGCTGCTATGGCGTCGCTCACAGTGGCCGCCGCAGGACCTAGTGCAACCAGGTAAGCAATTACTGCCACCAGGTAAAGAACCATCAAAAATAGAGAGCCCATCAAGAAAGCTTTGGGGAAATTTTGCTGGGGCTTCAGAACTTCTCCGGCGCTGTAGGTGCCGAATTGCCACCCTTCATAGGCCCACAGCACGGCAATCATCGCCAGGCCAAAATTCGATAGCAGTGAAAATCCGTGCTGAGAAGTGCCCAGTGCTCGCGGCAGATCGGCAGCGTGGTGACCCATGGAGAGCAGCACGGCGCTGATAATCGCTACCATAGCCACCTTGATGAGGGTGGTCCAGTTTTGCAGATCAGAACTCTTGCGAGTGCCCCAGATATTTACGGCAGTGACCACCGCGATCATGCCGACGGATACGACGTTACTGCCGAGCGGTGAGAGCGGGATGATTTCAGCGAGATAGCGAGTGAAGGCGCGTGCCAGCGCGGCGATGGTTCCGCTGGCAATTATCAGGAAAAGACTCCAGCCATAAAGAAACGCTGGGACGCGGCCGAAGGCGTCGCGAATGTAGCAGTACAAACCGCCGGCTTCTGGATTGGAGGCGGCGAGCTCGGCGTAGGTAAGGGCGCCGAGGAGCGAAAGGATGCCGCCCACGAACCAGACCAACAGAGACAATCCGACTGAACCGTCGAGTTGCTGAAGAATGAGGCTGGGAGTGAGAAAAATTCCCGAGCCAATTACCGAGCCGATGAACAGAAACAAGAGATCAGTGAGGCGTAGTGTGCGAAGGAGCGGCGGCATCGGCGATGGAATTTATACCCCGGTAAAAGAAGTGACCAAGCATGATAACCGGAGTCATTGTAGAGATGACTACAAATGATAGCTAAAGTTTCTTCAGAGGTTGATGATGGGGGCGGGCATGAAACACAGTAAAAATATTAGCAGCGCGAGAAAGGCGGCGAAGCGGCGAGCGGGGTCGAGCGGGGTGTCATCGTAGATGGGGGCGGTGCGAAGAAAGCGGAGGCCGAAGAGCAGCGCGGCCCAGATGTACCAGCCGGTCCAGTGCCGAAAGAAGCCGAGGAAGAGCAACAGCGCTGGTAGAAATGTAGAGACCAGACGATGAGTGCGAGCGCTGAGGGAACGAAGAATGTGGCCGCCATCGAGTTGCCCGGCCGGCAGAAGATTCAGAGAGGTCGCGAAGAGACCGACCCACGCGGCGCGTCCTACCGGATGTAGCAAAAGAAAATCTACTGAAATGTTGGGGTGAAAAATTCTTGCAAGGATTTGGAGGATGAAAGGTACACCAAACACTACATCGGAACTGGCGGGGTCGGCCAGACCCGGCACGATTCTTGCGTTTATCACCCCGTAGACCAGCGCCGGAATGGCAAATAAAAATCCCACGAAAGGTCCCGAAGCGCCGACATCAAAAAGAGCGCGAGTATTGCGGATGGGTGAGCGCAGCAGAATGAATGCGCCGAAAGTTCCGATGAGTGTGGGAGCAGGAACGAAGAACGGGTAGCTGGTTCGAATGTGATGGTGGCGGCAAGCGAAAAAGTGACCGAGTTCGTGAGCCAGCAAGATGGTGAGCAGCGTGACCGCGAAAGGCAGGCCGCTAAGCAGCGCTACCGGATGTTGATACAGGAGTCTAAACGCTCGTACGAATTCGTCCACGGAGACTGATTCGTTGTGCGCGAAGGCCACCGCGAATTGTGCGCCGGCAACGAGGCAGGTGCACAAGGTCAACAGAAACAGAAGTCCCGCCAGTGCCAGACTTTTGCGCGAAGGGCTAGGTGGAGTGACCGCGTAATAGCGGCTTACCGGCGGAATGGTGCGCCAATCTGTGTTGACGGGAGCTGGTTGAGTGGTGCCTTCTGGGGATCGAGTGGCCACGAATGATATGGCGAACCTTGAAAGCGGCGAAATACCAGTACAGCACAGATGTGGAGGGCGCGCCAGTTAGTCGGAATTTGGTGGTGTCCTAAATTTGTGCTGTGCGATTTAATTTTGATGTAGTTGTTTGTTGCGTGGGGTGACGCAGTCTGGTGAAAAACGGAATGAAATTGGCGGCAAGAATTCATTGGCGAATCTTGTTTGCGGCCCTTGGTATCGGGCTGGTGGTGGAGGCGCTCCTCGTACGGCTTTATTTATGGTATCTGCCGGGCGCATTGGCAGCTTCGCAAAATGGACAGTCGAATTTATGGCTGTGGGAAGCGATACGACTAACGCAGCAACCGGCTTTGGGTCTGATGCAGTCATGGATCGGTGTGGTACGACCAGGTTACGGGGAGCTGATAGGCGACATGTTCCTTGTTCCGGTATTTCAGTGGTTGGTTTATGCCGCGGTCATTTATTTTGTTTTGGAGTGGTATCTACGGAAGAGCGTGCGTGAGGCTAGGGAAAGCAAAGATCAACAGGTTTAGTGAGATTGAAGTCGACTAAAAACCAAGCGAAGCAAAGTCACCTGGAAAATAATCTGATTAAGCCGACTCAGCAGGCTTCGTCCCTTCGAGTCCCTGCAATTCCTTGCCGGGTTTGAAACGCACGGCTTTTCCCGGAGGGATGCTGACTTCTTCCCCCGTGCGCGGATTGCGGCCGATGCCGGTCTTTCGGGGTTTCACGCTGAAGACGCCAAATCGGCGCAATTCGATGCGCTGGCCGCGGCCCAACGCGGTCTTGAGAGATTCGAACACGGTCTCGACGGCCTGTTCGGCCTTGGTGCGGCTGATGTTGGTCTTGGTCACCACGGCGTTAACGATGTCCAACTTAATCAAAAGGAACCTCCCGGGAGCGTGGGCAGATGCTAGAGGGTGTGGCGCAGGTTGTCAAGACGTGAGGGCGTACACTACACTGACTTTCCTTTGCGGCAACGCTAATTTTTCGAATGACATGGCAAATTTTTTATCTTGAACTTTTCCAGGAGGAAGTGAATGTCCGTTAAGCCAGACAGCTGGATCCGGCGCATGGCGCTGGAGCACAAAATGATTGAGCCCTTTACGGACCGGCAAGTGCGGGAAGGGGTCATCAGCTACGGCGTGTCGTCGTACGGGTATGACATCCGGGTTGCTGACGAATTTCGCATTTTTACGAATGTGAATTCCACTATTGTCGATCCCAAGAATTTCGATTCGCGCTCGCTGGTAGATTACAAAGGGGACGTGTGCATCATTCCGCCTAATTCCTTTGCGCTGGCGCGTTCGATTGAATATTTTCGTATTCCCCGGAACGTCTTGACGATTTGCCTGGGGAAATCTACTTACGCGCGTTGCGGAATTATTGTAAACGTCACGCCTTTTGAGCCCGAATGGGAAGGATTTGTAACCCTGGAGATCAGTAACACCACACCGTTGCCGGCAAAGATTTATGGAAACGAAGGGCTTTGCCAGGTGATCTTTTTTGAGTCGGACGAGGATTGCGAGATCAGCTATAAAGACAAAAAGGGAAAGTATCAATCGCAGGGCGGGATTGTGTTACCGCGGCTCTAGCTTTTTCCGTAAGGGATAAAGGTGACCAGGCCCGATACTCCACAAATTTATTTGAGCGCGGGCTCGATGGGGACGAGTTTTACTGTTGGGGCCGTGCCTTCCAGTGGGAAGCCTTTTTCGCGCCACGCTGCGAGACCACCTTGCAGAGGCCTGATGCGCTTGATTCCTTGCTTGCGTAAGAGCAGCGCCACACGGGCGCTGGTGGCTTCGTTTGGTCAAGTGCAATAAAGGATGACGTCGCGGTCGCGGGGCAGGCGGTCGTTCTTCTCCTCGAGTTCTGCGGCATCCATGCGAAATGCGCCGGGAATGGTTTGTGGGTCGGCTTCGAAATCCATGGAGTGGCGTAAATCGACGATGACGATTTCCTCCCCGGCATCGATTTTTTCTTTTAATTCGCCGACACTGATGCGCGCGATGCGCAGCTGGCGGAGGAATCTTTGGCGGGCGATGAATTTGTAGGCGATATACAAGGCGAAAGCTGTAAACAGCACAATGCCCAGGTGGCGGCCGAAATAAGCAAGATGTGCTGTGATTTGTTCGATCTGGTCGCTGAATACAAACCCTGCGCCCAAAAATGTGACAGCCCATAGCAGCGTGCCCATCAAATCGAACATCATGAAACGTGCCACGCGCATGTGAAAGACGCCTGCGAGGGGCGGCGCCACCGCACCGACCCCTGGAAGAAACTTTGCGAAGATAAGTGAGCGGGCTCCCTGGCGAGAAAAAACACCCTCAGTGCGTCTCACGCAGGAGTCCGGTTCCAGTGAAATTTTACAGAGCAAGTGCAGGATGGCGATGCCTCTGATTCTCCCCAGTTGATACCACAGGGAATCCGCGCAGAGGGCAGCGAACATGGTGACGATCAGCGCGGCGACAATGTTCATGCGGCCTGCGCCTGCCAACGCGCCCGCGGCGAGAAGCAACGGGACAGAAGGGATGGGAAGACCGATCTGCTCAACAAATACCCAGCCGAGCAGAAGTACATATCCATGGCGGACCAGGAATTCGAGTGTGCTGTTCATTTGATGCGGTCAAATTTACCCTAAATTTCAGGGCCAGAACGGCGCTTTTTTTCCCCAGCTTCCGGACATCACAAACGCGGAGATCGGTTTGCGAGTGCGCGGCGCGGCTTCGCGATCGCGCAATGGTTGCGGCAAAGAATCCGGATCGCCCGGATAGCCCATAGCCATGGCGGCGATGGGCTCCCAACCTGCGGGTATTTCAAAAACTTGCCGTGCTTTATCGGCGTCAAAGCCGGCCATTTGATGAACGAATATGCCCCGGGAAGTGGCTTCGACGGTTAGCCAGGCGCTGGCGGCGCCGACATCATACTGTGCGTTGCGATTTGGCGTTCCGCTCTTTGCGAATGCCAATTCAGCAACCGCTAAGGCCAATACCGGGGCATGTTGCGCCCAAGTTACGTTGCCGGGCACCAGTACGCTGACTAGCTTGGCGAAATTTTCTGGATCATCCTTGGTGGCGACGATGTACGCCCAAGGTTGTTCGTTACTGCTGGAAGGGGCCCAGCGAGCAGCCTCAAAGAGGCTGATCAACACATCTGGAGCGACAGGTTTGTCGCTGAAGGCCCGCGGACTCCACCGCTCGGTGATGAAATCGTGTACCGGACAATCGCTAGGCGCCCTTTTGTGCATGAACGGTTCCTTTCGCCTTCTTGAGATGCAGGGGCCTCAGAAAAAATTTAGCGAGCCAGCTTGGTAGCGATTTCCGCTACGTGCTTACCTTGGTAGCGCGCGATCTTCAATTCATTCTCGCTCGGCTGGCGCTTACCATCCGCTCCGGCCAAAGTGGTGGCGCCGTAAGGAGTCCCACCAGTGATGTCGTCCATGTACGTCAGCCCTGATTCTGTATATGGGACACCGACGATCACCATGCCGTGGTGCAGCAGGGTGGAATGAAAACTCGTTATGGTGGTTTCCTGGCCGCCGTGCTGAGTGCCGGTTGAAGCGAAGACGCTGCCAACTTTTCCAACCAAGGCACCCTTACCCCACAACGCGCCAGTCTGATCAAGGAAATTGCGCATCTGCGCGGCCATGTTCCCAAAGCGCGTCGGAGTGCCGAAGATAATTGCGTCGGCTTCGGCCAACTTATCTACCGAAGCTATCGGTACGTTTGCAAAGCTAGCCTTGGCGGCCTTGGCGCCATATTTTTCCAGGATGTCATCGGCGATGAGTTCCGCGACCTGATAGAGCGAAACTTCCGCGCCCGAGACCTGTTTGACGCCCTCGACAACCGCCTGGGCCATTTTGTAAACGTGGCTGTACATGCTGTAGAAAATCACTTGAACTTTGATGCTCATAATTTTCTCCTTGTGCGCCGGTTAAAACCGGCGAGGTGTAGTGAATGCAAAAGTCATACGAAAGTGGAGTAGCGACCCACATCGGCCCCGAGTCATGCGGAGCTTCCCCTGCGCCGTATGGGCGTCATCACCTAAGGCAAGAGCTGGATGCGGGAATCCCGCTTGTCCGGATCCGTGGAGGGGGTTGTGTGTAAACATGATTCCTACTCCGACTCAATTTGATAACCGGAAACTTCGCTTCCAAAGCGTTGTCCGCTAATAGGCGGGTCTACTTAGGGACCTGCTTGATCATCTCCGCGTCGATGTTTATGTTCACGTCGTCGCCGACCACCACGCCGCCATTATCCATTGTGGCGTTCCATTTCACGCCGAAGTCCTGACGGTTGATCTTGGTAATGGCATTCACGGCGGCGCGCTGATTGCCCCAGGGATCTTTTACGGGAGCGGTTGGTCCGTCAACGTCCAAGACAACTTGTTTGGTGTTGCCGCGGATGGTGAGATCGCCGGTTACTTTGAGTTTGCCTGGGGAGAGTTGCTCGACCCGTGTGGATTTGAAGGTCATGGTGGGGAAGTGATCGACGTCGAAGAAATGGTCGCTGCGGAGATCCTTGTCGCGGGCCGGTTCGCGAGTGTCGACCGTGGCTACGTCAATGGTGACGTTTACCGCGGACTTGGTGATGTCCTGATCATCCAGCAATACCGTGCCGGTGACCTTACTGAAGGCGCCGCGGACGGTGGAGATGGCCAGATGGCGCACGGAAAATTGCGCGGCGCTGTGCTGCGGATCGATTTTCCATTCAGTGGTGGCCGCAAAGCCTGGAACAGAGTTGAGTAATGCTAAGGCGGCGATGCCCGCGATAGAAGTCATTTTCGTTAAGGGACTCTTCACCGATGTCCTCCTTTTAGTTGGTCGGTTTTTACTTTGAACCATTTTGCTTCGATTTATCAGGTGCACCGCTGCGCAAGTCGCAATCGGCCTCTCGGCCCGCTTGCTGCAAGCGAACTTCTTGCAACATGGCAGCCAGAGCTTTTAATTTAGCCGGTGCGATGTGCTGAAATTGCCGCTTGTGCAAGGCGTTCACCGGACGATCAAGAAGTTTAAGAAGCTCCAGACCTTGCGGAGTTACAGAAGCCTTCACCACCCGGCGGTCATCGCTCTGGCGTTTTCGGGTGATGAGATTGTGCTTTTCCATGCGGTCCAGCAGGCGGGTAATGTCCGGGTCGCGAGAGATCATGCGTTCGCCGATTTCGCGGCAGGCCAGTCCAGCGGGACCGGCGCCGCGAAGAATACGCAACACGTTGTACTGCGCCGCGGTTAGCCCGGCAGTCTTGATTACTTGTTCGGCTTGAGCCCCGAACGCATCGGCGATTTGCATGAACGCCACAAACAAGCCGGCCTCCGTTTGGGCGTCCGAGCCTTTATTGGAGGAGGAACTCACAGGGCGCACTATAGTCGTTATAACGACTGTTGTCAAACCTAAAATTAAAACCTAAAGGGCAGTTCGAACCGCATGAACGAAAAGATCGCCTGGCGCTGCGATGGACGCGATCAGGGTTTGCTTAAGGGCCGGATCTGCAGCTGGCTTATAAAGCTTTTCGGGCTTTGCGTCACGATGGTTTCCACTGCGTGAGCCACATCATCCGGGGACAAAACTTTGGCGGGGTCTTTAGGGCTGGTGCCGGAAAATTCTGTCGCTACACTGCCTGGACAAATGGTGCTGACGCGAATCCCGTAGCCGCGCATATCTTCGGCCATACACGCCGAGAGGCCCTGGAGCCCCCACTTTGAAGCGCAATACAGGCCACCACCTTTGAAAGCGTTTACTCCAGCCAGGGAACTGATGTTGATGATATCGCCGCGCTTGAGGCCGATCATCCCAGGCGCGACCGCTTTGGAAACCAGGAACACACTTTTTAAATTGGTATTTAAGACGCGGTCCCAATCCTCTTCGGATTTTTCATGTGCAGGACCGAAGACGCCGATGCCAGCGTTGTTTACGAGGATGGTAATAGAACCAAGAGCGGATTCGGTTTTCGCCACCAGAGCTGCCACATCGGCGGCACGCGTTACATCCGCAACGTGGGAAAATACGCGACCTCCCAGCCCCGCTAGCTCGGCTCCCACGTCATTTAATGCGTTAGCGTCGCGCCCGCAAACAGCCACCGCAGCTCCCAACGACGCCAGTCGCGCCGCGATGGCGCGGCCAATTCCGCGGCTGCCGCCGGTAACCAGGGCAATGGCAGTACTAAGAGGTTTTTCGTCAGCGGTTTGAGCACCCGACTTATAAGTTGGAGGCATCCAAATTCTTTCTCTCGCGGGCCACGGTTTTTATGCGAAACTCATCATAACATTGGAGGCCGACATCCAGTCGCCTGACGAATCACGAAATGATAACGCAGAACGGGAATTCAAAAATCTCAGTAGATTATTTTTCAGGCACGTAACGACTTGCGGAGGCCCTGCGTCTTCCCTATAATCCCAGAGTTTTCCGAACGATAGCAGAAATTCCGGGTAGCACTAATCCAGGTGAACGGGAACAGAGTCCCAAGGGTTGTAGTTTGAGCGAGGAGAAATCGGAATGAATGGAACACAAAAGATAGTAGGCCTCGCGATGATCGCGGCGCTGAGTATCAATCTTGGTGCGGCGGTCGGCACAATGGCCCAGGCGACGCAAGCTCCGCCCGCGGGGCAAGATGCGGCGGGCGCCAAACCGCAGTACACCATGGCGGAGTACAACTCCTACCAGGCTGCCGCGGCGGACAAAAATCCGACCTCGCAAGTGAAGGCGCTGGACGATTTTGTAGCCAAGTATCCAAACTCCGCGCTATTGATTTATATTTACCCGCTGTATTACCAGGCGTATAGCCAGCTAAAAAATTATCCAAAGGTAATCGACTACGCCGACAAGGTAGTCGGGCTGGGCGAAAAGGTGGATGCCGGGGCTCGTTATCAGGCGCTGTATGCGCGCGCGTTCGCCTACAACGCGATGGTCGCTGATCCAGCGAGCGCTAATACCGCCGCCAAGGATCCGGCGCTAGCGAAGAGCGCGCTGGCTGCGGCGGTGGCTGGATTGAAAGCTCTGGACGAAGTCAAAAAGCCTGACGCCATGAGTGAGGACGCGTTTGCGGCCCAGAAAAAGCAAATACAAATTTATTTCCATGCGACGGCGGCGCAGGCCGCGATGGCTTTGAAGGATTACAATGCCGCCGTGGAGCATTACAAGGGGGTGCTGGCACTAAATCCGGATGACGCCATCACCAGCTATCGCCTCGGCTTGGCTTATATGGCCATGACCCCTCCGAAGCAGATGGACGCGTTCTGGTCCATTGCTCGAGCGGTCACTGCGAAAGGGGCGACCAAGGCGCAATCCGACAAGGTGAAGGATTACCTGCGTAAGTTGATCGTAAATTATCAACAAGCGGCTTGCGACAATCTTACCGATGCGGAGCTAAACGAATTGCTGCAGTTGGCGAGTAGTTCGCCGGAACGTCCCGAGAGCTACAAGTTACCAAGCGCGGACGATCTTACCGCGGCGCGCAAAGACATGACCATGAGGTCGGTGGTCGAAGATCTCAAAGCTGGCGGGGATAAGGCTAAGGTCACTTGGCTAGCGGCTTGCGGCCTGGAATTCCCAGAAGTACCCGGCAAAGTCATCGAAGTTACGGCGGGGACCGATTCCGTACAACTGAAAGTTGCGTTCGTAACCAGCGAGGCCGAATTTGAATCGGCCAGCACACCTAACATGGACGTGAAAGTCGTTGGGCAGCCTGAAGCAGCGAAACTGGAAAAGAACGGGGCGGTGCACTTTACCGGCACGCTGGTCTCGTTTGATCCTGATCCTGCTTTCATGTTGCATTTCGATAAGGCCAAGGTGAAGGAAGAGGATCTGCCGAAGGAAGGCGCCAAGAAACCCGCAGCTCGACGTCCGACTACCAAGAAACCGCAGTAATCAGGCATTAATACTTAAGCGCTTAGCGTTTTGAAACGGCTCTCCCTAAAAAGGGAGCCGTTTTTTATTTGGCTTGGTGTTTCTGCTGGAGTCGAAAGTGGTGGCGCCGCTTAGTACCGGGATTTGCGATGCCCCTTGTGGTCCAACTTGTATTCTCCGATTTTGCGGCTGAGCGTGTTGCGGTGAATTCCTAAAGCTTCCGCGGCGCGGGACTGATTGCCTTTGGCACTGTCCAGAACTCGTTTGATAAAGCGCTTCTCGAATTCGCACACCGCTTCGTCGAAAAGAATCCCGCGTTCCACCATTTGATTGACGAGCCCTTCCAGTTGATCCTTCACGTCAGCTCCATAGAAAAAATTCAGTTCGCCAAGCTCGTTCCACCACACAATCCACTACAAGGCGTACCCCGTAAGAATACGGAAGGCTTCCAGATACTTTTCGCGCGTGGCGGCCACCACATCCGCCGGCAATTCGGGTCCGGGAGGAGTCTTGGGCCAGCTGACGCTTTCGAGATAATCACGCACGAATTGTTTGTCAAAAGAGGGTTGAGGGCCACCCGGTTGGTACTGCGCCTTGGGCCAGAAGCGCGAGGAATCGGGTGTAAAAGCTTCATCGATCCAAATCAATTCGCCATCGAGGAGCCCGAATTCAAATTTAGTGTCGGCAAGGATGATGCCGCGCGGCTCTGCATAAGCCGTGGCTCGTTGGTAAAGATCGATGCTGACCGCCCGAACTTGGCGAGCCAGTTCTTCGCCGATCATCGCACTGACTTGTTCGAAAGAAATGTTCTCGTCGTGCCCTGCGGCCGCTTTGGTTGAAGGCGTGAAGATGGGTGCGGGCAGGCGATCGGACTCTCGCATAGCGGGTGGCAATTCAATCCCACAGAGCATTCCGGTGGCTAGGTAGTCTCTCCAACCGGAGCCCGAGAGATAGCCGCGCACAACGCATTCGACCGGCAGAGGCTGCGTCTTGCGAACCACCATAGAGCGTCCCGCAAGCTCATGACGATAGGCGTCAAATGGAGCGGGGAAGTGGTCAGCGCTCAGCACGTGATTGGGGATTACATCGTTGAAGAGATTGAACCAGAAGAGTGACAGTTGAGTGAGTACGCGGCCTTTGTCGGGAATCGGAGTGGGCAAAATAACATCGAAAGCGGAAAGACGATCGGTGGCGACAATCAATAGTTTGTCGCCAAGGTCGTAAATATCACGGACCTTCCCGCGAGCGGAAGGCTCTAGGCCGGCAAAATGTGTTTCACGCAGGATGCGACTCGCAGGAATGGCAGCCAAAAACTTTCCCCCGACACAGTGAAAACATTTTAGCCTAGAGCGAGTCGATGTCAATTGTCCGAGCGGTGGAAAACTCTGGAAAGAATCATGACAAAAAAATCTTGCGCGGATACACGCGCGACGTTTATGGCGCACTTTGACATCGGCGAAGGAACTTCGGTTATATGAACCGCGTACTTACGGAAGAGGTGGACGGTGATGAGACCAATAATTGCCGCGATTTGTTGTTGCGCATTTTTTGCGACCCAGAACGAGGCTCCAGAGCGGCGGGTCGAAGGAAATACGATCACTTCTGAGCATGATCCCGGATTGCGAATCCGCTTGCCCGAATCGGTGCGCTACGTAGGCGCGGACCGGTGGGTGTTGTACGGCATCGCGGACTGTGAGTTGCACGCGTTTGTGGATCTGGACCGGAAAAAGAATCTTGAGCGGCTTTACTGGGTGCAGTTTGAACAATACCTGCCGACGAGACCTGAGTTACATCACAACTATGATTCGCCGGAGCACGTTATGATCGGCGGGTTGGATTTTTACGTGGATAGCTGGGTGCGTGCGAGCGACGAGAAGTCCGAAGCGGGCTCAGACCGCGAGCACATCGATGCGCTTATTCGCTCGAAAGGATACGTGATCCCCGCGGACATGGTTTACGTGAGGCTGGTACATCTTTTCGACGCTGAGAAACGCAAAGAGCTGATGATTATTTATGGCGAAAACTTAGCGTCTATCGGACTTAAGGCAGAAGGCTTAAAGCCGGGAGGCAAAGTTCATGACCAATGGCCGATACTGGAAAGGAGCCGGATCGAAAGGGCCAAAACGAAAATCGCGATCGAAGAAGCCGGCAAGCCGTGATTCTGTTTGTAGCAATTCGATCCGATGACCTGACGTTTATGCGGCGGAAGCGGCTGCAGCGCGTTCCTTGGGCTCGGCATCACCTTCCCACCGGACGCTGACCAGTTTTGAAACGCCGGGCTCCTGCATAGTCACACCGTAGAGGACGCTGCCCATCTCCATGGTCTTGCGGTTATGGGTGACGATGATGAATTGCGTTTGATCGCTCATGTCCCCGATGAGACGCGTGAAGCGTCCTACGTTGGCTTCGTCGAGCGGAGCGTCCACTTCGTCGAGAATACAGAAGGGGCTGGGCTGATAGCGGAAGATGGCAATGAGCAGCGCCAGCGCGGTCATGGCTTTTTCGCCGCCGCTGAGCAGCAGGATATTCTGCAGGCGCTTTCCCGGAGGCGAAGCCACGATATCAATGCCGGCGTCGCCTGAGCTGTCCGCTTCGGTCAGACGCATTTCCGCCATGCCACCCCCGAAGATGGTGTGGAACGCTTCGGAGAAGCTCTTGTTGATGGCGTGGAAGGCGTGTTCGAATTTTTCCTTGGTGGCGGCATCGAGTTCGGCGATGGCTTGTTGAGTGTCTTGAATGGATTTCAGTAAATCATCGCGCTCGCGGGTGAGGAAGGTGAAGCGCTGGTCGCACTCGTTGAATTCCTCGAGGGCCATCATGTTTACCGCGCCCATGGCGTCGATGCGCTCTTTCATTTCGCGGTAGCTGATCTCGGCGGCGGCCAGTTCTTCGCCGCTCATGAAGGCCGTCTCCGTGGCAAGCAGGTCTTCGGGCTGGGCGTTTACTTCGGTCATGCAGGTTTCGCGCAGATGCTGGCGATCGGAATCGTTGCGGGCACGAGCAATTTCCGCGTGGTTGCGTTGTTCGCGCAACTCTTGCAGCGACTGGCGGCCCATACGCAGATGATCTTCCATTTGAGCCACGCGATTGCGCCCCCCGTCCCATTCCTGTTCCATTTCGCGTTGCCGCGTATCGAGGCGCAGTTTTTCGGAGCGCAATCCGTTCAGCTGCAGAGCCAGTTCCTCGCTTTGCTGTGCGAGGCTGGCGAGCTCATCATTTACGGAATTAAGTTGCTGATGCAACGATGCTTCGCGGCGCACGAGTTCGGCGTGTTCTTCGGCCAGGCGTGTGGCGAGTGCCTCGGCAGCGGCAAGGCGTTCATTCATAGCCGCTAGCTCAGCACGTCCGGCAGCCAGTTCATTCTGGTCCGATTCGATGGAGCCGCGAAGTTCGGTCAAATGCTCACTGAGACGCGACCTTTCGGCCTCGGCCGCAGCGCGATTTGCGGTAGCGGTGGCGTGTTCAGTTTTGGCGCGCTCTGCGCGGGTACAAGCTTGTTCCACGTCCTGGCGAATGCGGCGCAATTCATTCTGGCAAACGGTCAGTTCCAGTCCCAGGCGGGCGAGTTCGCCCTGCATTTGCTGGTGGCGATGTTTCGAAGCGAAGACCGTGCGTTCAACTTCACGTTGTTGCAAGTCGACGTCTTCCAGAGCCTTCCGTGCCAGCTGCCAATCGACGTTTAGCGCTTCCAGCGCGGCTTGTTTGGCGCTGGCGTCGTGTTCGAGCTGCATCACCTCGGCGTCCAGGGCGCGTAGCTCGCGCTTCATGCCCAGCGGCCCGGCTTCATCGGCGCGTCCGCCGGTGACCATGCGACCCTGGTAACAAGTGCCGTCGGGAGTGACAAAGGCGAATTGCGGATTGTCTCGAGCAAGGCGTTCCGCGGCGGCGGCATTGTCGGCAAGATAAGCAGTTTTGAGTCGCGGCAAAAATTGTTTGGCGGCCGCGCCCAGGGGATCGCGAAATTCGACCAACTTGTCGAGGCGGGAGATGACGCCATCCTCGATACGGAAATTTATGATCGGCTCGTAATCAGCCAGGCGCAGGTTGCGCAGGGAATCGACGAAAAAGGTTGCGCGCCCGCCAACTTCGTTACGCAGGAGGGAAACGCCGGCTCGCGCGTGATCATAGGTTTCGACGACGACAAATTCCAGTTCGTCGCGCAGGTATTGTTCGATGGCGGCCTCGTGAAGCTCTTCCACCTCGGCGTAATCCGCTAGGACGCCCACGGCGCGAAAATCCTGCCCGCCATCGCGTTCATTGGCAGCGAAAAGTTTCTGCACCGCATCGGCAGTGTAGGAGCGGTCATTCAGAATTTGTGTGAGCGTGGAATGACGAGCACGCACGCCGGACAGAGAATCGCGCAACACATCAACCTGCTGCTTGATGGTTTCCTGTTCCTGGCGCAATTCCTGAATGGTGGCCTGCCAGTCCGCGGCCTTCTGCTTCAGTACGTTCAATTGGCCGGTCGCGGCTTCGAATTCATGCGCCGCGGTGTCGGCGTCATCGCGGACTTTGATGGAGGACTCCAGCAATTCGTGTTCGTTGGTTTCCAGTTTGTATAGCGCTTGCCGTTGGTGAACGAGCGCTTCTTCAGCCTGCTTTTGTTCGCCGTGCAAACGCAGCAGGCTTTCGCCAGCTTCAAGTTCAGACCGCCGCAGAGCCTCGATTCGTGCTTCGGATTCAGTGATCAGATCAGCCCGAGAGTGCGCGCGACCCGCCAGATCTTCGACTCGCCCTGTCAAGGTGCCCGATTCTTCTCGTAATTGTGTGACCGCGTGGATTTGAGCAGCGCTACGGCGCTCGCACTCGGCTGCTTGCGCAGCCGCCTGGCTCAGTTCGTTCGAAACCTGAGTATGCCGCAGAGAGAGCTCTTCGGAGCGCTGGCGATTGAAATTGATTTTATTTTCGCCGCGGTCGACCTCCAGAGCCGTGAGATTCAGGACATTTTGATTCTGGCGGATTTCCGCGTCGAGCGCGTAGATGCGTTGGTTCAGCCGATCATGATCGTCTTCGTGCTGTTTGATGTCGGTAGCGTGCTGAGTTTCGGCAGCGATCATCTCACTGAGTTGCGCGGCCAAACGATCCGCTTCCTGGTCCAGTTCACGTGCCTTACCGGCCAGCATCTGGCGCACGATGCCGCGCATTTGATCGCGAATTTCGGAGTAGCGGCGCGCCTTGGAGGCTTGGCGCTTTAGCGAGCCAAGTTGCTTTTCGACTTCCACGACGATGTCGTTTACGCGCGAGAGGTTGAGGTTGGAGGATTCGAGCTTGGCTTCGGCGAGCCGTTTTTTGGTTTTGAATTTGGTTACGCCGGCGGCTTCTTCAATAATGGCGCGCCGCTCCATCGGTTTGGTGGAGAGAATCAGACCGATGCGGCCCTGTTCGATGATCGCGTAGGAATCCGGACCAAGACCGACACCCATAAACATTTCCTGGATGTCCCGGAGGCGTCCGGTGCGGCCGTTGATTAGGTATTCGCTTTCGCCCGAGCGATAAAGCCTGCGGCTGATGACCACTTCGCCGGGCCTGGTTGCCAACACTGGTTTATCCGCACCTTTTCTGCGGCGTTTGGAGCGGTCTTCGGACATGGGTGCCATGGCCGGAACGGCCGCGGCGGCTATGTTGTCGTTTGGCATGCTTTCCGATTGTTCAGGGGACTGCGCGGGGACCAGCGAGTGAATTTCGGTGTTGTAATTCGGGTCGTCTGCTGCGAGCGCCACATTCTGGCCGTCAGCGATATTAGAGAGCCCAGCGGCCTCGGCGGGCGTTGCGGCGCCCTGGGACTGAATATCAGCGGTCTCCAGCACGAATCGCGCGGCGTCCGCGAGTTCAGGGTCTTCCATGGTGATGGTGACTTCCGCAAGGCCCATGGGAGGGCGCTTGACGGTCCCATTAAAGATGCAATCGGCCATGCGCTCCGCACGTAGGGATTTGTGGCTTTGTTCTCCGAGCACCCAGGAGATGGCGTCCACGACATTGGACTTCCCGCAGCCATTAGGGCCGACGATGCAGGTTGTGCCTGAGCCGCTGAAGGTCACAATGGTGCGTTCACAGAACGATTTGAAGCCGACGATTTCGACTTTCCGAAGCTTAAGCAAGGTTTCCTCTTTGTGTCTCTGGCCGCGTGAACAATTTTGGCCAGTAACTGGCCATTTCACACCGTTGCAGCCCACGGCGGTACGATAAGTGCGATAAGAGACGAGTCTTTGTTCCCGGGGAGGAAGGCTTGTGTGGCGACAAAAACGTTGGCTGGATCTCGATGAGAACCCTAGCCGCCCGGCGCTGGCGCGTGGATGGCGGTCGAGTAAAAAACTAGCATGAAGCGCCAGAGGTGTAAAGGATTACCCCACAAGATTGTGGCGCATTTGTCATGCCCACAAGCGTGCGATTGAGTTGAAAAAAAGGCGCCCGAGCCGGGAAATTTTACTGAAAACGTTTTTCGGGAACGATCACGCCGCAAGCGAGGCTCGGCAGAGCAGACTACGCACGCTAGTTGACCTACAGCAATATACGTATGGTCTCGCGCCGAAAAATAATCTACTAACTCCTTTGTAGAACTGGAGACCATCGCTAAAGCTGCCGGCGTGGCCTCCAATGGTTTTCCTCAATAATACAAGCGATCGAAAAGGCGTTGCGCTCTTTGGCGTATCGTCATCTGCAACTGATAAGGCAAGTACGGAACCAGCCCGCCCACAGCCCGAGAACGTTCAGTAAAACTGATACGGGGCCACGCATTTGGAAAAGCGGGCAACCCTGCGAATTCTTGTCGCCGACGATCACGAATCGGTGCGCAAAGGCGTGTGTGTCATTCTGGGGACTCGTGGCGACATACAAGTGTGCGGTGAAGCTGCAGATGGCCGGGAAGCAATTGATAAAGCGCATGAGCTAAAACCGGATTTAATTGTTCTGGATATCACCATGCCGGTGCTCAACGGCATTGATGCCGCAGAAATACTTCGCAAAACAATGCCGCATGTGCCGATCCTGTTTTTGTCCATGCATCAGGGCAGACAGATTATTGCGGAAGCCAAGAGAATTGGCGTGCGGGGTTACGTCAAAAAGTCAGAAGCAGCCGCGACTCTTTTGAACGCGGTAGACGCTCTTCTTCGCAACGAGCCGTTTTTTCCTTGAGGTTGTTTAAGACCAGCACGTGCTCGCCTGCAACCGTCAGCGGTTTCGCTCACTTAATTGTTTTTTCCTGAGCGCCTGAATCACCCTTCAGATATTTGTCATACCACGCCAGGATCCGATTCAGGCGGTCCACCAAATGCTTTTCTTCATGGAAGCCGTGCGGCTCGCGTGGGTAAAGAACCAATTCCGTATCGACTCCGTAGCGTTTCAGGCCGCGGTAAAGCTCAAGACTCTGGCCGACCGGGTCAACGGTGTCGGCCTCACCCTGCAGAATCAGCGTTGGGGTCTTGGCGTTCTTTAAATGCACAAACGGGGAGCTATTGAGAAAGCCGGCAATCTTCTCGGGCTCGTAAGGCACGCCGTAAAACCATTCGTCGTACGACGGATGTTGCTCGGTTCCATATTCTGAAATCAGGTTGGATAAACCGGCTCCAGACACCGCCGCTTTAAAGCGGGTGGTTTGCGTGATCGCCCACTCCGACATGTATCCGCCGTAAGACCATCCTCCGATAGCGAGCTTGTCGGGATCAGCAATACCCCGGGCGATCAGGTCGTCGACGCCAGCCATCACATCTCTGAAGTCCCCACCGCCCCAGTCCCCGCGGTTCATCTCAATAAATTTTTGGCCGTAGCCGATCGAGCCCCGTATGTTGGGATAAAAAATCGCATATCCACTCGCTGCCAATAATTGGCCCCACGTTTCAACGGTGTCCTCCCATGCACCAGTTGGGCCGCCATGGATCAAAGCGACCAGCGGCAGCTTTGTTTTACCGCCGTAGCCCGCAGGCTTTAAGAGCGCTGCTTCAATTTCCTGGCCATCAAACGATTTGTATTTATAAAATTCCGGGGTGGCCAGCGAGTAATGGTTCCAGGCATCGTTGATGTGGGTGATTTGGCGCGGACTTGTTTTCTGGTCCCAGACAAAAAGTTCCTGCGGCTGTGTAGCGGTTTGAGAGACAAAAAATGCTTCCCCACCATCCGAGATTGCAAAAGCAGAGGGGTTGATCGAAATTGTGGGAGTGAACTGCTTGATTGCGCCATTCGCGCCAAAAGCGCTGAATTTAGTGTGAAAACCATCACCAGAGACGGCGAGTAAAGTTCCGTCGCGCAGCCACTTAAAATCAAAAATCTGACGATCGAGGCTGAGTCCGGAGATGTTGCGCGCGGCGTCGTTTTCAACCGGCAGCAACATCAGGTCGTGCGGTGAAGGCCCGTCTTCGCGGGCGCCAATGTAAGCGATGGTTTTGCCATTGGGGGAAACAGAAATATGGCCAAATGGCCCGCGCGGCGAGGCCAGTCGAATCATTTGGCCATCCGTCACGTGAACCCCAAAAATGCGGTCAGTTTCTTGATCGGATTCCGGATGATCGGTGGCGGAGACGACGAGATTCTGGCCACTGGGCATCCAGGTAAGCTCCTTGATCTCCCACTTGGCTGGAGTTATCGCGTTGGGATCCCCCGATTCGACGGGCAACAGCCAGACGCGGGGTTGTTTGTTTTCTTTGTCCGCAACGCGAGCGTCGTTTTTGTCTTTTTCTTTCTTTTCGTCTTCTTCGGTTTTGGCATCGGGTGCGATGTAGGCGATGTACTTGCCGTCCTGGGACCACTCAAAGCTCTTTACGCTGCTCTTTCCTTTCGTACGGGCGGCTGCCTCGCCACCACTGCTGTTCATCAAATAGATCTGCTGCTCGTCGCCGCCGCGGTTTGATAGAAAAGCTAGCCGCCTGCCGTCCGGTGACCAGCGCGGGCTTGTTTCTGATTTCTTGGAGTGCGTGAATTGGCGCACGTTGTCCGTTCTCTTGTCGTACATCCAGATGTGTTGAGCCCTTTGCTCTGCCTTAGGCGCCCCGGAAACCACGAACGCCAGGCGCGTGCCGTCCGGTGACAATTGCAGGTCGGATAGAAAATGAATATTTATTGCGGCTTCAGGTGTTAGGGGCACTTTACTGCTGCTCGCGGCAGTCTCTTGTGCGTTCAGAGCATGTCCGTATCCAAGAACTGCCAACAAAATCAGAGCAAATCTGGCATTTTTCAAGAAACATCCTCCGTGGAAACGAAGCAGCACTCTAGCCGCCGCGACAGCGGGTCGTCAAATTACGTGACACCGTCGAGTCAAACCAGAAACAGGTCAGCGCTTCTACATTGCTCCGCTTTTGCAGCGTCGGCTACAATCTAACGTTTATCTGACGCGTAGACACGCTTGCATACCGTGGAGACACAGGGAACACATGGCCGAGATCCAGTTGCATAACACCCTGGGCGGAAAAATTGAGCCCTTCGTGCCGCAAAAAGCGGGCGAAGTGCGCATGTACAGCTGCGGGCCGACGGTGTACGACTACGCGCACATCGGGAATTTTCGCACCTTTGTGTTTCAGGATATTCTGCGGCGCTTCCTGAAGTCTCGCGGATTCAAAATGACGCAAGTCATGAATCTCACCGATGTGGACGATCGCATCATCGCCAATGCGGCTGCCGCTGGAGTGGGCATTCGGGAGTATACGGAGAAATTCGCGCAGGCCTTTTTTGATGATTGCAAAACTTTGAGCCTGGAAGCGCCCGAGCATTGGACGCGCGCAACCGACAACATCGACAGCATGGTACGGCTCATTGAGCAGCTGCGTGAGAAATCGTTCACGTATGAGAGTGAAGGATCGATTTACTACCGCATCTCGAAATTCCCTGACTATGGAAAGCTATCCAACATTGACGTGGCGGGCATCCAGGCGGGCGCCCGCGTGGACGTGGACCGCTACGAGAAAGAGAGCGCTCGGGATTTCGCGCTGTGGAAAGCGCCTAAGGAAGGCGAGCATTTCTGGGAAACCAGCATTGGAAATGGCCGGCCTGGCTGGCACATTGAATGTTCGGCGATGGCCATGAAATATCTGGGCGAAACACTGGACATTCATACTGGAGGGATCGATCTGGCTTTTCCGCATCACGAAAATGAGATTGCCCAGAGTGAAGGGGCCACCGGGAAACACTTCGTTAAATACTGGCTGCATGCCGAGCATTTGCTGGTTGAAGGCGAGAAGATGTCTAAATCGCTGGGGAACTTCTTTACCTTGCGCGATCTTTTCGCCCAGGGGTATAAACCATCGGCGTTGCGTTTTGCGTTAGCCAGTGTGCCATACCGGCGGCAATTAAATTTCACTTTCGACGGATTGAAGCAGGCCTCCAGTTCGGTTGAGCGGCTCAGAAATTTCGCGGACCGGCTGTCGCATGGCAAGTTCCCCACGGGCGCGCAAAAAGGCATGGCCAGGAGAATCGCCGAGGCGGCAGAAGAATTTGATGCCGGCCTGTCTGACGATCTGAACACCGCGCGCGCTTTGGGAGCGGTGTTTGAACTTGTGCGCGAAGCAAACATTGCCATGGACAAAGGGGAGTTTGGCAGCGCCGAGGTAACAGCTGCGCAAAAGTTTTTACAATCCTTCGATCAGATTTTTGCGGTGCTAGAAAATAATGATGCTCAGAAACTTCAGGCTCTGGGTTATGGCCAGGAAAAGGACAACGCCGGAGATGCCGAGATCGAAAAACTGGTTGCTGAACGGCAGGTGGCGCGTCAGACACGCGATTTTGCAGCCGCCGATCGCATCCGTAAAGAGCTCGAAATGCGTGGTATAATTCTTGAAGATTCGCGAGACGGCACCGTTCGGTGGAAACGCAAATGACCAATAATTTCCAACTCTTCCCCAGCAATTTTTCGCCGGCCGAAACGCGTCCCAATCTCTACGGCGTAGATTAACAACCCCTCCTTGTGGTGAAAGCAGTGAAAATTCTGTAGTTGCGTTTCGCTGCATTGTTCGTCGCCCTCCGGCAAGCTCCGCCTAAACGTTGACCACTCTTCTTTAAGGAGGAAGACATGATTACCGCACCCGAATCCAGAACGAGATCCGCTGTGACTCAATCTACATCGGAATGGAAACTTCCTCAACTGGTGACGGAACTGCCGGGACCGAATGCCAAGCAGGTGCTGGAGCAGGACGCCAAGTTCATGTCGCCCTCGTACACGCGTGATTACCCGCTGGTGGCCAAGCGCGGGCGCGGTGCGGTGGTTGAGGATGTAGACGGCAACAGGTTTCTGGACTTTGCCGCGGGCATCGCGGTTTGCTCGACAGGCCATTGCCATCCGAAAGTTGTCGCGGCCATTCAAGAGCAGGCCGCGGAACTGATTCACATGTCCGGAACGGATTTTTATTACGAAAATATGCCGCGGTTCGCTGAAAAGTTGGCGGCCACCGTGCCAGGTCCTGAAGCAAAAAAAGTTTTTTTTACTAACTCAGGGACGGAGGCTGTCGAAGGTGCGGTTAAGTTGGCCCGTTATGCTACGAGGCGCGACAAATTCATAGCATTTTATGGCGGCTTTCATGGACGCTCCATGGGTTCTCTCTCGCTGACGGCTTCGAAATCCACGCAGCGCAAGGGATTCGGCGCTCTGTTGAGCGGCATCGAGCACATTCCTTATCCATACGCATACCGCTGCGCACATGGCCACACCCGCGAGACTTGCGGGGCGGAAATCCTGGAGCAACTGGAAGGTCAAATTTTCAAGCGACTGTTTGATCCCGAAGAAGTAGCGGGAATTATTATCGAGCCGATTCAGGGCGAAGGAGGTTACGTTCCGGCGCCCGATTTTTTCCTTCAGGAGTTGCAACGCATCTGCCGTCAGCACGGCATCATGTTGATTGTGGATGAAGTGCAATCAGGCATGGGACGAACCGGCAAGTGGTGGGCGTGCGAAAATTCCGGCATTGAGCCTGACATTCTTTGCTCCGCCAAAGGGATTGCCAGCGGAATGCCGCTCGGAGCGTTCATCGCTCGCGAGAGCGTGATGAACTGGAAACCCGGATCGCATGGAACGACCTTCGGAGGCAATCCGGTGTGCATCGCGGCCGGTTTGGCTACGTTTGACCTGATCGAATCGGAGTACCGCGAAAACGCGGCCCAGGTTGGCAATTATATCTTCCAGAAAGCCGCGAACTGGACCGACAAGTACCAGGTCGTCGGCGATGTTCGCGGGCGCGGTTTGATGATTGGAATTGAGATTGTTCACGATCAAAAAACCAAGGAAAAGGGCGCCGATCTGCGCAATCATATCGTCGACCTGGCCTTCCGTCGGGGCCTGTGCATACTTGGCGCGGGCGAAAATACCCTGCGGCTTTCGCCGCCGCTTTTGATCGACCGCGAACAAGCCGATGCCGCGCTGGCGATTCTTGAGCAATGTATTCGGGAAGTGGAAGGCAAGGCATAAGAGGTTCGCGCGTCGTAAGATATCAGCCATCCCGTGGCCGTCCGTAGAAGTTATGGGCCCCCACGGGATTTTTCTTTATATACTGCGAATAAGGTTCGCGTCCCACCCAGGCAAGTCATGCCAATATTTTCACGTTTGATATTTGGTGTTTTGCATTGGAGCGCGCGCCGTGGCCTACGCGATGCCCTGCTGACGCTACGCCACAGAAACAAAATGAAGAAACGCGGCGGGGTGAGAACTTCGAGCGCAAGGAAAAGGCGCGCCGCAGAGGCCTGCTCGGGAAACTTATGGTTACTGGTATTTGCGCAGGCAGGGTTACGTTTTCATCGCGAAAAATTATATGTCGCAAGGCGCTAAGGGCGAGCTGGACCTGGTTGGATACGACGGGAAACCATAGCCTTCGTGGAAATCCGGACGCGCACTGTGCGCGGAGATATTTCTGGCTTGCCGGAGCTGAGCGTCGGTCATGCCAAACAAAGCGTTCCGGTCCGTACCGCGCAACTCTTCTTGGCGAGCCGCCATCTGAACGATTGTCCGACACGCTTTGACGTGCTGGCCATCGACAACATTCCCCGGGCATCCACCGGAGATCAGGCTGCACAAAGACGCCTTCGGCCCGCAATTGCGCCGCTCTCGATAATTTTCTGAGCTTTGTTGCTCTAAATGGCGATACCATCCGCAGCGCAGGCTGGGCCGGTCACCTAGCTGTTCATCGGCGCAATCGCGGTACAATTTACCGATTGCGTTAAGGGCGGCGCGCAGCCTTTCGTGGGTATCCGCCCGCTCTTTAGTAGTAATTAAGTCGAGGAGGAATCTTTGCCTGAGTTGCGGAAGGATCCAATCACAGGTCGCTGGGTCATTATTTCCACGGAACGCGGCAAGCGCCCCAACGAATTCCTGCGCGAAAGCGTTGTGGCCTCCAACGGCAAGAGTTGCCCCTTTTGTCCTGGACAGGAATCCAAAACGCCAACGGAAATCCTGGTATACGGACGCAATGGCGGCAGCAAAAATACTCCGGGGTGGAGCATCCGAGTGGTTCCCAATAAATTTCCGGCGCTGGGCATCGAAGGGGATCTGGATCGCGAAGGGGAAGGGCTCTTCGACAAAATGAACGGCGTCGGCGCGCACGAAGTGATCATCGAAACTCCCGACCACGCCTCCACGCTGGCAAGCCTACCGGAGCGCGCGGTGGAAGACGTGTTGTGGGCCTATCGCGACCGCATGCTGGATCTTAAGAACGACAAACGCTTTCGCTATATCCTCATTTTTAAAAATCACGGCGAAGCGGCCGGCGCTTCACTGGAGCATCCGCATTCGCAGCTGATTGCGCTGCCCATCGTTCCGCGCCGTGTACGCGAAGAGGTTGATAATTGCTGGCACTATTACGACGAGAAGGAGCGCTGCATTTTTTGCGACATTATTCGCCAGGAGCGCGACACCGGCGAGCGGGTCATCGGTGAAAACGAGCACTTTATTACTTTGGCGCCGTATGCTCCGCGTTTTCCTTTTGAAATGTGGCTACTGCCGAAGGCGCACGGGTCTTCGTACGAAAATAATCAAAGTTCCATCTACAGCAGCTTGGCGCGCATGTTGAAAGATACGCTGATGCGACTGGATTCGGTGCTGGATCGCCCAGCTTACAATTTCATGATTCACACTTCGCCCATCGGTGAAGAAATCAACGACCATTATCACTGGCACATCGAGATAATCCCGAAGCTAACCAAGGTCGCGGGATTCGAATGGGGCACTGGCTTTTACATCAACCCGACGCCGCCGGAAGAATCAGCGCGTTTCCTGCGCGAAGCAAAAGTCGACTCGCCCCTGGTGAACAAAAAATAAATGACCAAGAAATAGACTGTCTGACTGTTCTCTCGGTCTTCGCGTGCTTCAAGGTCGTTTTAAACTCTACAAAGCGCTCATTTAGGCTCGAATTTGGAGCATCGGGATTTCGATTGGCAAGCGGCAACATCAGTGTTTGCGCGAGTTTTGCTATACTCAAAAGTTCGGCGCGGTACCCAAGTGGCCCAAGGGAGAGGTCTGCAAAACCTCCATTCGTGGGTTCGAATCCCACCCGCGCCTCCAAATTTTCCGTTTCGTACTAAACGAACTGCAGCGCCCTAACTCCCCTCGTTTAGCCAGACGATATGAAGGATTACACATGCGGTTGGCTGGCGTTGCTCATCGCTCTCTTCAGTGTGCTCCCCGCATATTCTCCAGCGCAGGAAAATCCAAGACCGCCTGTTGAGCAGAAATCGTCCGATCAGTCTGCAAGTTCAACTCCGGCACCGTCAAAGTTCACCGATGTAACGGCCGCTCTGGGAATAAATTTTGAATATCTGGCTTCCCACACTTCCAAGAAATATCTAATTGAGACCATGGGCTCGGGCGTAGCTTTATTCGATTACAACAACGACGGTCGTTTGGATATTTTTGTAGTGAATGGCGCTCCGCTCAGCGACCCGACACCCAAGGGAACTATTCCGCAAAAATCTGGCCTCAAATATTGGAACCGCCTGTACCACCAGAAGTCCAACGGCACATTCGAAGACGTCACCGAGAAAGCCGGACTTGCGGGCGCGGGCTATGGAATGGGAGTTGCCGTGGGAGATTACGACAATGATGGATTTGAAGATTTGTATGTGACCGCCTACAGCGGAAATAAGCTTTATCACAACAATGGAGATGGCACCTTCACGGATGTGACCGCGAAGGCCGGAGTCGCTGGTAGCGGATGGTCCACCAGCGCGGCGTGGGTGGACCTGGACGCCGACGGACTGCTCGATTTAGTCGTGTTGCGATATCTGCAGTGGGATTTCGACGATATCTGGTGCGGCGAGCGCAAAGAAGGCCACCGCGCGTATTGCCATCCGGACGCGTTCCCTGCCATCTCGCCGCTTGTGTATCACAACGATGGCAATGGACACTTCACCGAAGTTTCGCGGCAACTGGGTCTGGCCGCGCCCGGTAAGGGATTAGGCATCGGGCTCGCGGATTACGATCGCGACGGGCACATCGACATTTTTGTCGCCAACGATTCCATGCCCGAATTTCTTTACCACAACAAGGGTGACGGTACATTCGAAGATGTCGCGCTCAGCTCCGGCGTCGCCGTCGATGGCGAAGGCCACACCTATGCCGGTATGGGCGTAGACTTCGCGGACTATAACAACGATGGTCTTCCAGACCTGGTAGTGACGGATCTCGCCAGTCAAATGTACGCGCTATACCGAAACAATGGCGACGGCACTTTCACATACGACAGTTATCCTTCCGGCGTCGGTCGCATGACTATGGCGCATTCGGGCTGGGGAGTTCGTTTCATCGATTATGACAATGACGGATGGAAAGATCTGCTGATCACCCAGGGACACGATCTGGATACCATCCAACTCAATTTTCCCAACCTTCGTTACCGGGAACCCATGCTACTCGCAAGAAATACCGGCCAAACATTCGTGGATGTTTCCTCGCAGTCCGGAGACATCTTTCAAAAAGCCTGGGTGGGACGCGGATTGGCGCTCGGCGATATTGATAACGATGGGCGGTTGGATGCTGTGGTCACCGGCAATGATGGCGCGATATACGTTCTTCACAACGCCACGCCGACGCAGAATCATTGGTTAAGTTTGCTGCTTATCGGGCACAAAAGTAATCGCGACGCGATCGGCGCGGAAGTGAAAATAACAACCGCAAAAGGCATTCAGATGGCAACCGTATCGACCGCCGGAAGCTATCTTTCTTCCAGTGACAAGCGCGTGCATTTCGGTTTGGGGCCTGAAAAAACTGCCATGGTCGAAATCCGCTGGCCCAGCGGGATTCATCAAACAATCAAGAATGTCTCCGCCGATCAAATTCTTAAAGTGGATGAACCTCCGACTGAACCCGCCGTAAAACGCAACTCTCAGTGAGCTTATAAACGAGAACGAGCGCGTCTGTCTAAGGCGTTTCTGTGCGCACGCGAGCAATGTCGGAAACAGCTAGGGATTCTTAATTTCGGGCGGCATCTGCCATTGTGGAACAAAAAAGTCGCCCAGTAGATTTGCCTCAACATTTTCGAGAGAGTTAGCAGAGGTAGTTGCAAAGGCGAGTGCATGTTCCTTATCCCCCGCTCGAGCGTAAGCTTGGCTGAGGAGTCGCCTGGCTTGGTTGTTATTTGGGCTCAGTCGAAGCGCTTCCTGCAGCTCGGTAATCGCGGCGTCGAGACGTCTTAAACTCATTTCCGTTTTGCCCAGACTGAGATGTGCTTCCGCATTATTGGGATCCAGTTTCAGAGCATCTTGAAAAGCCGCAATGGCTTCTTCTCGTTTACCGCTACGATCGAGCGCAAGACCGCGAAAATAGCTAATCAGAAAATTCGGTCCCAAGTTTCGTTGCGCGATGGCAAGCTCGTCCGACGCCTCCTCAGCGCGGCCCGTTCGCAGTAGCACCTGCGCCAATCCAATGTAGCCGGTAGGCAGCGGATCGCCCGCGGCCACCAGGTCGCGGAAAATTTTTTCTGCGTCGGCGTAATGTCCTGCGGCGAGCTGCGCCGCTCCCATTCGCAAATGCAAAGCGTAAGATTTTGGATTAGCCGCGAGTCCATCTTGAACCGCGGAAATCGCGTTCGAGTAGCGGCTCAACTCCATCAACTCCCGTGTCAGATTCAGCCAATTCTCTTCGTTGCCGGGAGCAAGCGCCGCGGCCTTGTGAAAAGCGTTAAGCGAGCGATCATTTTGCTTCAAGTCTGCAGCCGCAATGCCCAGGATGGTCCAGGCTTCGGCGGATTCACGCGCGTTCGCATCGCCACGCGTCAAAGCGTGTTGATAAAAATCAGCCTGAGTAATGGCTTTGCCGTAATTTCCGGTGAGTAGATAAGCGAGCGCCTGGTCGAATTGCCGCCAGAGATTTTCACGCGTCGACGGACTAGTACTCAATTTCTGGATGATTCGAATCGCTGAGTCATTGTCTCGAAGAGCCAGAAAAAGCGATGTCACACGTATGGATTGCTGATCGTCTAAAGGGATCGTTGCGAGCTGCTCAAGAAGTTTGCGTG
>Ga0185299_10000683_pt1 | contig 82984 bp, 64 predicted proteins | sample PaiPotPPA55metaG_FD_128002 | JGI IMG/M metagenome (GOLD analysis project Ga0185299, IMG submission 128002) | Iron sulfur acid spring bacterial and archeal communities from Banff, Canada, to study Microbial Dark Matter (Phase II) - Paint Pots PPA... ...
CAGTCCAAGTTCACCGGCGCGAATGGCGGCTACGTAACCCCCCGGGCCGCTGCCAATGATCGCAACATCGTACTTAGCCACACTGCTCTCCTTCCGCAGGCCTCAGGACCGCGGGCTACCAACGCGTGTCGCCAGCCGCGCAAATCATTTATGGCGCAGCATTTAGCGGAACGTTCATCTCCCGATTGGCGGTCTCTTAAGATCGCCCTTTCACGCCGCCTTACAGGTGGAACGGTGAAGACCCGGCAAATCGCCAATTTTAGCAGCCCGTCAGCATGCCCGCAACTTGGCTGTCCCGGCCGCCCGGCCTGATGTTTTCAATGCTTTGCCCACCAGCGATCAGCGTCTCGCCATCCAGCGAGTTAGCTACATAATATCTGTTGCTATTTAGTTTACTCATGTGTAATCTTTAACCCTCTCTCATGGTATCTAGTTACTTATATAGTTACCTAATTAGTTACCATGTGCGGGCCGCGCCCCTCGCAAGAAAGGCTGAAACTCATGCTTGTGCGATCTGGGGACCTGTGGCATTGCGCCAATCCCGCTTGCCTCTCGGAATTAGCCATCGGAACAACTAGGGACACTGAAGTGGACCGTGTCTACTGCGTCTGCGGCGCGATCATGAAAAAGCACTACCGCCCGCCGGGCTTTCACTACCTCGATTTTTTTCGGGGAACGCGAACAGGACGCTCTGCAAGTACTTGCGCCGGATCTAGGGCGCCTGCCGCTGGTCTCCAGGTCTACGCTGGCACCGGCCAAAGAGAGCGCCAAGAACCTGGCTAGCAATATCGCCAGCGCTGATCGAACGGCCCTAATCGATCAGGCTCTGGGGATCGCCGCGAAATAGCGCTCTTCCAATATGCCCTGGTGATGCAGTTCGTGCCCAGCGACCATAAACGCGAGCGCGCGCACCGTGACTTCCTTGCCGCTGGCTATCCCGCGGCGCGCCCAGGCCGCGTCATTCAGGGATCGGAATAGCGCGATGCTGCCGCTCCGCACCGCTGCGAATTCTTCCGCAAGATCGGCCAGGCGCCGTTCGCCAAAACCGCCGTTCTTCACATAATCGTCCTGCTCGAATCCCGGCAGCGGCGTTTGATCGCCACGCGCGATGCGCATGGCGCGGTAGGTAAAAACCCGCTCGGTGTCCGACAGGTGACCGACGGTTTCCTTGACGCTCCATTTACCGGGTGCGTACCGGAAGTTACCTTCGCGTTCGCTGCGTGCCGTTAGCATCTGCAACATATGCAGGCGTTGCGCTTCCAGCGCGGCCATGACGTCGTCGCCGGGTACCAGCGCGATGTAGCGCCGGTAAAAAGGTGCGTACTCGTTTTCTTCAGGCCTGCTTGGTTTCATTGATCCCACTGACCTCATGCGTTCCTATTTGTTGCTGCACTTGCCGCCGGAATTCCTGTGGATTCGAGATCAGCACGAACGACTCAGGCGTTCCACCTGTTCCATGAACCACTACGTCGCCGTAGCCCAGCGTGCGTCCCCACATCGTTTCATGGACGGCGATGCTTTCCACTCGTGACAGCATTAAATCCAGGGTTCTACGGTTGCCCAATCCGGTTTTGATCAGCACGCGGCGGTTGGTCACTGCCATTTCCGTAGCGTTGCGCTTGGTCATTCCCCAAGCCAAAATCGCCAGCCCGATAACCACCATGACGCCGCCGGCAACGACCAGCGTCTCGGCTCCGCCCGGCATGCGCGTAACATAATCATAAATTTCCGGGCGCTTTGCGGCGACTTCAAACAACAGGAATAATCCCGGCAAGCCCACCAGCAAGGCAATCAGCAGCGGTCCAATCAGTACGATCCAATGATGTCGCGTCTGATATAGCAACGTCTCGCCAGCTACTAGATTTTTCTCTACGTAACTCATCTAATCCTCGCCACTACCGGCATGTCGTTTTCCTGCGCTGCGCGAAATCATACTTGATACTCTAGGGCTCATCAAAGCGAGGTAGCCGCACCCCCTCGCCAATTCGGACTCCTGAAACGGTATGGACATGGTACTCCAGAAAACGCGCGTCGCATTTCAAGGTGAGCCCGGCGCTTTCAGCGAAGCGGCCGCCTTTCAGCTTCTCGGCGATGCCATTACGACAGTTCCGCGAGCAACGTTCGATGCCGCATTTGCAGCCATAAAAGATGGGGCTGCCGACGCGCTGCTAGTTCCCGTCGAAAACAGTCTGGCGGGCTCGGTAGTTCGAGTCTTCGATTTGCTTCTGGAAAGTTCCTTACAGATTGTCGCTGAGACAATTCTGCCTATCGAACATCACCTTATCGGTTGCCCGGGTGCTTCGTTGGCGGACGTTCGCGCGGTAGCTTCGCATCCCATGGCGCTGGCGCAGTGCGAGCGCTTATTCAATGACCACCCTTCGTGGAAACGCGTGCCGGCCGAAGATACTGCGGGAAGCGTGCGCGAAGTTCTTGCGCGTCAGGACAAATCTGTCGCCGCTATTGCCGGGCAACGAGCCGCCGATCATTACCGTGGGGTCGTTCTCGCTAAATCTGTTCAGGATAATGCCGAGAATTTTACGCGCTTCGTTTTGCTCATCGCTGAAAGCCAAGCAGCCGCTGCGCTAGCCGCGCCCAGCGCCCACAAAATGTCCATCGCCATGCGTCTCGCGCATCGGCCCGGCGCATTGCTCGCTTCTCTTGAGCCATTCGCGCGCCACCAAGTGAACCTGTTAAAAATCGAGAGTCGCCCGATCCATGGCCGCCCTTGGGAATATCAATTTTTTTTGGATGTGGAATCAGACCGCCCCGGCCATCTAGAACGTGCTCTCACTGAAGTTCGCGCGGCTACTGCGGAGCTTCGCTCTCTTGGCCGTTACCCCGCTGCTAGTGCGCTGAGAGATCCGGCGCGCAAAGCGGAAACACAGCGATGAATAAAACTGGGAGACGCGCCGCTATTCTTCTCGTAACGCGACCATTGGATCGACTCGAGTTGCCCTCCACGCCGGAATGACGGTCGCGGCAAACGCTACCGCCGCCAGCAGCGCCGGCACGGTCCCGAAAGTGAACGCATCTGTCGTACTGACCCCGAATAGCAAGCTGGTCATCACGCGAGTCAATGCGGCTGCGCCGACAACGCCCACTGCGATTCCAAGCCCCGCCAACTGCATCCCCTGCCGCACCACGAGGCTGATGATATTCCCGGGCCGTGCGCCCAGCGCCACTAGCACACCGATATCGTGAGTGCCCTGCGTCACCAAATGCGACATTACGCCGTAGAGTCCCACTGCCGCGAGCAACAACGCGAACATCGCAAACACACCCAGCATGGTGCTCGAAAAGCGCTGGCGCGCCAGCGAATCATGCAACCGTTCCTGCATCGTCCGGATTCCATAAACCACCACGTCCGGATCAACCGCATGGATTTCGCTTACGACCGCGGAGGATAATCCTGCCGCTTCCGTCGAGGTGCGTACCACCAGAAACATTCTAGGATCGGGCTGCTGCTGTTGCGGGAAGTAGGTAGCCATCTTGCCGTCCGTCTCCAGCCCGTATTGCTTGACTACCCCCACCACACCCACGATCGTCATCGGCTTCTTAGGGTCGAACCACAAGTGTTTTCCGATGGGATCGCTGTCCGGCCAGAAGCGCTGCGCGAATTTCTCGTCGATGATCACCGCTTGCGGCTTATCTGCGTTATCGTCCTCGGTGAAATAGCGGCCCTTGCGCAGAGGAATCTGCATCGTCCGAAAATAATCCGTGCCAGCGACGCGAATATCCGCTTGCAACTCCTGCCCTGGGGGCGGAGTGTAACCTTCCACGTTGATGCCTCCCCAACCTACCTCGCCCGCCAGGGGCAGTACCGAAACCACTCCTTCCGCGACCACGCCCGGCAGGTGGGCGACACGGCTCTCGATTTCTCTGTAGAAATTGATGATTGGTTTATCGCTTTTATCATTGAGGTACTTCCGGCCCGCTGCGACCACCTCCATCGTTAACACATGATCAGTGGTGAATCCCGGCGGCACGCTTTGCAATCGCACGAAGCTGCGGATCAACAGCCCGGCTCCGATCAAAAGCATCAACGAAAGCGTTAGCTCGGAAACGACCAGCAACCCCCGCAAACGGTGGCGACGCACGTGCAAACCACCGTCGCTCTGTCCGCTGCGCCCACCTGCTTTGAGCGAAGTATTCAAATCCACTTTGATGGTGCGCCATAGCGGTGCAACGCCGAACAGAATTCCGGTCGCCAGCGAGACGCCAAATGTGAACGCCAGGACCGCGCTATTGATTGCAATGTTTTCCAGTCGCGGAATGTTTCCCGGGTTCATCGAACGCACCATGTAAATACTTAGTTGCGCGACCAGCAGCCCGGCCGCACCGCCGAGAAGTCCCAAGAGAACACTCTCGGTTAGTAGTTGTCGCGCAAGCTGCTGCCAGCCCGCGCCCAAAGCCGTGCGGATCGCTACTTCTTTTTCTCGCCCTGCGGCACGCGTGAGCAATAAGTTTGTAACGTTCGCGCACGCGATCAACAGCACCAGCCCGACCGACCCCAGCAACACCAGCAGTGCCCGGCGTACGTCCCCGACCACCTGTTCCTGCAGCCCCACGACATGCATGCCGAAACTGGCGTCACGCTTGTCCTTCTCGCGGATGTGACTGGCGATCACCTCAATATCCGCCTGGGCCTTTTGAACTGGCACACCCGCCTTTAACCGCACCATAATGTTGTAGTTTTCGTCGCGCCTGTTTTTAACCGCATCGGCTGCCAGGGGCAAAGGCGCAAAGATATCCATCTTGTCCATCGGTGTTTCCGACGGCATCACCTCTGCGTCAAGCATAAAACCGTGCTGCAATACGCCCGCTACGATGAATGGGTTACCGTTGAGCACGATGGTCTTCCCGACGATCGCTGGGTCTGAATTGAACAGGCGTTTCCAGACTCGTTCGCTAAGAACCGCCACATCCGGTTTGCCTGGCTTGTCCTCCTCAGGCAGCAGCAAACGGCCAAGCAGAGGCTTTGCGCCGAGCATCGCTAAGAGACTGGACTGCGTACGCGCTCCAAAAAGCCGTTCCGGCTGCTCGCGGCCCGTCAAAACGAAGGTCCGACTCTGTGCCAGCGCCATCTGCTCGAAGGAATGATTCTCGTTCTGGATGTCAACGTACTGGCCCGGAGACGGCCAGTCGCGCAGGATTCCAATTGCGGGAGAATGCAGCCACACCGCAGCCAACCGGTCCGGATGAGGATAAGGTAGCGGACGCAACAGCAACGCATCTACTACGCTGAAAATAGCGGAATTGGCGCCGATTCCAATTGCCAACGAAGCGACAATCACCGCCGTCAGTAGGGAGTGCTTGCGAAGCATTCGCAAGGCGTACCGAAGGTCTTGGAAGAAGGTGTGCATTATCCCTCCCGGCTATGAAGGAATGATTGTATGACCTGTGCGGCCTTCCGGATAAGAGGGATTTTCGCTGGCGTACAGCCGCCACTCCCTCCGGCACGCCCCACGCGGATTCGGGCGGATGACGGGTCGCTCGGAAACAAACGCGTTACCGCTGCGGCTCTTCCTTCCCAAACTAACTCGTGCCCTATACCTGAAATGAAAAAGGGGCCAGCGAAAAGCCGGCCCCCTTCGCTGCATTATTTTCGTGGTTATAGATTTGTCATCAGCAATAGCTGCAAGCCTCGCCACCCATCATCGTCGAGCCCTGTGCATCGCTTCCGGTTACGTCCGCCTTGATGCGACGCAGGCGCCGGCCCAGCCGTTCGGCAAGCTGATGCCGTGCGCGCCACAGACGCGCCTTCAAAGTGTTCTCGGTAACTCCTAGCTTCTTGGCAGCTTCCCCGGTGGAGTAGCCCTGTACGTCGCGCAAAACAAACGCGGTGCGCAGCAGAGGCGAAAGCTCATCCAAGTTTTCGCTGATAATTTCGCGAAGCTCGGTGCTCACGAACACCTGCTCCGGATTTGGCCCGCTATCCGCGAACCGTTCCGAGGCTGGCAGCTCATCTTCGCGAGGTGTCTCATCCAGCGACACCGCTGGGCGAGCTTTGGCACTTCTCCGCCGCATCAGCGCCGCGTTGATCACGATGCGCGTCAGCCAGGTGGAAAATTGCGAGCGCCCTTCAAATCGCTTCAAGTTGCGGTACGCCGACAAAAGCCCATCCTGCAAAGCGTCCTCAGCGTCCTCAGCGTTTCCGAGCACACGCAACGCAGTCTGAAACAACGGGCGCTGATAGCGGCGGAATAGCGCCTCCACCGCTTGCGAGTCGCCACGCTGCCCAGCGCGAATCAGCTTTTGCTCGTCCCATTGCCCAGCTACTACTTGCGCGTTAACCAGTCCTGCGTTTGGTGTTACAGCTTGTGTAGCCATCGTCGTCCCCCATTTACATTAAAAACTCGTCGCCCAAAATCTTCTTAATGCACCGGCACGGCGCCCGCCCGCGCCCGCGGTTTTTTCATCATCAGCAGAATCGGAATCACCGCGAAAAATACGACTCCCAGCATTTTGAAATTGTCGATAAACGCCATCATCGCGGCCTGCCGCTGCACGGTGTTGTAAATCATGGTTTGCGCCTGCGACGTGGCGTGCGACAGACTCGAACCAGCAACAACCAGCTTGGTCTGCAGGCCACCCAGCATCCCGCGATACGCTGAGCCGTAATCATTCACGCGATCCATCAGCTGCGCCTGGTGAACCTGAGAGCGCCGCTGCAGCATGGTCGTGACCGTGGCGATCCCCACGCTGGCCCCGATGTTTCGGGCCAGGTTGATGATGCCCGTCCCCATATTTGTTTTTTCGCGGGGCACGTAGGCGAACGCCGCCACGTTGATAGGAATAAACAGGAACGCCAGCCCGAAGCTTTGCAGCATGCGCGTGCGTACCGCATGCCCGTAGTCGAGCCCGAGGTCCCAGCCTGCCATTACAAATAGTGCGGAAGCAGATACGATGCACCCAAAGGTAATAAGGATGCGTGTATCTACCCTTGAAATTAATAGGCCCACCACCGGCATCATGCACATAATCACCGCTCCGCCAGGCGACAGCGCTTTTCCCGCCGACTCCGCCGTATAACCGAGCAGTTGCTGTAAAAGCTGTGGAATCAATACGGTACTGGAGTACAAAACAAATCCCAGAAAGAACATCGCCAGCGTGGCGATGGCAAAATTGCGGTCCTTCAACATGCGCAAATCGACCACCGGTTCTTTCTCCCGTAACTCCCAGATAATGGCCGAGATAATCCCCACCAGCATTAATCCGAAAAATACGCGGATGAAGTTGGAGGACAGCCAATCATCGCGCTGGCCCTTGTCCAGAATGATCTGCATGCTGCCCAAACCCAGGCTGATCAGTCCGATACCGATGTAATCGATACGGAATCCGCTCTTCAGGCTGGCGCGTTTCATGTGCGGCGGATCGCTGACCAGCAGATTTGTCAGGATCAGCGAAATCATGCCCACCGGCACGTTGATGTAGAAAATCCAGCGCCACGAAAAACTGTCGGTAATCCACCCTCCCAGCCACGGTCCGACGGTCGGAGCGACAACGACCGCCAAGCCGTATACCGCGAACGCCATTCCTCGTTTTTCATAGGAAAATGTGTCGTTCAAGATGGCTTGTTCACTGGGCTGCAATCCACCACCGCCAGCGCCCTGCAAGATTCTGAAAAAGACCAGCATCCCGAGGCTTGGCGCCAACCCACATAAGAACGAGCTAACCGTAAACACCGCCACGCAGGACATGTAAAAACGCTTGCGGCCAATCAAACTGGAAAACCATCCGGACAGCGGCAGCACTATAGCGTTCGATACCAGGTACGACGTCAGCACCCAGGTGGATTCATCCGACCCGGCGGACAAGCCCCCAGAGATGTGCGGCAGCGCCACGTTGGCAATCGATGTGTCGAGAACTTCCATGAAGGTTGCGAGGGTCACCGTAACCGCGATCACCCATGGGTTGATCGAGCCGTCCGGCATTCGCAACTTCGAGAGAATTCTGTGACGCATCGCGTTCGCTGCTTCCTTCTTTGCAACTGCCCAACAAATTCATCGTTCCAATTGCTACTCGGTAATCACCGTCACATCCGCATTCATTCCTGGCCGCAACACTGCCTGCTGCTCCGGAATCGGATCGACGATGATCTTCACCGGTATGCGTTGGACCACTTTCACGTAATTTCCCGTGGCGTTTTCGGGCGGCAGCAAACTCAACACCGCGCCAGTGGCCCCGGCTATGGAGTCCACATGCCCACTGAACGTTTTCCCGTAGGTGTCCACTTTCACTTCAGCTTTTTGTCCGGGCCGCATCTGCCGCAGTTGCGTTTCTTTGAAATTTGCCGTGACCCACACGTCCTGCAGCGGCACAACTACCAGCAAACCCTGGCCCAGTTGCACGATCTGCCCCTTCTCCACTTGCTTGTGCGTCGCTATTCCGTCCACGGGCGCGACGATTTCCGTGTAGCTCAAATTTAGTTGCGCCGCGTCTACCATCGCGCGGGCTTGCTCCACTTTCGCAAGTTTGCCCTGCACGTCGGCCGTTCTCATGCTGACTTGTTGAACATCGGCGCGCGCCGATGAAACGCCGGCACGAGCCTGCTCTACTTTTGCGCGCGAGGCGTTCAACTGCGCTTTGGCGATATCAATGCTGCTGGTCGCCTGCGCAATCTTTTCTTGTTCCGCATTTAGCGCGCTGGCCGTCGCATCCGCATTGGCTTTCGCCGCGTCATATTGCTGCTTAGAAATTTCGCCCTTCTCCATTAAGGGTTTGTAGCGTTCCAGATCCGCTTGCGCGAGTTGTGCATTCGCTTGAGCCTTGGCCACGTTGGCCTGCGCATAGGCCAGATCGGAATTTTGCGCTTGCGCGTAGGACGCTTGCGCCCGCGCCAGATCCGCTTCAGCAGCCAGCAATCCCGCACTCGCATTGGAGGTTCCGCTCGTCACTGTTTCACGCGTCCGAGGGACGTCTACCGTTGCTGACTGTGCCTCGCTCTGTGCCAACGCCAGCGCCGCATTGGCGTTATCCAACGCCGCCTGGTAATCGCGAGGATCGATTTTCACTAACACTTGGCCGGCCTTAACGTGTTCGTTGTCGTGCACCAGCACTTCCTGCACGCGGCCGGAAATTTTCGCCGCGATCGGAGTGATGTGCCCGTCGACTTGTGCGTCGTCGGTCGATTCACGATTGCGGTAATACAGAAAAAGTCCGATCGCGACGGCCACGAGTACAATCGCGCCGAGAATCAGAAACCGTTGGACTTTCGGATTCTTCAAGCCCTTAGGAGGCTCTGCAACCAGAGGCTCTTCGAGCTCCAACGAAACTCCCGCCGCGTTTTCCACCTGATCTTCGATTTCCACACTCATTTTTCAGCACCCGGCCCCTTACTTCGCGTACACCCGTTCCATCTGCCCCAGGGACCGCGCCAAATCCGCGCGGGCCTGGTTAAATCGGTAAAGCGCAGCAATCTGATTGTCGTTCGCGCGCGCCAGCGAATCCTGCGCCTGGATCACTTCAATGTTGTTGGCCACGCCGGCGCGAAAGCGATCGCGCGCTTGATCCACTTCTTCATTCGACAATTGCACCCCAAGATTTGCCACTTGTACCTGGCTCCTCGCAGACGTCAGGGTGATCAGCGCGTTCTTCACATCGAGCCCAATCTGATTACGCAGGTCGGACTGCTGTTGTTGCAGTCTTTGTATCTCCAAATTCGCGCGAGTGGTCTCGGCACGAATTCGGCCGCCGGTAAAAAGCGGCATGCTCATCGCCAGTTCGTAGTTGTAGGTTGGGATCCCGTTATTTAGCCGCGTGCCCTGGTATTGCCAGTCTCCGTCGACTTTCAAGGAAGGGAGTCGCGCGTCCCACGCCTGTTTTTTCTGCCACTGCGCCGCTTTAACCTGGTCGTTCAGCGATTTCCATTCATAACGCGCTGAAAGCGCTTCCTCGATACTCTGTTCCACTTCGGGTTGCGGAGTTTCGAAATAGCTCAGAGAGTCAGCCAACTCAATGGTCTGTCGCGGGTCCAGATTTAAAAGCCGGCTTAACGCGAAAAGGGAAGTTTCGCGGTCCGCTTGCGCTTCGAGCAATCGTTGCTTCTCATTTTGCAACTCCACGTTTGCTCGCAGCGTATCGATTCCTGTGCCCACGCCCTCATGTTGCAAATCCGCTGCCTGGTTATAGAGTGCCTGTGCCAAGTCAACGCGGGAGCTTGCGGCCTGCACCGTCGCGACCGCCCGCAGCGTCCCGATATACTGCGAGACCACTAACAGGACTACTTGCTCGCGCGTCGAGAGGCTGTTGGCCTTTTGCGCGCTGGCGAGAGACCGTTCCGCTTGATAACGGCGCCACAGAGTCAGGTCAAAAACCGGCGCCGAAAACGAAGGACCTGCCTGAAAAACTTGAATTGGTCCGATGTGCTCGGGAAATCCTATGATCGGCTTCCCGAATTGGGCTTCGATATTTACGCGGCGGACAGCATCACTGGAGTCCAGCTGCGCCTGCGGCAATAAGGCTGCGCGCGCCACGTTCTTGTCCTGGACAGCTTCGGCGGCCTGAATCACGGCAATCTGTGCGGTGGTGTTTTGCTTCAAAGCCAACGCCACAGCCTGATCTAGCGTCAGCCGCAACACCCCTGTTGGGGCGATGACGGGAAGCCCATTACGAGGGGCGCTCGTTTGCCCCTTGGCAGAATTCGCGCTCGCTAGCGACAAGCCCAGAAACAAAACATAAAAAATAATGGGTGTGCGCTTGGGGCCTTTAGCCCCCTTTTCATCTTTTTCGTCATTTTGTTGTTTAGCGGCGATTTCTCGGACGATTGCCTGGTTTAAACAACCTTCCGCCACCAGCTTGCCGCCTTGCTGGTGGATCTCAGCCAGCAACGCTCTACCCGATGCATCGATGAAGCTGACGCCACAAAGGTTGATGCTGAGACTCGCCCCCGACGAGCTTTCGCGTAAGTCTCTCCAGCTCTGCTCCAAGGCAGGAACCCAGGGGCCGGCGAGTTTGCCCTCAACGGTTAGACTGGTCTTACCCGGTTTCTTTTCAATCGTGATACGTAGCATGGTGTGTTTGCCCAGTATTCAATTGCATGGCGCACACCATTAGAGATTAAAGTTTGTAAACAGGCATCTGCAACTAATTACAGGGTTTAAGTAGATTTTTGCGAAAACCATCCGTACTCATGAAAGGCGCTATTTGGGCATTTGCCATGTATTGGGCGAATCGAGTGAATGCCCATATATTGGCTTGCTGGTTAGTCCTACCGTTTGACTGCTATCGATTGCACTTCGAAATGCCCACCCCTCAGCAACGACGCCACGCCAATAAACTCCCTCGCCGGGAACTCTTTAGCTGTGAAGTAGCTTCGGTAAGCGGCGTTGAACTTGTCGTATAACGTCAGATCTGTGCACGCGACCTGTACGTAAACCAGGTCATCCATCGTCATGCCCGCCGCGGTCAATGTAGCCTTCACGTGGTCCAGCAACAGCTTAATTTCGTCGTCGATTTCCACGGGTGCTTTTCCTGTCTTGGAATCGATTCCGATGCGTCCGGAAAGGTACAGCGTGTTGCCAGCCAAAATTCCTCCGCTGAAAGGTAGTTGCGCGTTATCGTCCGGCAGGTTGATAACATGCCGCGTGGCTGATGTGGTGGACTGTGAGAATGCACCGCGCGCCACAAAAAATCCTCCCGCCGCCAGTATCGCAATGAATGACAATACACGTCCGTTCATGAAATCCTCCTCAGTAGGAAACGACCGAATGTACCTGCACCTGCTTTGCGCCCAGAGTGTAGGCTTCGCGATGTCTCTCCGCAAGCTCGCGAATAAAATCACATTATTTTTCAGGCCAGGGGAGCGATCTATGCCGTCGTTAGAACGAAATGATTTGCATGCGGATTAGATAAAGCGTCAGTAACGCAACCATAATCCACAAGAGCGCTCCTTGGAGAAGCGGCCGCCATCCGACGCTCTTCACTGTTGCGAGGGAAATTCCCGTACCAATTAAAAACAGCGTTGCTGTTAGTCCCAGGCGCCCCGCACTGAAGCCCCACCTGTCGAAATTTCCAAATGCCGGAATGTAAGTGTTAACCACCGCAGCCAGGCAAAAAAACAATATGAACCATGGCAGCGGCACACGAGTCTTGCTGTGCTTCACTGCGGCAGTTACCAACGCCAATGGCACAATCCACAACGCACGGGCCAGTTTTACCGTGGTGCCCACCATCAACGCTTGCGCACCGTACTTGGCCGCCGCACCCACCACCGAACTGGTGTCATGAATTGCCAGCGCGGCCCACAAACCGAACTGCGATTGCGTGAGGTGCAAAATATTTCCAACGGGTGGAAATGCTAAAAGCGCGATGGAGTTGAGAATAAAAACCGTGCCTAACGACACAGCCATTTCTTCATCGTCCGCGTGCAATATCGGACCGATCGCGGCAATGGCGCTGCCGCCGCAAATCGCCGTGCCCGCAGTGATCAGATAAGATGCGTTGCCACCGATCCGCAGAAACTTCCCGAGCGCAAGCCCAACTATCAGCGAAAAAGAAATTCCTAGCGCCGTGTAAATAAATCCGCTGCGCCCGGCCTTCACAATCTCGTGCAAATTCATTCCGAACCCTAGCGCCACCACCGACACTTGCAGCAAGATCCTCGCCGCGCTTCTGCTGAAATGTGGATAAGGATGCCGCACGCTTAGGCCGAACATAATTCCCAAGCTTAGCGCCACGGGCGGAGAGATCCAGCCGCTCAAACATAAAATCAGCGCCAGTATGAAAATAATTTTCGCGGCGAAGGCCATCGATTAGGGATGGACGGCAGGTGGAGCAGCTTGTGCAGGTACCGCGTTTTGGTTAGGCGTATTTTGATTAGGCGTAGACGCGCCATTAGCGCACTCCGCGACGATTTTTGCGGTGCGCTCTCTGCTGACGCGACAGGCCGAATCGTATATCCGGCATTGCGCCAGAGTATATTGGCACCCACATGTGCAGGTATCTTCATTCATGCGATGTAAAGCTACCGTCTTCTGCGCTGGTGTAAGCTTCGTCATGTCTACGCCAGGAAGGTCGCTGGCGCGGTTCGCGTGTTTCAGAAATATTTCACCTGTGTCTTCAAACGTCTCGACCCTCGCGTTGATGGGCAGCCCCAGGAGCGCGCGCACTTCCATTTCATAGAGTTCCGGATCTCGCAACCCGATATGTTTTTGAACCACGCGGCCCTGCGCATCGATAATAAAAGACGTGGGCAGCGCCGGCACTCCGCCAAACTGAAACCGCATTTCATCAGTGGCCATCGCCACGGGGTAATTTATCGAGTAGCGCTTCGCGAACTTGCGGACGGAATCTTCATCCGCGTCATCGATCACTAGCCCGATCACTTGCAGCTTGTCTTGATATTTCTTCTGCAGCTCAACCAGATCAGGAACCTCCATGCGGCATGGCCCGCACCACGTAGCCCAAAAATTCAGCAGTACTACTTTCCCATGAGCGTCCGCCAGATCCACGGTGCTCCCGTCGATGCCCTTCACTGCAAACGCCGGCGCCGGGTCCGGATCGCGTATAAGTCGAATCACCATCTGCTCGCCTTGCTGCTGCTGTTGCCCGCCCGGCAACGCGCGCGGCAAAACAGCAATGAAAAGGAACAGTCCAAATCTGTAAATCGCCAGTTTCATACAGGTTAAGAATATCCCACTGCTTGCCACCCTCGGATTTGTTAAATGGCCGAAGTGCCTTTCAGAAAATGTCAACTTTGACCATGGCCAAACAGCAACTTGTCGCGCTATCTGTCTCATTCCAAATCATTACCTAATAATTTCCTGAATGAAGTCTGGCAAAAACTTATTCGTGTAAGAGGCACGCTCACGATTTTACTCTTGAACTCTGAACAATATCCCCGGTGTAAGCAGTTCCGGATGATTTTCACATGGCGCCGCATAGGAGCAATTGTGGGGTTCTAGGTGTAGTGGGCCGTGAAGCATGGGCCGACGCTATCTGACGATGGAAGAAATCAGCTGCTCAACAGCTCTACGGGAAGGTCCATGGAAGGGTTGCGTCAAAAACGACCAAGGCTTGTCTTAGACCCAGCCGAATACAACAGGCTTAAAAATCGCATATTGGAGCGCGACGGTTGGACTTGTCAGTGTTGCGGTTCGCCGGCAGCACAACCTCCGTGGAGTGTGATAACAGACGTGATCCGGATCGATCTTCTCAGGTTGTTTCGAAAATGCTCCAAGACAACTGTTATTGACATTCGAACCAGCTTTGTCCCAACCTCGCCGGTGGGTGGTGTCCCGGCATCGCCAACGTCTGCAGGCGAGCGTGCAAATCACATCTATAATTCGCGTCTCGGCCTCCTTCGGTCCGAGCTCTGTAGGGTGAACACCGAACAGTCTACTCGGGCCGTCGCGGGGCCGGCGTCGTTAAGACGTCAATCCGGGCGGTCTCCGCGGTATGCGACACCGCTCCCGTAAACAGAACGAATGCCCCGTTATCATGCCAATAACCACGATTTTGTTAACTGTGAACTCGCCAGCTTCTACGATAAAGTGAACCGTACTCGATTCCTGAAGCGTCACGTTACGAAAATTAGAACTGACATACCGCGTGCCTGCAATCGATATTCTGCATAGAAGCAACAAGGTCCAGGGACGGGCTTGCGATTTATTGTCGGATCGTAAAACATGTCCTTCGCAACTATGACGCGCCAACCTGCGGCAAAACCTATCACAGCTCGCGCTAGACCTCCGCTGCTCACCGCGGGTTTCGGACTGGGGCCGCCGAGCTGGGTGGTGTTGGGAATTGTCTGTTGCGCGGCGTTCGTCGCCTATAGTCTTGGTTGGTCCGAAGCGCCGCTATCGAATCCCGATACATCCAGCTATCTACAGGTGGCGCAGGATTTCTCGGCAAGTGGTCACTTTGTCCAATTGCACGACCGCACGCCGGGCCTGCCATTGTTTGTTCTGCTCACCGGCACAGGCCCCACATACTTCTATACAGTTCTATTCTTGCATTTGTTGAGCATAGTTGCTTTGGTGCTCCTGTTGTCTAGGCTTGCTGTTCGTGTGGAACTGATATGGGCATTCGTTCTTTTGGCGCTGCTACCGCCCCATGTGCAGAATGATGCATATCTCAGTTCGGAGGCCTTGGCCGGGACGCTTCTCGTCTTTGGGTTTGTCGGAGTTTCGCTGTTTATTCTGAATCCAAACTCTTGGATCTATTGTCTTCTGGCGTCCGTTTGCTTCCTCTGGGCCGGGCTGACTCGTCCAACAAACTTGATCACCCCATTCGTGCTCGCGGCGATCCTAGCTCTTTCGCGAAAGAGACTTGTTCGAGGCGCGGCTCTGCTCGTTTTCTTTCCTGCTCTGGTCGCGGGAACCTATGTACTCTACACGGACTCGAATATTCACCTTTTCGGGCTCAGCGCCCAGACTGGCTATCAGCTCTCCAATTCGACCGTTAGACTGTACGAGTACATAGACAATCCAATCGCCCGCGAGGAATTCTTGAAGGCACGTACTGAATTGTACGTAGCAGGGTCGGCTCCCAATTATGCAGTGTGGAGGGTACGACCTATTCTCAAACAGCGCCTTGGACTCTCCGACGTGGAACTTGGGCGCTTCTTACTGCGAATGAATCTCCGCCTAATTCTTCATCACCCGGAAGGCTACCTCGAAACAATTGCGAGGGGAGCAAACATGTACTGGTTTCCATATGAGACGAAAATAATTGTACAGCCGTCCGTTCTAAGGCCAGTGTGGTTCGGCGTTCAGCTACTCGTTTCGGCGGTGTTCCTCTTGGCGATAACCGTCTTGGGAGGACTCGCCGTTGGGTCGCGGATTATCAACAGGAAATTGATTGATTTGGGTGACCGAGCTTTGCCCCATTTATTGGCTTTGGCAATTATCTTCCAGACGATGATTGTCTCCTTTCTTGTAATCGGAAGCGGCTCTCCTCGTTACCGGAGCGTCACAGATCCGTTGATTCTGTTCGATATCGCCTTGGTTGCGGACTGGGGGCTGACGACATGGTATGCCAGTCGTCGCCAGCCTCTTATCGATGCAGAGGACCCACCCGGCGGCGGCGCCACAGCTTAAGGGATCGCAGTTCCCGTAAGTGTCGCAGCTGCGTTTCGTTTGTACTTGGCCTGCCGAACTAATTGATAAAAATAAGGTTTTGCCTAGAGTTGACAGGTTTCCAACTTAAGGGAACCGTTGGCCCAACGCTCTAACTTTTTCGTGTGAATAGATGATTCGCCTTTGGTTGGAGAATTGCTATCAAGGGCGGTAGCGGCCTCACCATTAGACCTGAAATAGATAGGGCGAAAGGGCGAAGGCGCTTGCTCTCGACGGTAGCGATCATTTACAGAAAGCTGAAAAATAAACTGCCCCAAAGTGGCTTAAATGCTATTTCCTGTGTATTGAGTCATTTACCTAGTATTTCGCTCTCGGAGATTCGCGTTCAGGGAGGCCCGGTGACTCTGTTGTGAAATACCCAAACGAGATGACTCATCGAAACGATCGATCGAAAACGGCGCTCAGCCCGGATCCGATATTATCCGTCATCGTACCAGTACGTAACACTGTATCCGAATTTCAGCAGTGTTTGCGGGCGTTGAGTTTGAGCCGGGAAGACGACATCGAACTAATTGTCGTTGACGACTGTTCGACCGAAAATATTCGTAGTATCGCCGAGCAACATGGCGCTCGGTATTTTCGTTTGCCGCGATGGAGTGGTCCTGCCGCCGCACGCAATCTGGGAGTGCGCAACGCAGGCGGAGAAATCATCGTCTTCGTAGACGCGGACGTATTGGTAGTGCCCAGTACGCTTCGGACCATTCGCGAGGAGTTTGAGAGGAATCCCGATCTCGCGGCCCTGTTCGGTTCCTATGATGACGCACCAGCCTGTCTAGATTTTTGGTCGTCGTTCAAGAACCTCATGCATTACTCCGTGCACCAGTCTTCGCGAACCGAGGCCACCTCATTCTGGGCAGGCTGTGGAGCAATTCGGAAGAAGGTGTTTGGTGATGTTGGAGGATTCGATGCGGTCAGATACCCCGAAGCGTCCATCGAAGACATTGATCTCGGTATTCGACTGACCCAGAGGCGTGAGAAAATCCGCCTCCTCAAACACCTGCAGGTAAAACATCTGAAGAATTGGACGTTAAAATCGCTGATATACAGTGACATCAAGCAACGCTCTATTCCGTGGACCCAGCTCATCCTACGATCCAACTATCTTCCGCGGGATCTCAACCTCTCCTGGGCGTCACGAGTAAGTGCGGTCCTCGTGGCAATCATGGTCGTTCTGGCTGCAGGTATGACTCGTTCTTTGATAGGCCCAGCAACCTGGTCTCCAAGCGCTATTATGTTCATGTTTATCTGTGTCATCTCCGCTCTACTAATGCTTAATCAGCAACTCTACCGAGTCTTTGTGGGAAAGCGAGGGATGGCATTCGCCTTGTCAGCGGTTCTATTTCACTGGGTTTATCTTTTCTACAGTGGAACCGTTTTCATATTCTGCAGTGCTTTAATGCTATTGCATGGAGTTTTTTGTTCTGAAACCAGCAAATCCGACGTTGGAAGATCTTTGACATGATTCGATTTACACCGGCGACCTATAATTCCCGCGCCCGTTTTGAAATCGCACTCAGCGAAATGATAACCGTGCGTCCATGAAAAACAAAACCGATAAGAGAGTCGTTATCATCGGTGCTGGTCCTGCTGGCCTCACGGCAGGTTACGAGCTGTTGAACAACAACGTGGCGGCCATAATTGTGGAACGCGACAATATAGTAGGCGGACTCGCTCGAACCGTAAAATATAAAGGCTATCTGTTCGACATTGGGGGTCACCGATTTTTCACGAAGTGGGCGGAGGTGAATCGCCTGTGGCATGAAATCCTCGGAGAGGCATTTGCGCCGAGGGAACGCTTATCCAGGATTTACTACCGAAATCAGTTTTTCTCGTATCCTTTGCGGCCCTTTAATGCCTTATTCGGGCTCGGGTGGCGAGAGTCTGCGCGTATCCTGCGGAGCTATTTGTATGCCCAGGTCGTGCCTCATTCCCGTGAAGATAATTTTAAACAATGGGTCTCGAATCGTTTTGGAAGGCGTCTTTACGAGATATTTTTTAGAGGTTATACCGAAAAAGTCTGGGGAGTGCCCTGCACTCAAATTGGTGCGGAGTGGGCGGCGCAGCGCATTAAGAGCTTATCGCTCGCCTCCGTTTTGCGAAATTCCGTTTTCGGAACTCGAAGTACGCGAATAAAGAGCTTGGTTCAACGCTTTCATTATCCTGATCGTGGGCCGGGGCAGATGTGGGAAACGTTAGCGCAGCGTTTGGGCGAAAATGGTTGCCCGATCCAGATGGGTTCTCGAACCGTACGCATTTGTCATCAAAACGGAAAAGTTACCCACCTGATGATGGAGACCCCGAGAGGCTTAGAAAGGCTTTCTGGAACGGATTTTATCAGCTCCATGCCCATGCGAGACCTCATAGAAGCATTGGATCCCGCACCACCAGACGACATCCAACGCGCAGGAAAATCCTTGCATTATCGTGACTTTCTAATCGTGAGCTTGATCGTGAACCGCAAAAATGTAATGCCGGATAACTGGATCTATATCCACGATCCGGCCGTTGCCGTTGGCCGAATTCAGAATTTCAAGAATTGGTCCCGCGCCATGGTTCCGGATCTTGAAAAGACGTGCCTGGGAATGGAGTATTTTGTTTCCGAGAACGACACGCTTTGGAAGCAGACGGATCAAGAATTGGTCGAGTTAGCGAAAAATGAGGTCGTTCGTTTGGGGTTGGCTCGCCCCGAGGAGGTTGAGGATGGCACCGTGGTGCGCATGTTGAAGGCCTACCCGATGTATGACAACGGGTGGGCAGATAGTGTGCTTACGATTCGTAATTATCTCGAAAGATACCTAACGAATCTGCAGCTCATCGGCCGAAACGGGATGCACAAGTACAACAATCAGGACCACTCAATGATGACAGCCTTATATGCGGCGCGGAATATTCTGGGGGCTCACTATGACCTGTGGGCCGTCAATACCGAACCGCAATATCACGAAGAAGAATCAGCGGCAGACCGCTCGTGGGTACGAACCCCAATAACAACCGCCGGGAAATTATCCTGGGGGCCTCCAGCATCTTTGCATTAGGAAATCGAATCTAGTTATGGCCGGATCCCCTCAATGAAAAGAATCAAGGTGGCCCTCGTGGGATGCGGACGCATCGCGATCGAAGTTCACCTCCCCGCCATGTTGCGAATGTCAGATATTGATGTCGTGGCGCTGGTCGAGCCGGACAATCAACGTCGAGCGCAAGCATTGGCACTCGCCGGCAAGGTGGCAACCTTCCGCGACGATGGCGAATTGGACGCGTTTCCCGGGTTGGATGCAGTAGTCATTTGTAGTCCAAATGCATTTCACTCCGCTTGCGCAACCCGGGCTTTCGTACAACACAAACACGTATACCTCGAAAAGCCAATCGCGACATCTCTGCAAGAAGCCGATTCAGTGCTGCGCGCATGGCGCCAAGCTGGAACGGTGGGCATGATCGGTTTCAATTACCGCTTTCACCCGTTCTACGTCCAGGCTCGCGCTCATATCCTCGCGGGAGATCTCGGAGAAATCGTAGCGGTACGCTCCGTGTTTTCATCAGCTGACCAATCAGCTCCTGAGTGGAAAACGCGGCGCGCAACAGGCGGGGGCGTACTTCTCGACCTGGCGATGCATCATGTGGATCTTTGCAGGTTTCTCCTGGAACAAGAAATCGTCGAAGTCTACGCAGATCTCTGGTCACGACTGAGCGAGCATGACACAGCAGCGCTCCGGTTGCGGCTCTCAGGTGACTGCGCCGTGCAGTCGTTCTTTAGTCTTCATGGCAATAACGACGACAGACTCGAAGTCTACGGCACCGCCGCAAGAATGAATATCGATCGGCGGAACGGTTTCAACCTTGAGTTGGTTAAGCGAGAACAAAGCGACGGGTGGCCCAGTCGGCTCCAGAGAAGTTTGCGACGCGTGATAAAGAGCCCGGTATTGTCCGCTCGGGTGCTCGCGAATGGCAGAGAACCGTCTTACCACGCTGCCCTGGCTCATTTTATTGAGTCCATCCGCTCAGGAAACATAGCCGCCGCGCCTAACTTGAACGACGGATATGCCGCTCTGTCCGTAATTGCGACGGCGGAGCGCTCAGCAGCCTTAGGACAAGCCGTTCCGGTGACAAGGCCTGTTTATGCGCATACTGCTCATTAACGATTACGCCTCTCTTGACGGCGGGGCGGAAATCGCCCTATTCGCGTTACGTGATGGTCTGCGAGCCCGAGGCCACGATGCGCGTCTTTTCGCTACGACTGCCGGACTAAATGGTGCCGGGTCGCACGCTGATTACCGCTGCTTTGGCACGAAGTCCAGCTTCCGGACGCTGGTGCAGAGCGTCAATCCAACGGCGTATTGGGCACTAAAGCGGACATTGGAGAAGTTCAAACCGGATGTTATTCACGTTTCACTCTTTCTCACTCAACTCTCGCCGCTGATTCTCCCTTTGTTGCAGCAATACCCAGCGCTGTACAACGCAGTGTGGTATCGCGCCATTTGTCCCACTGGGACCAAGTGTCTTCCCGACGGACGCGACTGTGAACGTCGAGCCGGAGTGATTTGCTTGCACAGTGGCTGCATCTCGTGGCGTGATGCGCCCCCGATCATGTTGCAATTCGCGCTTTGGCGACGCTGGCAAGGAGCGTTTCGCAGGGTGGTCGCCAATAGTCTATGGGTCGCTGATCGGCTGGAGGCTGAAGGATTGGGACCGGTCAGCGTCATCCGGCACGGCGTACCTATTCGCGAGGCGCGGCCGAAATTGCAATCGCCGCCGACTGTGTTATTTGTCGGGCGCCTAGTGCAAGTCAAAGGGGTCGATCTCCTGCTGCGCGCCTTCGCGCTGGTGCTCAAGCACATACCGGAAGCGCGTCTGCTGATTGCCGGGGACGGGCCGGAGAGAACTTCGCTGACGGAACTGGCCAGGAACCTGGAAATTGGCGAAGCTCTCGTTTTTCTTGGCCATGTCCCTCACGCCGCGGTGGACCGCTTGCTTGATGCCGCTTGGGTGCAGTCCGTGCCGTCGCGTTGGGCAGAGCCTTTCGGTATTGTGGCCGCAGAAGCAATGATGGCAGGTGTCGCGGTTATCGCGAGCCGCTCCGGTGGGCTTACGGAGATCGTGCGGGACGCGGATACTGGTTTTCTTACCACACCGGGCGAAGTTGCTCCGTTGGCAAATGCCTTGGCGCGATTGCTCGGAGATCGCGAATTGGCAGAGCGAATGGGAGGATCGGCCCGCCAGCGAGCGCTCGCAGAATTCGGTGAGCCTCTTTACATAGAGCGATTTGTCGCGCAGTACGAGCAGATGTTCGCCGGGAGCGAAAATGGCAAGTCGTGAACAGCAACCGCTCGTGATCCTAGGTCTCGACGTAGGTGACCCTCGCCTAATAGAGCAGATGGTATGCGAGGGTACGCTCCCCAATATCCGCGGTCTGATCGACCGCGGTATGTGGGGTCGCATAGGTGGACCCGAGATGCTCTGTGAGCACGGTTTATGGACGGGTATCTTCAGCGGCTTGTCACGGCGGCAACACGGTTATCACTATTTCCGACAGCTACAGCCACGCAGCTACACGCTACAGGCGGTTAAAGGGCCGGATGTTCCGGCACCGCCATTTTGGGAGCACTTAAAACAAAGTGGCAGGAGCGTCGCAATCATTGACGCACCCGATGTCGATCCAGTCCTTGGTCTGCCTGGGAGTCAGATTTCTCACTGGGCAGTGCACGATCCGCCGAGCCCTTCGCTATCTGAACCACCCGAGCTCCTCCCGGACCTGGCACGCGAGTTTGGGCCTCAAAGCATCATTATCGAAAACCTGAACAGCACTTACGAAGAGGACGTCGAGATCTACAGGCAGCTCTTGAGTCGGATAGCTCGCAAAGGAAAACTTTGCCGCCACATCTTGGCTAAGCGGAGCTACCAACTCGTCGTCGCTGTCTTTGCCGAGACGCACACCGGTACGCATCAATTCTGGCGTTACAGACCAGAAGCGAACACCGAAGAACCCAGGGCGTTGGGTAACGCCATTCGCAACATCTACGAACAAATCGACGAGCAGATCGGGCTCTTGATACGTGCGGTACCCGCCAACGCAAATGTTTGTCTCCTCGGCGGCACTGGTATGGATGACCACTATCCAACAGGCGGACTTGTCGAGGATTTCTGTCTTAAGCTCGGATATCAAGTAACGTGGCAACCTGCCGAATCGGCATTTAATGCCAAAGCGATGTTTCGGCGAATCGTGCCAGAACGGCTCCGCGTCGGATTGAGCCGTTATCTTTCACGGGAAACCCGGGAACATCTGCTTTCCGACACCTTCCGCAACGGCACCGATTGGAAGCGCACCACTGCCTTCGCGATTCCTTCACCATACACCGCCTTCATTCGTATCAACCTTGTAGGACGCGAGCCGGAAGGGATTGTGCCGCGCGAGCAGTATGACCAAACGCTGACCAGACTAGAAGCGGATCTGCACGAACTGATCGATCCCGCAACAGGAGATGCGGCCGTATTGAACGTGAGCCGTACAACTGAGGTCTTCAAGTGTGAGCCTCATGAATCGCTCCCCGATCTCTTCGTTGAATTCAAACCCTTGGACCGCTTCCTTGAATCGCTGGTTCATCCCAAAGCAACCCTCAGGCAGACCAGGCCCGAGTTTTTTCGAAGCAGCGATCATTCACACGAGGGATTTTTTGCCATGGCTGGTCCGGCCATCCCTCCGATAGGCGATGTCGGCGTCATTGACCTCCTCGATGTTGCTCCCACCTGCCTCAGCCTGTTGGAGTGGCCCATTCCACGGAACATGCCGGGTAGGCCGATCTTTGAGTGCCAAGCGTCGGCTCTTGCCGGACAAATACAAGTGGCTAAGGGGAAACGGAATCCTGGGGTGTTGAAGTCGCCGACATTGACGCTTCAGAAAAAGAGGCCTGAATGATGACATCGCTACATATGGCGCGAATGCCGGAGCTGACCTCTCTGCTCCCCTTGGTAATGTGCGCGCTAGGATTTGCGAGTTGCCAGCGAGGCTCGAAATTGCCATGACCAGGGCGGTGGCACCTTCGCGCGAAACCATCGTTGGAACCCTGAGGATGTTCTCGGCTGAAATTTTAATCGTACCAACAGGTCTGGTAACGGCTGCGGTTCTGACCCGGAAGCTTGGGACTGCGGATTATGGAATGTTCGCAGTGGCTGCCGCATTAATCTCTACCATTGAATTTAGTATCACCTCGGGACTTGCCCGAACCACGTTCAAATTTGTGGCCGACTCTGACGATTGGCAGAATATTGCGACCTCCATGATGCACTTGTATCTAACAGTAGGATTAGCGGCAGGCGCTTTGGTTTGGATCTTGGCCCCTTGGCTTGCGAAATCATTACACGATCATTTGTTGACCCCTTATCTACGGCTGTTCGCTATCGATGTTCCAATATTCACTCTGGCGCGTGCGCATCGAAACGTGCTCCTCGGTCTCGGCCGTTACCGTGAGAATTCGCGCGCGGGAATTACGCGTTGGTTGACTCGCATGATTTTAATTGTCGTGCTGGTTACCGCAGGATTCTCTGTAAGCGGAGCGATTGTCGCCTGCTTGGGGGCTAGCGCCATGGAGTTCCTGGCGGTTCGATATTATGTCAGGCTGCCGGTGTTCGCTCGCTCGCCAGTCCATGTCCGGAAATTTATAATCCATGCGCTGCCGCTGTTGCTCGTGGGTATCAGCTTGCGCTTATACGATCGCCTGGACTTATTCCTGTTACAACGGCTGACAAGCAACTCCGCCGTGGCTGGCGTGTATGCGGCCGCCCAGAACATCACCCTGGTTTTTGGCATCTTGGCTATGGCTTTTTCTTCCGTGCTGGTGTCGAATTTGACTCGTACGATCAGAGGCCAAGGAATACCGACTGCCAAAAGACTGGCACGGAATGCGATGCGCCTGGTGTTGGCACTTTTGCCGCTCATTGCGCTGCTGGCCGGTTCAGGAAGAGCCATTGCATTGTTAATGTTCGGGCGCGCTTTCTCGTCTGCGGGTCCGATAGTGGGCGTCCTGGCCTTTGCCGGCTGCGCTAATCTGTTCTTAACCGTAGCAACGGCTATCCTCGTTGCCGCCGACAAACCAAACTGGACAGCTGTGCTTGCGGTTCCGATGCCCCTTATTCTCTCCGTGTTACTGGTTTTTGTGATCCCCCGCTACGGCGCAATCGGCGCGGCAGTCTCAGCCGCAGCCGTCTCGACGGTAGCCTCCGTGGCAGCCCTAATCGCCGTACGCGTTGCCTGGAGCGTGTCCCCTCCGCTTACCACGCTGGGCCGCGCTCTTCTTCTAGCTATCTTGGGTTATGTAACGTCAGCTGTTTGCCCCGGTACAGGCGTGCTTCTATTAATCAAAATGGCTGTTCTCAGCTGCGCTGTGATAGCGGGTTTCTATGCTATGGGTGAAATTGAAGAACACGAAGTCTGGTTTGCCCGCAACCTGGTTGGAGTTTTCCGGAAACAGGCGGTGGCCTGACAATGTCTGGCAAGCCTGCGATCTCGGTTATCATACCCACATATGGACGACCCGAGCGCCTTCGGCACTGCCTTGCCGCGTTTTCCGCAATCGACTATCCGCGGGATAGATTTGAAGTAATAGTAATCGACGATGGTAGTCGCGTTCCACCAATTACCGTAGTGGCCGAATTCGGCAAGCACGTTAACGTCAAATTGATTCAGCAGCGACATGCAGGACCGGCGACAGCGCGCAATTTGGGCGCAGAGTGCGCGGGTGGTGAGTTCCTGGCGTTTACGGACGACGACTGCGCTCCCACCCCGACGTGGCTTAGCACGATGGAGGCACGTTTACGCGCAACTCCAAATCAATTAATCGCAGGTCGCGTGATCAATGCCCTTCCTAGGAATCCCTATTCAAGTGCGAGCCAAATTTTGATTGACTACCTAGTCGGCTACTTCAACGCGAATTTTCAATCAGCTTGTTTCGTCACTTCCAACAATATTGGAATCGCACGGCGAGATTTCTTGGAGGTGGGAGGCTTTGATAATTCATTTCGCAATGCGGCAGGCGAGGATCGTGAATTCGGCGACCGGTGGAAGAATTTAGGTAGGGTAGTGAACTTCCGGCCAGAGTTAGTCGTGGAACATGCACATGAGCTCACGTTACGCCGTTTCTGGCAACAACATTTCAATTACGGCCGCGCGGCGTGGTTGTTTCACCTCTCCAGATTGACTCGAGGCTCGCACGTTATCTTTTTGGAACCGTGGACGTTTTACCGCGATCTCGTCATTTATCCGTTCAAACAATCTGAGGCAACTCGTCCCCTATTTCTAGCCGCACTTCTTATTTTGTCACAGATCGCAAATGCCTTCGGCTTTGCTAGCATGCGCTTTGCACCTACAGCTAGATTGCCGCTGGCAGCAGGTTAATAGAATTTCTGAATTTGCATTGATTGTAGCTACGATCACGCTCTGGTCAGAAAATCTCAATGAATAATTGTCAACGCGGGCAAGCCGAAATGCACCAGTACCATACTTCAAAAGCAACTGACTCAGCCGTGGAAAATCTATCGAGCGGGAAAGAGCCAAGAATGTCAGTGATTTTGCCCACTCCCGATACCTATGAAACCATTCGAAAAACGGTTGGATATCTAAAATGCCAGACGGTTTCTGACCAGCTCGAACTCGTGATCGTAGCGCCCTCCGTCGATCTTTTTTGTACAGAAATGGACAATCTTCACAATTTCGCTGGCGTTCAGATGATCTCGATTGGGGAAATGCATTCGGCAGCTGCCGCTCGGGCAATAGGCGTCCGGCGGGCGAGAGCACCAATCGTCGTTTTTGCTGAAGACCATTCTTTTCCAGAGCCGGGGTGGGCCGAAGCACTAATAAAAGCATATAGTTCGGGCTCCTGGGTCGCGGTCGGGCCGGTCATCAAAAATGCCAATCCGGGGATTGTAAGTTGGACGAATTTATTTCTCGGTTATGGACCTTGGGTGGATCCCGCAGAGGCAGGGCCGCAGTCCCATCTTCCTGGCCACAACAGCTCTTATTTGAAATCAGTCCTCCTCGAGTATGGAGAGCGCCTTGAAAATCTGCTAGAAACGGAAAGCGTTTTGCATTGGGATCTCGGTACGAAAGGACATCTCATATATCTAGAGCCCCAGGCGAAGACTCGTCACTTAAACATTACGCGGATGTCAAGTTTTGTTTCCGAACACTACCACTACGGCCGGCTTTTTGCTGCCCATCTGTCCAGGAATTGGTCCATGACGAGGCGAATCGTTGCCGCGCTGACTGCTCCGATTAGCACGACTAAACGTTTACCTTCAATCCTGGGCGAGTTTCTGAAACCCGGTAGACCTCGCGGCCTGGTATGGAGGGTATGTCCGCTTGTCGTTACAGCGCTTCTGATACGTGGCGCTGCTGAGTTTATTGGTTATCTGTTTGACGCCGGAGATTCGCCGGAACGCCTGCGTGACCTTGAGTTTCATCGGGATGCTCACATTTCAGCGGGAAACCAACGGCATGAGCGCTCCCCCCGAACTGGGACCCGGACGTAAGCACGCGCCCGATTCCTGCAAATTAATAGTCCTATGCACTCTGCCGTTACCCAAGGATCTTATCTCCTGAAAAGGCCCTCTCGAAAGCTAAGCCCCAATGAGCCGGGGTGACAAACATGATAAACGGCTACTCGGGTTTGAGGAGCCGACATTGTTATGAAATCAAGTGGTTTTGCTTTTTCAGATGTCGTGTAGCGGCGAACGGTTTTTAAAATGCCGTTTATCACTTTGGCGTCCACTGGGTATTTAAAGTTACCGTGTTCAAATCCTCGAGTCGAAGGGGTTCGTTTGCGTACGGAGACGCAGATGCTCCAATGTTTCGTCGCTGGTACGCGGCGCCGAGTTGCGCATCGCAGAAAACCAGAGCGGTCAACTCGGGCTACGTAAAGCTTATGGAATTGGTATTAGTTGTGTTGAAGAACTGGGATCTCCTCCCGCGACGGCAGCGCCAGAACCGGCCCAGAATAATCATCAGTATCGAAATCAGAATGGCTCTAACAATGGCCAGCCCCCGCGGGCCTGACTACGGTCATCAAAATTCGTAACGCAGCGCGAATTGCATGACCCGCGGCTGAGTCAATAGACTGGTGTACGCACCGAAGCTCGCCGGCGACTGCGTGAGCGAAGTCAGCAGCGATGCGCCCACGCCCTGAGCGTTGAAGCGCGTCAGGTTGGGCACATTAAAGACTTCCCACCGAAATTGCAGACTATGGGATTCCCGGTAAGGCATTTTCCAGCGTTTCGCGAGGCTCATGTCCCAACTGGCAAAGCCGTCCCCACGCAAAACGTTCCGCGAACCAACCCCGCCCGGCAGGGGCAACGTAAAGTCATTTTGCGCTGCAGTCGGATTTGCGAAGGGGCTGACGAAAGAGTCGGGTCTGCCTGTCACCGGATCGGGAACTTGGAGATGGTAAATGCCCGTCTGAGGCTTGGCGGTCATCTGGGCAATCGCCGTGAGGAACCAATCCGTAGGCCAGCGCTGGCCGCCATCGACGCTGTAGGGAAAACCGCTGGTCCACCGGGCCAAACCAGAAAGCTGCCAACCACCGATGAAGGCATCTACGAATCCATTCGCATCGTGGGCCAGTCTTCGACCTTTTCCAACGGGGAGATCAACAATCCAGTTGAGGTTCATCTGATGCGTAAGATCGAAGTCAGAGACAGCACGGGCCAGGTTCGGTGAAAAGGCATTGGCAAGCCGGCTTCCCACTAGACCGATGTTTTGATAACCATAAACGGAAAACCCAACGCGAGATGCTGCAGAGGTGATATCGATGGACTTGGAGAAAGTGTAGTTGAAGTCGAACTGGATACCATTGCTGAACTGCTTGCGCAGGGTCGCTTGCAGAGCGTGATAGCTCGAACTGCCGATGGAACTCCACCCATACATGGAGAAAGCCTGGTCATTCAGAAATTTGCCGGCGCCTCCGTTGAGTCCCGTGGGTCCGTTGAAGAAATAGCTTCCCGAGCCGATGTTGTCGCCCAAGCCGCCATACGCGTCAATGTCGGCCAGTCCTACGATCTCGTCGCCGATGACGGAAAGGGCCGGGTTGTAATAGAGGTCAAACACGCTTTGAAGCAGACTATTCGTAACGTTGGTTGTGGAGGTAGGTGTGGTGGTAAAGGAATCCACATAGCGGGTGGCACCCGGTCGAAGCGGAGGCAGCATGTCCACCCAATATTGGGAGGTGGGTCCCAGCATTGAGGCGGTAACGCTGGAAATCTGGGCCGGCGTGATAACCGCGCTGTAGAAATTGGTGGGTTGCCCGCCGTTGTTCGCCAAAGCGAAAGTCCTTGCCAACTTGGACAAAGCCGCCGCGGCTGTGTAGTAGTCGATGCCCGTCTTGGGATCGACGATGTCGAGTGGTTGAGTCAGATCGCGCTGCGTCAACAAATCGCGGCCGAAGCGGCCTACGTAAGACACTTGCAGCGAGAATCGCTTTGGCAATTCGCGGCCGACCGAAAAATCAACGGCATAGGCATGCGGAGTCTTGAGCGTGTCGTCGGTGCCCCACAGATTGGCCTGAGCGCCGATTGCGGGTGTTTGCGGAAAGCCTCCCACAGGCGGCGCTTGTAAAAATGGGACGGCCGCAATCCCGGGTGGCGGATTGTTGAACAGTGGAATCGTGTTGATCCCAGTGATCCGCGGCAAGTCCTCAGCTCCGGTCTGATTGAACGTGCAGCAAGGATTTTGCAAAGTTGTGGTCAGACCCGCCGCGCCGATTTGGTCGAAGCTATTCAAGAGCGCGAATCCTGCCCGGTCGTAAACTCGGCTAAAGCCGGCGCGGATGACGGTCTGGTCGTTCTCGCCAAAAATCTTTTTGAACAAACTGCCGCCAAAACGCGGCGAATAGACGATGGAAACTCGCGGCGACAAATCCGTTTTTTCAGAAGGGTAGAAGCCGGGCCCGTTGTTCACAGGACCACCGAGATTGAAGGACATCGGTGGCTCGGATGTATAGCCCAATCCCTGTTGCGCGTTTTTGACGTTCGTCGCGAACTGCGTCCCCAAACCGAATGTCGGAGAAGTCTGCAAGCCGTTGGTTTCCCACGGTGGGGGAAAGAACGACCAGCGAAGCCCGTAGGTCAGCGTCAAGTTTGGTTTTATGCGCCAGGTGTCCTGCCCATAGAATTCGTAGGAGTTGAGACCATAGTTGCGCTTTACCGGAGCGCCCAAGGGTTGGACGACGCCGTTACGGTCGAGATTGTAGTTGGCGACTACGTCCGAAATCATGCCGTACAAAGCCAGTAGTGGGCGGTCATACGCAGTAGAGGACAAAGGTTCCGGCAAGCTTATGCCCGGATGGCCGAACGGAGTAGGGCTGGTATTCGTGGGATCCAGGCTGCTTGAAGTAAAGGAGAAGCCAATCGGAGACGTCCAGTTGGTTGTGCCAAGACCGAGGTCGTTGGAGTGTAGATAACTCGTGCGGGGATCGCGAGCCAAACCGATGACACCCCCAAACTGGAAGGCATGCGTCCCCTTGGTCCATGACAAATCATCCTTCAGGTTGTGCAAGCCTACCTGAAAATTGTGGCTATAGACGATTCCTTGATCGAGTCCCAGGAAGGTGTTCCACGACTGGTTGGTATCGCCGATGACGCCGAAGCTCTGCCGCGTGTATCCCCAGAGAAATGAGTTAGTGAGATTGTTATTCAATACAGCGGTATATCCGAGAGCAAACCCTTTGCTGTGGTCGACGTTAGTTTGCTCGGGCGCATCGCCCGGCAGGAATGGGACGCCGGGGTTGCGCAAATCCTGGAGCGCCCCGCGCCAGAACAACAAATGCCGGCCGTCCGAGGTGAGTCGATAATCAAGGCGGGCAATGAAGACATCGTTGTCCAGGCTCGTGGGTGCGCGAAAAACGAATCCGGCATAATCAAAGCCATCCCCTGCGGCAAAATCATTGGTTACGGTGCGGCCGGTACAAAACGTCTTATCGAGATAACCGGTATGATTGGTCAGATCCAACATCGCCGGGTCAATCCCTATTCCTCGCGGGTCGAGGGTTTGTAGATCAGCGGGAGTTAGCGTCGTGAGCCCACCGTTTACGTTCAAATATCGGAAAACACCTTGGCACATTGAGGGCGTCGGAATGACACGTTCCGCCCGCTGCTGCTCCCGCTCGCGGGTTCCTTCATAATTCGCGAAGAAAAATAGCCGGTCCTTATGCAACGGTCCACCCACCGATGCGCCAAAGATGTTGCGATTCAGCCTTAGTGGTTTGTTCGGTTCACCGTTGTTTAACTCGGATTGTTTTACAAGATAGTCGTTGGCGCTGGTGATGGTGTTGCGGATGTATTCATAGGCCGAGCCGTGAAAACTATTTGTGCCGCTCTTGGTCACCAAAGTGACCTGCGCCCCCGAACCTTGCCCCTGATCGGCGCCGTAGTTGGTGGTGGTCACACGAAATTCTTCAACGGAATCCTGAGTGACTGGCAAGACCGAAGTGAACGCGTAACCATTCGATTGGTCGTTCACGTCCGCGCCGTCAAGAGTGACGTTGCTTTGATCGCTTCGCGCGCCGTTCACCGCTCCGTTGCGCGTGTCCTGATCTTTGTCCCCGATACGGTTGCCCGTGTAGGTAACTCCGGCTTGCAAGGTGAGTAAGTCTGGGACGTTGCGGCCTTCGAGCGGAAGCTCTCGCACTTGTACTTCGCTAAAGGAATTTCCGATGGAGGCGTCCACTAGATTCAGCGCGGGTGCTTCCGAACTGACGGTGACTGTCTCGCTGGCTCCCCCAATGCTCAGTTGTACGTTGGCGGTCGTTGGAGTATTGACCAATAACTGCAAATCCGTCTGCTCGTATCGACGAAATCCTGTAGCGGTCACTGTAAGGCGATAATTTCCCGGAGGCACAAGTAGGAACTGGTATTCGCCTTGTTCCTCAGTAGTGGTGGTGCGCTCGATCTTGGATTCGGAGTTCGCGAGCACCACGGTGGCCCCGGCCACCGCCTTGCCGCTCGGGTCCACTATCGTGCCTCGCACCGACGTGGTGGCTTGACCCCAAGCGGAAACGCTGACAAGTAACAGCGGCGCCGCGGTTTTACAGAGAAGCCAGAAAGTTGGACGGAACGTAAGCACCATGCCCCAGAGAGTGCGGGGTTGCTGGCCAAGCTGTCGCTGCCATTCAGAAAAGCAGGTGGTCGGCAGCAAACTTAGTGCGTTCATATCGCCTCACTTTCCTTCGCACAATTCGTTATCGCTCTATTCCTGGCACATACCATAAGAGAGTTAACGAAATGTCTTCAGGAACTGTTTCGGGCGTTGGGCACGGCAATGTTTCGTCGCTCGCGAATCTGCCCGAACTCCTGTTTTTCAATGGAGAGTAATATAAGAAAAGGTAAATATAGTGGTTCAGTGAATGATTTCGTCGCTGACATCATTCGCCCCGGCCTGTGTCGGACGTAAACCTTACTATAATTCGACAAACTAAGTTTTGTTGGCACGAAACTACATTGAGGATTGCGGGACTGTCAAGCAGAAAACTCAGTCGTCGGGTCATCGTACTGTTTAAACGCGCAAGGAGCTGTAGCAGTGCTTACCGTGATGCGGCGCTCGAATACAAGAAGGGCGAAACCTGGGACGCCTGGTGCATCAAGGCATTCATTTGCTCGAGCGCTTTGCCAAGGTGATCGCATCCGCATCGATGATCCTCAGAACAATTTGCAGGTCAAAATACTGCATCGCCTTCCTGGAGGAAATAACTTTTTTGGCAACCCTCAAATCAAAGAGCGCGAAGGCATCGTGAACAGTTTCCGAGCGCACAAAGCTAGAGGCCGGAAACACGCAGTGTCGCGTGCGTCCGGCATCGGACTTTTTATTTCCTAGCGTACTGATTTCTTACGGTACGATCGCTGCCACTTCGCTGGAGTACAAGCTTTCGTGGTTGCTGGCATCCACCGCGGTGACCACATAGAAGTAACTTTGCCCGGACTGGACACTGCTATCGGTGTACGCCGGAGTAGTCGATGGCACGTAGCCCATTTGAACATACGGCCCCCCAGAAACCATGCTCACGTAGGTCTTGAATCCGATCACGCCGGTAACCGCCGGGGCCCACGAAAGTGCAACAGTGTGAGGCACAGCGGCGACGCCAGTTCCTGACAAAGAGATGCTGGCTGGAGAATTGGTGGCGTTGCTGCTCACCGTGATTTTGCCGGTGGCTGTTCCACTTGCGGAAGGTGCAAATGTGGAGGCCAGTGTGGTGGTTTCTCCTGGTGCAATCGTAACGCCGCTCGCTCCGGTGGTGTTGAAACCGGCGCCCGCGACCATCACTTGCGCAATCGTCACGCTGGAATTTCCAGCATTGATCATCGTTATATTCTGAGTGTTGCTGCTGGACACGTTCACGTTCCTGAAGTTCAAGCGGCTTACGCTGGAGTTAAGCAACAGTGTGGCCGCCGCTGAAGTGGTTGTGACCGCGTTGCAAATTGTTTCGCTTCCGGTAACCGTCAACCCGCTCAAGTACGCGAGTGAAGATACCGAAACTTGCTCAGTGCGGAACGCCAGGTTCGTGCCGATAGTGACCAGTTGTGAACCGAGCATGACGTAAGCGTTGTAGGTGTGCGTGCCGATGTTCACGTCGAGAATAAAGTGGTACGCGGTGCCCGCGATGTAAGGAATTGCTGTGGCAGCAGAGAAGGTGCCACCGTTCCTGGCGTCAATCATTCCGCTGGGGTTGAATCGTGCCGCGGCGGCCAAATCGGTATACGCAGCGCCTGGCGCTGCAGACATTCCGCTGATGCCATTTTCGATGGCGGCTCCTGGGGTAACGTCGAACTGTACGCGGAAGCTGCTGGTCTGCACTTGCGCCAGCGGCGTAGAAACCCATGTGCCAGCTGACAGCAAACATCCCGGTGGTACTGCAGCCGGTTTCACTGTCAGAGTTGCCGGAATGCTGACTACTTTGCCTGCACTGTTGCTAACACGGACGGTAAACTGCGATCCATTGTCAGAAGCAGCCGTTCGCGCGGTGGTGTACAGAGAGAAAGTTGCGCCGATGATGGGTGAGCCATTTCTGCTCCATTGATAAGTCAACGGTGCCGTGCCGGTAGCGGCCACGGATAAAGATACTGCTTGTCCCGCGGAAACGGACTGCGCCACTGGCTGCAAAGTGATCGCCGGCGCAATGATTGGCGCGGTGACGGTAAGCAGCGCCGGTTTGCTGGTCGCTGTTCCGGAAGCGTTGCTAACGGAAACTCTGAACTGCGCGCCGTTGTCAGTGCTGGTGGTAATGGGCGTGGAATACTTTGAAGACCTGGCGCCGCTGATGGCGACACCGTTCTTCATCCATTGATATTTCAACGGAGCTGATCCGTTGGTGGCGACCGAGAACGTAGCCATCTGACCGGCAGTCACCGACTGGCCCAGGGGCTGCGTAATAATGGACGCGGCCATCGAAGAACTGTTCAAACGAATGTTGCAAAAGGTGCTAGTGCCTTTGATGGTCATCGCGGCAACGTAGTCGAGAGATGATGTGGGCGCGAGTTGATTACGGAAAGCCAAACCTTTGCCAATAGTTGTTTGCGTCGAGCCGTTCATTACGTAGGCGTTGTAGGTGTGCGTAGCGACGTTCACGTCGAGAATGAAACGGTACGTTGTGCGTGCGTGGTAATGGATTGCTGATTCCGCTGTGTATGCCGAGCCGTTACGCGCGTCAATGTGGCCTCTGGTGTTGAATCGCACTGCGACAAACATAGTGGCGAAGGAGAACGCTCGAACGGACGACAGTCCGTGCACCGCGTCGATGTTGGGACCAGAAGGTGTGGCGTCAAAGGCAATTCTAAAGCTGCCGGATTGGGCTTGCGTCAACCGACTATTAGCCCAGGTGCCGGATGACAAGAAACACACCTGAGAATTTACAGTGGTGCTGAAGCTGGCCGGCGAAACAACGGAGAGCAGAAACAAGATGAGCAGCGAAGCGAGTAGATTCTTTCTTGTGGCCGAATTCTTTATTGTGACGAAGGTCTTGTTTGCGATTGGCACGATAGTCCCCGTTCCGGTTCCATATGTGCCGGTCTTCCTTTGGAAGGCGCACTGTTTTATTTGCTCGGAGATACGGAAGGGGGTATCCGATGCAGATTCAGAATGGGATTTTGTATTGACCGCGACTACTGGTAGAAGGGACAGAATTCGTCCAGTGAACAACAGACTATAAAGAGTTTAAGATTTGTGGGCTGAGGAACAGGGTTAGCACGGTCGGACAGCTGTTTGTTGCCGAGCAGAATTGAACTATTTTCGGTCTTATTGATGAACGGTTTTTGAGGTTAGGTTCTTTTGCACCCGTCGAACGCGCGAGACTTAATGCCCTGCACTTTCACTTTCGTTGCGCACGACAAGCCGAGAAATGAACGTCCACTGCTGGAGCCACCTAACTTTTCACCGGTCAACTATTTCCATGTTTTCTACATACGACGGTTTTTCCGCATCGTTCCCGTTTACGCGGTTTTGCTGCTCTCGGTTTGGCAAGCTACCTATCGAGTGCCGGGATCCTCGGAAGATACGAGGAAATATTGGGGGGCGCCTGCCGTCGGTGTACTACGCCCTTTTTCTGCAAAATATCGGCATGTCCCTACACAACGTATGGGGCTCGTTTCTGCTGGGGATCACGTGGTCTCTGACCATTGAAGAACAGTTTTACCTGATGCTGCCGTTGCTGATTCGTTTTCTGAACCGGCGTGCGCTACTCCGTTTCATCCTGATCGCGATAGCCGGCGCGCCTTTTTTGCGTACCTTCTTTTTTCACCGCAATCCCGCCATTCTCTTTACTTGGTACACGCTTATGCCTTGCCGGGCGGACTCCCTCCTCCTCGGTGTGCTCGGCGCTTTTGCTCTCTTCGCGACCCTCAGTGGCGTGGCTGGTTGCTTAGCAGCCGCGGACTGGGGCCATCTCCATTTTGCTTTTGGGCGTGGCTTATCTGGGCTGGCGTGCTACGTCCTACTGGTATCCCCTGATGGCCAGTGTTGGTTTGACCTGGATGGCGCTCAGCTATCTCGCCTTCTTGCTTACGCCCTGCCGTATCGAGATAGCCGGATTAGCCGGCGCCTTCAATCTTGGCCGCTTCGATCAGCGTGGTCTGTATGTGTTTATTGCGCTGTTTGGAAAGTGGAAGTGCGCTGAACAGTGTTCCCCGAACTCTTCTCTGCGCCACACAACCCGCAGGAGCGGTTGGTGGGTATTCCCGCAATGGGACCCATCACGACGCTGACCTGGGCGCTAGAAATAAGAGATGTGCGGCGTTTTTCCTCGATTAAGAAAGCCGTCAGTTACTAATTTTGTTCTTCATCTGCATCATCTGGCGAGCCAGCAGGTGGCGATAGCGCAGCATACGTCGCCGTTCGCGGATAGCGATGGAGGCCATGTAACACTCCGGCAGAAAGTCACACCGCAGGCATTCAGAGACAAACGACTTATACATTCGAACTGACCAGGACTTTCATTCTGAATTTCCTGCAAAAGCTTCCTGCGTGAAGGTACAATCCCGTTCAGCCATTAAAACAGTGTGGGCCAGTGTGGGCCGAGCAATGTTCACAAATAGAGATGAAATCGAGAAGACGGTTGAGCCCATTATCCAGACATGCCGGAAGAAATTCGCGCCGGGTTCTTCCGAAACCGAGGATTCGCCTAGCACATATGAGTCCTTGAGGCCCGAAATCCGTCGCGTATCCCTGATCGCTTGTTTAGCTCATTCTGTTCTCGGCAGCCATTTTATCGGTCGGGGACTGGAGGTCGGCAGCGGTAGCGGCTACCTGTTGTTCCCGATGGCTTCGCTGTTTCCTCAGATCCAGTGGTATGCCGTCGAACACCCTGATCAGCCTTACGCAAACCGCCAGACGTATCAATCCATGTTCCGTGCCTACAACTGCCATTTGGCAACTGTGGACCTTCAGCGGGAGCCCCTTCCGTTTCCCAATGATCATTTCGCGATTGTCACCTTTTCCGAGGTTCTTGAACATTTGCCAACCGACCGCGTGAATTTTGTGCTTTCTGAGATAGTGAGGACCATCCAGCCAAACGGCGTGCTTATTGCCTCATCTCCTAATCAAGCTTCTCTAGAAAATCGGCTGCGATTGATCAAGGGAAAAAGCATTGTGGATATGCCAAACGAGATCGCGAAAGGTATATTTGGACACGTCCGGCTGTATACGCCCTCGGAAATGCAGTCCGCCATGGCGAAACGGGGACTCAGTTTGGAGCGTTGTGAGATGGAGTCCAACAATTCCGGTTATCGAGGGAATTCCGAGCGGTCTTGGGTTCGACGGGTTCATCGAACGTACGAATACCTCGAGGGCAAACTGGGGATGCTTGGCAGTTTTGCTGATACCTGGCACATGGTGTTCCGCAAGACTACGACCCATCCCACCGAGGCAGGAGAATCGACAAGTCTTCAAAATTAGTTACGTCACCCACTTGGCTCGCCTCCAAAAATATCAAGCACACCGAAATCGAAAGGGTAGAAGAGTTAGATCAGTTCTGGCGCTTTGGCCGGTATCGCAAGTGTTTGATTAACGCGTATCTCTAACGACGCCGGCCACTGCAAGATTTTTATCCTTGCTTAACATTGAATTCGAGCACGCTTTTCCGCCGGCGCACGAACTGCGTCTCTTTCTGCCGCTTCTGCTCATCTGTGTCACCCTAACTTGCCCAGCCCGTTTACAGTCCATTGATTCCGCCGCCATTCAAGAGCAAAGACAATTACGTTGTTTCGCTCAACAAAATTTTTAGGATTTCGATCTCCAGCGACTTCCGCCCCAGCATGCGATCCAACTGCCGGATGCGATGGTCCTTCTCGGTTTCCGCCGCGGCAGCACTTTTCCCCCAAGCGCCGCCTTCGCTCCCTGTTCCGCTTCATCCTTCGAGCGATAGAACAGATTCGGAGCAATCCGATGACGCCGACACGTCTCTGAGACGTTCCCGCTCTTGATGCCTTCATGGATGAATCTGCCACTTCTCTTGTGGGGATTGCGCTACGCGCGGTTTCCTACTCATGTTGACTCCTGTTTTGGCGGCCCTGATTCTACCTAACCGAGGTGTCCAGTTTTCGTGGGAGCCCTACAACTAAACCTCCTGTGAACAGAGGCGACACGGATTTGCACGTCCAGCAAGAATCGAGCAATGCTAGTATTGCAGCCTCGACGTTGCCTATGCAGGCGGAGCGTCCTATTTCACATGGTTCCGCGATTAGAACTATGCCGAGATCGAATCGTGGGCAATGGATCTAAGAATTGTCATATTTGTTTGCCGATGATCGAACGAATCGAGTAGTTTGCAGGCGTCTAGGTTGTTAGGGCTGATTATCTGACGGCCGAAAGTGAGACTTGGCGTAGATGCGGGTATTGATGATTGCTGGGGTAGCCGGAAATGCCGAAGCCGGGGTTGCAGGAATTGTTTATAACGTAACGGAACAATTGCGTAAGCTCGGGCACTCAGTGAAGCCGCTGTTCTTCGATGACCTTTTGCCCAAAACCCGCTGGCCTCGTCGATTTAGGACGCTCGAATTCGCGGTAGCAATCACAGAATATGTTTCGAAGGTTAAAAGCGATTTTGACGTAATTAACGTTCACGCTCCATTTGGTTTTTGGTATGGATTTCAGCGTCGGCGACGGGGTTTACGCGCTGGACCTCCCTACATCATGACCATGCACGGTCTTGAGGAACGAAGAAATTACGCCATGGGCAGGGAGGCCAAGAAAGGAAGAGCGGACTACTTTCGATGGCAGAACCGTTTATGGCAACATTTTTATCACATGCATACTTACCGGTGGTCGTTCCAGACCGCCGACCAATGCATAGTTACAAATCGTGAAGCTCTTTTATTTTTACAGTTGCATTACAAGCTTCCGCCTGACCGAGTATGGTTCATTCCCAATGGCGTCGGGCCGGAATTTTTCCATCAGCGCTCCTCAATTGAAAATTTCACACCCAGATTTTTATTCGTCGGCACTTGGATCGATCATAAGGGCATCTATCCTTTAGCTGAGTCCTTCGCACGGTTGAGCGCCCTAATTCCTGGCGTTCACCTGACAATTGCCGGTTGCACAGAAACCGAGGAAGGCGTCCGGCGTCACTTTTCCCATCTGGTACAAAGTTCGTTGGAGGTTCGCCCGTTCGTCTCCCGTGATGACATGCCTGCCCTTTACGCCAGCCACGATATTTTTGTGCTGCCCTCGCTGGTGGAAGGCATGCCTTTAGTCTTGCTGGAAGCCATGGCTTCAGGCCTCGCGGTGGTCACGACGGAGTCGAGTGGGATGACGGACCTCGTTGAAGATGGTCATGATGGTCTCCTGACAATCCCAGGGGACGCAACGTCTCTAGTCCAGGCTATGACCAAGCTCTGCGAGAACCCGCAGTTGCGCCGTCAGATGGGAAATGCAGCTCAGGAAAAGATGAGGCGGTTCAGTTGGACTCGATTTGCTAAACGTCACGAAGCGGTCTTCAATCGCGCAGTGGGCCTGAATCCGACGATTCCTAGCGACGACGTTCTGCGGATTGATGCCAAATTGGAAGACAAAACCCAGCAAGCTGATATTAACGTCAGAACTTGAAGTAATCCATGTCAATGGACGCGCCGTGTCAGGACCTGTGAACTCTACTGATAAATCTATTTGGCGATCCTAATGACGGTAACGCCTACATCTTTGTCGTGAAAGATAACTCGAACTTGAGGACCGTCTAGGTTTGGCTCGCCCCCTGGAGTAAATACAAAATAATCATAATCCCGTGGCATCAACGAATTAGGAGTCTGCCAAAAATACGAGGGATCTTTGATGTCATACGGCAATATCGACTCTGCTTTATAGCGTCGGCGATAGAAGTCGATCTCCGGCTGGTACCACCATGTTCCACCCACTCGCACCGTCGATAATGCACGGGATCTGGCGTCATTTAGGATTACTTGAAACATGGTGCGCGAAATAGAATCGTAGGCGTTGTACCGAAAATACTTTGTATTCATCGCGGCCGCATAGTCGGCCAGTATGACGAAACTCAACAACAAGCCCGCAAACTTAAGAGGCCCAATCGACCAACGCCAAGAAAATTCCTTGGCTGATAGCATACCTCCAATAGTAAAAAACGGAATAAAATAGAGACACGTGCGAGCGACGGGATAGTTTACGTTTGCCACGATATGAAGGATTACCGTCAAAGCAACGGTACAAATTGCCGCGCCTCCAAAGAGACGGCAGTAGAGACTTTGCTGTTGCGACGGCTCGAAAGGACGAAGGGCTGCAAGAATAACTCCTGCGAGGACAAAAATAAATAAGACCGGCAGGAGTATGTAGACTCCACAATCCGAAACCCTTTCTTGCCAACTACCGGGTGACGGCGGAATTGCCCCCAAGCTAAATGCGTAAATATCACCAGTCCATTTGTACAGGAAAGATGAGTTAAAAATATCGCGAAGAGCCTGGGACCATTCTTGAAGCCCCATACGAAACTGTTGCGGGCGAGCTTGAATTAGGAACGGCCAAAGAATGAACAAACCAACTATCATTCCTGGCGCCAAAAAGTGACGCGCGAACATCCCATGCTTGCGATTAGATAGGTGGATGAGTGTTGTTCCGGGCATAACAATCGCATAAAAGGACACTGTCAAAGCAAAAGCGGGAATTAGGTTCGTCAGATTTGACGCGACGGAGAGGGCTAGAAACACTGACGCTACGGAACATTCCAAAAGCATTTCTTGGTCGTCAGGGTCAAAACATTCACGAGCTGCGATCTTCGAGAAGAAGTACATGGCGATGCAAAGGCATGCCATTCCAAGACTGTATCCGCGCGCTGCTACCATGAAATCCATGATCTGTGGATTTAAGCAAAGCATTGCCACAGTGATGAGCATCAATAGGCCATCACCGAAAATCTTCTGGCACAGAAGATAGAGAGTTAGAAGGTACGCGGCCGACCCAATTACACTTGGCGCTCTAATTGATAGTTCATTTAGGTCAAAGACTTTGACAAAAACTTTTGCAATTAACGTAAATAATACGTGATTCGTACTATTGAATTGCAACAGTTTGTATACACCGCCATCCAGGAACCAAACGAAAGTTAGTGCCTCGTCGTGAGCAATGGGCTGCACACAGGCACGATATACAACCACGCCAAAAACGGCACCCAGCAACGACCACGCTGCAAACTGGCTGGAAGAGACTGATTTCATACGGACCTATCGTTCCGGCAATTGGCAGGCAAGAAGGGTTCCCATTGATAGGGCGCGTATCCAATCTTGTCTCGGTGCCAAACTGTATTTTGAATCGCCCTTGATATCGTAGGCCAACAAATTACATTTGTTGCGAGCCGGATTTGCTCTTAAACTCGCCGACAACATGCTCAACACGTGGTTCGTAGTCGGTAAGCACTTTGCTGCCTCGCGAGTTAAATAGGCGATAATGGACAATTCCCAATTTCTGTAGCCAGCATTTGAGCGTTGTGTTTAAAACCCCAAAGCCATACTTAACGCTCTCGCCGAACTTGATAGAAGATGCCTCTTCAAAATATTTTGTAGGACAAGATACTTCACCAATTCTGTATCCGAAGATTATGCATTGCGCAATCATTTCGTTGTCAAAAACGAAGCCATCCGAATTCTCAAGAAGCGGCAGATCCATCAGAACCCGCTTATCAAAGGCCCGGAAACCCGTGTGATACTCAGATAATTTTGCACCAGTGAAGATATTTGCAAACGCCGTCAGAAATCGATTGGCTACGTACTTGTAAATAGGCATGCCACCCTTAAGGGCCCCTCCACCCAAGATGCGAGAGCCAAGCACCACATCGTACACTCCAAAAGCGATCATGCTGGCCATTGCGGTCACCAACAATGGTGTGTACTGATAATCTGGGTGAACCATGACTACCACGTCCGCTCCTGCCCTTAGAGCCTCGCGATAGCAAGTTTGCTGGTTTTTGCCGTATCCATAATTTTTCTCGTGAACGAAGACCTGCAAACCGAGTTTCGTAGCGATCTGGACAGTGTCATCAAGACTTCTATCGTCCACCAAAATCTTAATATCGACTATTGCAGGAAGTTCGCTCACGGTTTTCTCGAGCGTTTTGGCGGCATTATAGGCCGGCATTATGACTGCGATGTGTTTCCCGTTTAGCACTTTGAGCTCCTGCGAGACAATGCGTGACTTCCATTGAAGCTTTCCGCTCGTTTGATATCGGCTGACGACAACGATGGATTTTCGGCGGTCAAGACAGGAATAGGTTGAAAGAATCCCAACAAAGGAGAGCCATCAGTATATGGTTATCAGGATTTCGCACCCTCTTCGCCCGAAATTATCTGCGCGCCATGCAGAGAATGCCAGATCACTGCATCGCAATTCCCGGCAATTGTATCATTTCCGGGTATTTACATTATTCTTTTAGGATGATTCGATTCAATCGAATTGAATAAAGACCATGCCTGGTCGATTCCGCTTAGAACGAATTGCTAGGTATATGAGGATGCTCGCAAGACACGGGGAATGCAGAAAATCGCACCCTGAGCTGACACGCGCAGACTCTGCAGACTGTCCAGAAACTCCGCATAGCCGACACGATGGTAGGGTCTCGCTTCACGCCCGCTACGATTCTTTGTTCGAGTTGGAGCAGCTGGAGTTGGGATCATCGGGATAGCTCGGCAACCTCGAAAAGTGATACCCAAAATCTATGTCGCTATAGAGAGCATAATAAATGGAATTTTCTTGATTGGGTGCGGTGGAGTTAAAGTGTTAACTTATTCGGAGCGACCACTAAACAATCGTTTTTGGCTTCCACTTACTTAGCGATGATTCTTTTTTCTTTAATTCTCTTCGTCCTATTCTTTGGGACAGTGTGCGTACTGGTGCTAATCGGGTTGGGCGCCATCTTGCTTACGTGGCTCAAATTAGACGTGCTGCCGATTGAGGCCTTCGCGGTGGGGTTAGGAATTAGCGTCGCCATCTTGGAAATTTACCAAATATTTCGCCCGGTTGATCTCTTCGTCGTCGTTTGTCTTTTTTTGGTTGGCGCTTTAGAAATGGCCAGGCGTACCGCAATGTTCCATCTTATTATGCTGCACATTCGAGCGATTGGCCCATTCGGAATGGCTTGCTATCTAGCCATAATCCTATCGATGGCAGTCAGGTCAACGGGTCCTTGTGTACATTACGACACCGGACTGTATGGAGCGAGCACAGTGAATTGGTTAATCACATACCCCATCGTTCCTGGTCTTGCTAACCTCCACGGCCGGCTCGGCTTCAATTCCTCGCTATTTCTCTGGGTCGCTGCTCTCTATAAAGGAGGACTGGGAACGCTTTCCTACAGAATTCCGGCGGCGATCATTGCGGCGGTTGCGGCCGCCATTATTTTGGCCGCCATAGATCGTTTGTTGCGCGGAAATTTGATCCGGGCAGATTTGTTTCTTTTGATCTTGACCATCCCGTTGTTTACTTGGATCGAACGCGATGATCTTGTCGGAACGAATACAGACTTACCATCCACTATTTGCTGCTTGTTAGGTGCCTATTTAGTTTTTCAGGCACTCTCGGACACATTTGTTCCTCACAACATTATGCGTCTAAGAATAGTCAGCGCTTGCGTTTTATTTTCTCTGGCAATCGTATTCAAGCTATCCACACTCATCTTTGCGGCTTCTTCTCTTGTGATTTGTGTAGTAATCCTTCTATCCATGTCGGACTCGGTGGTTGAGCGCCGGCAATCCATTTTTGCTTCCTTGGTTCTATTCACGCTAATAGTCATCCCTTGGATTTTCCGAGGCTACATCTTAAGTGGATATCCGTTCTATCCAAACCACTGGTTTGGGGCGACGGTAGATTGGCGCGTATCCGCAGAATCCACAAAAATGGTAGCTCTCGGCATTCGGGCATGGGCTCGAATGAGACATGCACCCATTTCGCACACATATGGTTGGCATTGGATTCGGCCGTGGTTCGAAGATGTTCGTTCAAATAGAGTCAATTTTGCTGTCCCATTCTTAATAGCGCTCAGTGGGTCAGCGTTATTGCTGTTGAGCTCTGTGCAGAAACGTTCGCCCCAATTGCGACGATGCTTGTGGCTTCTTGTGCCTTCACTCGGAGCACTCACGTTTTGGTTTTTGTCTGCGCCAGATCCTCGATTTGGTCAGACCGCTATCTGGGGTACTGCTGCTACATTGGGTAGCTGCGGTTTTTTTCCAGTCGTAGAGAAAGGCGGTGTCCGATTAAAACTTCTGGTTGTGACCATACTATGTTTTGGTTTGTGGTCTCTCAACCCGCGTAGTTTGTGGCGCTCTTCTTATAGCCAAGTCTTCAAAATGCGTCAGTTTTCGCCTTTCCCCCAATGCGAAACCAAAATATTGCCCACTCGTTCCGGCCTAGAGGTGCGCGTGCCGGTAAAAGGTAATCAATGCTGGGATGCACCGCTGCCTTGCACGCCATATTTCAACAGCGAACTTGAACTACGTAAGCAATGGAATCTTCAATCGGGGTTCCGTGGTGTGGACTTTCCAACGGGAGCTGAGTGGGTGGTTAGAAATCACGAATGAAGAGAGTCAGCGGCAGCAGAATTATCCTCAGCACGGCCATCAGCTGCGCCCGGTGAACCTGCGAGCGCCGCCGCAACATGTTCGTGACCGTAGCGCTACCCCGATTCAGGACGGCTGACCTTATTTTCTGGACTTTTTGAATTCCGTTGGAATCCACTACAATGAACAGCAATTCCAGTCCTAGATTAAGCGAGGGAAATGCGGGTTGCACTTCCCTCAAATGGAGATCCTTGTATGTATCTTGTGGATTTCTCGTCTCCCGAGTTCAAACGTCTGCTCGAAGGATGGTGGTACTACACAATCGAGCTAAAACCGGGTGTATTCACGAGAGGCTACGAATTTGCAAACATCGCTTGCACCCGGGAACTAATTCGCCGGGTGAATCCGACAGGCATGGACATCTGTGATATTGGCACCATGGAAGGGGTAATTCCTATTCTGCTTAAACGACGGGCGGCGCGAACGGTCGTAGCCATCGATGCGGCCGATTCGTCCGAGAAAGTTCGGTTGGTCCAACATTGTTACGGCGAACAATTCGAGTATTACCCCCGAACTTCGTTGGCTCACGCGAAAGATCGTCTGACCGACAGAGCCAGGCTATCGCGCTATACGAGTTCTATGGGACCAGAGCACATACAGGGTTTTGATATCGTGGTCCTCAGTGGTGTTTTGTATCACGTTTTCTCGCCACTTCATGTGATTGGCTTAGCTCGAACGTTACTCAAACCAGGCGGCCTTTTGATCCTTGAAACCGCAGCATCCTGCCAGGATCGCTACAGCATGAATTGGGTGTTTCAGGGAAACAAATACATTTACGGCTCAGGAACAAACACTTGGTTTATGACTCTGAAATTCTTGGACCACATCCTGCGCTACATGAAATTAAAGCCAATTGACTGTGTGCACGGCCCTCTGAGCGAGGATGCCACACGGGTAGCTGTTGCAGCGGTCGCCGTCCCCGCCCCGCTAGCGCTGCGATCCGAGGCCGAATGGTTCCTTCCTCAGAACATGTTTGACTATAACGAGGTAATCGATGTGGGGTGGGCCGAAGGGTATCCGGCCGAGATTCGTTACGCCGCTGGCCAGAACTTTTTTCATGCTGAGCTTGACGGGTGCGTAGACCTGCACAGAACGGTTATTAAGACGAAGGCCATTCCAGACGACCGCGGAAGAATTATTTTGCGCTTGGAAGACAGAGAATAAAGGTCAAAAACAATAAGTAAGAGGCTGCGCCTAGCCACTCATCCGAGGCGACTCAGATCTCGCCAGTGCGGGACGGTTGATCAAAGTCAGAAAGGTGCAGTCAGGAATGGGACCAAGAGATGCACCAGTCGCGACGGATTTGCAAACTGGAATGGGAATGAAATTGTTTAGGAAGCGTGCGCCGACCAGCATATTGTGGCGCAATATGCGTTTACGCCCGATCTATACGCCCGGGAACAGACCAGCCCACCGTTGCACAAAGTACCCTAGTCGGTCGCACGCAGCTTGCGGTCTTTCATGGAGGCGATTTGACTGCGGATGAACTTTATATGCAATCATCTCTAGCATAGGACCATGATGTAGATCGACCGATGCCTGCCTTGTCTTGGGGACAACGTGAAACGACTTTATACGGTGGTAATGGCGGTGGTAATTTGCTGTTTCTGGTGGTTTTGGGCGTGGTCGGATTTCTGACAGCAAAGTATGTGGCGCGCTAGTGCGTACCATGTCTACACCCATCGTGCTGCTTGCGATTCCTCTTTGTACTTCTGATCGGTGCAATACCAGTATCTCTAAAGTGCTCATCCGGCGATTCTGCGTTTAATTTTTACTCGCCACCGATCCAGACTCGAATAATTGTTGTACCCCACAAATAGCGAACCTACGGTATTAATCCAATTCACTAACCGAACCCGTGGGTTCAGACAAGGACGCATATTTTGAGTGGTACGTAGCAAATGCCAGAAAAAACGTGTTCGGCCTGGAGGCCTCAGCAGAAACTGCTCCGTCTCATATAGCGATTGCCATCGCCGGCGGAACGCAAGTATTACCGAATCATTTAAGTTATAGCCCGCTTGCGTCAGCCACTTGTCCATCTCTTCCAGAATCACCTTCAAGGTTCCGATGCGCCGCGCTTGCCTTGCGGCATCAACGCCTTTCTTTCCGTGAAAATAAAGATTTGTTCCGTGAATGCGATAAACCGCGAGTGGCTCATCGATCGCGATCGCCGGGCCCAGAAATATGATCAGCGCCGCCAGCAACCCATCCGCTTGAATGGTCATTCTTTCATCGAGCGGAAGCAGTTTGCGTACCATTTCGGTGCGAAACGTTAGCCCGGAGGTCTGGCACGCGGTAAACAGCAACGCACTTTTCTTATCGCCGGGAATGAACCCGGACACCGCATTAAAATCCCCAACTCGCCACTCGTAGCTCTCCATCCTGAACTCTTGAAATCGATGATAAACAAGGCTAATGTCCGGCCCGGTTTCAAACGCCTTAACGACCTTGCTCAGTTTTGAAGGCAGCCAGTAATCGTCGGCATCCAACAGCGCCACATATTCACCACGCGCTTTGCCGATTCCAAAATTAAACGCAGAGGCCTGCCCTCCATTCTGTTTGTAGAAATATTGGACCCGGTCGGCATACTGCGCGACGCGCTCGCGCGTGTCGTCAGTTGACCCATCGTCCACTACAATAATTTCCATCTGCTCAGCTGGGAAATCCTGAATCAATACGCTGCGAATGGCCTCATCAATGAAATGTCCGTAATTGAACGTGTCGATCAGCACCGTAACGACCGGCTTCTCCTTTTGGCACGCGTTCGTCATTTCTTTGAGCGGGCTAGCGTGGCAGCGCTCCGCAAACCTAACGCAGCCCGGACTGGCCGCGTGATGCCCAAGAAAAAGAAAAACGTTGGATTCCACAAACGAAACCGAAGAAAACGAGCCAAGGAAGGTGCCGCGCGATCAAACTTTGTCCAATGACGCCGGAAGTTTTTCTTGATCCGGTTCTTTAAAACCACGTGCGTGGCGTCCCCTATACAACGCAAATGTTCTTTTCCTCCCGCGTGTTTCAAATTCAGCGCAGCTTCTTCACCGCCGTACATGCCTTGTTTGCCCATCGCATGGTGCTTGTAATCGTGGTTTTGATGGACGGCGATCACCACCGGGGATATATCCAGCACCTTTTTATCCATTTGCAGCGCCTTCCATACCATCCAGTTATCCCAATAGATTGGACCGACAACTAAAGGAGGAATCTCTGGATAGAGGCCGCGGGAAAACGCGAAGTAGTCGATAAACCATTCGTCCTGGGGTTGATTCTGACGAAGCACCGCCTCTTTCAGATTGGATAGCCAATCCGGATGTGAGAAATCGATCATCTCGGAAATGTCTGAATTCCAACGCGTACCGATCGCCAGAAAATTCTTATAGACGTTGTTGATACGTTTCACGGCCTGGAAAAAGTCAGGAAGCAAAATAATGTCGCAGTTCGAATAGCAGAGAATCTCATGACGGGCCATCGCTTGCGCACTCGCAAACATATCGTCGAGACGTTTCTTGCCGAACTGGTTCCGCGACACTTGCGGCTCATGGCGGATACCCAGCTCGCTCGCTATTTCCGCCGCGCCAGCTTCATCCCCAAACAGGATGACTTCCACGTCGGGATCGAGTAGCTTCCAACTCGTCAAGGCATTGCGCTGGATAACGCCAGTGTGGCCCTCAAACGGCTTCGCTGTAGTAAAAAAAGTAATCATGATGGCACTGGGAGCTAGGCATTCCCTTTTCCGAACCATTTGTCCAACGTCGCTCTTCTTATGCCTAGCAACTTTCTCACTCCGAATGTCAGTTCAAGCATCTTTTGATGCACCTTCACGACCATTGGCCTAGCCAGGTGGCGATGCAGCGGACTCCAGTAAATCTGGCCGTACCGTGAAAGCACATATTTTGCATCCACTATGGAATTCAATTGTTTGCCGCTGTCGCTTAATTCAAAATTGCGCATGGCAATACGGTCGCTGTGACTTCCTTTGAAGCGCTCTGGAGTAGTCCGATAGCCGTGATTCTGGTGCACAGGCACAATAAATGGACTGGCATCGAGTACTGCCGCATGTGAGGACGAGGCTTTCCACACCATCCAATGATCCCAATATGAATACCCTACGACCAAATCCGGAATTCGGTCATACAAACCCTTCGGAAATAAAAAGAAATCGACATAGTCCGGAATCTGTTTTATGCCATGCCTCAGTACAACATTTCGCAGATCTACGTCCCAATTCGGCTCGTTAACGTTGATCTCCTGCATAATATCGGCGTCCCAGCGCCGCGCAATCAGGAGAAATCGCTTTCGCCAAGCCCGAGCTTTTTCGAAGGCCTGCCAAAAATCGCTCAACAGAACGATGTCGCAATTTGAGTAGCACAGATATTCATGTTTTGCGATCTGCTGGGCGCGTGCAAACATAAAATTTACGTACGGATATTTAGATTCAAATCGTTCCACGTATGACTCATGTCTAATACCCAATTCGCCACAAACCTCCGCAGCCCCATCTTCGTCGCCAAAAAGAATCACTTCGACGTCTAGATGCAAAAGCTTCCAACTCCTGAGCGCATTCCGCTGAATCACTCCATCGTGTCCGCGGAACGGTTTGGCGGTTGTGAAGAACGTCAGCATGATGGAATCACTCGGGTAACCATGGCGTCCTTTGAAATTGCCATCTACCTTTCTGATACCGAATGGTCAGTGGTAAATCCGAACCTGGGAGGCGATAAAGACTCCAGATAATGGTATCCATAACTAATCTTTGCCATATGACGCGAACCTTGGGTATACGCTTCATGGCTCCGTCAATTCGTTTCAGTAGCCTAACTGAGCGGCATTCTGGCGACCGCTCTATTTCCGATTCGATAACAGTTTTCAGCTTCAGATTATAGGATTCAAGATTGGAATGACTTATTGAGTCGGGATGATCGCGCCAACCTCCGATTAGTGCATCTACTGGATATAGGCGGGCGTGACGGAAAAAGCGCACCCACAGATCAGCATCTCCAACATCGCGATACGATTCAATGAGAGCAGCGCCGGCCTTTTCCCAAAGGCTGCGCCGCCAAAATGTCGATTCCTGTTGAATATGCTGATTCCCACCTGCCAGATAACGTTGGCGAGACCACCGGGGAACGGCAAATACTCCAATCGTCATTCCGTCTTCTGAGAACTGGGTTGGTCGACCGGTGATCCATTCGACGCTTGGGAGCCCTGCAAAAACGCTGCCGACCACGTACAAACTTTTGGGATGAAGCTTATCGGAGGCATTGAGCCAGCCGAGAATCTGTCCACTCGATCGCGAGAAGCCCGTATTCAGCGCTTGATAAACATTTTCATCAGCCTGGCTCACCCACCATGCCAGGTGTTTCTCGTATTTGCGGATGATATCCACCGTGCCATCTGTAGAGAGTCCGTCAACGATTATATATTCGAGATTTGGATAACCTTGATCTAACACTGAGCAAATAGCCTCGTCAATATATCGAGCACAGTTGCGCACCGCAGTCACTATTGTGATACGCGGCCAATTTATGAGGTCCAAGGTCGAACCAGCTGTATCACTGTTTTCGCTGAGCGTTTTGTCGTCATTCGCCTTCATGAAAGTCGTATACGTTGATTTGAAAACACCGATGCGCGGAAGGCAAGAAAACCGTATCCATCTGCCACAATGCATTGTCTGACGGTCGCCACATGAGATCGAACATGTCCACGCATCGGAAACCACGCTTCTCCAGATAGCTCGTCAACTCGTAAAATCGCAATGCCCCCGGACACAGAGTGAAGTTGTAAGCCTCGATAATTAACATCGACGCCTCGGTCAGCACTTCGTGCGCACCTTCCAAGATCGGCACCTCGAAACCATGCGTGTCCAATTTCAGGACATACGGCCCCCTGAGATTGTGTCGCCGTATCAGCCCGTCAATGGTTTTCATCGCAACTCTAATGTCATTTTGTTGGAATGGTGTTTTGGCGGCCACCCCTCCAAAAGGTCCGGAGGCATCAAAATGGATTTCGCCATCGTGATCGCCCGCAGCACACAATTCGTACCTTACATTTGAGTGGGTAGCCTGAAACCTCTTCAGCGCCGCGCCATGCGTCGCTTCCTGCGCCTCCACTAAAAGATAATTCGCATTAGGAAAATGCTGCATCATAGTTTCGGACCAGCAACCATTCGAAGCACCCACGTCAATGACAGTTTCAGCCAAGATATCCCGCCGGCGAAGCATTGCCGTATGAAGACCAGCCCCTGTCTGTTGTGTATTCTGCGCGTACTTGCGCCAACCCCGCCGCTCCAAGTAACGACCCGCCATCATTTTGATGGGCTTCAGCAAGAACATTGCAGCTTTCGGCAGCCTTAGCCTAGGATCAGCGCCGGCACGGATAAAACTCTCAACTTAGCCAAGCGGAAGGAGCAAAAACGGCTCCCAAAACGAGCGGTCGTATTTGGTCCAGGCATGACATCCGAACGGCATGCGTCCTGAGTTTGCCGTCAGGCAGTAACGTGGCGCGGTCTCAAAAGAGAACGCCAACGCCTCAATGGGCTCCGGAATGCGAAATTCCGCCACGTATTGCCGGGCTTCGTACGACCAGAAACAGTCTTCATGATAATTCCGTTCAGCAACCTGCTGGGCCCGCAGGGGAACATTGTTCTTATAGTTCAGAAAGTGGAATACCGTCTTAACTTTACGAACGGATCGCCTGATCGGCGATGAGGGATTTATCCGGTGATAGAGGGCTCTTAAGCGCCCAGGCGGAGCTCGGTGGACGTCCTCAGCCGGTACTTTCGAATGAAACACCGCCAGCGCACTGCGTACCCGCCGCAATGAAAATCCGCCATTTCCCACGGCGGAAAAGCCCTCCTCGGGGTTTGCTATATTTTTTAGCCATGGCGCTCCTACATAATCCCAACCTTTGCGGCACCATTCCTCCAAGTCGCTGGCAAATACCAGGCAGTCCAACTGATAAATCAAAATGTATTCATAGTCCGCGAACGCACCGTAGAATTCCTCTGTCAGCAGAAGGCGATTGTACTCGTACACTCCCGTGAAGTATTCGGCGGGAAACCTCTTCAGCTTAAAATCAGAAAATTCCTTAGGTAAACTCTGTGGCCCGATAACGTAGCGGTCAAACCCGCCAAGATACTTTCGCAAATGACGAACCGAAATTTCTTCGTCCGGAGTAAGCGGAAACCGAGTAACCGGCACTACCACCGCCACTAATCGCGTCATCCTTTTAGCACCCGGCCTGCAAAACGTTGCCGCAGATGAAACCGCCGCAAATTAAGCGTGCGGTTGTGGCTTGGGATTAGAACGCTAACTTTTGACATACTCACTTACACCGATGCTCCAAACCTTGAATGAAGTTTGTGCTTGAGCCGTTCTCTTATTAATCCGACCAGATTGCGAACGGTCCACTTTATAGATCGCCGTTCAACTTCCTTCGATTGCAGATTGCTCACGGCCGACAGCCAAGCCTGCCGATAGAGGATCCCGTGTTTTTTTGCAACAAATTCATTAATTTGATCCATGAATCCGGCTGCGCGAGTGATCATCGACTGCTCATGCCGTCTATAATCGAAAAAGACTCTGGGCAAATACTCGAATCGCCACCCATGCGCAAAGGCGCCAAGCCAGAAATCCCAATCTTCCAGTCCTTGCACCGGCATACCAGTTTCATATCCGCGATTCTGGTCCCAAATTGTTCGACGGTAAAGGGCGGAACAATGAATAAAGTTGTAATTTAGCAACCGTTCCAACTCGAAAGGACCGACAACCCACCGGTGTGTTTCAGTTCCAAAACACTGCGCATCACCATAGACGACTCCAACGCGCGGATCCGAGTCAAGAATGCTGATGGCAGTCTCTATCCAGCCCGCTCGCATGCGGTCGTCCGCGTCCAGAGGGAAAATGTATTCTCCGCAAGAAGCCAGGATACCTGCATTACGCGTTGCGCCGAGGCCTGTGTTCTCTTGGCGAACGATCTTTGTTCCACCAGCAGTCAATTTATCGACTTCTGCCCGGGTTAGCTCGTCGGTTGAGCCATCGTCTACCACGATCAGCTCAATATCATCAAGTTGGATATTCTTTACGCTTGCCACGGCTTCCGGTAGAAATTCGCCATGGTTAAAACAGGGCATTATCACGGAAACTTTACAGGACCGGGTCATTGCAAAGGACGGATCACGTAGTGGATTGAGCGATTCCTCGGGATGATCTGCCATGGAGTTTTCAAGTGGAAAACAATTTTGGAAGTAGACTGGAGTCGGGAATTCTCGAACCGACCGCGGCATAAACATCTCCCCATGCGAGTGGATCGCTCATGTTCCTCAAATGGTCCATGAGCTGTGCAGCGGAGACCGCGACGGGTAAGACATAACCTTTAGTTTCGCCGAGGCAGACATTGAAAGCGGAGTATCCAAGGCGCGTCAACAGATCCAGGCAAGTCTGGGTCTGATCGAACCCCTCGGCGCAGAACTCGAACGAGACCACGGGGATCTGACGCGTTAAGCCTGAAAGGACAGACTGCTCAAAACCCTCGACGTCTATCTTGCAGTAAAAAGGCATTCCATACTGATCAATCGCTGCGTCAAGAGTTGTAACCGGAACGATTTCAGTTCGATCCCATTTGTAGTCTTTAAATCGTCCCGTCTTCCACCTATTTGCTAATGTCGAAATTGTGTTCGCCTCTGTGCAGATTGACATCTCTGCTTCGCCGATGTCGGTGCCGAGTGCCGTGTGAACGACGACGACGCGCTCATTGCCGCGAAATCGTCCTCGCAGGGCGTCAACGCAGACTGACTGTGGTTCGAAGCATACGACTCTCGCGCCGTTCCTCAAGTATTGCTCAGTCTTGGCGCCTATATTGGCGCCCACATCGAACACAAGCGTTCCGGACCTGGGACGGACACGCCCGTATAGATTCTCCAACCGTGTGAAATCCTCGTTCTCAGTGACTTTGAGGCTCTTTTGTCGAAACCCCAAGGCGTGCCTGACCGGTCGCGTCAAGTTCAGCAGAGGATGCCAAAGCCAGACACGGAGAGCACGGCGTACGGGTTCTGTGAAAGTTCCGCCCAGAGCGCTGGGTTTTGACAAGAACGCGCGCCCGGCAAAAGCCAAAGCTATTGCCGGGCGTTTTTGCTTATAGTGGATGCGGGCTGCCGCGAGCCAAGCGTCGGCGAGAATCCGTGACTCGACCGGACCAGAATAAGAAAGCTGAGTCAGTTTTTCGATCAACTCAAGAACCGCATGGGAATCGATGTCTTTCAACTGCGAACTCCAACCACCGTAGGCCTCCACAAAGGCTGCGTGAATCTTTTGTGGAGTCACACCGAGGGATTGTACGGCCTGCGGAGTTAGATCTTGTATATCTGCGAGCGGGTCGGACCTGCCGTTCTTTCTTTGTTCAATAGCGGCACTGATGGCCAGGTTGCATAATGTCTGACGCTCTACTTTGCGGACAGACAGCTGATTGGCATGAAGCCGATATCGCACCAGAACGCTAGGCAAATTGGCCAGTCTGCCCCACTCACTCATCTTGACCCACAGATCATAGTCCTCAGACGGCTCGAACGTGCTGCGATAGCCTCCCGAGGCGAGCACGATATTTTTTCTCAAGATTACTGACGAATGGCATATTGGGTTATATCGAAGCATTGCCGACCGCATCTGTGAATCCTCAAGCGGATGTCGAATAACGTCAATTACTTCGCCGGAGTCGGTAATTAATTCAAAAGCACCGCCCAACACACCGACTTCAGGGTTTTTTTCCATGAACGCGACTTGTTCTTCGAGCCGACTCGGCATTGAGAGATCATCAGCGTCAGTGTTCGCAACATACTTGCCATTGGCCGTGCTGATCGCAAGATTGAGCGCTCCCGCACGTCCTTTCTTTCCTTCGCGCAAAACTCGAATTCTGCCATCGCGGAGAGCGTATTTCGAAAGAATATCAGCGGTCGCATCTGTTGAACCATCGTCAACAATGACGAATTCGAAGTTGCGGAAGCTCTGACTAAGCACACTGTCAATGGTTTCTGACAGAAACTTTTCGCCATTGAAAACACTCATTATTACCGAAACCGTGGGAGGGCTCATGGCCGCGCGATTTCTCGACTCCCTGAGCAATTTCTATATTTCACAGTCTTATCCAACGATTTGGGACGATATCTTGCGCATCGTACTCAGACGCCGGCCCAAACCAGACCTTCGGCGCTATTACCGCGCCACCCTTCATATCGGGACCGAGCCAAGCACCCCACCAACCAAACGAACTATTCGCGATGATCGCATGGCCACACAAGTGCATTAGGTACAGGTCGGCATCTTCCCGTCCGAGGTGATACTCGACTGTCCGGTCGACGGTTCCGACAATCGTCGTGGTGAAGGGTAGCTTGAAATTCGCTTCGCACCAATCCGGGTCGTCTGAGAAAACGAAGAAAACCGGGTCGGATACCTTGCCTGCTATGAGAGCGCTAGCCTCTCGGTAATAGTCCATGGGCAGGACGACATGATTCGGGTTCCCTACATAATCGGTGCGTCGCACGTGGACGAACACTGATCGGTCACTGGCGTTCAAGATCGCCCGTTCGGTCCCGAGCAACCGTGCAGGGAGCGGTTCACGCGGCAGCAAGCGCTCCCGCAATTCCTCGCGCAATTCGAAAAAATACTTCTCACATTGCCAATAACCGACGAGCGAGCACTTGCGTCGAGCGTTCTCAAATAGTGCAGGATTGTACCGAAACTCCTCTTCGCGGATGATCTGGCCTAACAGCCCCTTGACCATTCGCGCGTCCACCCCTTTGAACAGCCCCAGTGAGTATCTGCGGGGCTGGTCTGGTGTTACGGTTTCGTACCATGAGACGTCAAGCTTGAGACCCACGCCCAGTCGTCGCGCGAGTGCCAGACCTGTCGCATACTGGAAAATCTGGTTCGCGCAACCCCCCGTCAGATAAACCGTTACGCTCGGTGTTGCCAGTTTTTCCTTCAGTTTTTCCCTACTGGCGCCATAAAAATATCGCCACGTGTGTAGCAAGGGGCGACCTAGCGATCGAACAGGGGCGGGCAAGGCTTGGGTCCACCTCGTTCGGTCCTGATCAGATGCTCCGGTATCCGTATTGCTATAGGCACCACTCGTGGTCCGCTGGACGATGAATTCATGCTTCGTCATTTGGTGACGGAAGCTTCCGTAAGAATACTTGGGCGCGTCTTAAACTCCGACGGTAAATTCAGCAAACCGCTCCATTCATCGCGTTGGTGTTGAAGGGATTCAGCGACAACGTGAAATTCTGGAGCTAAGTCCCCTTTGTCTATTAGCTCCTCGTGATCCAAGAAGCTCACCATCCAGCTGTAAATTCCCGGTTTGAGAGGAAGTAGAGGGAAATCGTAGATCAGTTCGTGCGTTCCCGCGCCAAGGTTCAGCTCGTACGCTGCCCACCCCCATAATAATTGGCGATCGGCGTTATAAAGTGCGATCCCGTGATGACCATGCTTAATTGACTCAAGCAGCTTGAGTGTGAACCGCACGGTGACCGGGCCCACAAAATCCATCGTGTGTGGTGAGGAGCTCTTCTGGTCAACAATCTCCCAGCCAGTGAAGTATCCCCTCGAGTGGTCACCTTCACGAGAACCTGCGACTGCCCCGCCGGCTTTGCTCATCGCAGCTTCGTAGGCGTTGACAACCTCATCCGCAGAGCCATCCATGCGAATCTTCCCTGCATCGATCCACGTGACGCGATTGCAAAGCCGACGCATCGAGTTCATTTGGTGGCTGACGAGGACAATGGTGCGTCCGGCTTTCGCTACATCGCCCATTTTACCCATGCACTTTTTTTGGAAGTTGACGTCGCCGACGGCCAGCACTTCATCGACCAGCAAAATTTCCGGCTCCAGGTGCGCGGCTACCGCGAAAGCCAGGCGTACGTACATGCCGCTGGAATAATGCTTCACGGGAGTATCTATAAATTTATCGACTTCGGCGAAGGCTACGATCTCGTCGAATTTGCGGTCGATTTCGCTTTTGCTCATACCGAGGATGGAGCCGCTGAGATAGGTGTTTTCGCGGCCGGAGAGTTCGCCGTGGAAGCCGGTGCCCACTTCCAGGAGGCTGCGGACGCGGCCGTGAATTTCAGCCCAACCGGTGGTCGGCCGGGTGATTCGCGACAAAATCTTGAGCAAGGTGGTCTTGCCCGCGCCGTTGCGCCCGATCAGACCGAGCACTTCGCCGTGGCGGACTTCCAGTCCCACGTCGCGGAGAGCCCAGAAATGTTCCTGGGTGGGGCGGCGCATGGCCGCCAGAGGCGAGCTGATGACGCGTGTGAGGGCGTCGCGCAGCGTTTCCGGCGGCCCGGTTAGGCCGCGGCGATAGCGTTTGCCGAGCCCTTCGGCTCGAATGACGACGTCAGACATGTCTAGCTTATTTTACCTGTAAACAAAGGTGTTAGCGACGCCGATCCGGCACCTGGAGTGAGGTGTCGAAGTCGCTACACGCGATCGACAACGGTGCCCTCAATGCGCTGAAAAAACATCAGCCCACCAACCAGGACCAGAGCCACCATCCCCGCCGCTACAAATATCATCGGGCCCGGGGCGTGCCCGCGCCCGGTAACGCTCCAGCGAAACCCGTCAATCACGTCAGCCATGGGATTCAAATGATAAAGCGCGCGCCATTTCGGCAGCACCAGCGTACTGGAGTACACCACGGGCGAGGCGAACATTAAAAATTGGATGACAAACGGCACGATGGCCGCCGTGTCCCGGTACAGCGCGTTGAGCGCGCAAGTCCACAGGCCCACCGCCAGAGCGGTCATTTGCGCCAGCAAGACGAACAGCGGTATCAGCAAGATGGCCGGCCCCGGCCGGAATCCGTGCGCCAGCGTGAAGATAATCATCACCACAAACCCAATCGCCAGATCCAACAGCGCGGTGCACACCGCCGCAAACGGCAACACCAGGCGCGGAAAATATACTTTGGTGATGACGTGCTGATTGCCAACCAGCACGCTGGTGCAAGCGCTCAGTGACGTGGCGAAATACGCCCAGGGCACCAGCGCTGCAAGATAAAAAACCGTGTACGGCAAGCCTTCGGAAGGCAGCTTTGCAAATCGGCCAAAGACAAGAGTGAAGACGCCCATGGTCAGCAAGGGTTGCAAAACTACCCACAGCACACCGATTACTGTCTGCTTGTAGCGAATTTTGATGTCGCGCCACACAAAAAAGTACAACAGCTCGCGATATTCCCACACCTCGGCTAGCCGCAGATCGAGCCACCCGTGCGGCGGCTCGATGCGCACCGTGGCGGGCGCGTGGACTGGCGTCGGCAGTGGTGCAACTACCGGCTGCGATGTGGTTATGGAAGCCATATTTGTCTGATTACCAATCCGAAGTCAGGATGCGTTTAAAACCATTCGATTTCGTCAAACGAGCGCTCACTCAAAAACATCGCACCGCAACACTTGCGGTTCGAAGAACGGAAACCCACCCATTGCCGTCTCTGATTAGGGTACCAGAGATGCGCCCTTTGGCAGGATCCTTCGCCTGTACTCTGCTGAAATAAATAGGACTAGCGTGGTCGTGATTCTGATGGCGGAGCTGCGTCCTGCATCTGCTGTATGTCCCGGTCTTCGATCTTGAGCATCTCTTCTTTCCGCTTAAAGAGATACCCACGCAGGTGCGAGCCAAGTTCCCGAGGCACGACAAAAAATTGATTGTGTATCATTTCCCGGAAGGAAATCTCGCCGCGCACCGGCAGCAGGTGCTCTCCCCACTGAAAAATGAATCCGGCATTCCAGAGCGATAACAAAATTACCAAGCCGCCGGCGGCAACAAACGCCCGTGCTTCATCGTGGAAATAACGGCCGCAGCGTTCGAATAGCAATGCCAGTCCGAAAACAAAAACGGGGGTCAATGAAATCAGAAAGCGGTTTCCGAAAGAGGCCATCCCATCCCAGAACGGGTAGCATGCAATTACATAATAAAAAGCGGCCGCCCCCGCTCCCAGGTACGACGCAATCATTCTCGCATTTCGCGGGGCCAGAAAGAGTCCGATCAGCGCCAATACCAGAATCGGCGTCCAGCTCAGCGCACCGTGATCCGAAGAGAAAAGTACTTGCCACCGGTGGGACGCGCTCCAACTCCACTCATACGCGGTGTAAGCTCCGAACTTAAACAACCCGCCATAAACAATCCAACGCGTAATGAATGTGGGAAGGGCTGCCAACAGCAGCGAAACGGCGAACAATGTCTCCGCGAGGAGCAGCTTCCTCTGCGAATCCCAGCCATCAATCCTCCACGAGGAGCGGTGCGCCAGCAAAGCTTCGATCAACGGCAGGAGTAAAAATACGCCATTCGGAAAATATACGTCGATCATTAATCCGGAAATCGAACCCAGAGCCACCCATTGCCCAATGGTTCGCGAGCCTCTGGTGCGTTCCCAATACCAGAGAAATAGAGCTACCGTGAATGCCGATTGCGCGTGCGACCAGGCCGGATTGAAATACATGTATACCGGCAGGGAACTAGCCAGCCAGATGCCCATCGTCGCCAGAAAAGCCCAGCGATCCCGCACATATTTTTTGGCCAGCAAAAAGGAAAGCAGCAGCCCCAAAAAGCCATAAAAGGCTGTGCCAAGAGCCATGGCAAGCACGTACGGACGCGAAAATCCGTCCGCGGAAATATGACCGCCCAAGGCATTGAACAGCAAAACCCCAAGATGGACAAGAATCAGGAACGGGGCCCAGAGTATCGCTGGCCCGACCGTAAAATGATTATCCACGTGGCCCGTGGAGGTGTACTGCTCGGGCTTGAGTTGCTCATCTGCCTGAATTCTCACAGCTGAAAAAAATCGGTTGGCGTGGCGCCAATCTTCTTCAAAGCGCAGGTTACGCTGAATCAAGATGGCGCGCGCATAAGCGTAATAACCCACTCCGTCGCCGTGAACCGTGGGATTGACAATCGGCAAAGTCAGTACGAAACAAACGAACAGTATTTTTATGTACGGTATTTTGCGTCTCACGACACTCGTAACGCCCCCGGGTGGACTCGGGATAGAAGCGGACATGTTATTCGTGAGAACCGGCTGCGGATTCCAGCGAGGTCGCCGAGACCGAAGGCTGTAACAGTGTAGAAGAAACCCTGTCTGCGGACTTGCGGATCACCGCGATCAAGGAAAGCGGCGGCAAAGGCAGCACTTTATCGATAGCGCGGAATAACGGAGTCATTACATTGAGGGTTTTAATTTGCCACAGGCCAAATATCCGGCGTCGTAATAGCTGCCCGTTCACCCACCACGCGACAACCCCGACGTGATTGAATTCGATCATCTTTTCCAGCTCAAAACTGGTGCTGATAATCAATTTCTCCAAAGTTTCCCGAGTATATCGCCGCTGGTGTCCGAGAACTACATCCAGCGTTCCAAACAACCCCGGCCCGCAAGGTACCAGAATAATCGCCCGTCCGCCTCCATCCAGTACGGATTGAATGTTCAGCAGTGCGCCCCGATCATTTGCCAGGTGTTCCACTACGTTTAAGCAAATTACCGTATCGAAGGTTTGGTCCTTGGGGTAAGTCTCCGCCTTCTCGGCATCCGTAAAGCCCACTCGCATATAGGGCCGATTGCGACCCACGTTTTCGAGATACATCAGATACAACGGATTAATATCAGTTGCCCAATATAAAAGTCTAGGGATTAGCTGTGCCGTCAGGTTGCCGGTGCCAGCCCCAATCTCCAGTACTCTTTGACCTACGTATGGGCGTATGACATCGGCCATCCACTTTGTAAATCGTGGCGCGCGATTCAAGCGCCCCAAAATTTGGCTTCCGTAAACGTCCTCAACATAAATTTGATCCGATAAAGAAAACCGAAAAATCGCGCTGACCGCCCTGAGTCCGTCACGCCAGCTTATTTTCTTTCCTTCTTCATAAGTCCGCCCCGCATAGCGAATGGGCACCTCAAAAATTCGTGCTCCGCGCTTCGCCAGTTTAATCGTAATCTCCGGCTCGATTTCAAAACCTTTGCCGTTCAGCGGTATGCTCTTCAGCAAGCTGGTCCGCACCATCTTGTAGCAGGTTTCCATATCGCTAAGATTCAGGTCCGAAACCAGGTTGCAGAGCAGCGTTAGAAATCGGTTCCCGAGTTCATGACGGAAAAAAAGCACCCGCCTATACTCACTGACTAGAAATCGCGAACCGAATACCGCATCGGCCTGTTCGGCGAGAAATACTTCCACCATCTTCTTCAGGTCGCCCGGATGGTATTCGAGGTCCGCATCGTGAATTACGCACAGTTCTTCCGTCGCCGCGGATAGCGCGGTGTGGATGGCCGCCGCTTTTCCCTTATTTTTTTCGTGCTGTACGAACAGCCAGTGCAGTTTGTCGTGCGGCGAGGACGCCAAAAATTCCTTGAATTGCGAAATTGCTCCCGAGGTCCTGTCGGAAGAGCCGTCGTTGACCACAATAATCTGAACACGATCAAGGAATGGCGAATCAGCCAGACACATCAAGCGCCCGAGACTGGCCGCGACCAGGTGCTCCTCGTTATAGACCGGCACTAAGACCGATAGTGTAGTGGTTGATTTCATGCCAGCTTATTGATTGGTTTCCCGCGGAGAACAGTCTACGACATGTGTTGGTCGCCCTATCGGGCCGTTTGTCTTAGCGGGACCTGTACTTCCGGAGCACGCGTTGACTTGGGCAGGAAGGAAAGGGTCACGCGGTCGATGATCTCAGTCAATGGCGTTTTCGGCCTGAAGCCAGTCAAAGCAAACAGTTTTTCGACGGAGGGTACGCGCCGCATCATATCTTCGAATCCCGGTTCATAGGCCTTATCGTAAGGCACATATTCGATCGACGATGTGCTCTTAGTGCGCTCTTTCACCTTCAAAGCGAGGTTTTCGATCGTAATCTCTTCGGTGTTGCCGACGTTGGTGACTTCTCCCACGGACCGGTCCGTATCCATTAACCGTATCAGCGCTTCCACCGTGTCACGCACATCGCAGAAGCAGCGCGATTGTTGCCCGGTGCCAAAAATGCTGATCGGCGTGTTACCCAATGCGGATTTCACAAAATTTGGCAGCACCATTCCGTAGCGTCCCGTCTGTCGCGGGCCTACGGTATTAAAAAGCCGTACCACAATCACAGGAAGTTTCTTTTCCTTCCAATACGACAACGCGAGAAATTCGTCTAACGCCTTGGAAGCCGCGTAGCTCCAACGTCCTTTTGTCGTCGGCCCCATTACCAGGTCAGCATCTTCGTGAAATGGAACGTTGATATTCTTGCCATACACTTCTGATGTAGACGCGGTCAGCACCAGTTTCCGTTTGCGGCATGCCGCTTCCAGAATCATCTGCGTACCGTTCACGTTTGTTTCGATGGTACGAACCGGGCTTTCCACAATTAATTTCACGCCCACAGCTGCCGCCAAGTGCACCACAACGTCCGCATCATCCACCAATTCCGCCACCAGATGGCGGTTTTCGATGCCGTCCAAGTGGTATTCCATGCGAGGAGATGACTTCAGGTGGCGGATGTTTTCCATGCTTCCCGTCGAGAGATTATCCAGCACCACCACGTGGTCGCCGCGGTCAATCAATCGCTCTGCAAGGTGTGAACCGATAAACCCAGCGCCACCGGTGATTAAATAACGCAAAAGGCCTCCTTAAAGCGCCTGAAAATCATCATCTTGGTCGCGGGACGACCTTTCGGTGACCCGTTCTAAATCTTGACTCTCATGCTGACTATTCATTGCTTCTTGCGGACCATAACCATACGAATACGGATAATACCGGTATGAATAGTAATAATCCGGCGCGTTGGCATTTACGGCGTTCAGCACCACACCCAGGATGTTGCACTTTACGCTGACCAGCAAATCGCGAGTCCTGGTAAAGGCTTCCTTCGGAGTCTCTCCACTTCGCACCACTAACAACACTCCGTCTGTCTGCACTGATAAGATCACCGCGTCGGTAGCGGCCATTACAGGCGGCGAGTCGATCACAATAAATTTAAATCTCTTCCGCAATTCCGCGATGGCTTCCGCCACTTTATGAGACGACAGCAGGTCCGCGGGATTAGGCGGCAGTGGCCCGGTCGGAATCGCTGCAAGATTCGGAATGGTCGGGTGCGGCACGATCACCAGATCCAGGCTCGACGCTCCAGCTAGGTAAGAGCTCAGTCCCGCATAGTTGCCGCCGCTCATGTTCAACAGACGTCCGATGCCTGGCTTACGTAAGTCGGCATCCACCACAATGGTTTTGTCGCCCAGTTGCGCCAAAGTAACCGCCAAATTCGCGGCGGCGGTAGTTTTGCCTTCTCGAGGCAACGCGCTGGTAACCAGTATTACTTGCGGCGGATGATCGGCGCGAGAAAGTAGTAGCGACGTTCGCAACGCGCGGAATGCTTCCGACATTTGCGACTTCGGCAGGTGTTGTGCGACTAATTCCATGCGCTTCCCATGCCCGTTCGAAGAAAATCCCGGCAATAATTTTTGCCGCCTGCCGGCGCCATTTCCATCCGTAGCTTCAAATTGCGGCACTACCGCTAGGGAAGGCAGCCGTGCCAGCGTTTCGATATCATCTGGCGTTTTGACGGTGTTATCCATGTATTCCCGCATGAACGCAAGTCCTATACCCCCGACCAACCCCACAACAAACGCTAGCGCCACGTTGCGCGTTTTTGCCGGTCGCGACGGCGACGACGGAATCATCGCTGGATCCACGACTCGAATGTTCTGCGAGTGTAATCCCGCGGATACTCCCGCTTCTCTCAATTTAGTCAGCAAACCGTCATAGAGTACTTTGTTGGCTTCCGCCTCACGCTTCAGGATGTTGTACTCCACCATTTTGCTGGCCATTTCATTGACGTCGCGTTTTTGTATATCCAGTTCCTTACTCAACATCGTTTCGCGGGCCACAGCCTGACGATATTCGCTGTCCAGAGTGTCGATAATGTTTTGTTTTTCTTTCTGAATATCGGCTTGAAGATCTTTAATTTGGGATTCTAAGTGCCGTACTTTGGGAAAATTGGGACCGAACTGTTCTTGGGCTTCTCGATACTGGTTGGTAGCTTCGCTTAATCGCCTCTGAAGTTCCCCTAATGCGGCGTCTGACTGGATTTGCGGAACGGCATCGATATTTCCCGACTTCGCAAACTCCAAGATCGCTTGTCTCTTTACTCGTTCGGTTTGCGCGGTGGTCAATTCCCGGTTGGCGTCCGCAAACCGCTGACTGGTAATGTTCTGCTTATCGTCCAATGTCCAGATTTGGTTCTGCCGTTCGTAAGCGATTCGTGCATCTTCCGATTTTTGCACCCGAATTTTCAGTTCGTCCAGTTGCTCTCGTAACCAGGTCGTCGCGCGGGTTGTGGAATCATACTGGCTCTTGAAATTACGCAGTATGTACTGTCCAATGTGCGCGTTTACGATGCGTGCCGCCAGTTGCGGATCCGTCGACTCAAAGCTTACGTCCATCAATCGGCTGTTTGGCACGCGCCTAACACTCAAACTACCGAGAAACCCACCGAGCTCGGGCGGCCGTTTTTGATTCGTCAAGTCTCCCGTGGCCACCGCCTCCGATGGCCCGTTGGGAGTAGAATACTGCGGCAGTGCCGACAAGCCACTGTTGCGAATCGTTTCCAGTGCCAGCGTCTCACTGGTCAAAATCTTCGCTTGGGTCTCGATATAATTGTCGGTATCAATCTGTAAATCGTAAGCATCCATCCCCTGAAACGGCAGAATGTTGGTGTTTTCGCGGTCGATCTCCACTCGCGCGGTAGCCACGTACACCGGTTGCATCCTGAAAGTGGCAATCGCCACGATGGTTACCACCGACAGCATGAAGGAGAGGATGAGCCACTGATGCTTCCGCAGGATCAATAAATAGTCGTATAAGTGCGGCTCTCGAGGTGAGAGCTCCCACGCCGGCATGGCCGCCGGCATCAATTCGACGGCTCCATTAGACCCGTTCTCAGGCCCACCGTTTTTGTGGTAATCAATCATCTTCTTCAGTATCCAACCCGATATAACGCCAAGCCGGTTCCGACTGCCAAAACAATTTCCCCTGCTTTGTACAGCGCTTTCTTCGCATTACTGTCGGGCACATATAAAACGTCGCTGGCCTCCAGCCGCACGTCTTCCGCCTTGCGTTGTACAACCTTCTTCAAATCCACGGTTTGCTCGTGCTGCTGTCCTTGTCGGTCTCTGCGAATGATCACCGCATGGTCCGACTTAGCCGTGCGATTTAGTCCGCCTGCTAGCGCCAACATTTTAAGCGTGGTCATTTGGCTGCGATCATTGGCCAGAACAAATCCGCCTGGTCTGCCCACAGCTCCCAGAACATAAACAATTCCCGCGTGCGGTACGGTCACGATGTCGCCCGCCTGCAAAATGATGTTGTTTACCGGGTCGCCGCTTTCCATCAATTGATTCAAATTCACCGTGATGGTATTGGATAACGCCGGCGGCATGTTTGGCACCGGCGCATCCTTCTTGGCGATTTCAGCGGACGGAAAATTAGTATTAGGCGCGGGCGTTACAGGTGCGACGCCGGCCACCGCTTGGGAGGGTCCCGCCGTTGATCCGCCAGAAGCTGGCGAATTATCGTTTGGCGACGATGACTGCGGCGGAATCACATCTTTCGCAGACGATGGAATTACATCCTCGTTACTGGTCGCTGGGGCCTGGGAAGTATCTAAGGACTCCGAGGTCGGCCGCGTCACGATGGCAGTGTCACCGGCATCATTAGCAACGCCTCCGGCTTCCGCCAACACTTCCAGCAAAGTTACCGGGCGCTCCGCCTGGTACACCATTGGATGTGGTACCGCACCCACTACAGTGATGGGCTTGCTCTTCCTGGTCCTGACAGAAACACTGACTTCCGGATGGCTGACTAACCCGTTGGCCTGCAACACCTCGGCGATTTTTTGCTCCGCCTGGGTTTCCGTTAGCCCTTTGACTTGCAACCGCACGGGAATAAGCGGCAACCCGATAGTGCCAGTCTGGCTGACTCGCACCTCCCGGCTAAGCTCTTTCACGTCAAACACATCTATGCTGATCGTGTCTCCAGCGCCGATGACGTAATCGTGTGGGACATACTTCGCTGTTGCTGACAGCGCTCTTATTCGGTCGTTGGTCTCTTGCGGGGTCCCAACAACGGTCTGTGCACAAGCGTATGTGCCCCCCACCATCAATACGAGCAGCCCGGCGGTGGCATAAAACCACGACCGCGCACCCAGTGTCACTGGTCGCATCGAATGAATGAATCCCCTCAATTAGTATACAGGTTGGGGACGTTGACGTCAGCGTTTTCGCGAATGATGCCGGCCGCGCGTGGCCGCCGCTGCCGCAGCATTTACAGGGGTAATTGTAGAAGTAGCCAACGTGGCGACCAAAAAAAAGAGCTGCGCATTCGCGGGCAGGTGCACATTGAAATCCACAAGACTGTGGACCAGAAATCCTGAGCACGCCACTAAGCCCGCTAGATTCAACGCGGCGGAAAACGAAGTATTGCCTCCCGACAACTGTTGCGACGAATGAAACAGTAAGAGACACAGATACAACGCGCAGCAGAGACCGCCCGCAATCCCTGTTTCCGCGAGCGCCTCCACATAATCGTTATGAGCGTGATTCACAATTCGTCCGTCGTACAACGTTTCATACGGAGGAAAAACTATCTGCAGTGTTCCTAGTCCCGTCCCCATCCAGCGGTGCTCCACAAAAATTCGCCAAGTGTCCCTACGCATCGAGTCGCGCTTTCCGCTCGATACCTCCATCGCCTTCATACTTGAGAATCTCTGCGCGATTTCTTTCACTCCCAGCCAGGACACCATCACCAACGCGGCGACCAACACCGCCGCTCCCCCCACCATTTGCTTCAACCCCATTCGCCGCAGGCTCATCCACATCACTACCACCACGACCTCAACCGCTAAACTTACAATTCCTCCCCGAGAAGCCGCCAAAAACAAACTGCCAATCGAAACTATCGCGAACAGTCCGACAATGAGCCATCGCTCGCGCCGCACTTTCCCCAGCATCAGCGGCACTAGCGACATGGGAATAAACAGCTCCGCGAATCCCGCGAAGTGATTGCGATTTACGTATGGCCCAAAAGGAATTCCTCCGTAATGCATTTCACGGAACCAGTACAGTTTCCCGTTAAATGTCAGGTGCTGCAGAATTCCAAAAACCGAGACCACAAACCCGAATATCATCACGAACCACACGAAACCGCGCCAATCTTCCAACGTGCGAAAAGCCTGGACCGCCAGAAACACCATAATTACGTCCGCTAACAACAGCGTGAATTCTTCCTGGGTGTTGAAAGGCGAAGCACTGGTGGAAAATAAAAGTTGAGCAAGAACCACCAGCAGGAACGCCACCAGGGGCGGCAATAAAGGAGAAATCAGTATCGTTTCTTCGCTGTCCAGGTAAAACCGTACTGCCCACGCCAGGAACAGCAGCGCAATGCCGACCTCAAAAACAGCTCGCGCCCAATCTTCAACGCCACCGTGGGCCAATACTCCAAAAGCTACCAGCGCGCAAATTCCGATACGTACAAATTTCATTGCTGCGCGCCGCTTTTGGGGATCGGCGTCAGCGCCACGTCGTCCACCCACGCCGTGCCGCGGATCTTGTTATCTTCCTGGTCGCTCGCATCGCGCCGCAGGCAAATTTGCGTCTCTTGATTCTCTTTCGCGCCGGGCCATACTGCGGCAAAGCGCGTCCAGAGCTGCGTTCCTCGCACGTCTGCGGTTGTCGCACCCGTCTGCCCTGCAATTCCTGGGCGCAATTCAATGCGCACGCCCTGGTCCGTCGTCAAATCTTTGGATTTCATCCACCCAGAAAGCTCGTACGCCGTTCCCGCTTCCGTGGGCACCGTCTGGCAAACATCGTAAAACGCCACGTCGGAACTGCCGTCAAACGACACCCGCAGCGAGCGCTTCCCGGAATATTTTTCCTGCGTGTCAAAGCCTATCTGTGCACTGCGCGAAGTTCTTGCAAAGCGCCAGGCATACGCTTCACCGGTGACGTCCGATTCGAATCCACCGTCCCAGACCATCGAATTCTTCGGGCCTTCGAGCTCTGAAAGTCCCGCCAACTCCACCGCCTGCTCCCAAACTTTGTGGGCCTCGCTGGCTTGCCCGGTGCCACGCAACTCCATCACGATTTGAAAAGCATCGTGCAGCGGAATCCTCGGGTGCATCGCAACTATTCGCGTCCACACCTTCAGCGCGTTTTCAATCTCGCGGTCTTGCGCCAGGTCCTCCATCACCGCGATATAAACATCGCTCTTAACTGGAAGTACCCGGTCCAAAATCACATTCGCATCTGGCTCTACGCGCAGACATCGCGAGACAGCTTCCGCTGCTCTACCCGGATCGGCCTCTACTGAACGCCGTATCTCTGCAAAGGCCGGTTCCAGTTCGTCTTGTCGCAATAGAAAATTTCCGTATCGCCAGGAAACCTCCGCGGAAAGCGGGTAGGTTTGTTTGGCACTGATGAACGCCTTGCGCGCGGCATCGTCGTTGCCCTCGGATTCGTAAGTGGCCGCCAGTTCCAGCCAGGTGGATGTCGCGCGGGGATCTATCTCCAGCGATTTTATATAACTACTGATGGCCCGTTGCGGATTCGCATCTTCGAAGCTGTATTGCAGGTAGCGGCCCAGCAGGTACCAATTCCGCGCATTGCCAGGCTCGATTTGGGTGGCTCGCTCGAATCCGTGCAGCGTTTCCGTTTCCGTGTAATAGGTTGCGCGTGCGGTCTGTACGCTGAAGTAGGAAAGATACGCCGCAATCGCGAGCGCGACGCCCACCAAGGCACCGCGCGCCGCGGCGCTAGAAAGGGACACTATCATGCGCCTGTACTCTGCCTAGCCCACTTCAAACTTGCAAGCGCCAATTAATCCTCAAAAAAATAGTAAGTCTCTTTTGACTGAGCGGACTGAAATGAATTGTCGGTCGAAATATTTGTTGGATGCGGCCGTCGTGCCGTTAAAAGCCAATTAGAGGAGCGTAACTCCTACTTGCCGAACGACGCCGATAATGTTTCTTCGCCTCGACCTCGGCGCCGCACATCGATGCCTAGGCGCTTGATCTTCTGATTCAGCGTCGACAATGGAATCATAAATCTTTCCGCCGCTTCCGTTTGGTTCCACGCGGTGCGTTCCAGCATATCCATAATAATTCGCCGCTCAATTTCGTCCATGATCTGAAACAGAGATGGCTGCGAATGGTCCGCTCCGGCCCGCGACCCGGGCTCTCCGGGCAGTGGCGGCAGAAATTCAGAGAGTTGCAGCCGCACTCCGCGCACGATCTCCTTGCTTCGAATGCTCTCGGGCAATAGGTCAGCGTCCACCCGCTCCTGGGTAGACAGTACTACCGCGCGTTCCACCACGTTCTCCAGTTCCCGCACATTGCCCGGCCAATCGTAGTCCATCATTAATTTCATCGCGCCCGGCGTGAATTGCCGGAGTGGCTTTTCATTCTCTTTGCAATAGCGTTCCATAAAGTGCGCGAGCAGCAATGGCACATCTTCGCGCCGGTCACGCAGCGGTGGAAGCTGCAGGTGAATCACGTTCAAGCGGTGGTACAGGTCCTCTCGGAAACGTCCTTCACGAACCAGCGTAAGCAAATCCACGTTGGAGGCCGCCACAATGCGCACATCCACTTTCAATTGCTCCGTCCCGCCCAACCTCATAAACTCGCGCTCTTGAATTACGCGCAGCAGTTTGGCCTGCGTCTCCGGGCTGATGGTTGCAATTTCGTCGAAGAAAATCGTCCCCTGATCCGCAACCTCGAACAAGCCTTTTTTCGAAGCTACCGCGCTAGTAAACGCACCTTTCACGTGCCCAAACAATTGCGATTCCAGCAAGTCCACGGGAATCGACCCAGTATTGACTGGGACGAAAGCCTTATCCGCTCGCGTCGAACCAGAATGAATCGCCTTCGCGATCAGTTCCTTGCCCGTGCCGCTTTCCCCGCTAATCAACACCGTCGACCGCGACGGCGCCACTTGCGTCACCAGGTCCAGCAATGTATGCATCTTGTCGCTTTTCCCGATAATGTTAGGGAAGTTGAAGCGCTGTTTCAGCGCGCGCTTCAGCTGCACGTTTTCTTCGCGCAGTTGACGCGATTCCACCGCCTGCGCCACCTGCGCCAGCAATTCGTCGTTGGACCACGGCTTGGTGATGTAATCCATTGCTCCGCTTTTGAAAGCGGCGCGTGCCATATCAATCGAGCCGTATGCGGTGATCAATACGATGGAAAGATGCGGATCCCGTTTGTGAATTTCTTTCAGCAGGTCCAGACCATTGCGGTCCGGCAGGCTCACGTCCAGCAACAATAAATCGAAAGGGTGTTGCCCTAATTTTGCGAGTCCCGATTCACCGGTCCCCGCACTCGAGACCCCGTAACCTTCCCCGCTTAAGAGAAGTTCCAGCCCCTCGCGAATTTCAGATTCATCATCCACCACCAGAATCGAGCCCTTAGACATGAATTGCTTTCCTGACCGCCGGGAGCTCTACGTGAAACGAGGTGCCTTTGCCCACAGTCGACCGCACATCAATCTTCCCGGAATGTTCTTTAATAATTCCGTAACTTACTGACAGTCCTAGTCCGGTTCCACGGCCACTCGCCTTGGTGGTGAAGAAGGGATCGAATATCCGGTGAATGTGCTCGCGCGCAATCCCCGCACCGGTATCGACGATTTCCACTTCCACGCTTCCGTTGTGCGCCGTGGTGCGCACTTCCAGCATTCCGCCGCCAGGCATCGCATCGCGCGCATTCAAAAATAAATTCAAAAACACCTGTTGCAGCTTGTTCGCCGAGCCACGTACCGCTGGAAGCGTTTCGCCCAGTTGCCGTACGACCCGAATCTGCGAGGTTTTGAGCGGGTGCGCTACCAGTGAAAGCGTTTCTTCCACCACGCGATTCACGTCGATATCCACCACTTCGGTGGCACTGGTGCGAGAGAAATTCAACAAGTTATTTACAATTTCGCTGGCGCGAAAAGTTTGCTTCACAATTTTCTCGATGATCGCTTGCCTCGGATCGCCGTCCGGCATTTGCTTCCCAAGCATCTGTATGTAATTGGAGATTACCGCCAGCGGAGTATTTACTTCATGCGCTACGCCCGCCGCCAGTAGCCCCAGTGATGTGAGCTTTTCCGTCTGGGTCATCTGTTCTTCCAGGCGTTCGCGTTGCGTTACATCATCAAATAGCAGCAGCCGTCCGATACGCTCCCCCGATTTGCTGACCAGCGGCGTAATCGAAACATTTAACGTCAGGGTTTTCCCCAGATGGTGCAGCCGCTGTTTGTAAATTCCGGTAATCAATTCTTCATCGCTGCGGGCATTAATCTCCCGTGACAATTCTTCTGGCAGCAGCGAATTCAGTTGATGCCCTACCGCTTGCTCCCGGGCCACGCCAAACAACTGCTCCATTCGCGTATTCCAGGATTCCACCAGGCCTTCCAGGTCCACCGCCAGCACTCCGACGTTCAGCGACTCCACAATGTTTTCGCTGAAGTCCTTTAACCGCGCGATCTCCGTGGCCTTTTGTTCCAGCGAGGTGTACAGTTGCGAATTATCCAGCGCGATGGCCACGTAGCCTGCAATGGTCTCCACCAACTCGACGTCATCGCTCGACAGAAAATCCCCATCCACCGTCTTGCCCAAACCCAACACCGCCACGGTGTGTTCCCGAATACGGCAAGGCACAAAATAATTCAGGTCCAGTTGCTCCAGCGTACGGCGCACGGGTTCACTGATGTCTCTCGCCGCGCGGGGCGACTCAAAAAAGAGCGCCCCACGGGCGAACTCGGGCCGGGCCGGCTCGAGGAAGCCAAGATCAAGTGGTTCAGTCAATCGCACGCCCATTGAGCGTGCCAGCCGCATGTGGCCGGGGTGCATCGGGTCTTCCTGGAAAATCGCTAACCGATCTACCAGCAGCGTTTGCGAAACACGATCCATCACCGAGCCAAGCATCGGCTCCAACCGCACTTCATTCGTCAGCGTGCGCCCAAACTCAATCAGCGTCCTGCGATAATCTAGTCGATCGCGATAAAAGAATCTGTCCAGCCTGGACTGCGTCCATTCGCGGAACGGCTGAAACAGAAAGGCTGCGATAACTATGGCGATCATGCCGCCAACCGGCCCGGTGGTCTGCGCGTGGAAAATCTGCGCCAACAACGCCACCAGCGCAAAATAAACCGCCGCTACTCCCGCGGTGGCCGCCGTGTATGCCAAGCCTCGCTTGAAAATAATATCTACGTCCATCAACCGGTAACGGATGACTGCGTAGCCGAAGCACAAAGGAATCAAGACCAGGCTCACCGCGGAGAACTGCATCCACCCGCGCGGACCCAGATCCATGACGAACGGCACGATGTACAGCACCGTGAACGGCACGGTGCCCGCCAGCGTTCCGCCGGTCAGCCATTTGAATTGCTGCCGCAACACACCCGATGGCGCGGCCCGAAAATTTCTGTAGAAACCCAACCCGGCCGCAAGAAAACATGCGCCCAGGAAACTCAGTTCGATCTTATCCAGCAAAATGCGCGAGCCCAGCCACGGAACAAATCCGAAGCTGTTGCGCGCCGTGCTGATGTGCACCAGTAATAGCGCCAGCGGCGGCAGATAAACCGTCAGCACTTTTGATGAAGAGCGCAGGGTTGTTTCGGAACGGCCGGGAAATACCAGCGCGAAGTGCAGTAACACGGCGGGCGCCAGCAGTCGCGCTACGATATTCGCCCAGTAAACTTCCTGGTCAAAAGTGTCCAGTTTTCCGCTGTAGTGGAATGAATACAGGATGAATGACACCAGACAGAACACATAAAAGTGAACTGCCTTTGGCGCATTCCAGCGTCGCGCAAAAATAAATAATCCAATAAAGAGATAAAGCAGCCCTACGACCCGCAGATAATTTTCGATGGAAGCGGGCTTCTCCGCCGGGGCAGTGACCAGCGGGGTCTCGAATTCCTGGCCCGCACGGCTCAGCTTGTAGCGTACCTGCGTCCACAGGCCCGCCCGGCTCAAACGCATGGTTACCTGGACGGCTCGTTTTACCGGGATCCCGTCTATCTCCGCCAAATGGTCGCCCGCGCGAACGCCCGCCAATGCTGCTGGCGAGTCCCTGCCAACTTTCCATGCCTCAATGCCGTGATCGGTGTCTAGCCAGGCGACGCCATCATCCACCAACTCAAATCTGCTTCGTTGTTGGAAGTTCAGAAAGGCAAAGATCACCGCCGCCAGCGTAGCCAACGCCAGCACGACCGCCCCCAGACTCACGCGCAGATTCTGTTTCATACCGCGGTTCGACAGGGATACACCTTCCCGATATAAACCCGGTGCAAATTAGAGACCATCCGCCGCGGACGGCACTCTACTTTAAACCCTTTTGATTCTATCGTTTCGAATAAGAAATCCGGAAAGACCGAGCAGAGATACGGTATTCGGAAGGGCAGATATGGCTTTCTAAAGCCTGAATTGTCAAAACTGGACGCTAAGGCCGCCGCGGAAGCTCCGAAAGGCTGGTATCAAATTAGTCCGTCCATCCCGAGAAGCTACCGGCACGTTACCTTGAGCCAGTAAATTATCGCAGTCTGCCACCGCCTCCCAACGCCCTAAGGCGAACTTTGGCAGCGGCTGCCGGACTCCCACATGCAGGTAAGGGTCGAGCTGGAATAGCGACTCGCCATACATGTCGACGCGCGAGACCGCTACGCCGCTTACCCATTTATACCCCGCCTCGACCCTCGTTCGGGCTCGAGGGATCTTCGCCGTAATGCTAACCCCTAGAGAGTGCCGCGGCACTGTCCGCAGAATATCGCGCAATACTCCATTCAAATCTTCGCCCGGTGCCAGGGCCCCTGCGAATGCGTAAACCGTCGTAAGCTCTATATCGTCATCCAACTTTTCGCGTAGTGCTACGCGCGTTCCCCAACTGCTGGACGAGCCGCCGTCGTACACAAATCCATTTGAAAAATAATCCTGGAAATAGTCTCCGGCCGGTAGGTCACCGCCGCGCCCGAACACCGCCACATGCCGATTGTCGTCGTGGAATGCCGCCACTTCCAATTTCCCGCGCTCGCCCAATTTCCGGTCCGCGGACACTTCCTCGTGCCAGCCCTTCTGTAGCACCGGTTTGCCCCCGCGCCACAACAATGTCGGGAACCCGTCCAGCTCATTCAACGCCGCAGTCATGTTGTTGACCTCGCCGTCTGTTGCCTCCAGCGGCCCAGGCCCGTTCGGCATGGAAGTGAAAATCAGGGTTGCGTTCCAATCGTCGGAAACCCGCACATCTAATTTCGTTCGCGGGCGGATCGACGATGCCGCAGCTCCCAGCCCGACCATCACAAATTCTCCGCCGTAACTTAGAATTGCGCGATCACCGATGGCCATCGCGCCGCCCTGATCAATGCGCACGCCGCGAAATGTGGGTCCATCCGGGCCAAGCTTGGCTTCACGCAAAACCAACGCGGTATGCGGACCGGCACCCAAAGACCCGGTGGGCAGCCACACTGTCGCGATACTTCCCGCTGGCGCTTCCTGGTCGTAACTCATCTGTCCGGCAAGAATCACCTGACCGGTTCCACCAAGCTTTTGGTCGTACGCGAACGCCGTCGCCGGAGCCGCCACCAGGTTCGATCCTGAACCCGGATGCCGCGCTCCATCAGTAAATTCCAGCCGCGCGCGCGGAGCTCGCGGTATCCCGCGATCGATACCTGCATCCGCTGTCATCACCTGCGCGTCGCCCATCCACTCCAGCACCGGTCGCGTCGCAGCCGCCGAACGCAACACCCACTTCCAATCGTCGCCCTCTACCGGAATGTTTACCGGTTGCCGCCTCAGCTGTTCCAGTGACGCGAACATGGACTCCATCTGCACGCGCACGACGGTGGTCACATTGGGATTGATGCGAATGTGTTTTTCCAGCGTAGGCAAAAATCCCGCCAGGGTAACTCGCACGGTATACAAGCCTGGCGAAAGTTTCTCGCCGCGAAAAACACCTTCCGTGTTGGTCAAGAGTTCGCGCGCGATATTCACTCCCGAAGCCTCCGCAAGGAGTTCTACGGTCGCGCCCATTTGCGGCGTTCCTGTACCGTCTAGAACCACGCCGGCAAGTTTGCCCGGCCCTGGTTTCGGAGCAGTTTTCAACTGTGCGTCGGGTAATTTGGCATTAGCCGGCGAAGCTGCACTTGCTAGAAAAGCCAGCGTTATGGCCCCGAAATGGAGGAGCCTTGGTTGCTTCACTTTGCTGTACCTCCAGGTTGCACGTTCGCGGCGCTCTTGGTTTCCAATGGATGTTTAACGGTGAAATCAGCCGTCCGCGAAATCGTCTGATTTGAAAGCGTATCCGTCGCGTTTATCTCCAGCGTGTACTTGCCCGGTGCTAGTGTCGCCAGAGGCAGCAGCCGTTCGATCGTAATTTGATCGCCCGTTTGCTTCATATCTGCCGACGTTTCCTTGAACTGCAGCACCTGCGCGCCGCCTTTTTTCACCGTGTATTCAAACGTGGCGTTGGATTTATGGGTTTTCTCATCCGGCTTCAGGTTGTAGACCTGCATGTAAATTCCCAACCGGTCCGCGGTGGTAAAATCGGCCTCCATCCGCGGCCTTACCTTGGAAGAACCCAGGACGAATTGCCCGTTCCCAATTTGTTTTGCCGGCACGTGTTCAATTTGATCCGCGAGAATCAACGAGCTGGTCTCCAGCTTGTCGTCCTCGTAGCGCGGCACTTGCAGGCGCGAATTCACCACGCCGACATTTCCGCTTTGTACGTCCTTGATCACCAGGTCCAAGCGATAAAGTCCCGGCCGCAGCGGTACCGCCTTTTGATATATGGATTGCAGCTTCACGGACTGCTGGAACAGCGACTCCGGGAAATCCCGGCTCATTGAATCTTCAAAGGTCTGAACCACTCGCCCCGTCAGTGTGCTCACTCGTCCAAATATATTAATCGTCGCGGAGTGAACTCCTTCCTTCGACTGGAATGAGAGCTGGCTATTGGGGATTTGCACCGTCACCGGCACCAATACCGTATCGTTCGTTACTTTCAGAAAATCAGTTCGCCAGTTGAAGTGCACCTGATCGCGCACGATACGCGACGTCACAATGGCTTCCAAATCCTTGAATTTCACCACCGGCGGTTTGAACGCATTCGCGTACGCTTCCAGACGTGTGAATTCGTTCATGCTGGCTGGAGTCCCGCCCATCGTCGTAGGCAGGTTCGTTCCGTCCGACCTCGTAAATCTGTCCGCCTTCGAGGCCAGTCCCATCTGCTCCATTTGGCTTAGTCCCGCGCCCGGCACATGCGTCAGCGCATCCTTCTCCGATGGGTCCATCGTCAGGTGATATTCGCCCGATCCGCTAGGATCGACGAACTCCATAATCACGTTCTCGCCCATACCCTCGATATACCGCCAACGCCATGTCTCCCACGGGTATGTGGTTGTGGAACCCCCGCCTTCCTCTTGGGGCCGGTCATATGTACCGCCCGTCGGATGGCTGTCAATCTCGTCTGGCGGGCCCCACACGATGTACATGTGTCCGCGGTCCGTCTTCCATCCCGGAATACCCGAGGCGTAATGCTCATTCGCGTAAGCGATCCGCCGGTAATGCTCTTCTTTGAATTCGTTATCCGGCAAATCTGGATTCGTGCTGCGGCGCAGCCAGAACTGCTCGATGAATTGTTCCCGTTCCTCGTTGGTAGCCAACTGCCCGAACGCGTTGCGCTCTTCCGGCGAAATAATGTAGACCACGTCCTCGTTAAGCCACTGCTTGTAAGGCGTGTCCAATTCCTTGAGCGTCTTGCGAATTTTCTTCTTTTGAGCTTTATCGAGGTTCTGATGTGCGGTGGGATCTTGTTGCTGCGGTGCGGGCTGCTCTTGCTGCGCCCGGACGACCGGTATCGCAAGCGTAAGCAGAGAAAGCGAGATAAAGAGGGTGCGCGCTACCCTGACCATGGTATTCCACCTCAAATCTGGTAAGCGAGGATTCTAACTCCGCTAGTGGCTGGCGTCAATTGAGTAATCCCCTTCATTTTGTGACACTTGTCCCCGACTCGCTTAGAATCACCTGTAGAAAAATTAGTTGCCTTCAGCACTCTAGAAACCTGTACGAACGTACAGGAAATTCGCTCATACCCTGTCGCCTGTTCCGACGGCAGGAGTACATGATTCCGAGTTTGGAGTTAGTTTAAGACCAGAACCACTGGAAGAGAACCACAAATTATTGCAGCCGCTGGTTTTGCAGATCTGAGCCAACTAGATTGTCAAAAATTGCCAGTACGTGCCGCCGGTATTCCACCATGCGCGTAAAGATATCCCGCAATTCAGGCTCGCGCTCGGCTTCGCGATGCCATTTGACTAGTACCGCAGTCGGGACTTCAATGTCACGCCGCAACTGCTCCGCCGAGTGGCCACGCAAAAACAGCCCGTAGAAAAAGGCCGCCTCGCGTTGTGGCAGCTCGAAATCCTGCATCACCACGGCCGGTACGAATTGTGGCATCGTTGCCATAAAGAAAATGCAGTTTACCCAAAAGCGGCTCCGCGTCAAGTAGGACTACCGTTTTTTTGCTGCCTGGCAGTCACTCCCTAAGCTTCGTTCCTGATAAGTGCCGCGCTGGATACCCCCTTATCCTTATGATTAATCCCGCGCCATGTTCGCATTTAAGTTCTGTAATGGACGACCGCTCGGGATCGGAAATTCCGCTCCGACCGAATCTAAGATGCTGCACCTGATATCCGGGTTACGCAATTGGCATTCACCTTCACTGAAAAACTGTCAGGCGTTAGTAACCGCGTGGCGTGCAACCCCATCGCCCAGGTAGGAAATCAAATCAATTGCCGGACCCTCAAAGTCATGACTCGGAAAGTCGCGTACTATCATTGAAGTCGTCCAAGAAAACCGCACATGAAGGGAAACTGAACTCTATGCAATTTAGTCGATGGCAAGTCTGCACTGCATTCCTGTGCTCCTGCATCTTCGCGTTCGGGCTGAACGCTCAGGAAAAACATCTCAAAAAATCCGATTTGCCTGCGGCCGTTCAGAAAGTAGCCGACCAGCAAAGTCAGGGAGCCACCGTCCGCGGCTACGCGAGTGAAACGGAAGATGGAAAGCTGCAGTACGAAGTCTCGCTTACTGCCGATGGCCACACCAAGGATGTAGCCATCGCGCCCGACGGAACCATCAACGAGATTGAGGAGCAAGTGTTTCTCGACAAACTGCCTTCTTCAGTCCGCGACGCCCTTCAGAAAAAAACCGCCCCAGGAAGAATTGTGAAAGTTGAATCCCTCAACAAGCGCGGCCAATTGGTGGCCTATGAAGCCCAAATCATCACCGGTGGCAAGAAATCTGAGATTCAAGTAGCGCCTGACGGCAGCGCCCTAACTCATCCGGAATAGCTGCTTACATTTGTGCAAGCAGCTGGAACAACGTCAATCATCCGCGGCCCGCATGGCCTTTTATGCCCGGTACTGGAATTTTTGTCGCTTACCCCTTACAGTGAATGACGCCTGTATTCGTCGATCACGCAGCTTTTCGGAAAGTAGCGGTCCTAACGGAGAATCTTCATGCACTTGATCCAGAAATGTTCTGCTCTGTTAATTCTGGTTGCCTTCGCGGTCGTTTTACTGCTCCTGCCGCAGCAATCTATATCCGGAGCGAGCCCCCCATCCTCAGCTGCCGAACCACAGTCCGCTAGCGACGTCCCTGCGTTTCACAATGAAGCATCCACCGGCGCTCTTCCTGCGACCATGAGCCCGGATAATTTCCCCGATCCTTTAGCGCAGAATGCCTACGCCCTCGCCGCCCATGTGAAAAAAGTTCTGTACCAGGAACCGTGCTACTGCCATTGCGATCGCAGCCAGGGCCATGAAAGCCTTCTCGATTGCTTCGTCAGCAAACACGGCGCCGCTTGCGGAATTTGCGTCCGCGAAGATCTGTATTCTTACGAACAAACCCGCAAGGGAAAAACTCCCGCGCAAATCCGTGCGGGAATCATTCAAGGCGAATGGCAATCCGTGGACGTCAGCAAATATCAAACACCACCTGCCTCAACCAAGTGAGTACAAACAAGTGACCGCAAACGAGTGATCGTTCAGCCCGGTTTCAAGCACGCTTTTCCAGTTGCGCGTCATTCCAAATCGCTCAGTTCATCGATCTCACGTCAACTAAGCTGTCCAAAGGTGATTAATGAAAAATAACGTTTCGAAATTCTCTGTTCTCGCCGCTATTTTGTGTCTCGTCGGCTTCGGCGCATTGGTCCTCGCGTCTCCCGCTGCCGACACATCCTCCTCCTGGGGCTTTGCCTCAACCAATCTCGATAAATCCTGCAAGCCCTGCGACGATTTCTACCAGTTCGCCATGGGCGGCTGGATGAAAAACAATCCTATCCCCGCCGACCGTGCAAGCTGGGGCACTGGCGCCGAACTGCAAGAAAAAAACCAGGCCGAGCTTCGTCAGATAGTGGAATCCTCCGCGTCCTCCAAAGCCACACACGGATCGAATGAACAAAAAGTCGGCGACTTCTATGCCACTTGCATGGACTCAAGCGCCATCGAATCGGCAGGCATCAAACCGATCACTCCGCAACTTGACGCCATTAACGCTATGAACGACCGCAACGCCTTGCTCGCGGAAGTGGCCGCACTCCATAACGAGGGCATTCAGGCGCTCTTCGATTTCAGTTCCACGCAGGACTTCGTCGATAGCACCAAGGTGATCGGCGACGCCGATCAGGGCGGCTTGGGCTTGCCCGACCGTGATTACTATACGCGCGATGACGATCGCTCCAAACAACTCCGCACCGACTACGTCGCGCACGTCTCAAAAATGTTTCAGCTCGCCGGCGATTCCTCAGAAAAAGCCGCTGCCGAAGCCCAAACCGTAATGAATATCGAGACCGCCCTGGCTAAAGCCTCCTTGACCAATGTGCAGTTGCGCGATCCCAAAGCTAATTACCACAAACTTTCTACCGCCGAATTGAAGCAACTAACACCCGATTGGTCCTGGGATTCCTTCTTCTCTGACGTACATCTGCCCGGCCTTCCTGAAACCAATATTGGCCAGCCCGAGTTCTTCAAGGAAATGGATCATCAGCTCACCGCCACGCCTTTATCCGATTGGAAAATTTATTTGCGCTGGCACGTGATACACGACAATGCCCCCGCACTCACCGACGCCTTCGTGCAGGAAAATTTTAATTTCTACGGTAAGCGCCTTTCCGGTACCGCCGAGCTTCAGCCCCGCTGGAAACGCTGCGTGCAGTCCGTCAATCGCAACATCGGCGAAGCTCTCGGCCAAGTCTACGTGGAAAAATATTTTCCGCCGGAAGCCAAAGCCCACGCGCGTGAGATGGTGCAAAATCTGATTTCCGCCCTGCGTTCCGATATCCCCACTCTTTCGTGGATGAGTCCGGAAACGAAAAAGGCCGCCATCGAAAAACTTGAAGCCTTCAACATCAAGATCGGCTACCCCGACAAATGGCGCGATTATTCCAAGCTGAACGTGGAACGCACCTCGTACGCCGTCAATTTGCGCCGCGCCGCTGCCTTTGAAAACGCTCGCGAGCTCGCAAAAATCGGCAAGCCTGTCGACCGCAACGAGTGGGGCATGACACCGCCGACCGTCAACGCCTACTACAACCCCACCATGAACGAAATCGTTTTCCCCGCGGGTATCCTGCAGCCGCCCTTCTACGACCCGAAAGCCGATGATGCCATCAACTACGGCGGGATGGGCGCGGTGATTGGTCACGAAATCTCCCACGGCTTTGACGATCAAGGTTCACAGTTCGATGGAAAGGGAAATCTGCGTAACTGGTGGACCGCCGACGATCGCAAAAATTTTGATGAGCGCGCCACCTGCGTCGAGAAACAGTTCGACACTTACGAAGTCGAGCCGGGCCTGCATCAAAACGGCAAGCTCGTGCTTGGCGAAAGCATCGGCGATCTAGGCGGCCTGGCTATTTCCTACGCCGCATACGAAAAATCTCTGGAAGGGAAGCCGCGCCCCAAAGATCTCGACGGCTTCACTCCCGAGCAGCGTTTCTTTCTCGGCTGGGCACAAGTGTGGGGCACCAACCAACGTCCCGAAGCCGCTCGCTTACAGGCCAACACCAATCCGCATCCGCTTGCGCGTTTCCGCGGCAACGGACCTTTGTCAGACATGGCTGCCTTCGCCGAGGCATGGGGCTGCAAAAAAGGTGACCACATGGTGCGCGAACAAGCCTGCAAAATCTGGTAGCGGCTCGACACATTTTTTGAATTAGTTTAGAAATTAGATTCGTCGGGACGAAAATTTAATCGTCAACGGGTGCGATGGATCGAGGTGCACTCTTGTTCCAATCAGACCTGCTGAAATCCAAAGGAATCTTCCTCACCGGCGGCGGCACCGGCCTGGGCCGCTCCATGGCTCTCCATTTTGCCAGCCTCGGCGCGCGTCTCTTCCTCGTCGGTCGCCGGCCCGAGCCACTCAAATCTGTCTGCGAAGAAATCCAACGCGCAGGTGGGACCGCTGCATTCGCCTCCTGCGACGTTCGTGATTACGCGGCAGTCGAAACCGCCGCCAAAAGCGCCGAATCCCAAATAGGCGAAATGAATATCGTGGTCAATAATGCCGCCGGCAATTTTATGGCCCGCACCGAAAAGCTGACGCCCAACGCCTTCAACGCCGTCGTCGGCATCGTTCTCAATGGCAGTTTTAATTGCACGCAGGTGTTCGGCAAACGTTGGATAGAAAAAAAACAGCCCGCCACCGTGCTCAACATCGTCACCACCTACGCCGCCGCGAATTGTGGCTCGGGCTTCGTCGTGCCGTCCGCATGCGCCAAGGCTGGCGTTCTGGCGCTTACCAGGTCTCTAGCCGTGGAGTGGGGCAAATACAACATCCGCCTCAACGCCATCGCCCCCGGCCCTTTTCCCACGGAAGGCGCATGGTCTCGCCTCGTCCCCTCCACGCAAATGGAAGAAGATTGGAGGAACGCGCACCCGATGAAACGCTTCGGCCGTCACGAAGAACTCACCAATCTTGCCGCCTTCCTGATCAGCGATATGTCGCCTTACATCAATGGGGAGTGTGTGGTGATCGACGGCGGCCTATGGCTGCGCGGCGCGGGCGAATTCAACAACCTGGCAACTCTGCCCGACTCGGCATGGGAAGCCATGGAATCCGCGCGCACTAAAAAATCCTGAATAACAATTCTCGAAATGTTTACTGAGGCAGCCCGCGCTTACGTAACTCCACGCGCAGCTTTACATCACCAATGGAGCGCCCGCCGGATTCGGCATGCACCGTAATGTCTTGCAGTTCATTTTTCTTAGCGCCATCGGTAGTCGTCGGCAAACTAACTTCCATCCGCGTCGCCGCCGTTTGTTTTGCACCAATCGAGAATTTTCCCGCGCCGCTTTCTAGCGTCCAACCGCTCGGCAGTTCCGCGGACAAAGTAATTTCTTGCGGCGAAGCAGTCTGGTTCTGCACCCACAATGGAATTACCAGCGTAGTCCCAACTTGCAGTGCGATCTCCGGCGGTTCCGGGTGCGGCAAAAGTGTTAGCCCATGCGCACGACGAAAATCCGCATAAAAACTCCACGGCCCGCCAAGTTCCACGGCCAATTCTGGTTCTTGAGGTTGTGGCGCAATTTCAGGGCGGCTGAATCGAATAGGTTCGCTGCTCACATTTTCAAAAACATCGCCCGTTGTAGCGCCACCTACCAACGATTTGCCGCGCACAAACCGCAACGAGTCGCTCCAATAGCCCTCGGTGGTCATCAACTTTTCTAGCGCCGCATCACTCATCCCTTTCAATGACTCCGCCATGGCCCTTGATTGCGTTTCATGGGCCAGATAACCATCCAGCGCGATGCGCCAGTACGCGTGCTTGTTTGATTTCGACAGCTCTTTCACAGAATACGCTGGGCCCAGCCCGCGAAAAATGCCCTCGTTATCGGCATCCGCAAAATAATAGAGTTTTTTTGGCTGCCATGGCCGTAAGTTATCCAGCAAAGGTTCGAGCCGCTTCGTTGCGCCCGCCAGTTGTTCAGGGAACGCCACCGGATCGCCACTCATATCAAACGCTTCCGTAGCCAGCACGCCCGAAGCCTGGTGATCACCATGATCCTCGCCAATAAAAGTACCCGGCAAAAAGGTCAGCACCACATCAGGACGCGTCAAGCGCATCAGCCGCACCAATTGCTGCAGCGTCTCGCCGTGATTCCAGTTGGAAAGCGATTGCAGAACATTTTGTGAAGCGGTGTCTTTGCCATCGAGGAACCACACCTCCGCGATGCCCAACTGTGAAAGGGCGCGCCGCGCCTCAATTTCCCGGATCGCGCCCAACGCCGCCGCCTGCTCCGCGCCCACTTCGTTCGCGCCGCTGTTCCCGCGCGTGCCGTAAACTACCGCCACGCGTTTCCCTTCATCAATCGCGCGCGCCAAATAAGCCGTCGCCGCGCCTTCATCGTCCGGATGCGCCACCACCAGCAAAATATCCACTTTGTAGCGTTCATCCGGCGCTCTAAGCGGCGTAACGGTTTTTGCCGGCTTTCTATCTTGAGCGGTCGCGCCCGGACAAATCTGCATCGCCAGCCCCACACATAAAAAAAAACACACAAGCCTTAACCTGAGCGCTACCCTCATTCCTTTTTCCTCATTTAAGCTTTGCCCTGCAGATCCACAGTTACCGCAACATCAAATCCGCTTCTCGAATCCAAAAACGCGAAGAGTGCCCCACCTTCAGATTTTTGGAAGGTGTACTTGCCGTGGCAGGTGGGTCTTGCAACGTGGAAATATCACCCAACTAATCCGCGAAGCGCTTTCCTGAATTTCTTTATCCTCACAAAAAACACTTCACCTGTAAGCCCGCCACTCCAAACCAGCAGGGCCGACCAAAAAAGATAAAATGTCTTGATGAATTTTACGCCTTGGCTTCCACAGCCTGCGGTTTCGCACCGTTGGCCGGAGCTTCTTCACGCGCGGCACGCTTGATGCGCGCAGCCTTGCCCTTCAGTTCGCGCAGATAATAAAGCCGCGCGCGCCGCACTTTGCCGCGTCCCACCACGTCAATCGAGCTGATCGTGGGCGAATGCAGCGGGAAAATTCTCTCGATGCCCACGCCAAAGCTCACGCGCCGCACTGTAAATGTCGCGCTCGACGCGCGGCCCTTCTTCGAAATCACCACGCCTTCAAACGCTTGCAGGCGCTCTTTCTCCTTCTCGCCTTCGCCCTCCTTCAACCGTACGTTCACACGCACGCTGTCGCCAGGACGAAACTCCGGCAAATCTTTGCGCAGTTGCGCTTCATGCAATTTTCGTATTATCGGATTCATTGTAGTTTCCCTGCAGACCCGCTCACGCGGCGCCAGCAC
>Ga0185299_10000684_pt1 | contig 82953 bp, 77 predicted proteins | sample PaiPotPPA55metaG_FD_128002 | JGI IMG/M metagenome (GOLD analysis project Ga0185299, IMG submission 128002) | Iron sulfur acid spring bacterial and archeal communities from Banff, Canada, to study Microbial Dark Matter (Phase II) - Paint Pots PPA... ...
TGCACTCCTGGGCGCGGGGTTCCTGGCCGGTTCGACCGCGTACTTTAAGCCCGACGCGCCTGCTCAATAGCGGCAACGAAGTTCGCCAGGGCGTAGCCGCGCGACTTGTTACGCCGCCTCACCTCCGAAATCGATTTCGGGCGAATCACCCCACTCACGCTCGATCCGCGCGGCTTGCGAAGCGTTCTGCAAACGCTCCGCTACGAGCTTCGCGGCCATTAGCTCGCACCGGCCAGCCAACCCTTGTAGCTGGGCTCGTTTATCGGGCCGGTGCGTTTGGTTGGCGAGGTCTCGCAAGGCAATCGCCATCGCGCGATAGGTCTGTGGGTCGGAGCGGTTCATGCCTCAGTCCGGCAATTCAACGGCCCGACGCAGGCCGTTTTCCGATGAGACCTTTGCGCATCGATTGCCAATTTTCCGTTAAACGTCTGAAATGCTTTGGATATGCCTCACGGATCAATCGGATATGTGCCGTTAACTCAAAATAAAGGACGAATAAGGCTACCATTATCGGGAGCGTTTTGTGACAGTCGCCGAAACGACTACACGAGGCACGCTTCTTCCGTTTTTTTGAGGCTGTAAGATGCCGTTCAGGATGGTTTTAGCTATTACAGAACGAGAGCGTTTGGGCGTTCTCATCAACAATCTCAGTTTCTACGCCTCGCAAATAATGCTCCAAGGTTCACCTGAACTCGCAAAAAGGGCGCTGGCGCATCTCGATAAGATGAAAAACGAAGACGATGCCCTCCTCAAGCGCCTGGACGAGGTTGCCCGCGACCAAAGCGATGAAAGCCCATTGAGGGTAATTGAGGACCTCGTGCGGATGCCGACCGACATCGCTCAGATGATGACCCTCGTGCGGCGGTGCTTACTGGCATCAGCGTTTCTGGGACATTGCTTGGCGCAGCCGGCCCATCCCGTACCTGCCGCCGAGGCTCTGAGCCTGGAAAAGCGGCTGCACTAGCCCGTCTCAGGGTGGAACCCGTGATCCGCGATCTGTGGTTCGTGATGTCCCTAGGCTTGGTCGTCGCGGTCGCGACACTCGGCGCCGCCGTATACGTTCTATTCGGGGATGCCGCTACCGCCTTAGCCGCCATCCGACGAAGACTACGATCACAACGAAAATCACCGCACTAGGGTGGTGATCCATCCGATTGTGTCTCCGGGCGAAATCTCAGCTACGGACGAGAGCCTGTCTGCGCCGCGCGCAAGCATCCGGCATGGTCGCGCATTCGAGAAAACAATCCCTTAAAGGCCGCTCGTCTCAAACGTGTACCAGGTATTGAATTTTGTCGCAGTGTCGGGCGGCGTCGCGCTAGTCGTTTGCTGGCCCGATAAGACGATGAACGGCGGCAGCAAATTCGCTCGGGCGCATCGGTTTCATCAAAATCTCGTGCCGGTCGGCGGCGTATGGCGGCAACTGAAAGACGTACCCGCTCAGAATAGAGGTGCGCGCTCCTAGATCGGCGGCGCGATCAGCTATCTCCAGGCCGTCGCCATCGGGTAGCCGGAGATCGGTATTCACGAGCGCATACCTCGAGGACTTAAGCCGCTGTTGCGCTCCCGCCAGCGAGGCGGCGGTATCGACGACATAGCCCTCGCTCCGCAATACGAGAGCGAGTATTTCGGCGATCTCCTCCTCGTCCTCCACCAAAAGGATGCGTTTCCCCGTCATGCGGTGTTCCCCTGCGAGCCGACCCGGTGCTAACGGTAAAGCTGATTAGGGGTTCCTGTCGTTAACCAATTCCGGGAGAACCGGTCTGTTCGCCCACTGCTGATAATCGCCGACCCGTGCCATTCAATTTTGAAGAACGCGCTCGATAGCCGAGATGAGTTCGCCGGGGCGTAGCGGCTTCAACATGACCTCGTAGCGGTCACGATCCTCAATCGGCAGCGTGAAGGCATAGCCGGTGATGATGATCGCCCTCATGCCCCTCTCGGTAGCCGCGTCGGCGACCTCCATGCCCGTGCCATCCGGGAGCTTGCCATCGGCGACGACAAGATCGTAGGAACGGCATCGCACCAGTTCCGTGCCGCCGCTCGCCGTCCCGGTCGTATCAACCTCATATCCCTCGTGGAGCAGGACGTGCTCGATCAGCGTCCGCACGTTCGCGTCATCTTCAACCAGCAGAATGCGCGGCATATAGCAACTCTCCCGGATCATCTTCTTGGGGGACGACAGAGGGAAGGTGCTCTTGCGGACGTGACGCTGCACAGGCGCACGGCCCGCAATCGAGAATCTATCTGAACGACGGTGGTTTTGCCATACGCCTAAAAGACATACTCGCAGACGGGCTGATCGGGCGAGAGATTGCCACCCGTGCCGCCTTTCATCCCCTTAACGATGTATTCGGCCTCGATTTCCTCCGCATCGCTCAGGCAGTTAGCACCCATAAAAAGTGACGGAATTCCACGATTTTTTTGCCGGTGGTTCCAGTCGACATCCGCTGTTTCCTGGCAATTCGGTGTTGAGCGGTCTCGGAGCCCGGGCATAGGATTCCGCAAATGCCGTCTGTTACCCAACATTTCGCGCCCCCGATCGAGACCGCTCGGTCCAGGCGCCGCTGCTGGCGGAAATACGGCTGAAGGGGGAGCGACGCATGGGGGCGATTAGGCAATCGGTCGGTCTTGGCGGTGTGAACGCGCCGGCGGACGTCGCGGAAGTTCAACGACTCCTCAACGGCGTTCCGGCCGCCCAGGGCGGCGCGATGCCGACCCTGCTCGAGACCGGCACCTGCGGCGCCGCGACGAGAGCGGCGATCCTGCACTTCCAGAAGGTGCGGGCGCCGACATTCGCCGACGGCCGCATCGATCCGGGCGGCCCCACCCTCGCCGGGCTGAATGCGCTGGCGGTGCTGCCGGGCGGCGAATTCCCCGCGGGAGCGAAAGGATCGCTGTCCGACGTCACGCGGGCGCGCGGTATTGCGACCTCATGGCTGGCGACCGTCGAGCCCTCGATCAGCGGCTTCATTTTCAGTGTCGGCAAGGGGCTGACGCAAGCGCGGGCGCCCTCGCTCGGCTTTATCGAGGAGGCGTTTCACAAGCATTTCAAGCTGATCCTCGACGCATCGAAGAAAACCGCGAGCCACCCGAACGTCAAAGTGTTCGACCCGGCGGCAGACGGCACCTTCATCCCGACGATCCGCGCGACCTATCAGCGGATTTTCCAGGTGGTCAGCCATGTCGGCAAATTCGAGATGATCACCGAGGAGACCGCCAAGGCGGAAGACGGCGTCAACACGGACGGAACGATCGTCGCGGCCTATGTGCGGGGGGTCGGCGCCAACGTTAAAGTGACGCCCGCCTTCAACAGCCCGACGCGCGGCCCAAACTGCCAGGCCGCGATCGTCATCCATGAGTCGACGCATGTCGTCGATGGGACATCCGGCGGCGACGACAAGCACATTTCCGAATGGGCGACCGCGGATCCGCCGATCAGCGGCAAATTCGGCGACACGAGCTACGATCTGCAGACGCCGGAGAACGCGATCCATAACCCGGCCGCCTATGCCGCCTTCGCCGCCCATGTCGCGCACGGCCGCGACGAGCGCTTCGGCGACGGCCGTCAGGCGCAATGAATTTCGGCCGCGTCGCCGTTCGCGGCTGGCAGCGGCGGCGATAACCTTCGAGACAGCTAGCTTTATCTAGTCGCGGATGGCTGTTATTTGGGCCGCGGCGGGTTGCGGGAGGACATGATGGCGTTTCACATGCGAGTTTGGGCTGTCGCCCTCGGCGCGGCGCTCGCCGCGAGCGCGCCGGCCGCCGCCGACGAAACGCCAAAGCGCGGCGGCACGCTGACCTATCTGATCCCCGCCGACGCACCTCCAACCTTCGACGGCCACCGCGAGACGACCTACGCGACGATCCATTCGGCCGCGCCCTACTACAGCGTCCTGATCCGCATCAATCCGGACAATCCGGGCTCCACGACGGATTTCGTCTGCGATCTCTGCACCGAGATGCCGAAGCCGACCGATGACGGCAAAACCTACACCTTCAAGATCCGCCCTGGGGTCAAGTTCCACAACGGGGACCCGCTCACCGCCGAGGACGTCGCCATAAGCCTGCAGATGATCGCCTTCCCGCCGGAGGGTATCCTCAGCCCGCGCTCCAGCGATTTCGAGATGGTCGAGAAGATCGAGGCGCCGGATCCGTCCACCGTCGTCATCCGCCTGAAATTCGCCACCAGCGCGTTTCTGCCGGCGCTCGCCGATCCCTACGCCTTCATCTATCAGAAGAAGGTTCTCGATAAGGACCCGCATTGGTACGAGAAGAACATCCTGGGGTCGGGCCCATTCAAATTCGCCAGCTACGATGTCGGGCAATCGATCAAGGGTGTGCGCAATCCCGATTACTATCACCAGGGCAAGCCCTATCTCGACGAGATCATCGGCATCTATGCGCCGAAGCAGGCGACCCGCGTCGACGCGCTGCGCAGCGACCGCGCCGCGATCGAGTTCCGCGGCCTGCCGCCCTCTGCTCGCGACGATCTGAAGAAGTCGCTCGGCGATCAGATCGCGGTACAGGAAAGCGACTGGAATTGCGGCAGCGTCGTCACGATCAACGAGAAGATAAGGCCGTTCGACGATGCGCGGGTGCGGCGCGCCCTGACCCTGGCGATCGACCGTTGGCACGGCGCCCAGGCGTTGTCGAAGATCGCCGATGTCCACACCGCCGGGAGTCTGATCTTCCCGGGCGATCCGCTGGCGCCGAGCAACGAGCAATTGCACGAGGTTGCCGGGTTCTGGCCCGATATCGAGAAGTCGCGCACCGAGGCGAAGCGCCTGTTGAAGGAAGCCGGCGCGGAGAATTTGAGTTTCGAGCTGTTAAACCGCGACGTCGATCAGCCCTATAAATACGTCGGCATCTGGATCGTCGACGAATGGAGCAAGATCGGCGTCAAGGTCACCCAGAAGGTGCTGCCGAGCGGCCCTTGGGTGGCGGCCGAGCGGGCCGGCGATTTCACGGTCGTGCTGCAGGCCAATTGCCACAGCGTCGTCAACCCGCTGCTCGATGTGCAGCCGTATCTGTCGAGCTCGGTCAGCAAGCAGAATTACGGCAATTACGAAGACCCGCGCGAACAGGAGCTCTACGAGAAGGCGCTGCACGAGACCGACCCGGCGACGCAGAAACAGGTGATGTTCCAATTCGCCAAGCACGTCATGGACACCGAGGCGCACAAGATCGTGCTGCCGTGGTGGTACCGCATCGTCCCGTACCGGTCCTATGTCAAAGGCTGGAAGATCAGTACGAGCCATTACGTCAACCAGGATCTGGCCAACATCTGGCTCGATAAATGACGTTTCCCCATTAGCAGTGTCTTGCCGCTGCCCCAATTAGGTCCCGGCGAAGGCCGGGACCCATTCACCCGAGACACGAGCGGCCGAAAAATGGATCCCGGCCGTCGCCGGGATCTAGGTTCCGGCATTGGGCTTTCTCGCGCGACGACGCGGGCGTAGGGTAGCCAGAGAAGAACCGGCAGGGAAACGGCCGGAAGAACGAGGGAGGAGGCCATGCACTCGGGCTTACGGCTGTGCGCCGCGGCATTACCGGTCCTCCTTGCCGCTCTCCCGCGGGCCTACGGCGCTGAGACGCCGAAACGCGGCGGCACCCTGACCTATATGATCCCGGCCGACGCGCCGCCGAGCTTCGACGGCCATCAGGAAGGCACCTTCGCGATGTTGCACGCGACGGCGCCGTTCTACAGCACCCTCATTCGCATCAACCCGGAGAACCCGTCCTCGACGACCGATTTCGTTTGCGATCTCTGCACCGAGATGCCGCAGCCCTCGGATGACGGCCGCACCTACACCTTCAAATTGCGCGACGGCGTCAAATTCCATGACGGCGCGCCGCTCACCTCGGCTGACGTCAAGGTCAGCTGGGAGTCGATCCTGCATCCGCAGGAAGGGGTGCTCAGCCCGCGCGAGAGCTATTACATGATGGTCGATAGGGTCGAGGCGCCTGATGCCTCGACCATCGTCTTCCGCCTCAAATTCGCGACCAGCACCTTTCTGCCGGCGCTCGCCGATCCATTCACCTTTGTCTACCAGAAGGACAAGCTCGAAAAGGATCCGCACTGGTACGAGAAAAACATCCTCGGCTCGGGTCCCTTCAAATTCGTCTCCTACGAGACCGGCCAGTCGATCACCGGCGTGCGCAACCCGGATTACTATCACCCGGGCCTGCCCTATCTCGACGGCTTCACCGGCATCTACGCGGCGAAGCAGGCGACCCGGCTCGACGCGATCCGCAGCGACCGCGCCGCCGCCGAATTCCGCGGCCTGCCGCCCTCGGCGCGCGACGAATTGAAGGCCGCGCTGGGCGACAGGATCACCGTGCAGGAGAGCGACTGGAACTGCGGCAGCCTGGTGACGCCGAACCATGCCAAGAAGCCGTTCGACGACGTCCGGGTGCGCCGCGCCCTGACGCTGGCGGTCGACCGCTGGCGCGGTGTCCCGGCGCTCTCGAAGGTCGCCGACATGCACACGGTCGGCGGCATCGTCTTCCCGGCCTCGCCCCTGGCAGCGACCAAGGAGGAATTGCAGCAGCTCGCCGGCTTCTGGCCCGACATCGAGAAATCGCGGGCCGAAGCGCGGCGCCTATTAAAGGACGCCGGCGCCGAGGGGCTCTCCTTCGAACTGCTCAACCGCAACGTCGATCAGCCCTACAAATACGTCGCCACCTGGCTCGTCGACGAGTGGAGCAAGATCGGCCTCAAGGTGACGCAGCGCGTCCAACCGACCGGCCCCTGGACCGACGCGATGCGGCGCGGCGATTTCGAGGTCGTGCTGCAGGCCAATTGCCGCGGCGTGCCGAACCCGGTGCTCGACGTCCAGCCCTATCTGCCGAGCTCGGTGTTCACCGCCAATTACGGCAATTTCGACGACAAGGACGAGATCGCGCTCTACGGAAGGATGCTGCACGAGACCGACCCGGCCCGGCAGCGCGCCCTGATGCGCGAATTCGAGAAGCACTCCATTGATGCCCAGGCGCACGAGATCTGGATCTCATGGTGGTATCGGACCGTGCCGCACCGCTCCTACCTGAAGGGCTGGAACATCAGCCCCAGCCACTTCATCAACCAGGACCTCGCGACGGTGTGGCTGGACAGGTAGGGGCCTCCTGTGGTGGGTTTCGGCCAAGAACTGGATCGGTGCCGTGCGTCCTTCGACTGCTCGCTCCGCTCTCGCTCAGGATGAGGGAAGTTCGGTTAATGCCATTAACAACATACCTCATCCTGAGCAGCGCTGAGGCGAAGCCGCAGCGCGTGTCGAAGGACGCTGGTCGCTGATGCAATGCGACGAATGATCGAGACTCTGAGCTAAGGTCATGTACCGCTACATCATCAGCCGCATCCTCCTGGTCTTCCCGACCCTGATCGGGGCGGCGACCCTGGTGTTTCTGCTGATGCGCCTCATTCCCGGCGACATCTGCCTCGTGCGCCTCGGCTCCGGCGGCACCAGCTTCACCCAATCGGCGCTCGCCGCCTGCCATGCCGAAATCGGCATCGACCGGCCGTGGATCCTCCAGTTCCTCGATTTCCTGTGGGGGCTGGCACGGCTCGATTTCGGCAAGTCGATGTGGTCCGGGAAACCGGTCATCGTCGAGATCGCGACCCGCTTTCCGATCTCGCTCGAGGTCGCGCTGATGGCCACCGTCATCGCGGTCGCGATCGCAATCCCGCTGGGCACGATCTCGGCCTTGAAGCAAAACACCTGGGTCGACCTCCTGGTCCGCACCTTTTCGATCGCCGGTCTTGCGACCCCCGCCTTCTGGCTCGGCATCGTGTCGATCCTGATCGTGCTCGACGTGACGCAGGCGGTGTTCGGCCATCCCTGGATGCCGCCGATCGACTATGTGCCGCTGTGGAAAGACCCGATCCGCAATCTCTCGATCGTCATGCTGCCGGCACTGACGATCGGCTACCGCTATGCCGCGGTATCGATGCGGATGACCCGCTCGGCGATGCTCGAAGTCCTGCGCGAGGATTATATCCGCACCGCCCGTGCCAAGGGCCTCGTGCGCCGCCTGATCATCAACCGGCATGCGTTGAAGAACGCGCTGCTGCCGGTCGTGACCGTGATCGGCATCGAGTTCGCGTTCCTGATCGGCGGGCTCGTCGTCACCGAGCAGGTGTTCAACCTCAACGGCATCGGCCGGTTGATGGTGCTCTCGGTGCAGAACCAGGACTACACGCTGACCCAGGCGCTGGTCATGGTCGTCGTCACGATCGCGGTGTTGAGCAACCTCGTCGTCGATCTATTCTACGCCTGGCTCGACCCCCGCATTCGCTTGGCCTGATCCGTTTTGCTTGAGGCTCTCATCCGATGACCCTCGAAATCGCCCCGACCCCCGCCACCGTCCCGGTTCTCGTTGATGAGCACGGCCGGACCCCGCGCGGCCTGTGGGGCCTCACGGTCACTTTTTTCCGCCGCCAGCCGGTCGGCGCGATCGGCATGGTGCTGGTGGTTATTTTCGGGCTGTCCGGGATCTTCGCCGACTGGGTCGCGCCGTACAACCCGACCTCCAACGATTTCGCGGCGATGACCGAGCCGCCGAGCTGGGCGCATTGGCTCGGCACCGACCAGCTCGGGCGCGATCTCTTGTCGCGCATTCTGTTTGGCGCGCGCACCGCCTTCATCGTCGGCATGACCTCGGCGCTGGTCGGCGGGTTTTCCGGTCTCGTGATCGGCGTCGCCAGCGCCTATTTCGGCGGCCGGCTCGATTTGTGGCTGCAGCGCGTGCTCGACATCGTCATGGCGTTCCCGCTGATCATCATGGCGCTCGCGGTCGTGTCGATCTTCGGCACCGGCGTGCAGAACGTCATCATCGCGATCACGATCCCGCTGATCCCGCGCTGCTCCCGGATCGTGCGCTCCTCAGCCCTGGCGATCCGCGAGGTGCCGTATGTCGATGCGGCCCGCGCGCTCGGCTATGGCCACACGAGGATCATCCTGCACCACATGGTGCCGAACGTGATGGGGCCGTTTCTGGTCATCATCACCGCCTTTGTCGGCCAGGCGATCCTCGCCGAGGCATCCCTCTCCTATCTCGGGCTCGGCGTGCAGGAGCCGGTGCCCGCCTGGGGGCTGATGCTGCAGGGCGGCGCCGAGGAATACGCCTCGACCGCGCCGTGGATCGCGGTCTTCCCGGGTCTCGCGATCATGCTGACCGTGTTCGGCATCAATTTGTTTGGTGATTCGCTGCGCGACATCCTCGATCCGAAGCTGCGCGAGCGCTGAAACCAGATCCCCGGCCTTTTTCCGGTCGACGGGTGCGAGGGAATTGCTGGATTATAAAGGCACTTCGGCCCAACGGCTGTCCGAACTAGGTCCTTGTAGCCGAGTACGTTGTTACAATTATTATCTTGACAATCCGGATAACTTAGTATACGAAGAGGCACAATCCGGATTGTGGGCGACCTGCCCGGCCTTGCGGCCGGGCATCTTGCATTCGGGGCTGGCGAGATAGGCTCAGAACCGCGAGGCGGTGCGCTGCTGCGCCTCTTCCCGCTTGATCTGGGCGAACGCCTCGCGCACCCCGGGCTCGTTGCACCGCGCGTCGGGGGAGTTATCGCAGGCATCCGATTTGAGCCCGAACATCTGCATCGCGGTTTTGATGAGCGCGACGAGATCGGCATGGCCATTCGCCGAGGCTTCCAGCGCCAGGATCTTGCCCGCCATCTTGTCGGAGACCTGCGCGGTATCCACCCGGCTCGCGAAATGCGCGAACAGGATCCGAGGCATCATGTTGCTCGGCACGAACTGGCGCAGGGCATATTGCGCGGAAACCGGGAGTCCCGAAATCTCGAGCTCGCCGCGCGCCGGCGCGCCGAATTGCGCCGCAAGGATTTGCGCCGCGCTCTCCTTGACCAGCGCGTTGACCTCGATCTCGCGGCCGTAGCGATAGGCGCGGCTCTCGCCGTTCCGCCGCGCGACATAGACGAGGTTGTCGAAGGCGTCGGGACGAAGCTCCTTGGGGTCGCCGCCGTCGCCGCGCAGGATCAGAATGCCGAGCTCGTCGACCGCGGCAGTGGGAGATTGGGCGACAGACGGTTGCGGCGCCGGCTGGGTTGCGATACTCGCGCTGGCCTGCTGCACCGGCTGACGTTGCGCCGGATCCTTCGCATCGGCGGATGCCGCCGCGAAAATCGCCAGCCACGCGAGCAGCGCGATGCGGGTCAGAGGGCGCCGGATCGAGCCGAACCGCGAAGTCGATGCCGCACAGATAGAGGCTGTTCTGGTCATGAAAATTCCCCGCCATCCGGCAGCTGTAAAGAATCGCCTTTCGTTAAGTCCCCTTAAGGTGGCGATCCCAAGCTTTCGCCGGGCACGGGAGAATGGAGCAGATCACCTCTACTTGGTAGGAATGAATGAATGAAAATATTGGTTAAACCGGTAAAATCCCGAACAGTAACAACTTATTAACAATGATTGTGCGGCTGCCGTGCAGGATTTTCCGGATCATCTAACCGGAGGTGAACTGGGCGCCCGACGATCACCCTTCTATTGGGCTAGCAGCGACAATATCGAGCAGCACAAGAAAGCCGGGCGGGCACATGGCCCGCCCGGTTTAGGCCCGTTCTTCGGAGATGTCCTGGTTTGTGTAATCGGGCATCAGCACCGTCGCGACGATCGAGACAATCGCGCAGAACAGGATGTAGACCGCGATCACATAACCCGAGCCGAACGCCGCCAAGAGCGCCGTCGCGATCAGCGGCGCCGGTCCGCCGGCAATCACCGAGGCGAGCTGATAGCCGATCGAGGCTCCGCTGTAGCGCAGCCGCGGCGTGAAGCACTCGGCGATCAGCGCCGCCTGCGGCCCGTACATGATGTCGTGCGGCACAAAGGACAGCACGATGCCGGCGAAGATCCAGGCGGGCACCATCGTGTTCAGCATCGCGAAGTAGATAAACCCGAAGATGCCGGTCAGCACCGACCCGATGATGTAGACCCGCTTGCGGCCGAACCGGTCGGCGAGATGTCCGTAGAACGGGATCGAGACGATCGAGACGCAGCCGGCGACGATCAGGCACTCCAGCAGGAAGTCGCGCGATTGATGCAGTACCTGCGTGCCGTAGGCGAAGACAAAGGCAAGATAAATATAGGCGGGCGCTTGTTCCGCCATGCGCGCGCAAGCCGACAGGATGATCTCCCTGGGCTGGCGCTTGATGACCTCGATAACCGGCACCCGCTCGACCCGCTCCTCGGCGACGATGCGCCGGAAGGCCGGGGTCTCGAGAATGCCGAGCCGGATCCACAGCCCGATCCCGACCATGACGATGCTCAACAGAAACGGGATGCGCCAACCCCAGACCAGGAATTGGTCGCCCGAGATCGCGCTGAACACGAACACGGCAAGGTTCGCCAACAGCAGCCCGGCAGGCCCGCCGAATTGCGGCCAGGAGGTGATGAAGCCGCGATGCTTGTTCGTGCGGGCCCACTCCATCGCCAGAAGCACCGAGCCGCCCCATTCGCCGCCGACGCCGACGCCCTGGATGAACCGGATGATCGTCAGGATCACCGCGCCCCAAATGCCGATCGACTCGTAGGTTGGGACGAGCCCCACCGCGAAGGTCGCAAGGCCGGTGATCAACAATGTTGCGATCAGCGCCGCCTTGCGGCCGATGCGGTCGCCGTAATGGCCAAAAATCGCCGCCCCGATCGGCCGCGCGATAAAGCCGACGGTGTAGACCGCAAAGGCTTCCAACACGCCGACCAAGGGGTCGGAATGGGGAAAGTACAGCTTGCCGAACACGAGGCCGGTGACGACGCTGTACAGCAGAAAGTCATACCATTCGATCGTCGTCCCGACCGCGCTGGCGACGACCGCCCGCCGGAGCTGCCGACGATGTTCATCCTCGGAAATCGGGCCTGCTACGACATTGACTGCCGCCATCGCATTTCCTCCCGTTCACTAATTTTTTTTCGGCAGGCACTTCACCACAGACGAAAATCCGGCGTCAACTTCCCGCCGCCAGCGTAGCGCCGAACCGCGGAAGGGGTAGGCGATGCGCTCAGGCAAAGGCGGCGAAGATTTCCTCGACGGCCTTGAGCTGGTTGCCGGAGGCGGAGGACGGCACCAGGATCGGCGTCGTGACCCCGGCCGCGCGCCACGCCTCCACACCCGCACGCACCTGGGCGGCGGGACCAAACAACGTCGCGTCGGCGAGCCAGCGGTCGCTCATCAGGCTCGGGATCTCGGCCTCTCGGCCCGCCGCCGCAGCCGTCTCGATCGCCGCCATTTCCTCGATGTAGCCGGCCTCCTTCCAGTAGTTGCGATAGTTCGGCAGCAAGGTGTAACGGGTCAGCGTGCGGCGGTTGACCGCCTTGGCCGCCTCGATGTCATCGGAGATGCAGGTCGGGATCATGTTGGCGACGAGAAACGCCGGGTCGCGGCGCTTCCCCTCGGGCAATACCGACAGCGATTGCGGCATATGCGACCGGCTGCCATTCGCGAAAATGAGCCCGTCGGCGATCTCGCCGGCCAGCGCCACCATGCGCTTGCGCAAGGCCGCCAGCACGATCGGCGGCAACGCGCCGAACGCGTCATGCGAGCGGAACCGCGCAACAAAATCGCGGATGTCGGCGAGCGGCTTGCCGACAACGACGCCCATGCGCCGATGGCTCGGCGCGTGCGCGACCCCGATCCCGAAGCGGAACCGGCCGCCCGCGACCTCATGGATATAGGCGGCGCTCTGCGCGAACTCCTCGACGGTGCGGGCGTAGATCGGCGCGATCGCGGTGCCGAAGACCAGCCGCCCGGTGGCGAGCGCCAACGCGGTGCACTGCGCCATGTTGCCGAAGATGCTCGGCACGTAGACGCCGGAGAAGCCGCGCCGCTCGGCGTCGCGCGCCACATCGAGGGTGATCTGCCGCCGGCCCGGCACGGCAACGAGGCTCAGGGCGGGCAACGTCTCGGGCATCGGCTGCGCTCCTCTTTGTCTTCACAGAGAGAATTAGGTCCGGCGAAGGCCGGGACCCATTTCTCAACAGCTCGGTCGCCGGATCAATGGGTCCCGGCCTTCGCCGGGACCTATAATTTGGCGCGCGCATGGGGCGCTCATCGAGATCACAACCCAAAGCATAGCGGCCGCTCACGAATACTCTACCGCGACGCGAGCGCCGGATGCCGCTAAAATGGGCAGCGGGAGAAAAGCGCCGGGGAGGAAACCGGATGTGGCAGCAGGTCTATGATCCGTTCGGCAACCAGGCGCTGTCGACGATCGCAGCGGCGCTGCCGGTCGTCACCCTCCTGGTGCTGATCGCGACCGGCGCGGTGCGGACGCATATCGCGGCGGTTATTGCGCTCGTCGTCGCGATCGCTGTCGCGATCTTCCTGTTCACGATGCCCGCCGGGCTCGCGCTCCGCGCCGCGGTGCTTGGCGCGATCACCGGCTTCTTCCCGATCGGCTGGATCGTGCTCAACGTCATCTTCATGTACCGGCTGACCGTCGCGACCGGCGCCTTCGCGATCCTGCAGCGGGCGATCGGCGGCGTTTCGGCCGACCGGCGGCTGCAGCTCCTGCTGATCGCGTTCTCGTTCGGCGCGTTCTTCGAGGGCGCCTCGGGCTTCGGGACGCCGGTCGCGGTGACCGCCGCCATCCTGATCGGCCTCGGCTTTTCGCCACTCGCCGCCTCGGGGCTGTCGCTGATCGCCAATACCGCGCCGGTCGCGTATGGCGCCCTCGGCACGCCGATCGCCGGCCTCGCCAGCGTGACCGGCCTCGACCCGTATCTCCTCGGCGCGATGGTCGGCCGCCAATTGCCGTTCTTCTCGCTGATCGTGCCGGCCTGGCTGATCTGGGCCTTTGCCGGCTGGCGCGGCATGGTGCAGGTGTGGCCCGCCGTCCTCGTCACCGGCGTCACCTTCGCGATACCGCAATACCTGATCTCGAATTTCGTCAATCCGTGGATCGTCGATATCGGCGCCGCGCTCATTTCGATGGCCTGCCTGATCCTGTTCCTGAAGGTCTGGCATCCCGCCGAGATCTGGACCTCGCCGGCCTTGCGCAGCCGCGACACGTCGGCCGCGACGATGCCGCCGGTTCCGGCCGCCACGGCCGGGCACCCGACGCGCGCCGAGGTGTGGTGGTCGCTCGTGCCGTGGATCATCGTCTGCGCCGTGCTGCTGGTCTGGGGCACCGGATGGTTCAAGGCGCTTGTCAACCCGATCTTCACGGTCAACTGGCCGGTCGAAGGCTTGCACAACCTGATCGAGAAGGCGCCGCCGGTCGTCGCCAAACCGGCGCCGGAGCCGGCGGTCTTCGCCTTCACCTACCTGTCCTTCACGGGCAGCGGGATGCTGATCGCCGCGATCATCTCTGGCTTTTTCATGCGCATGTCGCCGTTGCGTCTGATCCGCGCCTATGGCGAGACGATCGCCGTCGTCAGCTATTCCTTGATCACGATTGCGGCGATGCTGGCGATCGGCACCTTGACGCGCTTCTCCGGCATCGACGCGACATTGGGGCTCGCCTTCGCGCATGCCGGCGTATTGTACCCGTTTTTCGGCACGTTATTGGGCTGGCTGGGCGTCGCGCTGACCGGTTCCGACACGGCATCCAACGTGCTGTTCGGCGGGCTACAGAAGATTACTTCGGAGCAATTGGGACTGTCGCCGATCCTGATGGGCGCGGCCAACTCGTCGGGCGGCGTCATGGGCAAGATGATCGATGCGCAATCGATTGTCGTTGCCTCGACCGCGACAAACTGGTTCGGCCACGAGGGCTCGATCCTGCGCTATGTGTTCTGGCACTCGATCGCGCTCGCCTGCCTGGTCGGCGTCCTGGTCATGCTGCAGGCCTACGTCTTCACCGGCATGATCGTGCAGTGATTCTTGAACATTGAGACAGTGAGACGATGAGATTGCCGTAGCGGAATCTAACCACCTCGCTGGCTCGATACGCTGCGGCGGGCCCGACACACGAAAGGATCGCGGCATTGCATCTCCGCCGGAGGGCGAGTGCCAAGCTAAGAATAGCGCTGATATTTCTGGCGCTTTATCCGACCGATGCCGCGGCGGATGTTTCAGCGGCGACTCTGCCGCTGGAAGTGAACTGGGATGTGTTAACCGCTGATCTTCCCTTTGAGACTGAATTTATCGTTTCCGAGCACTGGCTCTACGAGTTCATTATCTCGTTCAGATATGGGGATCATCGCCAGGGCCCTGAGAACCTCAGACAATTGGAGAAGTTTACTGGCGACGCTTCTTACCATCGCGTCACCAAAGAATCGGCCGAGACAGCAAACCCCGTCGAAGTGCCGGAATATACTAAGGACGAGCTAGATTTCATGGCGACAGGAGGTTCATTGGTCGGTGGCAATTATTTTCGCAATCGGCCTCTAAACGAGAAGGAACGCTGGCACGAGGCTCCGCCAAACACGGTGTTGACGTTGACGAATTCCGGTGCGGGCGTAGAGATCCCGGTGCATATCAAGATCAGCCGAGCTGACACTGCGAATGGCTCTGGCGTGATCGTGGACAAGATTGTGAATACAAAAGGATTCGAGAGCCGTAGCGGCGGCAAATTGGAATTAAATCGGCTAATAACGAAAGAAGAGCTGAAGGAGGGCACATACAGGGTAGTCGTGAGCGCCCTAAAGAAAACGATAGCGCCTCCGGGCGTGGAATCCGCCCTAAGAATTCATTCTGATCCTAGGATGATAGGCAGCCTTCGAAGGAACGAATAGATAGGAACTCCGGTACGGTCGCTTTGCGGCGTCTTACTCCGCGGCCTGAGCCGGCTTGAGCTGTACGGAGTTCGGGCCGTAGCGGTCGCGGAACGGCTGCGTGTCGATCTCTTCCAGTTCGATCTCGCGCGCCAGCACCTTCTTCTTCCATTCCTCGTGCTCGGGGATCTTGGCGTGCAATTCGGGCATGACCTCGCGCGCGAACAGTTCGAGGCTCTCGCAGATGTGTTCGTGCGTGTTCTTACCGGCCTGATTGAGCAGGATGACCTGGTCGATGTTCGAGGTCTCGAACCGCAGGAGCTTGCGCCGCAGCGTCTCCGGCGAGCCGATCAGCCCGCCCGACAGCGCGCGGGCGTGCGCCTCCGGATTGGCGCGCTTCCACTTCTCGTATTCGTCCCACACATTGACCGTGCCCGGCTCCGGCCGGCGGCGGCCGGGCTGCTGCCCGTAGAAGCGCAGCGCGAACTGGAAGAACGGAATGCCGTCGGCGCGGCGGCGCGCCTCTTCATCTGTTTCGGCGCACATGAAATAGCTGACGATCGCGATGTTCGGATTGGTGACGTAATCGGCGAGCTTCTGCTGCCGCTTTGTGAAGGCGTTGTAATAGGCGTGCACCCAGGCATATGCCGCGTCGGCGGACAGGAACTGGAAGGCGAGAGCGCCGATGCCGCGGCGGCCGGCCATCTCGATCGTCTCCAGCGCCGAACAGGCGACCCACAGCGGCGGGTGCGGTTTCTGCACCGGCTTCGGCACGACATTGCGCAACGGCATGTCGAAATACTTGCCGTGGTGCTCGACCCGGTCTTGCGTCAGCATCGGGATGACGGCGCGGATCCCCTCCTCCCAGATCGCGCGCTTCTCGGCGAAATCGACGCCGAACGGCTCCAGCTCGGTGATGCTCGCGCTCTCGCCGGTGCCGAACTCAACACGGCCGTTCGACACGAGATCAAGCGCGGCGATGCGCTCGGCGCAGCGGGCGGGATGATTTGTCGTCAACTGCATGATGCCGTGCGCGAGGCGGATCTGCTTGGTGCGCTGCGAGGCGGCGGCGAGAAACACCTCGGGCGCGGGCGAGTGCGAATATTCTTCGAGGAAATGATGCTCGACCTCCCAGGCGTAGTCGTAGCCGAGCCGATCGGCCAATTCGACCTGGTCGAGCGCGTTCTGGTAGAGCCGCAATTCGCCGCCCGATTCCCACGGCCGCGGCAATTGCAGCTCGTAGAAAATGCCGAATTTCATCCGCCTGTCCTCCTCCTCGCCCGCGGGATGATGCCGGCGCACCGCTTGCATTACAATGGCCGGCGATCTCGGACAGAGGGAGGTGCGTCCTTCGAGACGGCCGCTACGCGGCCTCCTCAGGATGAGGCAAGCCTTTGATGCCACATACAAATATCCCTCATCCCGAGGAGCACCCCGCGGGAGTGCGTCTCGAAGGACGCATGGCGCCGCCGCTGCCGCCGAGTATGGACGCGCAATCCGGCGCGGCGGCGCATTGGCAGAAGACGCTGTGGGCGATGGTCGGCATCCAGTTCGTGATGACCGCGGCGTTCTCCATGCTGACCCCGATCATGCCGCTGTTCCTGCCAGTGCTCGGGGTCGAGAGCGAAGCCGCGATCGACATCTGGGCCGGCATCCTCAACGGCGTCACATCCCTGATCGCGGCCTTCGCGTCGCCGCTCTGGGGGCAGGTCGCCGACCGGCACGGCCGCAAATTGATGCTGCTCAGGTCGAGCCTCGCGATCGGCTTTTTTACCGCACTGATGGGCGCCTCGGCCAATGTCTGGCAGTTCTTCGCATGCCGCACGCTGATGGGCGTCTTCGCCGGGTTTTCCAGCGCCGCGATCGCGCTCGTGGCGAGCCAGGTGCCGGAAGACCGGCTCGGCTATTCGCTGGGCTGGCTCTCGACCGGCCAGCTGGTGGGCTCGCTGGTCGGGCCGATCATCGGCGGCATTCTGGCCGATTTGACCGGCAGCTACCGCGTGCCGTTCTATGCCACCTCCGCGACGATCTTTGTCGCGATGGGGCTCGTCTGGTTTGCCGTCCACGAGGAATTCAGCCGGCCGGCGCAGGGCGGCAGCCGGCGCGGCACGCTCGCGAGCCTCTACGCGCTGGTCACGACGCCGGCGCTCCTCGCGCTCTTCTTTGTGTTGCTGATGGCGCAGTTCGGCGTCCGCACGGTGCAGCCGATCGTGACGCTATACGTCAAGGAGATGGTCGGCAATCTGCCGAACCTCGCGACCCTGGCCGGCATCGCGTTCTCGATCACCGGCCTTGCCAACGTCATCTCGGCGCCGTTTCTCGGCAACCGCAGCGACCGCATCGGCTATCGCCGCGTGCTCCTAATCTGTCTCGCCGGCGGCACGCTGACGACCCTGCCGCAGGCCTTCACCGACAATTACTGGCTGTTCACCGCCGAGCGTTTCGCGGTCGGCCTGTTCATCGGCGGCCTGTTGCCGGCCGCCAATGCGCTGGTCGGCCGGCTCGTGTCGCGCGGCGAGCGCGGCGCCGTCTACGGCATGACATCGTCGGCAATGTTTCTCGGCAATTCGCTCGGGCCGCTATTGGGCGGCGCGATCGCCGCCTCGTTCGGCCTGCACTGGGTATTCCTGATGACCGCCATTGTGATGGCGGCCAACCTCCTCTGGGTCTACCGCCGCGTGCCGGAATTCACCGAGGACAAAGTCGCGTAAGCTCATGTCACGACAATGTCGCCGGTTTCGAGCAGCGATTTGAGATTTGATAGAATCTTCGGCCAGCCGCCGGAGACCGCGTCGATCACCTTCGAAGCCGGGCGCTCCATCTCCATCGCGTGGGTAATCGTGAGCTTCACGGCGTCCCCGACCGGTTCGAGTTCGATCGTGCAGCGCGAATGCCCTTCGGCCTTTAGTTCCGGCTTGAATTCGTTGCGCCATTTGATCGCGAGGCGCTTCGGCGGATCGCTCTCCAGGATTTCGCCGACATCGGCGGTCCGGCCATCGCCGAATACCAGCCGCCACGGCGAACCGGCGTTCCAGTCGCTCTCCTGATGCATGCCGAACCAGTATTTCTTAGTGAATTCCGGGTTCGTCAGCGCCGACCACAGTTTCTCCGGAGTGGTGCGGATGTAGGTGACATAAACAAAAGCGCGGTTCGGGTAGCTAGTCATGTTTGTCTCCTTCAAGCTGCCGTTTGAGATCCGAGAGCGCGCTGAGGCGCGGTCGTTCGAACTTCGCGATCCAGCGCTCGGCGATGTCGTTGATCGGTACCGGATTGATGAAGTGAAGTTTTTCGCGGCCGCGGCGCTGGCATGAGATGAGATTGGCCTCCTCGAGCACCGCGAGATGTTTCGCGACCGCCTGCCGCGTCATATCCAACCCCTGACAGAGTTCGAGCAGCGTCTGGCCGTTGTTCGCGTGCAGCCGGTCGAGCAAGCTTCGCCGGTTGGCATCCGCCAAGGCGCGAAAGACGGTGTCGTCGTCCACTTTCGCCATACGTAACCATCAGGTTGCCTATCTATAGGCAACCAGATAGTTGCCTGTCAAGATCCGAATTCGATACCGCCAGCCAGTCCGATAACGCGTCTTGTGAATGGCGCCACACGCACCGCCTTTTCGGCCGGCCTCGGATGACGACTAACAAGTAACCCGTGCAGGGAGACGGCAATGCTCTTTAATTCGCAGACGACATGCGATGTCACGATCGACGTGTCGCATCATCAGGGGGAGATCGACTGGGCACAGGTGAAGGCGGCGGGCCTTCAGTGCGTCATGATCAAGGCGACGCAAGGCCTAACCGAAGATGCCCGCTGGCAGATCAATCGCGATGGCTGCAAGCAGCAGAGACTGCTCGTCATTCCGTATGCCTTCGTGAGCTCGCAGACGGACCCCGTTGAGCAGGCTCGCTTCTTCGTCCAAACCGCCGGACTCGCCGCCGGCATGCCGGCGGCGCTCGATTGGGAAGGCGGCGAAGCGCCCGGCGCCAACATCGTCGAACGGATGGGCCTCGCGGTGGTCGAGGTGATCCGGCGCGATCCGCTCGGCTATTGGGGGCTCTTCCCGCCCGCCGCGCCGACCGCCCTGATGAAGGGCTGGCCGCGCTGGATCCCGCGGTACGGCGCGAATGACGGCAACCCGGACATGAACCACCGGCCGACCGAGCCGTGGCTGTTCTGGCAGTACACTTCGAACCAAGAGGTCGATGGGATTTCCGGCAAGGTCGATGCCTCGCTGTTCGCAGGCTCCGCAGAGGAGCTCAAGGCGTGGTGCCAAACCGGCGTGCTTCCGGCTTCGCTGACCCCCGTGGTCGCGTGAATCCGGCCGATGAAACTAAAACAGCTCGCGTTTGTCGCGTGGCCTTAGGTGACGCTGACGCTGATCGTCATGGCCCCGAACCCTCACGCGAGCCACGGGGAGGGACAAGCGGGCCGGAACAGCGCTTGTTCCGGCCCGCTGCGTGAACGGCTATTCCACGTAAGCGACGCCGCGATAGACCTTGCCGTAGGTCGGGCCTATCACCGTCTTGAACGATTCGCTCAACACCCGCCCGGTCATCGTCGTGGCCGGCAGATAATCGGTGATTCGCACCACCTTGTTTGGATCGGCCCCTTGATCGCCCGACGCGCTCGACGTCGAGGTGGTGGCCCACAGCGTCACGGTTTTGTCGTCCTCGTCGACGACCCCGGTCAGGTTGCGCAGACCGACTGTCGTCACGTCGGGGTAAGTCCCGTCGGCGCCGGTCAGATTGGTGTCGACCGTGCCGATCAGTCCCTTCGTGAGAACGTAATCGAGCTGCCACGTCCCCTTGACGAGGCTCCACTTCTCGAGACCGGCGTGTTGCGCCGTGTCGGTCGCGTTGCCGGATGCTTCATCGCTTACGTACATCGTGGTCGGGTTCGCGAAGAATACGGCGAACGGCGTGAAGTTGCCGCCGTCCGTAGCGGGATCGGTTGGAAAGCCCGGCACGACGGTGATCGTCGTCGAAGCCGCATTGGCCAAAGTCGGCAGCGAGGGGACCGTATAGACGGTGTCGATACCGTTGCCGCCGCTGCCTTTGGTGAAATAGAGCGCGCCGCCAAATTCGGTCACGCCGCGGAAATTGTCGTCCTTGCCCGGCTTGTCGGGTTTGCCAGTGACGAACGTAAACTGTAGTAGGGGATCGACCTCGGCGGAGTTGCCGGCGGGGATCGCCACACTGGACGAGGGTCCATCGATCGGATTGACAACCTCGAGTCCCGTCGTCTCGGTGACGTCGGGATTGGTGCCGTTGCTCGGGCCAAAGGTCTTTGCGTTGCCGTTATTGGCATTGCCGACCGTGTAGTAGAGCCCGTTCGAGCCTAACAGCGCCGAGCGGCCGTTATTGCCGCCATAGTTGATGGTCGGCGTGTAGACCAGCTCGCCGTCCGCGTCCATCGATACGACCGTGCGGTGGAAGGCGTAATTCGTCCCGAAGGCAAAGGTCACCGGATTTGTGGGGTCCTGCCCTGCGACGGCATCGGAGTTCGACACGTCGAGCGCGCCGACCCCGGGGCTGGCATAGGCGACGAACACCAGATGAGACCGGCCGCGATCCCTGCGGAAATGCAGGCCCAGCTCCGACTTCGAGGAAAAGCTGGTGACGACCTGATCGGTTGGCACTGCGAAGCTGTCCCTGATTTTGCCGCTGAACGCGTCGACGTCCAACAACTCGATCGGCGAGGTCACCCCGAAGCTGCCGTCGACCTTGCTGCCGCCGTTGTTCCAGACCGTCACGTAATTGCCGTTCGAGACGGCCGTGACGGTCTTGGTTGCGGTGTTGGGCAATTGCGTGATCCCTGCCATCAGCGAGGCAACCTTGCCTTGCGTCCGGTCGTAGGTACTGCTGCTGACGACCAAGGAGCCACGTTCGAGAAATTGCCGGTGGTCCCGGTCTCCCTTGTCGTCGCTTTCCCGCCCGGCTGACATGCCCTCTCCGCGGCCTGAACCCCGATCGTCGGCTCTCGCCCCGGGCATTCCGGCCGACATGGCGAGCGCGACAAGGCTGCAACGCGCGAGAAGCAAAGCATAGCCGGCGGCCCGGCGATAAGTGTCGAAAAACATTTTGTGTTCTCCCCTTTCGATGGCGTTAAAAAAACCGCCACCGTCGAACTGTAATCCTCACTGATGACGCTTTGATTGCGGCGATGTGAACGCGGCCTCCGGAGGCTGGGAGCCTTCGAAAAGCTGGTCAGGGATGTGATCGGAGGGTTCGGGCTGCAAGGGAGCGGCAGCCGTGGTCGCCTTGCCCGCACGCGACAAAAAAAGGGCCGGGGGAACATCCCCGGCCCTTTCAAACACGGCTGGATTCGCGATTACGGATTGCGGCGATAGAGTTCGCGCTCGTTGCGAATCTGCTCCTCGGTGTAAACGGGAGCGGCGGGGTCGAACCGGTTCCATCCATTCCGCTGGTAGAACGCGGCGCGCTCGCGGATATTGACGGCGGCGCGGTCGAGGATCGCCTCGACGCGGGCCCGCTCGGCATCAGGCACCCGCGCCGTCACCAGCGTGCCGCCGCGGCGCACGCCCTCGGCGTAGGCATTGGCGTCTTCTTCACTGACCCCCGATTGGGTCAGCGCCCCGATGAGGCCGCCCGCAGTACCGCCGGCGACCGCGAGGGCCACCGTCGAGGCGAGCCAGCCGGCCGCGACGACGGGACCCAGCCCCGGTATCGCCAGCAGCCCGAGGCCGGCGAGCAGGCCGGCGGTGCCGCCGAGAGCCGCGCCGATCCCGGCGCCGGCGGCCGCGCCCTCAGCGCGGTCATCGACCCCGTCCCGTTCACGGTCGACGCGCCCATCAACACGACCATCGCGGTCGACACGCGCCGGGCGACTATCCTCTCGGTACCAGCCTTCGGCATTGTTGGCGATGATGCTGATGTCGCTGTGGGGAATGCCGGCGCGCTCCAATTCGGAGACCGCCCGCACGGCATCGCTGTAATTGTCATAGAGACGTGAAACGACCGTCATACGGTTTTTTCCTTCTGTTGAGTTACGCCTGTTGAGTTAGTAGGCGGCGATTTGCGATACGGAGGCGGTTAGCGCGTGACCACATTGCCCTGGTAGTCGAGGCTGACATCGACCGACCGGCCGTCCTTCACGGCGGTGCCGCGCCAGACGCCCTCATCGTCCTTCTTCAACCCGCTGACGTTCGCGAAGCCGGCCTTCTCGATCCGCGACTTCGCCTCGCCTTCGGTGAAGCTGTTGCGGCCCTTGACCGGCGCCTCGACCGCCTTCGTCGACGAGTTGATCGCGCTGTTCTGCGGGCCGTTCTGGGCCGGCGGCGGCGAGGTTGGCGTCTGGGCCAGGGCGCCGCCGGCAAGGAATGCCAGGAAAACGCCGAGTACTAAGGAATTGCGCATATTTATCCTCATTGGGACTGACTGGTGTTAAATAAAAACGCCTGGAGGCAGATCGTTCCTGCCAATGCAATGCAAGTTAAAATGATCTACTTGGCTGATGCCTAGTCGATGGGGCCAGTCAATTTGCCGGCGATTATGGAACGTCGCCAGGTGAACGGTAGTGCACTCGCTTACAGTGCGGATCGGAATGTTTTGCCCTGATATTGCCGCGGCGGCGGAGAATTGACGGCCATCAAGGCGCCCGCACCGCAGCCGCGCTAAGAGAACCGCATGGCGGAGGTCGAGGCGCGCGCAAACCCGGTGCTCGAGCGGGGAGACATCTACTTCCTCTATCGCCCAGCCGTGGACCGCGACGAGGTGCGCTCGTGGCGCGACGTGGCGCGGTTTTTTATCCTGCTCAAGCCGTGGGAGCCCTGCCGCTATCGGCTCCTGGTCGTCGGCCGCAAGCGGCTCCCGGACCCAAGCGAACACAACCGCTTCTGGGCGTTCGTCTTGCGCGTCTTCAAGGATCGCGATGCGCTCAATGCCGAGCTCGGCGAGGAGCAATACGCGACCAAGACGCGCGGCGTCCGCAAGATACCCGCGGTGCGGCCCGCGGCGGAGGGGATCTTCGCGCTGGTGCGGCACGGAGAGCACACGCATCTCGCCTATGTGCTGGAGCTGCCCAAGCAGGCCGGCCCGGTGGAACGCGAGCTGAACATCAAGCGCGAGGCGAGCTACATCATCGCCGTGAAGAACCCTTCGGCGCCGACCCCGCCGATCGCCGGCCTCGATCCCGATCACGAGGCGCGCTTCCCAAAGCATCTGTTGGAGAAATTCGCCGGCCGCCGATGGATCCCCGTCGATCCACCCGATTTTCTCGACTACGAGGGCGCCGAGCTGGTGCTGATCGGCGCGAAGGAAAATGCAGAGGAGGAGCTGGGGATCCAGTTCAGCCCCGACCACGAGAACGAGCACACCGCCGATGTGTTGGGGGACCTCAAGCTGCCGCGAGAAATCGCGCGCGAGCCGCTGTTCGAGGGACGGTGGAAATGAGCTCGGCGCGAGATGCGATGCCGCTGCCTATGCCGCCAAGGCGTGGTGCGCGGCGTTGAGGATCGCGGCGGCGCCTTTCTCGGCGATCATGATGGTCGGCGCGTTGGTGTTGGTCGAGGTGACGGACGGCATGACCGACGCGTCGATGACGCGCAGCCCGTCGAGCCCGTGCACGCGGAGTTCGTCGTCGACGACCGCCAGCTGATCGTGCCCCATCTTGCAGGTGCAGCTGGCGTGGAACACCGTCGAGCCAGTCTGCCGCGCATACTCGAGGAGTTCATCGTCGCTCTGCACATCAGCGCCCGGCAATTTCTCGGCGATGATGTAGCGCGCCAAGGCCGGCGCCGCGAACAGGCGCCGCACGAGGCGCAGGCCGCCGATCACGGCGCGGCGGTCGGTCTCCTCGCTGAGGTAACGCGGGTTGATCGCCGGCGCCTCGTGCGGATCTTGTGATTTCGCCGCGACATAGCCGGTCGAGAGCGGCCGCATCTGCCACATGCCGCCGGTCATGCCCGGCTCGGCGTCGAGCTTCCTGATCGGCCCCGGCGCGAAGCTGCCATGCGCCAAGAGGCACTGCACATCCGGGGTCGCGGACTCTTCGAGCACCTTGGCCGAAACGGCGACGAGCGAGGCGGCATAGGTCAGCATGCCGGTGCCGGTCAGCAGATAACGCAAAACTTCGCCGGCGAAGGGCAGGCCGCGCGAGCGCTCGTTCAGGGTCTTCATGCCGCTGATCGCTGCGACGATCCGGACGATGAAATGATCCTGCAAATTCTTGCCGACCCCGGGCAGCGCATGCGTCACCGGGATGCCGGCGCGGGCGAGATATGCCGCGTCGCCCACCCCGGACAGTTGCAGGATGTGCGGCGAGCCGATCGCGCCGCCCGCCAGGATCACCTCGCGCGCCGCGTCCGCCCGCTCGATCTTGCCGCCGCGGGAGAACTCGACACCGATGGCGCGCTTGCCGTCGAGCAGCACGCGGTGCACAAGCGCATCGGTGATGACGGTCAGGTTCGGCCGCTTCAGCGCCGGGCGCAGATAGGTGCGGGCCGCGCTCTGGCGGCGGCGGCCACGCCGGGTCTGCTGCACCCAGCCGATGCCGTCCGGAGCGCCGGGCGGCAGGTGGTTGACGTCCTCGCGATATTGGAGGCCGATCTCCTGCCCGGCCTCGATCATCTTCTGGCACAGCGGCGGCTTGTCGGCGGTGCGCGAGGTCAGGAGCGGACCCGTGGCGCCATGGAATTCATCGGCGCCCTCCTGCCAGCTCTCGGCCCGCTTGAAATACGGCAGGACGCCATCCCAGCCCCAGCCGCGATTGCCGAGCTGCGCCCAATGGTCGAAATCCTCGGGCTGGCCGCGGACATAGATCATGCCGTTGATTGAGCTGGAGCCGCCGAGCACGCGGCCGCGCGGATACAGGATCGCGCGACCGGCGACGCCGGGATCGGGCTCGGCCGTGTAGCCCCAGGTCAAGACAGGATGATCGAGCAGTTTGATGTAGCCGGCCGGGATGTGAATGAGGGGGTTGCGGTCGCGCGGGCCCGCCTCGATCAGCATCACGCGGGCGCTGGGATCGGCGCTCAAGCGGTTGGCCAGGACGCAGCCGGCCGAACCGGCGCCGACAATCACGAAATCCGCCTTCATGTTTTCCTCCGTTCGGCCACGCCTTGCCGGCGCTGGATCAACCTTATGCGTCCTTCGACTGCTCGCTTCGCTCGCGCTCAGGATGAGGGATGTTTTTGCATGCGATCAACAGCATACCTCATCCTGAGCAGCGCCAAGGCGAAGCCGCGGCGCGTGTCGAAGGACGCACGGCTACCGAGGTAGGTTCCTCTTCAGATTACCCGATCGGCGCGGAGCGCAGCGATCTCACCGTCCGAGAAACCGCAGTCGCGCAGCACCGCATCGGTGTCGGCGCCGAGCGCCGGAGCGGCCTGCGATGGCGGCTCGGAAGCGCCGTCGCGCACCGGCCCGGCGACCATGCGCGCGGAGCCGTAATCGCGGATAAGGCCGCGCTCGCCGACAAACGGGTTGTCGAGCGCGGCTTTCAGATCATTAACCGGCGCCGCCGGCACCTGCCCGGCGAAATGCGCAAGCCACTCGGCGGTCGTGCGCGCCGACAGCGCCTCGTCAAGCAGGCGGTTGACCACCTCGCGATTTTGCAGCCGGTCCTTGAACGTGCGAAAGCGCGCAGCGTCGGCCCATTCCGGCCGCCCCAAGCGCTCGCAGAGCACCGGCCAGAATTTCTCCTTGTTGCACATGATGAAGATAAAGCCGTCGCGCGTCTTGTAGAGCTGGCTCGGCACGAGCGAAGGATGGCCGGAGCGCGGCTCGCGCCCCTGCACATGCTCCAAGTTCAGATACCAGGTCGCGAGATAGGCGAGGTTCTGCACCGCGGTGTCGAACAGGCTGACATCGAGGTCGCGGCCCTTGCCGCTCTCGCGCGCCGCCAGCACGCCCGACACTAGCGCGAAGGCGGCGAACAGCCCGGTCATCAGATCGACGATCGACAGCCCCATACGGGTCGGCGGCCCGTCCGGCTCGCCGGTCAAGGACAGATAGCCCGCCTCGGCCTGCATCAGATAATCGTACCCCGGCCAATGCGCGCGCGAGCCGTCGCGGCCGTACGCCGAGAGGTGGGCGCAGACGATTTTCGGGTTGGCCGGCGCGAGATGCGCGTAGGTCAACCCAAGCTTGTCCGGCAGATCGCCGCGCAGATTGTCGAACAGCGCATCGGCCCGCGCCGCCAGCCGATGCAGCACCTCGCGTGCCGCCGGCTTCTTGAGGTCTAAGGTGACGCTCTTCTTGTTGCGGTTGAAGCTGTGGAAGAACTGGCTGTCATCGCTCTTGTCGCCGTCGCCGAAAAAGAACGGCCCGACGCGGCGCGCCATGTCGCCGCCATCGGCCGGGTTCTCGATCTTGATGACCTCGGCGCCGAGATCGGCCAATTGCATCGAGCCGTACGGCCCGGCCCCATACTGCTCGACCGCAATGACCCGCAGCCCGGAGAGGACAGGAAGCACCACAATCTCCTATGGCGTCATTCCGGGGCGTCGCGCAGCGGCGAGCCCGGAATCCAGGAACACGGCGAGTCGTGAGTGCGCACCGGCACCGATGCATGTCTTGCCAGAGCCTGTGTTCATGGATCCCGGGCTCGGGGCCTTGCCCCGCCCCGGGATGACAACTTCAAGGGTGCGGCTCATCACACCTTGTTCCGGGCGATCAGCTGGCGGGCGATGATGATGCGTTGGAGTTCGTTGGTGCCCTCGCCGATCACCAGGAGCGGCGCGTCGCGATAGAGCCGCTCGACCAGGAATTCCTTCGAATAACCATAGCCGCCATGAATGCGCATCGATTCCATGCTGCAATTGACTGCCGCCTCGGAGGCGAACAGCTTGGCCATCCCCGCTTCCATGTCGCAGCGCTCGCCGCGGTCATAGATCCGGGCGGCGTTCTCGACCAGCAAGCGCGCCGCCTCGACCTGGGTCGCCATGTCGGCGAGCTTCAGCTGGATCGCCTGGTGTTCGCAGATCGGCTTGCCGAAAGTCTTGCGGATCTGGCTGTACGAGATCGCCTCGTCGAGCGCGGCCTGGGCGACCCCGACGCCGCGCGCCGCGACGTTGATGCGGCCGAGTTCGAGGCCGGAGAGGGCGTGCTGGAGGCCCCTGCCCTCCTGCTCGCCGATCAGCCGGTCGGCCGGGACCTCGTAGTCGGTGAAGACGAGTTCGGCCGAGTCGAGACCCTTATAGCCGAGCTTTTCCAGCTTCTTGCTGACCGTGAAGCCCGGCCCCTTCTCGGCGAGGAACAAACTCATGCCGCGGTGGCGCGGCTCGGCGGCGGGGTCGGTCTTCACCAACAGGGCGAAGATCTGGCCATGGATGCCGTTCGAAATCCAGGTCTTGGTGCCGTTGATGACGTAGCCCTGGTTGCCCTGCCGTCGCGCGGTGGTGCGGATCGCCTGCAGATCGGTGCCGCAATCGGGCTCGGTCAGCGCCAGCCCGCCGCGCAATTCGCCGGTCGCGAAGCGCGGCAGGAAATTCTCCTTCTGCGCCGGGGTGCCGAAGCGCTCGACCGCCGCCGCCATGATCAAATGCGAGTTGAAGATGCCGGCCAACGACATCCACACGCTCGACACCTGCTCGACGATCTTCGCGTAGGTCCCCGCCGACAGGCCGAGCCCGCCGTAATCCGCCCCGATCGTCGCGCCGAACAGCCCCAGCGCCTTCATGCCCTCGACAATGTCGGCGGGGTAGATGTCGTCATGCTCGAGCGCGTGGGCATGCGGCTTGACCTCGCGGTCGAGAAACCGCCCGACGCTGTCGAGGATCAGCTGTTCCTGCTCGGGATCTGCAGTCGTCATCGTCTGGCACCACAGACAGAGGGCACAGAGAACCATAGCATCTTACCGTTAGGGATATGCAGGGCCGCGAAAACCCTGCGGATTCTCGCGATCCCCCCAACCGTCGTCCCGGCGAAAGCCGGGATCCACTCTTCCGCAGTTCGTGCCTCTGACAAGTGGGTCCCGGCTGTCGCCGGGACGACGGTTTAGGGTTGCCCACCGCGCTTGGTCAGCGCTTTGTGCGGTCGACGTGCTTCGTCGTGTTCTCCGTGCCTTTCGTAGTGCTGGGGGTCAAATCGCCACAACCGGGAGAAAGATGATGGTCGCCATCGCCAGGGAGGTCGGGCCACGGCGTTTCCGCGCCAGCGCCGGCCGCTGTTTCGAGGAGTTCACGGTCGGCGACGTTTACGAGCACCGGCCCGGCCGCACGATCGGCGAGGCTGACAACACCTGGTTTACCTTGCTGACGATGAACCAGCACCCGCTGCATTTCGATGCCGCCTATGCCGCGAAATCGGAGTTCGGCCGGCCGGTCGTCAACAGCTGCCTGACCCTGTCGATCGTCGCCGGCATGAGTGTCGCCGATGTCAGCCAGAAGGCGATCGCCAATCTCGGCTGGACCGACATCAAGCTGACGGCGCCGGTGTTTGTCGGCGACACGATCTATGCCGAGAGTGAGGTGCTCGCGAAGCGCGAGTCGAAGTCCCGCCCGACCCAGGGCGTCGTCAGCGTTCGCACAACGGGAAGGAAGGCCGACGGGACGATTTTCATGACTTACGAGCGCACGGTATTGGTGCCAAAACAAGGATACGTTGTGGAGGAATAAAGGGAACCTGCGGAAACCGCCAATAGTTAACCAGGCATAACGATGTTCGGAGAGGGACAAATGCTTCGCTATGCACTCGCGGTTGCTGCAGCCGTGGCGCTGATCTCTACTGCTGCGTTCGCCGAAGTCGGCGACATGGGAACGACAAAGGTTATCACGAAGTCGTCGCCGGACGGGCTGGCCCAGAAGAAGGTCATTATCCATCGGCACGACGACGGCTTTGGCGCTTCCAAGAAGGTCGTCATCAAGCGCCATGACACCGGCTACGGCACGATGGTGACGAAAAAGAAGATCATTCGCGGCGACAACATGTACGGCAGCTCGATGCCGGGCCACGTGGTCGTCAAGCAGCGCACGATCTACTAATCATTCTCGAACCGTACGAGAGGACGCCCCGCGCCATCAGGCGCGGGGGTTTTCTTTGCGCCAGGGCTTTCCCGCGCCGCAAAGCTCGACAACACGCAGGCATTCCGCCGATAACCCCGCCTCCGACCGTTTCGCCGCACTCGCGGAGGACCGAGCAGATGGCGCGCAATACCCCCCACCCCGCGACCTTGGCGGCCCAGGCGCTCGGCTGGATCGACGAAGGGACCGGCGCCGTTGTGTTGCCGGTCCATACCGCGACGACGTTTCTGCGCGATCCGGATAACCAATACCGGCGCGGGCGCGGTTATGGCCGCGCCGACAATGCCGGGTACGACCAGCCCGAGGCGCTGATCACCGCATTGGAGGGCGGCGCCGCCTCGCTCGTCTTTGCGTCGGGCATGGCCGCTGCCGCGGCGGTGTTCCGCAGCCTGACGCCAGCTTCACATATCGTTGCGCCGCGGGTCATGTATTGGGCGCTGCGCCGCTGGCTGGGCATGCAGGCGGAGAGCGGCGCGCTGGCGGTTGAGTTCATCGATATGACGTCGCTCGACGCGCTGCGCACCGCCGTCAAGCCGGGCCGCACGAAGCTCGTCTGGGCAGAGACGCCGGCCAACCCGCTATGGTCGATCACCGACATTGCCGGCGCCGCCGAGATCGCGCATGCCGCCGGCGCGCTGCTCGCGGTCGACAGCACCGCGGCAACCCCGGTCCTGACCCGGCCGCTGTCGCTCGGCGCCGACATCGTCATGCATTCCGCGACGAAATACCTGAACGGCCACAGCGACGTCATCGCCGGCTCGCTGACGGCCGGGCGCAAGGACGAATTCTGGCAGCGCATCGTTGCGGCGCGCAGCGGCGACGGCGCGATCCTCGGCGGTTTCGAGGCCTATCTGCTGCTGCGCGGCATGCGCACGCTCTATCCGCGCGTCGAGCGCGCCTGCCGCTCGGCGCAGAGGATTGCCGAGCGGTTCGCGGCGCATCCCAAGGTGCTGGAGGCGCTCTATCCCGGCCTTCCGGGATTTCCCGGGCACGCCATCGCGGCGCGCCAGATGCAGGGCGGGTTCGGCGGCATGCTCAGCATCCGGGTCAAAGGTGGCGAGGCGGCGGCGATCGCGACAGCGGCCAAGGTCGAGATCTGGAAGCGCGCCACCTCGCTCGGCGGGGTCGAGAGCCTCCTCGAGCACCGCGCCTCGATTGAGGGCGCCGGCAGTCCGGTGCCGCCGGATCTGCTGCGCCTGTCCGTGGGGATCGAGGATCCCGACGATTTGATCGCCGACCTCGAAACCGCGTTGGCCGGCTGATCTCCGTAGGGCGGATGAGCGAAGCGTAATCCGCCGTCATCACGACGACATTGGCGGAATGCGCTGCGCTTTCCGCCCTACTGCCAACCCAAAGCTGTCATCCCGGCGAAGGCCGGGACCCACTTTTCGGACGAACGAACGGTAGGACCGTGGATCCCGGCCTTCGCCGGGATGACAATCAATGGGAGATCAGAATGTGTGCGCGTTCAGCATTATGTGCGCGGCGATTGCCGCGGCATAGCCAGCCGCCACCGCCGGGGTCCAGCGCAGATGCGCCATGAAGGTGTAGGTGCCGCGTGCCTGCCCCATCAGCGCGACGCCGGCCGCCGAGCCGATCGATAACAGGCTGCCGCCGACCCCGGTCGTCAGCGTGATCAGCAGCCACTGACCGAGCGGCATATCGGGGTGCATCGTCAGCACCGCGTACATCAACGGGATATTGTCGAGCACCGCCGAGACGACGCCGATCACCACGTTCGCGGCGGTGGCGCCGAGTCCGCCATAGAGCAGATGTGATGTCAGCGTAAGATAGCCGAGGATCGCGAGCGCGCCGACGCACATCATGACCCCGTAAAAGAACAGCAGCGTGTCCCACTCGACATTGGCGAGGCGGTGAAACACGTTGAAGGTGTAGTCGCTCTCGGCATTGCGGCGCCGCCCGCGCAATTGCAGGAAATAATCGAGAAGCTGCAGATAGCCGAGCCCAGTCATCATGCCGATAACGGCCGGCAGGTGCAGAAAGCTGTGCACGACTATCGCGGTGACGATCGTCAAACCAAACAACAGCGCGATGCGGCGCGCGCCGATCTTGAGCTCGACGCGCTCGCTCTGCGGCATCGGCCGGCCGCGCGGCACCGCGAAATGCATCAGCGCCGCGGGAATCAAAAAATTCACCAGCGCCGGCACGAACAGACGGAAGAAATCCTGGAAGGCGACGATCCCCTTCTGCCAGACCATCAAGGTGGTGATGTCGCCGAACGGGCTGAAGGCTCCTCCGGCATTGGCCGCGACGACGATATTGATGCAGCTCAGCGCGACAAAGCGCGGCCTGTCGCGGCCCAGCGCGATCGCAACGGTACAGATGACCAGCGCCGTCGTCAGATTGTCGGCAAAGGGCGAAATGACAAACGCGAGCCCGCCCATCGCCCAGAACAGCGCACGGTAGGAGAGCCCGGCGCGTACGAGCCGGGCGTGCAGCACATCGAAGACGCGGCGCTCCTCCAGCGCGTTGACGTAGGTCATCGCGACCAGCAGGAAGAGGAGCAGCTCGGCATATTCGAGAAAGACCCGGCGCAGCCCCGCTTCGAGCGCATCGGACAGCCCGAGCCTCGCATAGATGACCGCGATCACGATCCAGATGAGGCCGGCCGCGACGACGACCGGCTTCGATTTGCGCAGGTGGATCGCCTCCTCGGCGATGACCAGCACGTAGGCCAGCGCAAAGATCGCGAGCGCGGCGAGACCGGCCCAATGGCCGGTGAGGTCGGGGAGAGCATGCGAGACGGGCACGCCTCACAGGCTCGCCGAAACCCGTTCTCGTTCAATCAAAATCGAGAGTTGCCAGATCGAAAGTGCCTAGACGCGGCCCGCCGCCCGGTCAGGCCGCGAATTCCCGCCGGACGGCTTCGGCCGTCTCGGACGGCAGGTCGAAATACCGGTGCGCCGCGGCGAGGAACGGGCCGAGGCCGTGGCCATTGGCGACCGATTGGGCGGTCCGGCCGTCATAGATCGACCATTCGCCGGTTGTCAGGCAAAACAGCAGATGGCCGTCGTCATTCTCGCGCAGCGCGGTGAACCCGAAGGCATGGTCGACGATCGTAAAACCGGTCTCCCGCGCCACAATGCGCATCGCGTCTATGAGCATCTCGACCCGCTCCGCGAGCTGATCAGTCGCCCAAAGAAACGCGCCAGAAGAAATTCCGGCAGGTACAATTATAGTTAACGATTAATGAGTCATTTCGGAATTTATAAAGATTTATCTTCTCTTGATGCCTGACAGGCCCTCGCGAATTTCTCATGCACTGTTAGACAGGCCCGATCTTCGCGTCGAGAAGAGTAGTTCTGCTGGTCGTTTACCTTGTTGCGGTCGGTTCCGAAACGGCGGTGGGCGATGCTGGCTACAGCAGGCCGAGTTCGAGCTTGGCTTCCTCGCTCATGCGGTCGCGGTCCCAGGGCGGCGACCACACGAGCTTGACGCGGACCTCGCTGACGCCGGGCACCGTGAGAGCGGCCTTCTCGACCTCGCCCGGCATGCTTTGCGCGACCGGGCAGGCCGGCGTCGTCAGGGTCATCTCGACAAAAACGATGCCGCCCTTCTTGACGACGAGTTCATAGATCAGCCCGAGCTCGACGATGTTGACTGGGATTTCTGGGTCGCGCACGGTCCGCAGCGCCTCGAGCACCGGATCGAGGAGCGCTGGGTCGTCCTCGCCGTCCGGCCGTTCGACATCCGGCGTTTCTGGCGGCGGCGGCTCGGCGCCGAAATCGAAATAGTCGCGATGTTCGTGCTCGCCCGACATCAGGCACCTCGGAAGCTGGATCGCGTCCGTCCGTCCTTCGAGACGGCGCTGCACGCCTCCCCAGGATGACGGGCTTGGTTTGATGCCATCATAGGAATTTCCTCATGGTGAGGAACCGCCGAAGGCGGTGTCTCGAACCACGCAGGACGCCGATGCAGCATTCCCTACTCCGTTTTGACCGTGTCGCCGGCGAGCCCGCTTTTGAGCGCCGCCTCGAAGGCGTGCCACGGCAAGGTCGCGCATTTGACGCGCACGGGAAACGCCTTGACGCCGGTCAGCGGTTCGAGCCGGTCGATATCATCCTGCAGGGCCCCGGGCGGCTCGCCCGGCTCGCCGCCGGTGACCCGCGCATGGAATTGCCCGAAGAGCGCGTGCGCCTCCGCGACGGTCTTGCCCTTGAGCACCTCCGTCATCAGCGAGGCCGCCGCGGTCGAGATCGCGCAGCCGCGCCCCTCAAAGCTGACATCGGCGATGCGATCCCCCTCGATCGCCAGAAAAACCGTCACCCGGTCGCCGCACAGCGGGTTATGGCCGCGCGCCAGATGCGTCGGGTGTTCGAGGGCGCGGAAATTGCGCGGGTGCCGCCCGTGATCGAGAATGATGTCCTGATAGAGCTCGCGGAGATCCATCCCGTCGCTCATCGCACGAACATCTCCCGGCAGGCCTCGACCGCCGTCGCGAGCCGGTCGATATCGGCCTCGTCATTGTAGACCCCGAGCGAGGCGCGGACCGTGCCGGCGACGCCGAGCTTGTCCATCAAGGGCTGGGCGCAGTGATGGCCGACCCTGACAGCCACACCGTGCTGGTCCAGCACGGTCCCGACGTCATGCGGGTGCACGCCGTCGACATTGAACGACACGATGCTGAGCTGATGCTGTCCGCCCGGCGCGATCCGGACATCGGGGATGCGCGACAGCCTGTCGATGGCATAGCCGGTCAATGCCTGCTCGTGCTCGGCGAGCGCATCGCGGCCGATGCCCTCGATGAAATCGAGCGCGAGGCCCAGCCCGACGGCGCCAGCGATGTCGGGCGTCCCGGCCTCGAAACGGTGCGGCGGCCCCTGAAATTCGGTCTTGGCGTATTCGACGCTCGTGATCATGCCGCCGCCGGTCTGCCAGGGGGGCATCGAGTCGAGCGCGTCATAGCGGCCATAGAGCACGCCAGTGCCGGTCGGGCCATAGGCTTTGTGCCCGGAGAACACATAGAAATCGCAGCCGAGCGCTTGCACATCGACGGGCATGCGCGGCGCCGCCTGGCAGCCATCGACGAGCACCTTGGCGCCCTTCGCATGCGCCAGTTCGACGATCCGCCCGATCGGCAGCAGCGCGCCGGTGACGTTCGAGATATGCGTCACTGCGACAAGCCGGGTGAGCGGCGTCAGCAGCGCCTCGAAGGCGGCAAGGTCGAACTCGCCGGTCGGATCGGTCGGCGCGACGACGAGACGAGCGCCCACACGCTCGCACAGCATCTGCCACGGCACGAGGTTCGAATGATGCTCGACATCGCTGATGACGATCTCGTCGCCGGCTTTGAGAGCGGCTGGGCCCCAGCTCTGCGCGACGAGATTGATCGCCTCGGTGGCGCCGCGCACAAACACGATCTCGCGCTCGTCGGCGGCGTTCACAAACGCGCGCACTTTCTCGCGCGCCTCCTCGAACCGGTCGGTCGCGCGGGCGCTGAGGCTGTACACGCCGCGATGCACATTGGCGTAATCGGTGCGGTAGAATTCGGCGATGCCGTCGATGACGCTGCGCGGCTTCTGCGCGCTGGCGCCGGAATCGAGAAACACCAAGTCGGGATGCGTCGTAAAGATCGGGAACTCGGGCCGCACCGCGCGCGGATCAAACCCGCGTGACGTCGGCCTTTCAATGCGCAGCGGGCTCGCTGCCATGCCTATTCCTCCAGTTTTTCGAGGCGTCGCGCGAGGCGGCGCAGGAGATAATCGCGTAACGCCGGCTCGGCGATCGCCTCGACCGGCTCGCGCAGAAAGCCCTCGATCAGCATGTGCCGCGCTTCCGCATCCGGGATGCCGCGGCTGCGCAGATAAAATAGCGCCGTCTCGTCCAGTTCGCCGACGCTGGCGCCGTGGCTGCATTTGACGTCGTCGGCGTAGATTTCAAGTTCGGGCTTGGTGTCGATGACGGCGCGCTGCCCGAGGATAAGATTGCGGCTCAGCTGATGCGCATCGACCTTCTGCGCGTGCTCGCGCACCGTGATCTTGCCCTGGAACGCGCCATGCGCCCGGCCGGCGGCGACGCCCTTGATCAATTCGCGCGTTTCGCCGTGCGGCACCTGGTGATCGACATTGGTGACGATATTGGCTTCTTCTCTGCCGGAGACGACAAAGGCGCCGTCGAGATGGCACCGCGCCCCCTCACCCGCGAACCGCACGCTTACCTCATGCCGCACCGTGCCGCCGCCGAGCAGCAGCGCAAAGCCGCTGAACCGCGCATCGGCATTGAGGGTCGCATCGACCTCCGCCAGATGCACCGCCTCGCTGCCTTCTTCGACTAGCACGGCGCGACTCAACTCGGCGCCGGCGGCGAGATGCACAGCGACGATATCGTTACGCCAGTAGCGACCGTTCCCTGTATAGGTTTCGAGAATTGTCGCGCGGCTGCCTTCGCCGATTCTGATGATGCTGCGGGTGTGATAGGAGCGTGGCTCGATGCCCGAGGCGAGATGCACAATCTCGATCGGCTCATCGAGTGTCACGCCCGCGGCAATATCGAGGACAAAGCCGTCGGCGAAAAATGCCGCGTTCAGAGCCGCAAAAGGATGCGCCGTGTCGCCCGGCATGTCCTCTGCCAGCTCGCGAGACAGCTCTGGCCGCTCGGCGGTCGCCCTACTCGTCGCGCCGAACCAGACGTCCGCGGGCAAACCATCGATCCGCGAAATCTCCGGCGCGAACCGGCCATCGAGGATCGCGAGCCGCGCTCCGCGTTCCGGCAACTCCAGCCCGGCGAGTTGCGTGCGTGCTGCAGCCTGATGTGCCTCCCGCTCCGGCACGGTCGGTAGCAGCGGCTTCTGCTGCAGCGACTGCAGGTCGAGATAGCGCCAACTCTCGCTGCGGCGGGTCGGAAAGCCCAATTCCGCAAAGCGGGTCACCCCGTGCCGGCGCGCTTGGCGCAACCATTGCGGCTCCAGCGCACTATCGTCGAACACGTCGAGATAGGGCCGCGTCTCGGGCTTGGCCGCGGAGCTGACCGGAAAATCGAGGACCGCGCTCATGCCGAGCCCGCCAGCTCCGGCTGTTCGCCGAACGTGCCGTAGCCGCGCCGTTCGAGTTCGGCCGCCAATTCCTTATCGCCCGACTGCACGATGCGGCCGTCCTGCAATACGTGCACGCGGTCCGGCTCGATGTAGTCGAGGAGGCGCTTGTAATGTGTGATCAGCACGATCGAACGGTCCGGCGCGCGCAGCCCGTTGACGCCGCGCGCAACGACTCGCAGCGCGTCGATATCGAGACCGCTGTCGGTCTCGTCGAGAATCGCGAGACGCGGTTCGAGCACCGCCATCTGAAAGATTTCGTTGCGCTTCTTCTCGCCGCCCGAGAAGCCGACATTGACGGCGCGCTGCAACAGATCGTCACCGATGTCGAGCGTCTTCAGCTTTTCGCGCACGACGCGCAGGAACTGTCCGGCATCGAGCTCGGGTTCGCCGCGATTGCGGCGCTGGGCGTTCAGCGCGGCGCGCAGAAAATACATGTTGTTCACGCCGGGGATCTCGACCGGGTACTGGAAGGCGAGAAAGACGCCCTCGCGCGCCCGCGCGTCGGCCGGCATCGCGAAGAGGTCGCGGCCACGATAGGTGACGCTGCCTTCGGTCACTTCGTATCCGTCACGCCCGGCGAGCACCGCGGCGAGCGTCGATTTGCCGGAGCCGTTCGGCCCCATGATCGCGTGCACCTCGCTGTCGCCGACCGACAGATCGACGCCCTTCAGGATCTCGCGGCCGTCACTAAGCCGCGCGTGCAGGTTTTTGATTTCGAGCATCATCCCACGCTGCCTTCGAGGCTGACCGCCAGGAGTTTCTGCGCCTCGACGGCGAACTCCATCGGCAGCTCCTTCAACACTTCCTTGCAGAACCCGTTGACGATCAACGACAGCGCATCCTCGTCGCTGAGGCCGCGCTGGCGGCAATAGAACAGCTGGTCCTCGCTGATCTTCGAGGTCGTCGCCTCGTGCTCGACCTTGGCGGAGGGATTGCGCACCTCGATGTATGGTACGGTGTGCGCGCCGCAGCGGTCGCCGATCAGCAGCGAGTCGCATTGCGTGTAGTTGCGCGCGCCTTGCGCCCTCGGCTGAACTCGCACGAGTCCGCGATAGGTGTTCTGGCCGCGCCCGGCCGAGATTCCCTTCGAGATGATCGTCGAGCGCGTGTTGCGCCCGATATGGATCATCTTCGTGCCGGTGTCGGCCTGCTGTCGGTTGTTGGTGATCGCGACCGAATAGAATTCGCCGACCGAGTCGTCGCCTTCGAGGATGCAGCTCGGATATTTCCAGGTGATCGCTGAGCCGGTTTCGACCTGGGTCCAGGAGATCTTAGCGCGCGCGCCGCGGCAGGCGCCGCGCTTGGTCACGAAGTTATAGATGCCGCCCTTGCCCTCGGCGTCGCCGGGGTACCAGTTCTGCACCGTCGAATATTTGATCTGCGCGTTCTCATGCGCGATCAGCTCAACGACCGCGGCATGCAGCTGGTTCTCGTCGCGCTGCGGCGCGGTGCAGCCTTCGAGATAGCTAACATAGGCGCCCTTGTCGGCGATCAGCAAGGTGCGCTCGAACTGGCCGCTGTTGCGGGCATTGATGCGGAAATAGGTGCTCAGCTCCATCGGGCAGCGCACACCCGGCGGGATGTAGGCGAACGAGCCATCGCTGAACACCGCCGAATTGAGCGCCGCATAGAAATTGTCGTTCTGCGGCACGACGGTGCCGAGATATTTCTTCACCAGCTCGGGATGCTCTCTCACCGCCTCGCCGAACGAGCAGAAGATGATGCCGAGCTCCGCGAGCTGTCCCTTGAAGGTCGTCGCGACCGAGACGCTGTCGAACACCGCATCGACTGCGACCCCGGCCAGGATCTCGCGCTCGCGCAGCGGGATGCCGAGCTTTTCGTAGGTGAGCAGCAGTTCGGGATCGACCTCGTCCAACGATTTCGGCGTCGCCTGCTGCCTGGGCGCCGAATAGTAACTGGCCGATTGGTAATCGATCGGCGGGAACTCGACCTTGGCCCATTCCGGCTGCTGCATCTCGCGCCAGGCGCGGAACGCGGCGAGCCGCCATTCGAGCAGCCACTCCGGCTCGCCCTTCTTGGCCGAGATGAAGCGCACGGTGTCCTCGTCGAGGCCAGGCGGCGCGGTATCGGTTTCGATGTCGGTGACGAACCCGTATTTGTAGCCCTCTTCCGAGAGCGAGCGGATCGTCTGCTGGGTATCGAGGGAAGCGCTCATATGCGATCAGCCTCGGGGCTCTCAGGTGCGGGCAGTTTCGGGAGTGTCGGCGCCTCTGACGGCAGACGGCAGAAACGCAAAGGGCGACATCATGTCGTCGAGCGTCACCGCCGCGAGAGCCGTCCCGACAGCCCTATTGATCGCCGCCCAATGCGGCCGGGTCGGGCAATAGGTCGTGCGCTCGCAATCATCGACGTGGACCGAGCATTGCGTCATGCCGATATCGCCGTCGATCGCGGCGACGACCTCGGCGACCGAGATCATCCCGGCCGGCCGCGCCAGGCGATAGCCGCCGGCGGCGCCGCGCGTCGCGTTAAGAAGCCCGGCATGCGCCAGCGACTTCAGCAATTTGGCGACGGTCGCTTGCGGCAGCCGCGTCGCCGTGGCCACAGCGGCGGCATTTTCCTGACGCCCGGGGTGGGCCGCCAGATGTGTCGCGATAATGACACCATAATCTGCCAGCTTGCTCAGGATGATCATCGCTCGGACATCGCTTGCAATCTCGTTCGGCGCATTTTCGTTCGGCCCGGCGGTTGCCTGAAATGGGACCGAATTGGTACTCAATAGATCGTCGCTGCAGCCCGGCGGGTCAAGGCGAAATCGCTAACGAAATGAGGAAGGCCGACGCCTGTGGCATTCCGCCGCGCGCGGGCGGGTGCCGGCGCGGTCGCTCGAATTCAGCCCCGCGCCTGGCCCAGGGCCCGTTCGATCGCGTTGAACACCTGGCTGGGCCGGAACGGCTTGCGCAGGAAACCGAGCGGCTCGGCTGCAACGGCCCGGCGGGTGGTCTCATCGTCAGCCAAGCCGGACAGAAAGATTGCCGGCAATGCGAATTTTTGCCGCAACTGGCAGGCCAGTTCGATCCCGTCGATCGGGCCGGTCAACCGAATGTCGACGAGCGCGAGTTGCGGCCGGGTTTCCTCAGCCAGCGACAAGGCCTCCGGCCCCGACGATGCAACGCCCGCAACGCGGAAGCCGGACTCGGCCAGAACCTCTTCGATGTAGCTCGCAACGAGCGCTTCATCCTCGACGATCAGAATGCTCGCCGACTTGCTCGCGCCCGCTTTGGCGACCAATTGAGGTCCTTCGCTTGGCAACGATATGCTCCCAGCTGCCGTTTGCGGAACCACCAAAGTACAGAACCAAAGTGCTGCCGGCCGAAACGCAAGTGGCGCCAATCAGGTTCCTGTCGGAAGGCGCGCCTTTTATGAGATGCTCAGGGGCCGGCTGTTAGCAAAACGTTAACTAACGAACGGATTTCCCGCTATTCAACCCGGTTTTCTGTCAACCATCAACTAAGTCATGAAGCTCCTCGTTGTCGAAGACGATCGAGAGACCGCGGCCTATCTGGTCAAAGGGCTCAGTGAGAGCGGTTATACGGTCGATCACTCGGCCGACGGCCGGGACGGACTGTTCCTTGCGACTTCGTCCAGCTACGACGCGATCGTGCTCGACCGTATGCTGCCCGGGATGGATGGGCTCAGCCTGTTGGGCGCGTTGCGCGCCGCCGAGATCCGAACCCCTGCCCTGATCCTCTCGGCGCTCGGCAGCGTCGACGACCGGATAAAGGGGCTGCGCTCCGGCGGCGACGACTATCTGGTCAAGCCGTTCGCCTTCGGAGAGCTGTTGGCGCGGATCGAGGCGCTGCTGCGGCGCGGGGCGCGAGCGCCGACCGACACCCGCCTCCAGGTTGGCGACCTGGAGCTCGATCTCCTGACCCGCTCGGTTCGGCGTGGCGGCAAGGCGATCGATCTGTTGCCGCGCGAGTTTCAGTTGCTCGAATACCTGATGCGCAATGCCGGTCACGTCGTGACCCGGACGATGCTGCTGGAAAATGTGTGGGATTATCATTTCGACCCGCAAACCAACGTCATCGACGTGCATGTCAGCCGATTGCGGCAGAAGATCGACAAGCAATTCGACCGTCCGCTGCTGCACACCGTCCGTGGCGCCGGCTATTGCCTGAGAGCGGGGGAACAGCCTTGATCCCCATCGGCCGGGGGTGACAAGCGGCACGGGGTCGGGCCATATCTGTGGCTGTCCGCTGTATTGCCGAGCCTGAGATCCCTTGACGATCGCCGAAAAGCTGCGCCTTCCCGCCGCCCGCCCGTGGCCGCCGGCCGCGGCCGTGTTGCAGCGGGCCCGGCTGGTTCGAACCCACGCGTTTCGCCTCGCCGGCCTCTATTTCGCGGTCTTCGTGCTGTCGGTGCTCGGGGTTCTGCTCTTCGTCTATTGGACGAGTGCGGATTTCGTCGAGCGGCAAACCGAGACGACGCTCGACGCCGAGATCAGCGGCCTGGCCGAGCAATATGCCCAGCACGGGCTGAGCGGCCTCGTCCAAATCGTCTCGGCGAGGAGCGCCGGCGATCGCGGCGACGGCATGCTCTATCTCGTCGCCACCCGCGATGGCCGGCCCTTGGCGGGCAACATCAGCGGCTGGCCGGCCGGCGCGCCTAGCAGCGCGGGCTCGCTGTCGTTCCAGATCGAGGTGCCAGGCAGGAGCCGCGACGAGTCGCATCCGGCACGCGCCAAATTGTTCGAAATACCGGATGGTTATCGATTGCTGGTAGGGCGCGATATCAGCGATGCGGCCGCCTTTCGAGACCGGGTCAAAACGACGCTGATCTGGTCGGGGCTGCTGGCGTTGGCGATCGGCCTCGTCGGCGGCACCATCATGAGCCGCAACATGCTGCGCCGGGTCGAGGAGGTAAACCGCACCGCCGAGCGCGTCATTGCCGGCAATCTGTCGGACCGGGTGCCCCGGCTTGGAACGGGCGACGAGTTCGACCAACTGGCCGCCAATCTCAACAGCATGCTCGATCAGATCGAGCGGCTGATGGCCGGCATGCGCGAGGTCACCGACAATGTCGCACACGACCTGAAGACCCCGCTCGCCCGGTTGCGCGCGCGGCTTGAGTTGGCCTTGCTGGCGCCAGCCGACGGGTCAGCTCAGGCCGAGGCTATCCGTGCAGCGATCGAAGAGGCCGATCGCATGCTTGCGACCTTCAACGCGCTGTTGAGCATCGCCGAGGCCGAAGCCGGCGCCGGCCCAGCTTCGGCTGAGCCACTCGACCTCGGCGCGCTGGCCGGTGCGGTCGCCGAACTCTACGAGCCCGTCGCCGAGGAAAAGGGCTTTGTCATGCGCCTGGAACGCGCGCCCGGCGTGTTGATCCACGGCGACCGGCATCTGTTATCGCAAGCCTTGGCCAATCTGCTCGACAACGCCCTCAAATATGGCGGCCGCGAGATCGTCGTATCGACAATGCGCCAAAATGGCCGCGCCGTCCTGGAAGTCGGTGACCGCGGGCCGGGCATTCCGGAACGCGAGCGCGAGACGGTGTTCGACCGATTCGTCCGATTGGAGCCGAGCCGCAGCACGCCCGGCAACGGGCTCGGCCTGAGCCTGGTGCGCGCCGTCGCGCATCGGCACAACGCGACCGTCGGTTTGGCCGACAACCGGCCGGGCCTCAAGGTGCGGCTGGAGTTCTCCGAAGTTTCGGCAGCCGCCGAATGATGATCAGCGCCGGCAGTGCCCCGGATCGCGGACGGGGCGGTGTTCGTCGAGACGGCGCGCGGTCTCGGCGATCATTTCGCGAAAACCTTGCGCATCATACCCGGCACTGCGCAAAACCGGCGCCATGACATCGTCATCCAGTAGATCGTCGAGGCCCGGCTCATAGCGGCAGCAATCGAAGCGTCCGTCCATGATCCCCTCCTTACCTGCACAATTGTACGCAGGTTCGACGCCAACCATGTCCTCTTTGTGACTGCGAGCCGGATTTTTAACGGCAATTTGTATATGACCCCGACAATATTTTCGTGAAAGTGGAGAGATCGAGAGCCGCGTGATTGCCAACCTCGTCGCCCAGATCGTCGAATTCGCCCGCCGACGGGCGGTGCTTGTCGTGGCCGCCTGCCTTGTGCTGGCGGGAGCCGCGGCGATCTATGCCGCCACGCATCTCGCGGTCGACACCGACATCGAGCGCATGCTGCCGGCCAACGTCGCCTGGCGGCAAAACGAGAAAGCGCTCGATGACGCCTTTCCGCAGAACAATAACCTGCTGGTCGTCGTCATCGACGGCCGCACGCCCGATCTCGCCGAGACCGCCGCCGGCGAGCTCGCCGACAAGATGCGCGGCGAGCCGCAGCTCTTCACCCACGTCCGCCAGCCGGATGGCGGGCGGTTTTTCGATCGCAACGGCCTCTTGTTCCTGACCACCGAGGAGCTGGGCCAAGTCTCGCAGCAGCTGATCGCAGCGCAGCCGCTGATCGGCAGCCTCGCGCACGATCCCAGTCTGCGCGGTCTGTTCGACGCGCTGGCTACGTTTGTGTCGGGGGCCGGCACGGATACCGCGGCGGCGGCTCAGCTCGACCCGACATTGGCGATGATTGGCGATGTCGTGCAGGGAATCCTGAACGCCAAACCGCAAAGCCTCTCCTGGAACGAACTGATGACCGGGCGGAAGGCGACGCCGCGCGATCTGCGCCGCTTCATCCAGACCCGGCCGGTGCTCGACTTCTCCGGACTGGAGCCGGGCGCGACCGCGCGTGCCGAAATTCGCCGGCTGGCCACCGAGCTCGGCATCACGCCGGAGCGCGGTGCACGCCTCCGGCTGACCGGCCCGGTCGCGCTGGACGATGAGCAGTTCGGGACGCTGCGCGAGGGGGCGCTGCGCTCGACGGTGCTGTCCGTGGTGATGGTATGCGTGATTTTGTTCGTGGCGTTGCGCTCGGCAAAGCTGGTCGGCGCGATCATCGTGACGTTGGCCGCCGGGTTCGTGCTAACCGCCGGCTTTGCGGCGCTGGCGATCGGCTCGTTGAACCTGATCTCGATCGCCTTTGGGGTGCTGTTCATCGGCCTCGCGGTCGATTTCAGCATCCAGTTCAGCATCCGCTACCGCGACCAGCGATATCGTTTCGGGGCCTTCCCGGAAGCGCTCCGCAGCACGGCCCTGACGATAGGGCCGTCGCTCATCCTGGCAGCCGGCGCGACGGCGATCGGATTTCTGTCGTTTGTGCCGACCCGCTATACCGGGATCCAGGCGCTCGGCTGGATTGCCGGCACCGGCATGATTATCGCGATCGCGCTCAATTTCCTGCTGCTGCCGGCCCTGCTGACGCTGCTGCGGCCGCGCGGCGAGCCGGAGGCGATCGGGTTCCGCGCCGCCGGCCCGCTCGACCGCTGGCTGCTGGAGCGGCGTCAATGGGTCGTTGGCGCGGCTGTCCTGCTGGCCGCCGGCAGCATCGCGCTGCTGCCCTATGTCACCTTCGATTTCGACCCGCTGAACCTGAAAAACCCCAACACCGAGTCGGTGTCGACCGCGCGCGACCTGATGAACGACCCGATGACAAGCCCCTACACAGCCGAGGTCCTCGCGCCGTCCTTGGACGAGGCGAACGCGCTGGCCGAACGGCTCGGCAAATTGCCGGAGGTCGCGCAGGTCGTGACCGGCGCGAGCTTTATCCCGGAGGATCAGGACAAGAAGCTGCCGATCATCGAGGATCTGGCAGTGTTGCTTGGCCCCAGCCTGAACGATCCACAACCCTTGCAGCCGCCGAGCGACGAGGAAGTCCTGAAGGCAATGAGGACCTGCGCCGATAAGCTGCAGGCAGCCGCGAAGCCCGGCAGCCCGGCGGCACGCCTGGCGGCGGCGTTGCATGCGGCGTCAGCACGCGGACCCGAGATCATCGCCCCGCTCCGGGCGGCGCTGCTTGCCGGGCTGCTGCGGCGCCTTGACGGACTACGGCAGATGATCAAGGCGAAGCCGTTGACTTTGGCGAGCCTGCCGCCTTCGCTGCGCGAGGGCTGGATCACGCCCGAAGGCCGCGCTCGGGTCGAGGTCTTCCCACGCGGCGACGCGCGCGACCACCGCGCGCTGGAGGATTTTGTCGCTGCCGTGCACAGCGTCGCGCCGGACGCGACCGGGACACCGGTGACGATCCAGGAAGCCGGCCGGCTGATCAGCAAGGCCTTTGTCGATGCCGGAATGGTCGGGGTCGCCGCAATCACGATCCTGCTCGGAGTCGTGCTGCGGCGGCTGCGCGAGATGCTGATGGTCATCGCCCCGCTGCTGCTCGCGGCGTTGCTGACGCTGGCCGTGACCGTCGTCATCGGGAGGCCCCTCAACTACGCCAACATCATTGCACTGCCGCTCCTGTTGGGAATCGGCGTCGCGTTCGACATCTATTTCGTCATGAATTGGCGCGCCGGCCTGACCGATCACCTGCAGTCGAGCACGGCGCGCGCGGTGCTGTTCAGCGCGCTGACGACGTTGTCGGCATTCGGCAGCCTTGCTTTGTCGAACGACCCCGGTACCGCCGGCATGGGCGAGCTGTTGACGATCTCGCTCGCCTGCACACTGTTCTGCACCTTCATCATTCTACCGGCACTGCTCGGCCCGACCCGAGCCGTGACCGCAGAGACTGAACAACGCGAAGCCGCGGGCTAGCCTAAAAACCGGGTGCGACGTCGGCGTAGCTGGCCAGACCGATGCCGAGCTCCTCGATGCGACGCCGCACCCGCGGACTGATGAGCGCCGCCAGCTCCTCGGCAGGCCTATCTGTCGATGGAGCGGCGCCCGGTTCGTTGGCTGGATGGAAATAGATTTCGCTGAGCCCCTCGGGCAGAAAGGGCAAGATGCGAAGGACGCGGTTTTCGGTCATCCTGCCGCTCCAGGCAATGCCGAACACGTGGTCGTTAGAAGCAAGTCCGGCGTGCCGCAGCCGTCGCCGCAAAGCCGCGACGGCGAAGCCGGGCGGCGGCAAGGGCAGGCGCTCGCCCGGAAATGCCCGGCTCAGCGATTCTCTCGGTTCCGCCGGCAGGCGCATCGCGCGAATTCGGTAATCGCGGCCGATCTCGACGACGAGCCGCGCCACCGTCGGATGCAGATGCATGTGCTTGTGCGCGTTGACATGGTCGAGCGCGAGGCCGGTGGCGCGAAACGCCTCGAACTGGGCACGGATCTCGGCGGCGAGCCGCCGGCGCGCGCCGGGGCGGAAGAAAAAGCGCAACCCGGCTCGCAATGGATCACCATCGAATCGGCCATCGCGGTCGACAAGGCCGTCCAACTTGTGCGCCGGCAATACTGGGCTGCCGTCGATCAGCACGAGATGAAGACCGACATGCAATGAGGGTAGGCGCCGCGCCCGCGCGATCGCGTCCGCCGCAGCCGGCGCGCCGACCATCAGGCTTGCGGTAGATAGGATACCCTCGCGGTGCGCGCGCTCGACGGCGTCGTTGACCGCGATATGGCGGCCGAAATCGTCTGCAGTGACGATCAGCCGCCGCGCCCCAAGACTCAGCTCGCCATCTCCCGCTCGCGCAGAAACTGGAAGAACTCGATGCCTTCACGCAGTCGCCGCCGCATCATCTCGGGGCTCTTGAGCATCTCGCCGAGCAGCGAGGCGATCTTGCGGCGGCGGAAATAGAAGCGGCGATAGAAGGTCTCGACCGACTGGAAGATCTCGGTATGCGCCAGATGCGGGTAGTGCAATGGCGCGATCTGCACGCCGCGATCGTCGACCAGCTCGGCATGGCTGACGTCGAGCCAGCCGTTCTCCACCGCTTGGCGATACAGGTAGGTGCCGGGATAAGGCGCCGCGAGCGAGACCTGAATCGTGTGCGGGTTGATATCGGCGGCGAACCGGATCGTCTCCTCGATCGTCTCCTTGGTCTCGCCGGGTAGTCCGAGGATAAAGGTACCGTGAATCGTAATGCCGAGCTGATGGCAGTCCTTCGTGAAACGGCGGGCGATATCGACGCGCATGCCCTTTTTGATGTTGTTGAGGATCTGCTGGTTGCCGGTCTCATAGCCGACGAGCAGCAAACGCAGGCCGTTGTCGCGCAGGACTTCGAGCGTCGCGCGCGGCACGTTCGCTTTGGCGTTGCACGACCAGGTGACGCCGAGTTTCCCGAGTTCGCGTGCGATCGCCTCGGCGCGCGGCCGGTCGTCGGTGAAGGTGTCGTCGTCGAAGAAGAATTCCTTCACTTGCGGAAAGTAATCCCGCGCGAGCCGGATCTCCTCGATGACGTGCTCTACGCTGCGCACTCGGTAACGATGCCCGCCGACGGTCTGCGGCCACAAGCAGAATGTGCATTTCGAGCGGCAGCCGCGCCCGGTGTACAGCGACAGATACGGGTGCTTCAGGTAGCCGATGAAATAATCCTCGACCTTGAGGTCGCGCTTGTAGACCTCCGTCACGAAGGGCAGCTGGTCCATGTCCTCGAGCACCGGCCGGGCCCGGTTATGGATCACGACGCCGTTGCCGTTGCGGTAGCTGAGCCCGTCGATATCGGCGAAGCGGCGGCCCTCGGCGACTTCCTTGATCGTGAAGTCGAATTCCTCACGGGCGACGAAATCGATGGCGCGTGAGGCGGTGAGGCTCGGCTCCGGCTCGACCGCGACCTTCGCGCCGACGAGCCCGATCTTGAGCCTCGGATTTGTCTCCTTGAGCGCCTCGGCGACCTTGACGTCGGCCGCGAATGACGGGGTTGAGGTGTGCATGACTACGAGCTCGTACTCGCGCGCCAAGGGAAGCACATCGTCGAGCCGCTGCCGCGCCGGCGGCGCATCAATCAGCCGGCTGCCCGGTACCAGTGCCGCGGGCTGCGCAAGCCAGGTCGGGTACCAGAAGGAGCGGATCTCGCGGCGCGCCTGATAGCGCGAGCCCGCCCCGCCGTCGAAACCGTCGAATGACGGCGGGTGCAGAAACAGCGTCTTCATCATACCGGTTTATCCCCCTCGACGCTCATGCGCCCCCCCGGCTCGACCCGGAACAACTGGTCCCGCCATAAGACGCTGCGCCCGCAGAAGCTACCCAGAAATACGGCAAAGGACAAAAGGTCACGCAACGGCAAAAGCCACAACCCGCCGCTCGGCAAGGCAAGACGCCGAGCGATCACGGCGGCGGAAATCCATCGCGATAGGCACGAGACCAGCACGAGCCAGCATGCCGCGGCGCTGAACCCGGCTGCCGCTGCGGCCAGCACCGCTAGCATAATCGTATGCGTAATGATCGAACCGGCAAAGCCGAACGGCGCCATCGCCCGCACCGTGCGCGCCCAGCGCAGCTCGTGCCGCCACAGGCTCGCAAGAGACGGCTCGGCGACATGATTCTCGACGATATACGGCGACAACACCGTCGCGAGCCCTATTTCACGGACGGCGTCCCCGAGACGGTGATCGTCCGCCAATTCGTCGCGGATACGCGGGAATCCGCCGATCCGCTGCAACACCCCGCGGCGCAGCGCGATCGTCGCGCCAAAGCAGCCGCCGCCGGCCCCCAGCATTTCACCGAGCAGCGCGCTCGGCAGAAACGCGAAATTGATGTGCATCGCGCCCAGCCGCGACCACAGCCCACCGTTCGGCATGCCTTTGTAAAGGCACGTCACCACGCCGTTTCGCCGATCCTGCAGCGGCGCAGTGACCGCGGCGAGATAGTGCCGATCGACCCGCATATCGCTGTCGGCCATCACGATCGTGTCGTGCTTCGCGGCGGGGAGCATGTTCTCAAGGTTCGCGACCTTGAGGTTGCAGCCCCTGGCATGCGGATCGATGACGAGCGCGATATCCTGACCGGGATAGTTGCGGATTAATTCCCGGACGATCGGTAGGGCGGCATCGCCGCCGCGCCGTACCCCGAAGACGACCTGCATCCCGGAATAGTCCTGGTCCACGAACGAGGCCAGGTTCTCCGAGAGCCCGGGTTCCATCCCGTGAAGCGGCTTCAGCACTGAAACTGGCGGGCGTTCGGCCGGCACGGAAATCGGACGGCGCGCAAAGCGGAGCGCCGCCACGGTGCTACCGATCAAATAGGCCCAGGCCAGAATGAACACGATAATGAGGCCGATGGGGGTCATGCTCCTGCTGCCCCAGGTCCGGCGCGCGAACTCGGCTGCCTTACGGCGACGAGCCCTCCGTCCGAGCGCCCGGATGGTCCGCTGTCAATCGCCGCCGTGCCGCCGGCAAACCCGCCCAGCTGAGGCGTATTCGAGCAGAACAATGGCCGGTCAGAGCGGTCGAACGGTAACATTGTCGACTGGAACCCCTTCGCGAACCGCATACTGATCGAGCCTGCTGTAAAGGTCTATGCCGCCGTTCTGGAACGAAATCGCGCGGCACGCCGCCACGTTCTTGCCAGCACTCAAGCAACCCACTGTTCCGCGGTGCAGTGCCGCAAGGCGAGCCTCAGCCGCCACCTGGGATAAGCGATAGCAGACCCTTCGCGGCAGAATAGGATCAAAATTGACGCTGGGCTGTTCAGCCGGAGTGTGCGCCCAGGTATATGACTGTGTCGCAGCATTGCGCGCACCGCGCGAATTGTGGCAGGGATAGGCAACGACGGCTTCGCCCGGGCGAAGCCGCCCGTGCCCGCGGTGTTCGTTAACGAGGAGATGAGGCGAATGTTGAGAGTGGTGCTGGCCCAGCCCCGTGGGTTCTGTGCCGGCGTCGAGCGGGCGATCGAGATCGTCGAGCGGGCACTCGAGAAATACGGACCGCCGATCTACGTCAGGCACGAGATTGTGCATAACCGGCATGTCGTCGAGCGGCTGCGCGCCAAAGGAGCGCAGTTTGTCGACGAGATCGATGAGGTGCCACCGGGGTCCGTCACGATCTTCAGCGCCCATGGCGTCGCCAGTGAGATCGAGCGGCGGGCCGGCGAGCGCGGCCTGCCGGTCATCGACGCCACCTGCCCGCTCGTCTCCAAGGTGCATATCGAGGGGCAGCGCTATGCCAACCAGGGACGAGAGATCATCCTGATCGGCCATGCCGGCCATCCCGAGATCGAGGGCACGATGGGCCGGATCACCGGCCGGGTGCACCTGATCTCGCGTCCGGAGGAGGTCGCCAAGCTTAGGGTCGCCGATCCCGACAAGCTGGCGTTCATAACCCAGACAACCTTGAGCGTCGACGACACGCGCGCCGTCATCGAGGCGTTGAAGGCGCGCTTTCCGTCCATCGTCGGACCCGATACCAAAGATATTTGCTACGCCACACAGAACCGTCAGCGCGCGGCGCGCGAACTGGCCGAGCTCGTCGACGTCGTTCTGGTGGTCGGCGCGCCGAACAGCTCCAATTCCAATCGTCTGCGCGAGATCGCAGCCGAATCGGGCGTGCCGAGCTATCTGATCGAGGATGCCCAGGCGCTCGACCCCCGCTGGCTTGAAAGCGCTTCCTCGGTCGGCATCACGGCGGGCGCCTCGGCTCCCGAAGAATTGGTCGAAGAGCTCATCCAGCGCCTGCGCGAAATGACCGACACGCAAATCGAGATCCTGCCCGGCATCACCGAGAACGTTCGCTTTCGAATGCCCTCGCAGCTTGCCGAGGGCAGCTCACACGACTGACGCGCGGCAAAAAACAAGGAGCCTCCGTGGCCATCCCCTTGCAACAAAAAATCCGGGTCGGCGCCTATGTTCTCGGCCGCCATTTGCGCGGCGTTAAGCGCTATCCGCTGGTGTTGATGCTGGAACCGCTGTTCCGCTGCAATCTTGCCTGCGCCGGGTGCGGCAAGATCGATTATCCCGATGCGATCCTCAATCAACGCTTGAGCGTCGCGGAGTGCCTCGACGCGGTCGATGAATGCGGCGCGCCAGTCGTGGTCGTGGCCGGCGGCGAGCCGCTGCTGCATCGCGAGATCGAGGAGATCGTCGAGGGCATCATCGCCCGCAAGAAATTCGTCTATCTCTGCACCAACGCGCTGTTGCTCGAGAAGAAGATCGATCTGTTCAAGCCCAACCCGTTCTTTGCCTGGACCGTCCATCTCGACGGCGATCAGGAAGACCATGACCGCTCGGTGTGCCAGACCGGCGTCTACGACCGGGCGGTTGACGCCATCCGCCTCGCCAAGGAACGCGGGTTCCGCGTCAACATCAACGCGACCCTATTCGACACGGCCGAGCCGGAGCGGATCGCTCGCTTCTTCGATGCAGTGACCGAGATGGGCATCGACGGGATTACCGTCTCGCCGGGCTATGCCTACGAGCGCGCCCCCGACCAGGCGCATTTTCTCAGCCGCCGGCGCACCAAGGAACTGTTCCGCGAAATTTTCAGACGGCAGAATGGGCAGCGCTGGTCGTTCAACCAGTCAAGCTTGTTCCTCGATTTCCTGGCCGGCAATCAGAACTACCGCTGCACCCCATGGGGCAACCCAACGCGCAACTATTTCGGCTGGCAGCGGCCGTGCTATCTGCTCGGCGAGGGCTACACGAAGACCTTCAAGGAGTTGATGGAAGAGACGGATTGGGACGCTTACGGCACCGGTAATTACGAAAAATGCGCCCAATGCATGGTGCACAGCGGCTACGAGGCCACCGCGGTGGTCGACTCGGTGCATCACCCGCTGAAGGCTGCCGCGGTCAACCTCCGCGGGGTACGCACGACCGGTGAGATGGCGCCGGAAATTCCGCTCAACCGGCAACGGCCGGCCGAATACGTCTTCTCGCGTCACGTCGAAGAAGCGGTGGCCAGGCTGGATCGAGAGTCAGATCGAGGCAAACGCGAGCCGCAGCGCGCGGGCCGGGCCGGCTAGAGCGGTCAAAGCCTGCCGGGTCTCGCGCGCGAGCCCGAACAAAGAGGTAATCTGCCGCGGTCGGCGCAGCACCTCGGCCGCCACCCGGAAGACCGAAGGCGTGCCGTTTTCGGCGAGCGGGATCAGGGCGGCCGGCGGCAATTCCCGGGTCGACGGATCGGCGATTGTGCGCAGCACCAGAAACGGGATGCCAGCCGCCTCTGCGGCGCGGGCGACGATGGCGCTTTCCAGATCGACGGCAAGCGCGCCGGTGTCACGCCACGCGCTCATCTTGTCGTCCTCGGTCGCAAGGATCACGCGCGATCCGAGAACCGGTCCTTCAACGGCGCCGATCCGCCTTGCCAGGCCGGCAATATGTTGCTGAAAAAGCTCATTGGGACGCCAGTGCTTCTCGTCGCCGATTACCTCGGCCGACAGGATCACGTGTCCGGGCGCGAGATGTGGCGATAGCCCGCCCGCGACACCGAAGCTGACAAGACATTTCGCATCGCGGGCCGCGTCCTTGACGAGGGCCGTCGTGCGCTCTGGATCCCCAGCCCCGACAATGACTTGGAAACCGGCCGCTCTGGCAACCCTTGCCTCCGCCGCAAGGCCGGAGGTGCAGAGCACCGGTGTCAACGTGCGCATGCAGTCCCCTTCGCTGCGAAAACCGGATTAGCGTTCTTAGGGATGACCCACAACCCGCGGCATGTGCTCACACCCCCAAGCGCGGAACACAGCGGGCTACCTAGGCCTATGCATTACCGCAGCAGCACTCGGCTATCCAGCGTCGCACTTTCCCTACGCGATCCAACAGGTAATTGGCTACAAAAAAATCGACGCAACGCGGCAACCACAGGGAAGTTTCCCGGCGGTTGTTGCAGATCAGCCCGCGGCGCGCGGCGTCAGCCGAAACGCCGGCGGTACGTCGGGCTGCAGTGTAACGAGCCCGACCGGGGTTAGTAGCCGGTGGGATGCGAGCTCGATTCGAAACGCCCGGACCAGGCTCGCCACGATCAGCACCAGTTCGGTCAGTGCAAACGGCGAGCCGACGCAGATTCGCGGCCCGGCGCCGAACGGCAGGTAGGCAAAGCGCGGCGGCGGCACAGCATCCGGCATGAAACGCGAGGGGTCAAAACGATCCGGCGCCGGCCAAAAGCGCCGATGCCGGTGGATGATCCAGGGAGCAATCAGGACGAGCGATCCCTTTGCGACCGGGACGCCAGCTGCGTCGTCCTGATCGAGCGCCTGGCGTACGATGACGAAAGCCGGCGGATAGAGGCGCAGCGACTCGTCGACGACCGCGCGCGTGCGGATCAACTGCGGCAGGAGTTCGGCGGCGTTATCGGGTGCGAGCCCGAGCGGCTTGATCTCTGCCGCAAGGCGTTCCTGCTCCCCCGGGTGCTTCGCCAGCAGATAAAGGGTCCAGAACACCGCCGCTGCGGTCGTCTCATGGCCGGCGACGACAATCGTCGCGATCTGGTCGGCAAGCCTCTCGGCCGTGAGCGCCGGCGGCGTGTCGGCGCCCGCGGCAGCCAGGACGTCGAAGAGATCGTGCGGCGCGCCTTCGCGGGGTCGCCCGGTCCGGCCGGCGATGATGCGGCCGATCAGCCGCAGCCAGCGCCGGCGAAAGCGGGCGCGGGCAAAATCGGCCGGCGCAGGAAGCCCGAGCGGCAACAGAAAATCGGCCAGGCTCGGGCGGCCAAGCCGTGAGGCGTAGTGCAGGATCAACTCGCGCAATTCGGGGCCGTATTGTCGCATGTCGAGGGAGAAGATGGCGCCACCGATGATCTCCAGCGCGAGCCGCTGGAACGCCGGAACTAAGTTGACCGGGCCGTCGATCGTGGCGAGATCGGCAGTCAGCCGGCTAGCTACGGCGACGACCTGCCGCGCCAGGAGGTGAACGGTACGCGGTGCAAAGGCCGGCGCTACCGAGCGGCGCTGCTGCCGCCATTCCTGGCCCGCGCTGAGAAACAGCCCGCGCCCGAACATCGGCCGCAACACGCGCGTCGCGGTGGGGCTGCGCCGGTAATTGCGTGAGTTGTCGATCAGCACGTGGCGGATCGCCTCCGGCCGCTGCAGCAGGAAGTGCTCGCGGCCGAAGAACCGCTGAACGACGAAATCCTCGAAAAACGCCTCCTCCGGAAACGCCGCCAAGGCATTGCCGCGCAGCGCACCCGAGACCACGCGCCAGGACAAATGCCCGGTGCTGGTCGATGAAGCGGGCCGACCGAGGCTGAGCGTCTGCATTCCGATACCCTGCGCCTGGGATCGGCGCCCAAATACCGGGCTTTCTCGCGCCAGCGACCCCACACGGTCTACGCGGGAGACTGGGCCGGGTTCCGCCCCGGCCGGAGCGTTGGCGGCTACAGCCCGAAGGCGACCCGTCGCGAATTGGCCAATGACAACCGCCGGTAGCGGGCCAATGCAAACAACGGAAAGAATGCGCGATAACCGTGGTAGCGCAGGTAAAACACGCGCGGAAAACCGACCGCCGTGTACCACGGCTCGTCCCAGTTGCCGTCGCGATCCTGCGTCTCGATCAGATAGGCGATGCCGCGCGCCACCGCCGGATGCGTCACCTCGCCGGCCGCCATCAGCGCGAGCAGGGCCCACGCGGTCTGCGAGGCGGTGCTGTAGGACGCCTCGCCATGCGCCTTATCCGGCCAGTAGCTCTCGCCGGATTCGCCCCAGCCGCCGTCGGCCCGCTGATGCGACAAGAGCCAAGCGACAGCGCGGCGGATCTCGCGCGATGCGGAATCGACGCCGATCGCGTTCAATGCGGCCAGCACCGACCAGGTGCCGTAGATGTAATTGGTGCCCCACCGGCCGAACCAACTGCCGTCCGCCTCCTGCTCGCGCCGCAGAAAGGCGAGCACGGCCGCCACCGCCGGGTGGTCGGTCGCGAAGCCGCGCTGGGCCAGGAAGCCAAGGCAGCGCGCGCTGACATCGGCGGTCGGCGGATCGAGCAGCGCGCCGTGATCGGCGAACGGGATATGATTCAGGTAATAGTGCGAATTGTCGGCGTCGAACGAACCCCAGCCGCCATTGCGGCTCTGCATGCCCAGTATCCATTCGGCAGCCCGGTCGATCGCCGTCTCATAGATCCCGCCATCGAAGCGGTCGAGCGCCAGCGCCACCGCCGCGGTGTCGTCGAGGTCTGGATAGTGCGGGTTGGCGTATTGGAATGCCCAGCCACCCGGCCGTAAGCCCGGCCGGGCCGCCGCCCAGTCCCCAACGACATCGAGCACTTGCTTGTCCGCGAGCCAGTCGAGCGCCTGCCGAACCGCCGGCGTCAGGCGCGTCTCTCCAACCTCCATCAGCGCATGGCAGGCGAGCGCGGTGTCCCACACCGGCGACAAGCAAGGCTGGCAATAGCCTTGCTCGCCGTCGACGACGACGAGTTTGCGCAGTGCCGCCGCAGCACTGACCCGGTCGGGATGATCCGGCGGATAGCCGAGGCAGTCGAACATCATCAGCGAGTTGGCCATCGCCGGGAAAATACCGCCGAGCCCGTCCTCGCCGTTGAGGCGCTCGGTGACGAAGGCGACCGCCTTCTCGATCGCGCGCTGGCGCCGCTCGGCCGGGAACATCGGTTCGGCCAGGCGCACAACGCGATCGAGCAATGTGAAAGCATAGCCGGTTGCCGATGGGGTCGCCGGCAGGATCCAGCTGCGTACGGTCTCGGCCGGCTCAACGAATAGCTCCGGGATCCTGATCCCGCGCGGATTGCGCGCCCGTGGGCGGAGCGCCATCAAGACCAACAAGGGCACCAGAACGGTGCGCGACCAGTACGAGATCTTGTCGACGTGGAACGGGAACCAGCCGGGCAACAGCATGATCTCGATCGGCATAACCGGCACCGCGTTCCACGGCACCTCGCCGAACAGGGCCAGCAGGATGCGGGTGAAGACATTGCAGCGGCTGGCGCCGCCACGCGCCAGGATCGCGGCGCGGGCACGCTCCATATGCGGCGCGTCGATCGGCTCGCCGGCTGCCTTCAGGGCGAAATATGCTTTAACCGAGGCGCTGAGATCGAGTTCGCCGCCATAGAACAGCTGCCAACCGCCATGCTCGCCCTGCGAGGCTCGCAGATAGCTCGCGATGCGCCGTTCGATCTCGGGCTCCGGAGTGCCGAGATAGTGCTGCAGCAGCACGTATTCGGCCGGGATCGTCGCGTCGGCCTCGAGTTCAAACACCCAATGGCCGTCCTCATGCTGCAGTGATAGCAGCGACCCGACCGCACGGCCGATCGCGTCGTTGAGGCCGGGCACGTGCAACGCCGGGCTGACGATCGGCTGGCTTTTGGCTCTCGCGGTCATTCCTTGGGTCATGGCAATGCGCGCTGGCGATCCTCTGTGATTTCCGGGGTTTCGGTCTGCCGGGCAGCGATGGGATTAACGACCGTGGAAGGATTGCGATCTCGACCCACCCGAGCCGCTGCGGCAAAGCCAGAGCGAATAGCGCCTTCAACCGTAGCAGGCAACCCAGTATCGACATAATCGCCTGCAAGGTGAAGATTGTTCCATCGCGTGGCGGTTGAGGGGCGCCTTTCCAGCTGTGCCGGGGTGGCCCGGAAAGTCGCCCGCCGTTCCTTGACAATGCGGGTCGAAGGCACCGGATCCGGCGCGATTCGGTAGGCGGCCGCGACATCCCGCCACAGTCGCCGGCCCAGCGCTTCGGCGGGCTCGTCGACCAGCCCATCGGCGGCGCTGACCGTTACCGAAACGATCTCCCGCTTCTTGAAGACCCATTCGGCGGTGCCGCCGACGAGCCCGGCGAAGAGCGGCGCCTCAGCTGGTGCGACATGGCGGAAGTGGGCGTTAACGATTGGCGCGTGATCCTCCGGCACCGTAAGGCCCGGGATGACCCGCGCCGCCACACTCGCCGGCACTGCAAAAATTACGTTATCATAAGCACTTAATGATACTTTGTTGTCCTCGAACATGAGGTTGGCAGCGCGGGTTGAAGCGAATTCGATACTGCGCAGCCGCGCGCCAAAACGGATTTCGGCGCCCTGCCGCTGAAGCAGCGCCAAGGCCGGATCGACCAGGCTCTCCGAGAGACCCTCATGCGGCACTAGAGCGCGGCAAGCCGCCCCGCCGCGGCCGAGGGTCTCGGCCAATACCCGCCAGAACAGACGAGCCGAGCCCTGGTTGACGCCGGTGTTCAGCGCCGCGACCGCGATCGGCTCCCATAAGCGCTGAAGCAGCAGCCCCCCGGGATCGAGCACTCCGGCGATCGTGGCCTTTGCGGACGCACGGCGGAGCCTGAGCGCTTCCAGATAGTCCCTGGGTCGCGTGCCGGGAACCCGGCGGGCCGGGTCGAACAGCCACCAGGGGATCGCACCCCGATTGGGCCGCAATTCCCAGCGTTCGCCGGTCCCGAGATCGATGAACGGGATTGCGGCTTCGTCCGGCCGCTGGAACGTGTCGAGCGCGCCGATCTGCTCGATATAGGCCGACGCTGCCGTGTTCCCGGCCAGCAGCAGATGGTTGCCGTTATCGATACGGCAGCCTAGCTCGGGGTCGAAGAAAGACCGGCAGCGCCCGCCGGCATGCTGGCTCGCCTCGTAGAGCGCGACTCGATGGCCGTCTGTGGCCAGCCTGACGGCAGCGGCGAGGCCGGCGATCCCGGCGCCGACGACATGCACCCGGCCCGGCCCGGTCATAGGAGACCGTGGCGCAACACCAGCCATAGCTTGCGCGGCTTCGACAGGCTGATACGTTTGCTCGGATCGCGCCACCCCCCTCGCAGCAACGCCTCGAGCATTGCACGATAGAGGCCGCCCATGACCGCGGCCGGCCGCATCGCGCGTCGCGAGCAACGCCCCATAGCCCGCCCGGCCTCGTTGAAATGGGTCAACGCCAGCCCGGCCACATCGCGGCACACGGCCGGCAACGCCGGATGTCGCAGCACCGTCAGCGGCTCGGTGCTGGCAATGCCATGCCGCTCCAGGATCTCGCGCGCGAGGTAGAGCCGCCCACGCTGCGCATCCTCATCAAGGTCGCGCAGGATATTGGTCAGCTGCAGCGCGCGGCCAAGGTGGTCGGCCACGGCGTGAGCCGCGGGGCTCGGGTCCCCGAACACATGCACCGACAAATGCCCAACCGCGCCCGCGACCCGCCCGCAATAGAGGTCGAGGGTGGCGAGATCCGGTGCGCGGATATCCTCAACCGCATCCATTTCCATACCGTCGATAACGGCGTGGAAGTCCTCGCGGCGCAGCCGGTAGCGCTCGACCGGCTCGACTAGCGCGCGAGCGACAAGGTGATTCGGGCGGCCGGCGTAGAGCGCGTCGACTTCGCGGCGCCAGTCCGCCAACGCCACCTGCTTCTGGGTTGGCGGCGCGGTATCGTCGGCAATGTCGTCAACCTCGCGGCAGAAGGCGTAGATCGCGTACATGCCTTCCCGCCTCTCGCGGGGCAGCAGCCGCATCGCCCAATAGAACGAGGTTCCGGCCGCTTCGACCCTGTGGCGAATGGCCTCTCGCAATGACGCGTCGTCGGGGACGGCCCCGACGGTATCCCATACCGTTCCGGTCATCGCTTGCGGGCGAGGATACCGGTCAGGAATGCTGCCGCGAAATCGCTTTTGGAGAGCTTGACGCGGGTGGCGAGCGGATCGCCCTGCCGCAAGCGGCGGGCGAGCCGGCCGGCGAGCGAGACGATGACCGCGGATTCCCAGCGCAGGCCGCGGGCGCCTACGCGCGACGGCAGGTCGCGGGCGGCGGCGATCAGCGCTTCGGTGCGGTCAAGCAGCGAATCGATGACTCGGCGCAGTCCCGAATTGGCCGACGGCGCCGTAAGCGCCTCGACCGTGCAGCCGGCGGCCGCGAGATCGTCGAGCGGCAGATAGACCCGGTCGAGCGCGCGATAATCCGCGGCGCAATCCTGCAAATGGTTCAGCACCTGCAAGGCGGAGCACAATGCGTCCGACGGCGGCCACCTGTCCCGGCTCTCGCCATGCAGATCGAGCAGTTGCCGTCCGACGGGCGAGGCGGAGAAGCGGCAGTACTCCATCAGATCGTCCCAATCTCGGTACCGCAATTTGGTTGCATCGAGGCGGAAGGCGTGCAGCACGTCATGGCAATGTTGGGCGGTGACGCCGGTTTCGGCGAGGCTATGGCGCATCGCCGCGGCGGCCGGCGAATCCTCGCCCGGCGCGCCGCCCTCAATTCCATCCAGGATCGCCGCCATGCGGTCTAGGCGGCGGATCTTGTCGTCGGCGGTCAGCGCCGGGTTGTCGGCAATGTCGTCCGCGTTCCGGGCAAAGCGGTAGAAGGCGTGCACATGAGCCCGCAGATCGCGCCTGATCAGCCACGAGCCGACCGGGAAATTCTCGCCGCTGCGCCATTTGCCGGACGGCGTTTCGACAGCCCCGGTTTCGGGAGGGGGGGTGTCGGCGGCAAGAGCGGTCATCCGAGGTACCCGTTGGCCTTGAACCAGCCGACCGCATCGGCGATCGCCTGGCGCGCCGGCCGTGGCGCATAGCCTAACTCGCGCACTGCGCGCGCCGAACTGAAGAACATCGTCTTTTTCGACATACGCGCGCCATCCAGCGTGACGAACGGCTCGCGGCCGGTCAACCGCGCAAGCGCCTCGGCTCCGGCCGCGACCGGCAGGATCGCGGCATAGGGGATCTTGAGCGAAGGCGGCCGACGACCGCTGAGCCGCGCCACCTCCGCGAGGATTTCGGCCAGGCTCAGATTCTCGCCGCCCAGGATGTAGCGGCGCCCGATTTCTCCGGCCTCGGCGGCGAGCAGATGGCCGACCGCGACGTCCTCGACATGCACGACATTGAGCCCGGTATCGACAAAGCCCGGCACTCGGCCGCGCGCGGCCTCGACGATGACACGGCCGGTCGGGGTCGGCTTGATGTCGCCAGGGCCAATCGGGGTCGAGGGGTTGACGATGACGGCCGGGAGCGAGCGCTCGGCGACAAGTCTGCGGACGACGGCTTCGGCGTCGAATTTCGAGCGCTTGTACGGGCCGATCATATCCTCGGCACGGCTCACCGTGTCCTCGTCGGCAACCCCGCGCGGTACGATTCCGAGCGTTGCGACGCTGCTGGTATAGACGATGCGTTCGACGCCGGCCGCGAGCGCCGCCAGCATCAGCTCGCGGGTGCCGCCGACATTGGCGCGGAACATCGCCTCCGGATCGGGCACCCAGAGCCGGTAGTCGGCAGCAACATGGAACAGGTAGCGACATCCCGCAACCGCGGCGGCGAGCGAGGGCGTATCCTCGAGCGAACCCTGCACGACATCGAGCGAGAGACCTTTCAGATTGCGCCGGTCGCTGCTCGGCCGCGCCAGTACCCGCACCGGATGCCCTGCCTTGAGCAGCACCCGCGCGACCGCCGAACCGACAAAGCCGGTGGCGCCAGTGACCAGGCACAGGCCGGAAGGAAGCGTCATCTCAGCGAACTGGGCCGGCGCGGACCCAATCGCCAATGCGCTGCACGACTGCCGCCTCGATGCCGAGAAAGCCATGCGGCGACATGGCCTCGCATGGATCCGATTGGATCTGACTGCTCGCCACGATCACGACCTCCTTGCGTGACGAGCGGGTCAATGCCGCCGCCAAGGTCTGGGCGTCGCTAGGCGGCGTCACCATGCAGGCGTCGTCCTGATTCGCGACTACGAGCGCCGGCACAGCGATCAACCCGGGCTCGCTGTCGAAGACGGTCTCGCCGCCTCTGCCCCAGCGCGTTACTGAAGAGGTCAGCACGACCCCGGCGATCTTGCCGCTCAGGTGAGCGGCGCCGTTAGCGGCAGCGATCGAGCCCTGGCTGGTCCCGACCAGCCACACCGGCTCATTGATGCGAGAATGCGCAAAATCAATCGCCCCATCGATCGCTGCGACGTACTCGCTGGCGTGCCGCTCGCCCAGCAGCGAAGTGCCGTTGGGAGAACCGAGGATCTCCACGGCGAACCCTTGGGCGACCCAAAGGGGCTGCGTTCGGACCAGGAAATTCCGGTTGGTGGTTGTCCCGCCAGCGCTGATATCGACGATCCCCGTGCCGCCGGGAAACATGATCAGCATCGCCCGTGGATTGGCGGGGCTGGCGAACAACACGCGCTCGCTACCACCCGATGCCAGCGGAATGTCCGCCGCGATGTTCTGTGCCGACAGCGGCTGGGCGAAAGCGCTCAGGCCGATCGCGAGGACGGTGGCAGCTGTAGCCCGCCACATCCCAATCTCTCCGTCATTCAGCGAGGCCGGCAATCAGTCAGATGCGGCCGTGACAATGCTTGAATTTCTTGCCCGAGCCGCAAGGACAAGCCGCATTGCGCGGCGTCCCCGCCCATGGCGCCCGGGTCGCAACTCGCTCCCGCTGGCCCGCAGGGTTGTTGCCGTCGTGCCCGTTCGAACGCCGCGGCCGGCCGCGACCTTGGCTGCCGGGCAGACCTGCCGGCAAGGCCGCTTCCGCCATCGCCATCTCGCGCTCGGCCGGTCGCGGTTCGCCGAACACCATCTCGCCATAGCCGGGCGGGGGTGGCGGGGGCTCCATTCGCAATTCGACATGGCTCAACACGGATGTCACTTGCTGGCGCAGGTTGACCAGCATCTCCTCGAACAGGTCGAAGGCTTCCCGTTTGTATTCGTTGAGCGGATCGCGTTGCGCATAGGCCCGCAAGTTGATGGCTTGACGCAGATGATCCAAGGAGAGCAGGTGGTCCTTCCAGGTCTGGTCGAGCAGCTGCAACAACAGGCTCTTTTCGGCCATGCGCATCAGGTCGGGGCCGTAATTCGCGGTCTTTTCGGCCATCTTTCGGTCGGCGGCGACAACGACCCGCTCCCCGATCGCGTCATTGTCGATGCCTTCTTCCTTGGCCCATTCCGCCAATGGCAAATCGAGCGCCAACAGCCGCATGCATTCGGCGTGCAGGCCGGCAACATCCCATTGCTCGGCCAGTGCGTTTTCGGGGATGGCCCGCGCCACGACTTCGGAGATCGTCTCGTTGCGCATGTCGGCGACGGTCTCCGCAACGTCGCGCGCGCTCATGATGTCGCGGCGCTGTTCATACACGACCTTGCGCTGATCGTTCATGACGTCGTCGAACTTCAGGAGCTGCTTGCGGATATCGTAGTTGCGCGCCTCGACCTTCTGCTGCGCCTTGGCGAGCGCCTTGTTGACCCAGGGATGAATGATCGCCTCGCCGTCCTTGAGGCCGAGGCGCTGCAGCATCGAATCCATCCGCTCGGAGCCGAAGATCCGCATCAAATCGTCTTGCAGCGACACGAAGAATTTGGAGGCGCCGGGATCGCCCTGGCGCCCCGAGCGGCCGCGCAGCTGGTTGTCGATCCGGCGGCTCTCGTGCCGCTCGCTGCCGATGACGAAGAGCCCACCAGCGTTGCGCACGACCTCGCGCGCCGCCTCGATCTCTGCGCGGATTTCCGCCGCCCGCTTCTCGCGCTCTGCCGGATCTTCGATCGCCGCCAGATCGGTCCTGAGCCGCATGTCGAGATTGCCGCCGAGCTGAATGTCGGTTCCGCGACCGGCCATGTTGGTGGCAATCGTCACGTTCCCGGCCCGGCCCGCCTGGGCGATGATGTAGGCTTCCTGCTCGTGATAGCGTGCGTTCAGCACGTTGTGCGGGATCTTGTGTTTCTTGAGCAGCTCCGAAAGCGCCTCGGATTTCTCGATGCTGACCGTGCCGCACAATACCGGCTGCTGCCGCTGCCGGCACTCCACTATCTGCTCGACGACCGCATCGAATTTTTCACGCGTCGTGCGGTAGACCTCGTCGTCGTTATCAGCGCGGATACACGGCTCGTTGGTCGGGATCTCGATAACCTCGAGCCGGTAGATGTCACCGAACTCTTCCGCCTCGGTCATCGCCGTGCCGGTCATGCCAGCGAGCTTCGGATACATGCGGAAGTAGTTCTGGAACGTGATCGAGGCGAGCGTTTGGTTCTCGTTCTGAACCGTGACGCCTTCCTTCGCCTCAAGCGCCTGGTGCAGCCCCTCCGAATAGCGCCGCCCTTCCATCATTCGGCCGGTGAACTCGTCGATGATGACGATCTTGTCGTCCTTAGCGATGTAGTCGGTATCGAGCGCGAACAGTTTGTGCGCTCGCAAGGCCTGATTCACGTGGTGAACCAGCGACACGTTCTGGATGTCATAGAGAGAGCCCGAGTGCAGCAACCCGGCTTCGCGCAACAGCCCTTCTATCTTCTCTTGTCCCGTTTCGGTCAGCGTGACGGTACGCTGCTTCTCGTCCTTCTCGTAATCCTCCGCGGCGAGGGCCGGGATCAGCTTGTCGACCTGGATATAAAGCTCGGAATTGTCCTCGGTGGGGCCTGAGATGATCAACGGCGTGCGCGCCTCGTCGATCAGGATCGAATCGACCTCGTCGACGATCGCAAAGTGGAACGGCCGATGGACCATGTCCTCGAGCCGGAACTTCATGTTGTCGCGCAGATAATCGAAGCCGAGCTCGTTGTTCGTGCCGTAGGTCACGTCGCACAGATAGGCCTGCTGGCGCTCATGATCGTCGAGCTCGTGCACGATGCAGCCGACGCTCATGCCGAGGAGGTTGTAGATCTGTCCCATCCACTCGGCGTCGCGCTTGGCGAGGTAGTCATTGACCGTGACGACATGGACGCCATTGCCGGTCAGCGCGTTGAGGTAGACCGGCAAGGTGGAAACCAAGGTCTTGCCTTCGCCGGTCTTCATCTCGGCGATCATGCCGCGATGCAGCACGATGCCGCCCATCAGCTGCACGTCGAAATGGCGCTGGCCGAGCGTCCGCTTGGCGGCCTCGCGCACCGTCGCGAAAGCCTCAACGAGGAGATCGTCGAGCTCGGCGCCGTCTTCGAGCCGCTGCCGAAACTCCGCCGTGCGGGCGCGCAACGCCTCGTCCGACAGCTTTTCGAGGTCGGGCTCCAATTCATTGATCTGCTCGACCACCGGCTCGAGGCTCTTGACGTAACGATCGTTGGCGGAGCCGAACAGCCGCCGGGCTAAGGCGCCTAACATGAGGACCTCGGAAAACGGACGATGGGGTGAGAAAGCGAGCGCACGGCGACAGTTGACAGATAGGCCGGCGCCGCGGGGGTGTCAATTCGCCGAGCCCCGCCCGCCGGCTTCAATTGCACATACAATTTCGGGCGCGACTTGTTCGCGCCGGCCCGATATGCGACATCAACGCCCGCCGCGCCGTCCCGCCCGGAGACACCCTTCGATGCCCGCAATTTCGCCGCTCGCTCCCGCCGGTTTTCCCGATCTGAAGCCGATCGCGGGCGTGCGCCTTTCCGCTTATGCCGCCGGCGTCCGCTATGCCGGGCGCGACGACGTGATGCTGGCCGAGCTTGCGCCGGGAACGACGATCGCCGGCGTGCTCACCCAGTCGAAGACCCCGGGGGCGCCGATCGATTGGTGCCGCGCCTGCCTGCCGGGCGGCTCGGCGCGGGGGATCGTTGTCAATTCCGGCAACGCCAACGTGTTTACCGGCCGGGCCGGCCGCGAGGTTTGCGAGCGCACCGCAGCAGCGGCGGCGCAGCTCTTCGGCTGCAGCCCGCGCGAGGTATTTATCTCGTCGACCGGCGTCATCGGCGAGCCGCCGCCGGCCGCGAAGATCATCGATGCCCTGCCCAAGATCGCCGCGTTCCTCGACACAGCGGCCTGGGAGCCTGCGGCGCGCGCGATCATGACGACCGATACCTTCCCGAAGGGCGCAACCGCAACCGCGACGATCGGCGGCACGACCGTGCGGATCAACGGGTTTGCCAAGGGCTCCGGGATGATCGCGCCCGATATGGCGACGATGCTGGCCTATCTCTTTACCGACGCCGCCCTGTCCGCCGCGGTGTTGCAGCCGCTGCTCAAGGCCGCCGCCGACCGCTCCTTCAACTGCGTGACGGTCGACGGCGACACCTCGACGAGCGACACCCTGCTGCTGTGCGCGACCGGCCAGGCCGAAAACGCCGCGATCAGCAGCGCCGACGACCTGCGGCTCGCCGATTTCCGCCGCGCCCTTGACGCAGTCTCGATCGACCTGGCACAGCAGCTCGCGCGCGACGGCGAGGGCGCCGAGAAATTCGTCACGATCGAGGTCGCCGGCGCCGAAAACGACCAGGCGGCGCGGCGGGTCGGGCTGTCGATCGGGAACTCGCCGCTGGTCAAGACGGCGATTGCCGCCGGCGACGCCAATTGGGGCCGCATCGTCATGGCGGTCGGCAAGGCCGGCGAGAAGGCCGAGCGCGACCGGCTGTCGATCTCGGTCGGCGGCATCCAGATCGCCGCCGAGGGCGGCCCGGTGCCGGGCTATCGGGAGGGGCCGGTCAGCGAGCATATGAGGGGGCGCGAGATCCACATCGCGGTCGATCTCGGGCTCGGCTCGGGCCGGGCGACGATTTGGACCTGTGACCTGACGCATGGATACATCGACATCAACGGCAGCTACCGCAGCTGAGGGCACCCGGCCGATCGTCCTGGTCGCCGCGGTCGCACTGATCGACACGGATGGGCGCGTGCTGCTGGCGCAGCGCCCGGAAGGCAAGCCCATGGCCGGCCTCTGGGAATTTCCCGGCGGCAAGGTAAATGCGGGCGAGACGCCGGAAACGGCGCTGATTCGCGAACTTGACGAGGAGCTCGGCATCGACGTCGTCGCGAGCTGCCTTGCTCCCTTCACCTTCGCGTCGCACGCCTACCCGGAATTCCATCTCCTGATGCCGCTTTATGTCTGCCGCAAATGGTCCGGCGTCGTGACCGCGCGCGAGGGACAGCAGCTGAAATGGGTACGTCCAGCGCGGCTTGGCGACTATCCGATGCCGCCGGCGGACAAGCCGCTCATCGCGATGCTTCGAGATCTGCTTTAGCCGGGTTTCTTCAATGCATCGGCGAAGCGATGGGTGGCGCTGCCACGCGGCAAAGGCTTGGGCTGGCTCGGATGCGGCGCCCAGCCCGCGAGGAACAGGATCTCGAAGCTCGCTGGAATGCGCCCCTCGCTGCCACCGAACTGTTCCGCATGTACCATTGCGGCGCGCGCCAGAGTGGCGCGGCGCATAAGGCCGCGCCGCCGCGCCGAGAGCGCATTCGTTTCGCCCATCGCCCTGAGCTCGCGCATCAGCGCCAGCGCATCGGGGTAGGTCGCGGTGATCGTGTCGCTGTCGGCGACCGGCATCGCAAAGCCGGCGCGCTGCAAGAGGGACGCGGCATCGGCCAGCTCGATCGAGGGCGAGACGCGCGGGCTGACCCCACCCTCCTCGGCCAGCTCGGCCTCGAACAGCGCGGTGCGCAACTCGACGAGGGTTTGGCCGCCGAGCATCGCCGCCAGCAGCAGCCCGTCCGGCTTCAAGGCCCGGCGGAGTTGCAAAAGGGCCCCAGGCAAGTCGGCGGTCCAATGCAGCACCAGCACGCTGGCGATCAGATCGAAGCTCGCGTCGCGAAACGGCAGCCATTCGGGGTCGGCGGCGACGCGTGGTCCCGGTGCGCCGGCCAGAAAGGCTACCGAAGGTTCCGCCGCGACGATTTGAACGGTTCCGGGACGCTTTGCGAGGGCGCGCGTCAGAATGCCGTCCCGCGCGCCAAGATCCAGGGTTACCGGGAAGTCGCGCTGGACCAGATCGAGGCGGTCGAGCAGTCGATCGGCGACCTCGGCGTGCAGAAAATCGGCGCCGCCGTTCTGATCTCGAGCAAGGCGCGCCGCGCGGTCGCGGTGCAGCCGCCAAGCGCGCCGGTCGAACAGGTCTGTCGCGGGGGGATCAGCAGGCATGTCGGCGCGCGCAGCCTCGCAGCGTTTGCGCGTTACGGTTGACGCGCCGCTTGACGCCCGGCTTGACGAGGTAGGGCGCAAGCGGATGATGGGAAGCGATGCAGCTTTCGGCAAGCCTGCCCAGCCAGTTGCGGCGGCTCGGCCGCGCCGTCGTCGACGGCGTGCTGCCGCCGCGCTGCCTTGCCTGCAATGCGATCGTCGACGAACCGGACGCGCTGTGCGGCGGCTGCTGGGCCGGAATGACCTTCTTCGCGCCGCCGTGGTGCGCAATATGCGGGCTCCCCTTCCCGCACCCGATGGGCGAGGAGGCAGTGTGCGCCGATTGCGCCCGGCAGCGGCCGAGCTGGGATCGGGCGCGGGCCGTCATGCGCTACGACAAGCACAGCCGGCACCTGGTGCTCGCGCTGAAGCACGCCGACCGTACGCATGTGGCACGCGCGCTCGGCCGCTGGATGCGCCGCGCCGGGGCCGAACTGCTCGACAACGCCGATGTGCTCGTGCCGGTGCCGCTGCATTGGACCCGCCTGTTCGCGCGCCGCTACAACCAGGCCGGATTGCTGGCGCATGCGATCCGGGCAGCCGGCGGCCCTGCGGTGGCGCCGGATTGGCTGGTACGCCGCCGGCGCACCCCGTCGCAAGGCCGGCTCGGCCCCACGGCGCGGGCGCGGAACGTGCGCGGCGCGTTTGCGGTGCGGCGCGGGCGCGATGTCAAGGGCAAGCGGATCGTGCTGGTCGACGATGTGCTGACGACCGGCGCCACTGTCGAGGAATGTGCGCGCGTGCTGCATCGCGCCGGCGCCGGGTTTGTCGGCGTGCTGACGCTGTCGCGGGCGGTGCGCGCCGGCGGCTGAGCCAGCCGCGCCAAGTGGGAGGTGAACGATGGCCACGGCGAATGGTCAGGGTTATCGCGCCGGCATGGTCGATTTGAAGACCGGGCAAATCAGCCGCGAGATCTTCGTCAATGAAGCCATCTATCAACAGGAACTGGAACGGGTATTCGCGCGCGCCTGGCTCTTTATCGGGCATGAGAGCCAGATCCCGAACCCCGGCGATTTCGCGGTCTCCGGCATGGGCGAGGAATCGGTCATTCTGTGCCGCGACCGTACCGGCGAGGTGCACGTTTTCCTGAATTCGTGCCGGCACCGCGGCATGAAGGTGTGCCGCTATGACGAGGGCAACACGGCGGTATTCACCAGCCCGTATCACGGCTGGACCTACGGTACCGACGGGCGGCTCGTCGGGGTGCCGTTTTTCCGCGAGGCGTATCGCTCCACGCTCGACCGCTCGCAATGGGGGCTCGTCGAGGTCGCGCAGCTGGCGCGCTACAAGGGGACGGTGTGGGCCACCTGGGATCAGGCGGCGCCGTCCTTTTTCGACTATCTCGGCGATTTCCGCCGCTATCTCGATCTGACGCTTGATGGCTGGGACGGCAGCGATGGCGGCAGCGAAATCATCGGCGGCGTCCAGAAATGGCTCATTCCCTGCAACTGGAAATTCCCGGCCGAGAATTTCAGCGGCGACAGCTATCATAATATCAGCCACCGCTCGGTCGATCTCGCCGGGATCGGCCCGTCGGGCAGCGGCCGGCGCGACACGCGCGAGCGGCAGATGGCGCGAAGGCTGCAGATCTGCTTTCCGGAGCGCGGCCATCAGACCGGCGTTTACGTGCTGCCCAAAGGGGAATCGACGCCACCCGCTTATCAGCACTCGCCGATCGTGTCGGAGTATTTCGCGCATTGCGAAGCCGAACGCCGGCGCCGGTACGGCGACTGGGGCCGGGTGACCGGCAGTCCGGGCGAGGTGTTTCCGAACACCGCGCTGCATCCGCGCCAGCCGCGCACGATTGCGGCATGGCATCCGCGCGGCGCGCATCAGACCGAGGTGTGGCGCTGGTATCTCGTCGACGCCGCGGCGCCCCCCGAGGTCAAGGCTTTCCTGCGCGACTATTACATCCGCTATTCGGGCCCGGCCGGATTGACCGAGCAGGATGACATGGAGAACTGGAACTACGCCCATGCCGCCAGCCGCGGCACGATCGCACGGCGCCATCCCTACAGCTACGAACAAGGGATGGGGCATGAGATCGAGAACTACGAATGGGACGGGCTCAGCCTGCCCGGCTGGGTCATGGATCTGACCGAAGCCAAATCGAGCGAGCACAATCTGCGCAATCTGTACCGCCGCTGGGCCCAGTTCATGGAAGCCGAGAGCTGGGATGAACTGGCGGCATGGCAGAACCCGCCGACGTCCCGGGCAGCCGAGTAGCTCTCCCCCAGCGATTGAGCTTTTCCGAGCGGGATCGCCGCGCCATATCTAGGGCACGCAGATTCAGGAGAAGCGGCCCGATGGCCAAGGTCGAGATGTACAGCACGATGTGGTGCCCCTACTGCTCGCGCGCTCGCGCGTTGCTCGAGAAGAAGGGGGTCGAGCTCATCGAGATTGATCTGATGGAGCAGCCGGGTCGGCGCGACGAGATGGTCCGGCGCGCCGGCGGCCGCACCACGGTGCCGCAGATCTTCATCGACGGCGAGCATGTCGGGGGCTGCGACGACATGGTGGCGCTCGACCGCGCCGGTAGTCTTGACAAGAAACTTGGGCTTGACCCCAAGCTGGGGATGCGCTCGTGAGCGCCGGCTTTACCGCGGCCTGCGTCCAGTTCACCGCCGGCCCCGATCCCGAGCCCAACCTGCGGCAGGTCTCGGAGCTGATCCGCCGGGCGCGCGATCGCGGCGCCGATCTGATCATGACCCCGGAAGTCAGCAACTTCATCGAGAGCGGCAAGCGACGCCGGGACAAGGCGCGGCGCGAAGCCGACGATCCGTTCCTCGCCGGCATGCGCGACCTGGCGCGGGCGACGGGGGCGTGGATCCTGATCGGCTCGCTCGTCATCGACCCGGCCGGCGAGCCCGGCAGCGAGCCGGGCGAGGAACGGCTCGCCAACCGGTCGTTCCTGATCGACGCGTCGGGCGGAATCGTCGCGCGCTACGACAAGATCCATATGTTCGACATCGACCTGCCGGGCGGCGAGAGCTACCGCGAGAGCAACGCCTACCGCCCCGGCGGAAGCACTGTCGTCGCCGAAACCCCGTGGGGGCGGCTCGGCATGACGGTCTGCTACGATGTGCGCTTTCCGCACCTCTACCGCGCGCTGGCGCAGGCCGGCGCCGATTTTCTCGCGGTGCCGTCGGTGTTCACGGTGCCGACCGGCAAGGGGCATTGGCATGTGCTGTTGCGGGCGCGGGCGATCGAAAACGGCTGCTTCGTGTTCGCCCCGGCGCAATGGGGCGAGCATGCCGGCGGCCGCCGCAGCTATGGCCATTCGCTGATCGTCGATCCCTGGGGCGAGGTCATGGCAGATGGCGGCGAGGAGCCCGGGATCGTCACAGCGCAGATCGAGCCGGAGCGCATCGCCAAGGCACGCGGCATGGTGCCCTCATTGCAGCACGACCGGGCCTTTACGCCACCGCAGGCCGCTCGCGCCCCGCTTGCCGCCGAGTAGCATAAATCGCGCATCGTCAAGCGCCGACGAGGTGCCGCGAACCGCTCGCTGCGCAATTCTCACGGGCAATTCTCTGCATTGCGGCGGCCGAATTCATCCGTCACGATTGCTCCGAGCGAGTTTCTCCCCATGTAAGGCATTGCGCCAAAGCGGCGTTGCGAGCGCGCCGTCGCCGGTCGCGGCACCGCGCCATCCCTGCTATCCCTTTCCAACCAGCCCCGCTACCAGCTAGCCCCCTTGCCGCAAGGAGACTTTCATGACCTTCCGTCCGCTGCATGACCGCGTACTGATCCGGCGCGTCGAAGGGGAGGAGAAAACATTGGGCGGGATCATCATTCCCGATACCGCCCAGGAAAAGCCGATGGAGGGCAACGTTATCGCGGTCGGTCCCGGCCTGCGCGGCGAAAAATTCAACCGCTCGACATCAAGACCGGAGACCGTGTGCTGTTCGGAAAATGGTCAGGCACCGAGATCAAGATCGATGGTGAGGACCTCATCATCATGAAAGAATCCGACATCATGGGCATCATCGCCAGCTGAAAGGAAAGACAATCATGGCCGCCAAAGACATTCGACTGAGCAGCGATGCCCGCGAGCGCATGCTGCGCGGCATCGATATCCTCGCCGATGCGGTGCGGGTCACGCTGGGCCCGAAGGGCCGCAACGTCGTGCTCGACAAATCTTACGGGGCGCCGCGCATCACCAAGGACGGCGTGACCGTCGCCAAAGAAATCGAACTGTCCGACAAGTTCGAGAATATGGGCGCGCAGCTGGTCAAAGAAGTTGCCAGCAAGACGAGCACGATAGCCGGTGACGGAACGACGACGGCGACGGTCCTGGCTCATGCCATCGTCCGCGAGGGCGTCAAGGCCGTAGCCGCTGGCATGAACCCGATGGATTTGAAGCGCGGCGTCGAGCTGGCGGTCGAGGCCGTGGTGGCCGATGTGCAAAAGCGCTCGAAGAAGGTCGCCAGCAACGCCGAAATCGCGCAGGTCGGCACGATTTCTGCGAATGGCGATGCCGAGATCGGCCGCATGCTTGCCGAGGCGATGAAAAAGGTCGGAAACGAGGGGGTCATCACGGTCGAGGAAGCGAAATCTCTGGAAACCGAGCTCGACGTCGTCGAGGGCATGCAGTTCGATCGCGGCTATTTGAGTCCCTATTTCGTCACCAATGCCGAAAAGATGGTCGCCGAGCTCGACGACCCGTACATCCTGCTGCATGAGAAGAAGCTCTCCAGCCTGCAGCCGCTGCTGCCGGTGCTCGAATCGGTGGTGCAGAGCGGCCGGCCGCTGCTGATCGTCGCCGAGGATATCGAGGGGGAGGCGCTCGCCACCCTTGTAGTCAATAAACTGCGTGGCGGCCTCAAGGTGGCGGCGGTGAAAGCGCCGGGCTTTGGCGACCGGCGCAAGGCGATGCTCGAGGATATCGCCGCGTTGACGGGCGGCGAGGTCATTTCCGAGGAGCTCGGCATAAAGCTCGAAAATGTGACGCTCGACATGCTCGGCCGCGCCAAGAAGGTGCGCATCGAGAAGGAGAACACGACGATCATCGACGGCGCCGGCAAGAAGGAGGATATCGCCGCCCGCGTCGCCCAAATCCGGGCGCAGATCGAAGAAACCACCTCCGATTACGATAAGGAAAAATTGCAGGAGCGGCTGGCCAAGCTCGCCGGCGGCGTCGCGGTGATCCGGGTCGGCGGCGGCAGCGAGATCGAGGTCAAGGAGCGCAAGGACCGCGTCGACGACGCGATGCATGCGACCAAGGCCGCGGTCGAGGAAGGGGTTGTCGCCGGCGGCGGCGTCGCGCTGCTCTACTCAATCAGGGCACTCGACGGTTTGACCCCGGCCAACAACGACCAGAAGGTTGGGATCGAGATCGTTCGCAAGGCCTTGCGGTCGCCGGCCCGGCAGATCGCCGAGAATGCCGGGGCGGACGGCTCGATCGTCGTCGGCAAGCTGATCGAAAAGGGTGACCCCAATTACGGCTATGACGCGCAAACCGGCGAGTACAAGGACATGGTAGCCGCCGGCATCATCGATCCGACCAAGGTCGTTCGCGTTGCGTTGCAGGATGCCGCTTCGGTCGCGGGGCTGTTGATTACTACCGAGGCGATGGTCACCGATCGGCCGGAGCCAAAGCCGGGCGCCATGCCGCACGACCACAGCCACGGCATGGGCGGGATGGATTTCTAACCGCACCGAGAAAAGAACAGGCTGAAACAGGCCCGCTCCGTCCTAGCGGATGGAGCGGGCGAGTTTTTAGACGGCAGCAACCGGGGGCCGCAGCCATGGCCATTCGCTGGTCGCCGATCCGTGGGGCGAGGTCACGGCGGATGGCGGCGAACAAACCGGCATTATTACGGCGCAGATGGAGCTCGAGCGCATCCCTGAAGACGCGCATGGTGCCGTCGCTGCAGCACGACGGTCCGTTCACATCTCCGGAAGCGATCCGCCTGCCCGTGGCCGCGCAGTAAACAGGCCTTCCCTGTCCTGCTACCGGTTCCGCCTTGCTCTCGCAAGAGCGCGCGCGGGCGATGAATAAACGCGATTTCATCGAACCGCGAATTTTGCGTCACAGTCGGTCCTCTAAGTTTGCCGCGGCGGAGATGAACGTTTGGCGCGCATGGCTGCCATCCAGACGCGGCATTGATTGGCGATTGTCGCCGCCTAATTTAGAATCATTCTAATCGGAGAAACGGTCATGCCCCACTACGAAACACGTAACGATCTGAGCGCGAATGCCAAGAGCGTCTCGATCGGCATTCTGAATGCGCGGCTTGCCGACGCGATCGATTTGGCGTTGCTGACGAAGCAGGCGCATTGGAACATCAAGGGACCGAATTTCATTGCGCTGCACGAGATGATCGACGGCTTCCGCACCGAGGTCGACGAGCATGTCGACACGATGGCCGAGCGCGTCGTACAGCTCGGCGGAACCGCGCTCGGCACCACTCAGGCGGTCGCCGGGGCGACCGCCCTCAAGGCCTATCCGACCGATATCTATACCTCGAAGGCGCACCTCGCCGAGCTGATCGCGCGTTATGGCCGGGTTGCCAACACGGTGCGCGGCGCGATCGACGAGACCGCCAGTGCCGGCGATGCCGATACGGCTGATCTGCTCACCGCGTTTTCGCGCGCGCTGGACAAGGCCCTGTGGTTTCTCGAGGCGCACGTCCAAGAGCGCGAGTAGCCGCGCCGGGGCTTCGGTGCACGCTAGGGCTTCGATGCACGCTAGGGCTTCGGTGAACGATGAATGCGCTGCTTGCTCAATCTGGGCGCCTGACGCGATCGGCGGGTCGGCAGATCAGCGATCTGCTCGACCTGCGATCGGTCAGCTTCGGCTCTCCGGCGGCGATCGTCACCAGCATGGGCCTGATTATCGGGCTCAATGCGGCGACGGTGCCGAAGGCGGCCGTGATCGGCAGCTTGCTGATCATCGGCATCGCCGACAACCTCACCGACTCGCTGAGCGTCCACATTTATCAGGAAGCGGAAAAGCTGGCACACCGCCGGGCGTTCGGAACGACGGTCGCCAACTACATCGCGCGCCTGATCGTGACGTTCAGCTTCGTGCTGCTGGTGCTCCTGTCCCCCGGCCCTGTCGCGATTTACAGCTGTGCGCTATGGGGCTTCTTCCTGCTTTCAGGACTGAGCTACCTGTTGGCCAAGGCTCGCCGCGTGAACGCTTTCAGCGAGATCTACAAGCATGCCGGCGTGGCGTTTGTCGTGATCGGCATCAGCAAGATGCTTGGCACATGGATCCAAGGTCTTACCGGCCTGGCCTGAGTCTTTCAGCGACGAGCAGCCGAATCCACCCGTTCAGGCAACCGCCCGAGCGGGCCGGCGACCGCGGCTATGCGCTGGATCACGGCGGGACGCGGCATCACGACTTCACCCTGCTCGAACGCAATAACCGTCAACCCCGCGAAGGCTTCGAGCAACTCGCCGGGGCGCAACAGGTAATCCGAGTTGGATGGCCGCCCGAGCCGCTCATTGCCGGCGGCGAATGTCTCGTAGATGACGATGCCGCCGGGCGCGAGCGCCGGGGCGAGCGCCGGCAGCAATGGCCGGTGCAGGTAATTCGTCACGAGGATCCCGTCGTAGCCGCCGCCGAGCGGCCATGCCGCGCCGCTTTCAAGGTCGATTTCCCGGACGGTGCAGCGAGGGCCGGTGAAAGTTTCTAACGCTGCAACCTCGCGATCGACAGCCGTCACCCGAAAGCCCATATCAAGAAGCAGTCTGGTGTGACGCCCAGCGCCGGCGGCGAGGTCGAGCACATGGCCGTCGGGTTGGATCAGCGGCGCAAATCGCCGCACCCAGCAGGACGGCTTACGTTGTTGGTTTGTTAGCACTCTCGACTCAGGATTGCTAAGGCGTGGGTTCGGATATAGATAAAAGGGTCAGGAGGTCGGCTCGATGATCCTGTTCGCCTTGAGGTGTGCTTCCGGCCACGAATTCGAGGCTTGGTTCCGCGACGGCGAGGGCTTCGAGACGCAGCACAAGGCGGGCGAGATCGCCTGCCCGCATTGCGGCGATTCGCAGGTTGAGAAGGCGCTGATGGCGCCGAATATCGGCCGCTCGCGCGACAAGACGCCGATCTCGCCGGCCCAGATGCGCGCCGCGCTGACGGAGATACGCCGCCAGGTCGAGACCAATTGCGATTACGTCGGCGAGCGCTTTGCCGAGGAGGCGCGCCGTATTCATTACGGCGAGGTCGATCCGCGCGGCATCTACGGTGAAGCGAGCAGCGAAGAATCGCAGGCGCTGGCCGAGGAGGGGATCGAGTTTGGCCGCATCCCGTGGGTTCAGACCGACGCATAACGGTTGGGCGCTCATCGCCGTACCGCCGCGACCATATAATTGACGCTCAGATCCTTTGATTCGGCCCAATCGCCGCGCTGCCAACTATAGGTGAGCCCAGCCAACTGCGTCGCGGCAAGACCGCAGCGCCTCAGCCCACCCACGAATTCCGACGGCCGCACAAACCGGTTCCAGTCATGCGTACCGCGCGGCAGCCATCCCAGCAGATACTCGGCGCCGACGATCGCCAGCGCAAAGGATTGCGGCGTACGGTTCAAAGTCGCGCCGATGAAGGCTCCGCCCGGCCTGACCAGAGCACCAAGCGCGGCAAAGAAGGTTTCACGATCGGCGACATGCTCGACAATTTCAAGCGCGAGAGCCACGTCGAACCGCTCCCCCGCCGCGGCAAGCCGTTCGGCGCTGGCGACGCGATAATCGATTGTGAGACCGCTTGCCTCGGCATGCGCTCGCGCTACCTCGATCGCCGGTGCGCCGGCGTCGATACCCGTCACGGCAAAGCCGAGCCGCGCCATCGGCTCGGCCACCAGCCCGCCGCCGCAGCCGATATCGACGAGCCTCAGACCCTCGAACGGCCGCAAGCTCCGGGCATCGCGCCCGAATATGCCGTCAAGCTGGCGGCGGATGAGATGGAGGCGGGCGGGGTTTATTCGATGGAGAGGCCGGAAGCTGCCCTCGGGATCCCACCAGCTGCCGCTCTGTGCGGCGAAGCGATCGATGTCGTCAGGGTCTACGGTATTGCCGAATTCAGCCATGCCGCCCGCATTCCATATGACGGGGCCAGAGGTGCCATACCCGGGACATCCCCGCGAATATGCGGGTCGCAGGGCATGCCGGCAATATGGCGCCCGTCCACTGCTGGCCCGGATCATGCGTCGGCCGAGCCGCTGGCTCGCGTCCCGATCCGACTCCCGGCCATTGCGGTTCGGGGCATAGCGCATTACGAGAGGGAAATGTCGCGCATCGTCCAGAAATTCGGCGGAACCTCGGTCGCCGATATCGAGCGGATCCGCAACGCCGCGCGCCGGGTCAAGCAGCAGGCGGATGCCGGCAACGAGGTCGCGGTCGTTGTCTCGGCAATGGCCGGCACGACAAACCAGCTCGTCGACTGGACCCGGCAGATGAGCCGGTTGCACGATGCGCGCGAATACGACGTTGTCGTGTCGGCCGGCGAGCAAGTCACCGCCGGCCTGATGGCGTTGGCGTTGCAGGACCTTGGCCTCAACGCCCGGTCCTGGCTCGGCTGGCAGATTCCGATCCGCACCGATGGCGTGCACGGCAAGGCGCGCATCGAGGCGATCAAGAGCGCTGATATCGAGCGGCGTTTCGCCGAAGGCCAGATCTCGGTTATCGCCGGCTTTCAGGGCATCGGTCCGCGTGGCCGCGTGACGACCCTCGGCCGCGGCGGGTCGGATACCTCGGCAGTCGCTCTCGCCGCCGCGCTCAAAGCCGAACGCTGCGACATTTTTACCGATGTCGACGGGGTTTACACGACCGACCCACGCATCGTTGCCAAGGCGCAGAAGCTGAGTAGAATCACGTACGAGGAAATGCTCGAAATGGCATCGCAGGGCGCGCGCGTGTTGCAGACGCGCTCGGTCGAGATGGCGATGAACCATCGGGTTCGGCTCCAGGTATTATCGAGCTTTACCGACGCGCCCGGGACGCTCGTGGTCGATGAGGACGAGATCGTGGAGAAACGCGTCGTCAGCGGTATCGCCTACAGTCGCGATGAAGCCAAGATCACCCTGCAGCGGGTCGCCGACCGGCCCGGTGTCGCGGCGGCGATTTTTGGCCCGCTCGCCGACAACGCCATCAACGTCGACATGATCGTGCAGAACACCTCCGCGGACGGCAAAACGACCGACCTGACCTTTACCGTGTCGCGCGCCGATCTCGATCGCGCGGTCGAGGTTCTGGAGGGCTGCCGTGAGGCGCTGGGCTATTACGCCCTTAAGCCGGACCCGAATGTCGTCAAGGTATCCGTTATCGGGGTCGGGATGCGCAGTCATGCCGGCGTCGCCAAGCAAATGTTCCAAACGCTGGCCGACAAGGGGATCAACATCCAAGTGATCTCGACTTCCGAGATCAAGGTCAGCGTGCTGATCGCCGCCGAATACACCGAGCTCGCATTGCGGGCATTGCATACGGCGTACGGGCTCGACGCCCCCGGATGAGTGACGGATTGGCCGCGGCCGATCGGACGCAGGCGCGGCCGCGCAGCGCAGACGCGCTACGCGTAATGGCGGATCGCTGCCGTGCGGAACTGGACCGGCTGTGGGCGCGCGGCCGGGCTTTTCTCGGCACTGATCTCGCCATCATGGGCGGGGCGATGACGTGGGTGTCCGAGCGCAACCTGGTTGCGGCCATCTCGAATGCCGGCGGCTTCGGCGTCATCGCGTCGGGCTCGATGCAGCCGGAACTGCTGGACCAGGAAATCGCTGCGACGAAGGCGCTCACCAAGCGCCCGTTCGGCGTCAACCTGATCACGATGCATCCGCAGCTCCTGGAACTGATCGATGTCTGCATCGGGCAACGCGTTGGCCACGTCGTACTGGCTGGCGGCATACCGGCCGGCGCGGCAATCCAGCGGATCCGCGCCGGCGGCGCGCAAGTGCTGTGCTTTGCGCCGGCGCTGGTCCTCGCAAAGAAGCTCGTGCGTATGGGGGCGAACGCGATCGTCATCGAGGGGAGCGAGGCCGGTGGTCATATCGGCCCGGTGTCGACCGCGGTTCTGGCGCAGGAGGTGTTGCCGCACCTGAACGAAGTGCCGGTATTTGTCGCCGGCGGCATCGGCCGCGGCGAGGCGATCCTGTCGTATATCGAGATGGGCGCATCGGGTGTGCAGCTCGGAACGCGTTTTGTTTGCGCTTATGAATCGATCGCCCATCCGCAGTTCAAACGGGCCTTCATCCGCGCTTCGGCGCGCGACGCGATCGCCTCGGTGCAGCTCGACGCCCGCTTTTCGGTGATCCCGGTGCGCGCCCTCGCCAACCCCGCGACCGAACGGTTTCGCGAGGTGCAGCATCAGGTTATCGAACGCTTCCACCACGGCGAGCTGTCGCAAAAGGATGCGCAACTCGAAATTGAGCATTTCTGGGCCGGGGCGCTGCGCCGCGCGGTCATCGACGGCGATGTCGAAGGCGGTTCGCTGATGGCCGGCCAGAGCGTTGGGCTTGTCACCGGCGAGCAGAGCACCGCCGAGATTCTCGCGGAGCTGGTCGGCCAAGCGCTCGCGGCGATGGCCGGGCGCGATCGTCGGTTCACCCCTTCCCTTTCGGGCTCGGCGGAGGGCCAGGGCGCCGGCGGATGAGCGATGTCGTCGGCAACGCTCCGGGGGCAGCCCCGGGGAGCTCCGCCGAACATGTTTCCGCGATGCGCCGATTGCTGCGCCGCCTGCGCGGCATCATGGCCGGTTCCGGCAGCGCGCAGGAGCGGCTCGATCGCATTGTACGAATCATCGCTGCCGAAATGGTCGCGGAAGTCTGCTCCGCCTACATCATGCGCGCCGGCGAAGTCCTTGAGCTGTTCGCGACCGAAGGCTTGCGGCCAGAGGCGGTGCACCGCACCCGCTTGCGGGTCGGCGAGGGGCTGGTTGGGCAGATCGCGGCAAACGCCCGTCCGCTCGCCTTGGCGGACGCCCAATCCCACCCCGACTTCGCGTATCGCCCCGAAACCGGCGAGGAGATCTACCATTCGCTGATGGGAGTGCCGATCCTGCGCGGCGACCGCGTTTTGGGCGTGCTGGTCGTGCAGAACCGCACGCCGCGTCATTACACTGAAGATGAAATCGAGGTGCTGCAGATCATCGCGATGATCGTCGCCGAGCTCGCCGCCAGCGGCGAGCTGGTCAACCCGCTCGAAATGGCGCAGAGCCGCGGCGGCGCGTCGTTGCCGGTACGGCTCGACGGCATCCGGCTGAACCCCGGACTGGCGATCGGCCCGGCGGTATTGCACGAGCCGAAGGTTATTATCCGGCAGGTCGTGGCCGAGGATGTCGCCGCCGAGGAGAAACGGCTGCGGCACGCCGTCGCCGCGATGCAGCGGGCGATTGACGCGCTGGTCGATACCAGCCACGGGCTCGGCCCGGGCGAGCACCGCGACATCATCGAGACCTATCGGATGATCGCCACGGATCGCGGCTGGCTGGCGCGAATCAATGAGGCCGTGCGCAGCGGCCTGACCGCCGAAGCGGCCGTGCAACGGGTGCGCGATGAGACGCGCAGCCGAATGATGCAGATCACCGACCCCTATTTGCGCGAGCGGCTGTTCGATCTCGAAGACCTTGCTAATCGCCTGCAGCAGTTCCTGGCGGGTCAAATACCCGGGATCGCGGTCTCCGATGGCCCCGCCGACTTCATCCTCGTTGCGCACGCCATGGGGCCGGCCGAGCTGTTGGATTACGCCACTCGGCGGATCAAGGGGCTGGTGCTGGAAGAGGGCTCCCCGACCGCGCATGTCGCGATTGTTGCGCGCGCCTTCGACATCCCCGTCGTCGGCCGCGTCGCCGAGGCGACCCGGCGCATCGACAACGGCGACACCGTTATCGTCGATGGCGACCACGGCCAGGTGCTGATCCGCCCGCGCGCCGATATTGAGCAAGGGGTTGCCGCGACCGTGGCGGCGCGCACGCGGCGCCGCGCCTATTACGATACGTTGCGGGATACGCCGGCGGTGACTCACGATGGGGCGACAGTCCGGCTGCTGCTCAATGCCGGGCTGCTGCTCGATCTGGCGCAATTGCCGGCCACCGGCGCCGAGGGGATTGGGCTGTTCCGCACCGAAATCCCGCTGCTGACGCGGCACGCCTTTCCTGATGTGGCCGATCAGACCGAGTTTTATCTTCGGGCTTACGAACAGGCTGACGACAGGCCGATCGTATTCCGAACGCTCGATATCGGCGGCGACAAGGTGCTCCCCTATCTCGCGCACGCGGCCGAGGAAAATCCGGCGATGGGCTGGCGGGCGATCCGCATCGGCCTCGACCGCCCGGCAATGCTGCGGCAGCAGTTGCGTGCCCTGCTGCGCGCCGCAGCCGGGCGCGAGCTCTACGTCAAATTCCCGATGATCGCCGAGATCGCCGAACTCGAAGAGGCGCGGGCACTGCTCGACAAGGAAGTCGCGCGTCTCGCAGCGCAGGGACGCGAGCCGCCGCGCTCGATCAGCGTGGGTGTGATGCTCGAGGTACCGTCGCTGCTGTGGCAGCTGCCGGCATTGCTCGAACGCATCGACTTCCTGTCGATCGGCACCAATGACCTGGCCCAGTTCCTCTACGCCTGCGATCGCGGCAACCCGCGGCTGGCCGACCGCTATGACCTCTTGTCGGCGCCGATGCTGGCGTTGTTCCGCCAAGTCATCGCCGAGTGCCGTGCCGCCGGCAAGCCGCTGAGCATGTGCGGCGAGATGGCGGCCAGTCCAATCGAAGCGATGGTCCTGATCGCGCTGGGCTTTCGCACCCTGTCGCTGACCGCTACCGCGATCGGCCCGGTCAAGGCGATGACCCAAAGCCTCGATGCCGGTGCGCTGGCCTGTTACCTTGACGAGATCGGGCACCGCCCCGACCATTCACTGCGGCGCTGGATCGAAGCCTACGCGCGCGACCATGCTGTCGCGGTGTGACGGATCGCGGAAGGATTTGGGCTGATTGGACAGCCGGCGGCATGATCTTCTACAATAGCCGCAACAGCGAAAGCCCCCGTCGTGAGCCTATTTCAGCGGATAAAGGCGCCTTTTACGGAAGGCGGCGAAGAGGAGCCGGCGACCGCCCCGCCACGGCCGCGCCCGGTCGGCGAGATGTTGCGCGAACGGCGCCAGGAGTTGCGCCTCGACATCGACGAGGTCGGCGAGATCCTGCGCATCAAGCCCGCTTTCCTGTCGGCGCTTGAAGAGAACCGGCCGCAGGAATTGCCCGGGCCAACCTATGTGATCGGCTTTGTGCGCGCCTACGCCCGACATCTCGGGCTGGACCACGATTGGGTGCTTGCGCGATATAAGGCCGAGGCGGCGGGGGTCGGCGCCCGCCCCGACCTGGCATTACCAATGCCGCTCGGCGAGCGCAGCGTCCCCGGCGGGCCGATATTGCTGGTGGCGCTGATCCTGGCGATTTGCGGCTATGGCACCTGGTACTATTTATCGACCGGCGAACGCTCCCGGCCCGAGCGCGTTGCCGCCGTGCCGCCCATAATGCAGCCGCAGCCCGAGCAACCCGCCACACCCGCGGCCGATATAACCTCATCGCCGGTGAAGCAGGCAACCAGCTCCACCGTCCCGGCGAGCTCCGCCGCCAACCAGCAGTTCAGCTCGGGTCTGTTTCCTGGCTCGGCCGCCGCGACCACCAGCGCAGCCGCCGCTCCTCCCGCTGCCGAACCGGGTGGAACGGGAGCGGCGCCCAAGAGCCCGCAGCCGGAGCCGGCGGGCGTGGCTCCCGCCGCCGCTGCGCCGGCCGGCGTGACCGCCAGCGCCTCGGCGCCGCAAGGGGCGCCGCCGCAAACAGCGATGGCCGCACCGCAACCGGCGGCGGCTCCCGCAGTTCCCGGCAGCGGCAGCGCCGCGCCGACCGGACGTATCGAAATCAAGGCGTCGGCCGATTGCTGGGTGCAAGTGCGCGCGCCCGACCAGTCGATCGTCTTCTCGCACGTGCTGAAAGCCGGCGAAACCTATCGCGTTCCGGCTCGCCCGGGGCTGGTGATGAGGACAGGCAATGCCGGCGCATTGTCCATTGTAGTGGACGGCAAGCCGGCCCCCTCGATCGGGCCGCTCGGCACGCTTCGCCGCAATGTCGTGCTTGATCCCGACGCGCTGATCGGCGGGACGGCGGTACAGGGCTGAGCGCCCACTCAACCGTTGCTTCGGAAGGCGGTCAGTGCCACGGCGGGGTCTTTTTTCCGTCACCGAAGCGTTCTATAAGCCGAGCCAGCAATTCCGCGAGGTTGAGGATGAGCGTCCGGCCGTATCGCGATATTCACCGCCGCCCCTGCCGCCAGGTCCATGTCGGCAAAGTGCCGGTTGGCGGCGACGCGCCGATCACCGTGCAATCGATGACCAACACCGTCACGCATGACGTCAAGGCGACAGTCGAGCAGGTGCAGGCCCTGGAGCGGGCCGGCGCCGATATCGTGCGCGTCTCCTGCCCTGACCAGGAATCGGCGCTGGCGCTGAAGCACATCGTCCGGCAGGTCGAGGTCCCGATCGTCGCCGACATTCATTTCCATTACAAACGCGCGATCGAGGCGGCCGAGAGCGGCGCCGCGTGCCTGCGCATCAACCCCGGCAATATCGGCTCGTCCGAACGGGTGCGCGAGGTCATCAAAGCCGCCAAGGACCACGGCTGCTCGATGCGCATCGGCGTCAATGCCGGCTCGCTGGAACGCGATCTCCTCGAGAAGTATGGCGAGCCCTGCCCCGAGGCGATGGTCGAAAGCGCCATGAACCATGCCAAAATCCTCGAAGACAACGATTTCTTCGAGTTCAAGATTTCCTGCAAGGCGTCGGACGTGTTTCTCGCGGTCGCCGCCTACCAGCAACTGGCCGAGGCTTGCGACTATCCGCTCCATCTCGGCATAACCGAGGCGGGCGGGCTGCGCAGCGGTACCGTCAAATCCTCGGTCGGTCTCGGCATGCTGCTGTGGGCGGGCATCGGCGACACAATCCGCGTGTCGTTGTCGGCCGATCCGGTCGAGGAGGTCAAGGTCGGCTACGACATGCTGAAGTCGCTCGGCCTGCGCCGCCGCGGCGTGACTGTGATTTCCTGTCCGTCCTGTGCGCGCCAGCAATTTCAGGTCATCAAGACGGTCGAAGTCCTGGAGGAGCGTCTCGCCCATATCACGACGCCTTTGACGCTGTCGGTCATCGGCTGCGTCGTCAACGGGCCGGGTGAAGCGCGCGAGACCGATATCGGCTTTACCGGCGGCGGCAACAACACGCATCAGGTCTATATCAGCGGTGTCACCGATCACCGCCTCAAGGACGCCGACATCGTCGATCACCTCGTCGAGCTGGTCGAAAAGAAGGCAGCCGAGATCGAGGCCGCGAAGGCAGCCGAGCGCACGCCGGCCCTAGAACCCGCGAAATAAAGCGACCGCCAAGCTAGTGCGAGGTGATCCAGGCGCGGCCTTCGGGCGCCTGGAAGCTGGTGAAGACGCGCACTTCGCTCGCGATCAGAAACCGCAGCGCATTGACCGTGTGCCGGACCCATCCGACATCGGTCACCACGGCGACCCGCTCCCATTGCGGAATGTTCTCGATACCGAGCCTGAGATCTTCCCAAGCGGCGCCGGGGAAGCGGCAGCCGATCTCGTAATAAAGCCGGACCTTGTCGTGCCGCTTGAGCGAGGTCTCCATCAACGGTTTCAGGACCTTGTTGCAGTCCTCATTGGTGACCCGCCCTTTGGCGACAATTCCTACGACATTGTCCGGGAGCCCCTCGACAACCTGCATCATCGGTCGCTCCTTTAGTGCACCCTCCCTGAGAGCGCCTGTCGTTATAGTCGACGGGTCGCTCGGCCTTACGTACTCGCGTACTA